>Ga0172379_10001933_pt1 | contig 38710 bp, 31 predicted proteins | sample GrowelOW334metaG_FD_119756 | JGI IMG/M metagenome (GOLD analysis project Ga0172379, IMG submission 119756) | Groundwater microbial communities from an aquifer near a municipal landfill in Southern Ontario, Canada - Groundwater well OW334 metaG | ecosystem: Environmental > Aquatic > Deep... | reverse complement strand
TATAATCGTTTAAGATAAAAAATAGCTGTATGTGATAAATAATCAAGTTCATTGATGATTGAGTTTTAGATAAAAAAGATTATAATTGATAATAAGCAATTTATCAATAAAGGATTAATAATATGAGAAAGCCGGATTTTGACAACATTCTGAAAGTGTTGAACTGTGAAAAACCTGACCGCCCGACCCTGTTTGAATTTTTTCTGAACGGTCCGCTGTATGAGCGGCTTGGCGGAGTAATCAGTAACCGTTATATGGAAGCATTTCGCCGTGCCGGATACGATTATTGCACTTTTCATGCAGGATTTGGGTTTCCGCGCGGAGAAAGAAGCCATGATAAGAGCATCTCCTTGAATGAAGGGGCCTTGATTACCGACCGTGAGAGCTTCAAAAAATATGTCTGGCCGGTGGTCGGGGACTCAGACTATGATGTTCTGTCCCGCGTCGCACCGGAAATCCCCCGTGGCATGAAATTGATTGTTCCCGGTCCCGGCGGTGTGCTGGAGAATATCATTGCGATTGTCGGTTATGACAATCTCTGCATGATGCTCTACGATGACCCGGAACTGGTGCAGGAAGTAACGGACAATGTCGGGTCAAGACTTGTGCAACATTATGAAATAGTCGGCAAATATGACACCGTCGGGGCAATGATTTCCAATGATGACTGGGGATTCCGCAGTCAGCCGATGCTGAGCCCGGATGATATGAAAAAATACATCATCCCCTGGCATGTCAAAATAACTGAAGCCATTCACAGCCACGGCAAACCGGCGATTCTGCATTCCTGCGGCAACCAGGAGAGCCTGATGGATAGCATTATTGATGTCTGCAAGTATGACGGCAAGCATTCATATGAGGACACTATCGAGCCGGTGGAAGATGCATACGAACACTTGAACGGCCGGATTGCGGTATTGGGCGGGATAGATCTGGATTTCGTCTGCCGCAAGACTCCGGAAGAGGTGTATCAGCGCTCTAAAGCAATGCTTGAGCGGACCGCGAAACGCGGCGGCTATGCGCTGGGTTCCGGTAACAGCATTCCGGAATATGTGCCGCAGGAAAACTATTTTGCAATGATTTCAGCCGCCGTCGGTAAAATAGATTTATCCTAATTCCGCAGCGAAAGGAATTGATGGAATGGCGCCTGGCCGTGTCACGGTGATTGCTGCGGCGCGACAGGCGTTTTTCAAACTCTGCCCGGCGCTCAGTCCGGCAGTTCTCCCGGCAATCAGATAACCGATGAAAGTATCACCGGCGGCAGTAGTGTCAACCGCCTTAACCTTTTCCGCAGGTACAGACAGCGATTCGCCGAGGTAATAATATAGCGCACCTTTAGCACCCAGAGTAAGTACGATTTCAGTTTCCGGCAGGATTTTTGACAGTTTGAGGATTATTTTTTGCGGATCTGATTCACCGCTGAGTCCTTCCGCCTCGATCTCATTTAATATGATGATATCCAGCATTTTCAGCGGATAGCCTTTGATTTCAGGATTAAACGGAGCCGGATTAAAGCAGATTTTCAGCCCGGATTTTTTAGCTTTTTCAATCAGATAGGGAACATGGCTGATTTCATTTTGCAGAATCAGCATAGTATCATTGCCGAATTTAGCTAATACAGTGTCAATATCCGCTTTGCCGATGGCTTGATTGGTTCCAGGGAAAAGCACAATGGCATTTTCAGCCCCGCCTGTTTCCACCTGAATAATCGCCCGTCCGGTATGGATTTTCTGGTCTACCGCGACGTTTGCTACATCAATCCCCTCTGCGGCAAGAACATCCCTTAAAGCAATACCGTCACGTCCGATTTTGCCGGCATGGAATACTGCGGCTCCGGCTCTGGCGGCGGCGACTGCCTGATTGGCGCCTTTGCCGCCCGGGAATTCAGAATATTCGCAACTGGCGATGGTTTCACCGGGACGCACGATGTGAGGAACCTTGTAAACACAGTCAATATTCAGTGAACCGTAACATAGAATATTCATTTCTTTTCCTGTAATTTTATGGTATTGATAAAATCGGTCAGAGCATTCTGCCATGCGGGGCGTTTGAAGTTCAGAATCAGGTCTATTTTTGCACAATTAAATTTAGAGTTTTTGGGCCTGACCGCAGGCGTTGGAAACGCAATGCTCAAACAGGGATGCACGCTGGTTTTAAGCCCTGCCTGGCGGACAATGAACTCCGCCACCTCATAACGGGACGTAAAACAGTCTGCGGCGAAATGATATAAGCCTTCCTGTTTGTTATCGAGGAAACAAAGGATAGCCCGGACAACATCAGTGGTCGCGGTGGGGGCACCGGTCTGGTCGGAAATAACCTGAAGCGATTCCCTTTCCGCTGCCAGCGTCAATATTTTGGAGATGAAATTGTTGCCGTGTCGTCCATAAGTCCACTCAACCCTGATTACGGCATGACGGCAGCCGGACGCCGCGAGCAGTTGTTCCCCATGCAGTTTTGATCTGCCATAGACGCTCAGCGGGTTAGGCAAGTCAGTCTCGCTCTGAGGTGCGTCGGAGAGGTCGCCGAAAACAAAGTCTGTGCTGATGTGAATGATATATTTGCCGGTTGCCGCGGCAATTCGGCCAAGTTCTCCGGCTGCCAGCGCATTGACTGCTTCACATAAATCAGGTTCACTTTCGGCTTTATCGACGGCGGTATATGCCGCACAGTTCACCACACAGTCGCAGGATTCTACTGCTTTTTCAAGCTGCCGGCTATTGGTGATTTGAAAGTCCGGCAGATCGTAAATCTGAACAGTCCAGCCGGAAGCCTCAGCGCCAATTCTCAAATCGCTCCCCAGCATGCCATTGCCGCCAAGTATTGCCAGCTTTTTCATGTTGCCGAATCCTCAGTTAAATGGTTCCAGCTCTTTTAACGGCAGATTTTTCAAGTCTTTGGCGGAGAGTATCGGCTCGGTCGCTGGCCACTGGATATTGATATCCGGATCGTTCCAGATAATGCCGCGCTCATCCTGCGGCGACCAGTACTCGCTGCATTTATAGACGAATTCGGATTCGTCGCTGAGTACGCAAAAACCATGGGCAAACCCTTTAGGAATATAGATCTGCAACTTGTTCTCGGCGGAAAGAATAAATCCCTCCCATTGCCCGTATGTCGGTGAATTTCTGCGGATATCGACAACGACGTCAAAAACTTCGCCGGCAATTACCCGGACGATTTTATCCTGTCCGGGATTGATCTGGTAATGCAGGCCGCGCAATGTATTCCTGACCGATTTGGAGTGATTGTCCTGGACAAAATCATGATCCATTCCGCATTCGCTGTACTTGCGGCGGTTATAGCTTTCCAGAAAGAAGCCGCGGTTATCCTGAAACACCCGGGGGGTGATGATTTTTACTCCAGCAAGCTTGGATTCTGTAACTTTCATTGCCTGTCTGATCTCCATAATAAAAGCAAAAAAGATTAATTATCAACTTCCGGAGTTTGTTCGGAAACAGCTTTCGCCCTGGCGGCCTTTTTTGAGGACATTCTTTCATTCCAGTAGGCAATGATACCCGGCAGGATGGAGATAAAGATAATCGCCATAATTACCAGAGTGAAATTCTTCTTGACAATTGGAATGTTGCCGAAAAAATAACCGGCAAATACCAGCAGCATTACCCACAGCACGCCGCCGACAACGTTATACACGATGAATCTGGCGTAAGACATGCTGCCCATGCCGGCGACGAACGGGGCGAATGTCCGGATGATCGGCATAAACCTGGCGATAATGATTGTCTTGCCGCCGTGCCGTTCATAAAATTCATGCGTCTTGATCAGATGCTTTTTGTTCAAAAACCGGACATTATCTTTGTGAAAAACTTTTGGTCCGATATATTTGCCGATATGGTAGTTGACCGTGTCGCCGATAATCGCGGCGATGGTCAGCACAATGGCAATAGCCACAACATTAAACTGGTTGCTTGCGGACAACGCGCCGATGGCGAAAAGCAGAGAGTCCCCCGGTAGAAATGGAGTAATCACTAATCCTGTCTCGCAGAAAATTATTATAAAGAGAATAAAATAGGTCCAGAGGCCAAAGTAATTTACCAGCTCACCAAGATGTTTGTCGAGATGAAGGACCATTTCTATCAATTGCTTAATCAAATCCATTATTTACCCTTTTTAATTTTATTGTTCTGTTGCCAGATATAAATCGTTACTTTTTCAGTCTTTGAGCAGCCGGAAAAAACATTTGGAAAGCTTTCACCAGTTCCCACCACAAGGTGGCCAATGCAGCCAGTCCGATTGCGGCGGCAACTTCATTAAAACTCAGCGGCATTGTTTTTGCGACAGCATTACCGGCCGGCAGATAAACAATCAGCGCCAACGCCGCAAAAATCGCGGCATTCACTAATATAATCACTTTATCCCGCCATTTCAACAGCATAGCCATGGCAAATTGTTTATTGGACTGATTTATATATACCAGGAAAAGGTTCGAGAATACGAGTACAACCATCGCGAAAGTCCGGGCGAGTTCGACCGGTGCGCCATTTTCATACAGATATGAATATGAGCCCAGCGCGGCGGCGAAGATTGACAGGCCCTGCAGCAATGCCTTTACCATCATTGTCATGTTTACCAGCGATTCTTTCGAAGGACGGGGAGGACGGTCCATGATATCATCCTCCGCCGGCTGCCGCTCGAAAATAATCGAACAGGTGGGGTCGATGATCAGTTCAAGCAGCACGACGTGAATCGGCAGCAGCAGCAGCGGCAAATGTATGACCGGCGTCATCAATGCAATCAGGGCGATCGGGATATGAATTACAAAGACATAGCAGACCGCTTTTTTGATATTGTCGTAAATCCGGCGTCCGTCCTTTACAGTCTCGACGATGGTCGTGAAATTATCATCCAGCAGGATCATATCCGCGGCTTCCCTGGCGACGCCGGTGCCGCGCTTGCCCATGGCAATGCCGATGTCTGCGTATTTCAGGGCGGGGGCGTCGTTGACGCCGTCCCCGGTCATGGCCACGATCTCGCCGATTTCTTTGAACGCCCCTACTATCCGCATCTTGTGTTTGGGAATCACGCGGGCAAAGATATTCGCCGTTTTGATTTTTTCCTTGAGTTCCTCATCCGACATCCCGTCAATTTCTTTGCCGGTAATGACTTCGTCACTATGCGGAATGCCTATTTTGCCGGCAATGGATTTGGCCGTAATGCCGTTGTCGCCGGTGATCATCACCACGCGGACGCCCGCCTGATTGCAGACTTTGACCGCTCCGGGAACCGCTTCGCGCGGCGGGTCTTCAAGTCCCAGCAGGCCGAGCAGTTCAAGCTCATTGCTGCTCAAATCATCAGGAACAGACGGCATGTCCGTTCTTCTCGCCACTGCGATCACCCGATAACCTTTGGACGCCAGCGCAATCTGCGCCGACTCCAGTTTAGCACTGTCTTCCGGGCTCAAATGGCAAAGCGGCAGAATGCTTTCCGGCGACCCTTTTGCCGCCAGGGCGGGAGCCCCGTTGATTTCCCAGACATGGCCCATCATTTTGGTTGCGCTGTCAAAAGAATACTCCAGCAGCAGCTTGTTGCTGAACAGTTCCTGCTTATTAATGCCGTCAGATACGGCTTTCGCCAGTATCGCCTGTTCCATCGGGTCATAGGGCTCGGTCTCGCAGCCCAGCGCGGCCCAGTACAACAGATCACCCGCAGCAATATCTTTATATGGGGATAGTTCCTGCAGCGTCATTTTGTTTTTAGTAAGCGTTCCGGTCTTGTCCACGCACAGCACTGACACGGAACCAAGAGTCTCTACCGAAGGCATCCGCCTGATGAGAGACTTTTTCTGGGCCAGACGCCATGCCCCCATGGCGAGAAATACTGTCAGGATTACTGGAAACTCTTCCGGAATCATGGCCATGGCCAGTGTGATCCCGGAAAGAATACTGCCGATTATACTGTCGGTGTGAACGTAAGTGGCCAGCGCGACCAGGATGAACAGTATCAGTCCGATGAGAGAACAGACTTTGATCAGATAGCGGGTTTGCTTCTCCAGCGGGGTCGGCTGCTGCGGGGCGGAAAGAATATCCAGCCCGATTTTGCCGTATTCGGTTTTCAGGCCGATTGCCATGACTTTAATAATTGCCGTACCCTGGGTTACAGCGGTCCCGGCATAACAATAATCGCGACGCCAGTGAGCTTCCTGATCATCCGGGCTGAGGCTGAGCTTCTTCCAGACAACGTCAGATTCGCCGGTGAGGGTTGATTCATCTACGCCAAGGTCAAACATCTCGATAATCTGACCATCGGCGGAAATCTTTTCCCCTTCCTCCAGCAGCATCATGTCGCCGACAGTCAGTTCTTTGCTGTCCAGCTTCTCGATGACACCGTTCCTGATGACCCTGACTTTGGGCGAAGATAAGTCTTTCAGCGCCTGCAGCGTCCGGTCGGTCCGCCATTCCTGGAAAACATTGATCCCGACCATGAACGCAACAAAGCCGATCATGATTGAGCCGTCTTTGGGTTCCCCCAGAATGAAATAAAGCAGTGCCGTACCGAACAGCAGCAGGAACATCGGTTCTTTTATAATCTCGAGCACTTTCCGGAAGAAAGTATCCTTCTGTTCAGGAACCAGCTCATTTTTACCGTGTTCCTGCTGGAGTTTGATTACTTCCTTAGCGGACAAGCCCGAATAATCATTTGCAAAACCGTTAATTCTAGCCATCAATTCCTTTCCGGTACCGGGCATAAAAAATACCTGTAGTACCATAATTTGTTAAAATCATAGTCCCACAGGTATTTCTTCCTGCTGCCGGAAACCCGGCCCAGCCCCACACATCAAACCGGATGTATCGCCTGCTCTATATAGTTTTTATAAGTATCACAATTTTCTGTTTAACTTACTAATATTATGATGCATATTTAAAAAAAATCAAGCAACGTCCGAAGAATTATTACAAAAAAAACTTGCCGGACCACAACATTACGTAGGGATTAGAGAATCCTCATTCGGGATACCGCACTCGCACATTCCGGACCACCGTCCGGGATGGATGTCGCTGCTAAATTATATTCCGGAGAGTTTAGAGACCGCTTGCGCATGAGCTTTTTTGTCTTTCCGGTTTGTCCGTGATCTCAGCTATAATGTACAGGGTAGGGGGGGATGGAGTCCAGGAAATATTGTCCATAGCGTTTGGAGAAAACCCGGCGGTCGAGGATGACGATGATGCCGGTATCGTGTTTGCTGCGGATCAGACGGCCCACGCCCTGGCGGAATTTCAGCACGGCTTCGGGGAGGCTGTAACCCATGAAAGCATTGGTGCCGGATGCTTCTATTTTTTCACATCTGGCTTCGATCAGCGGGTGGGACGGCACGGCGAACGGAAATTTGGTGACGATGACATTGGACAATGCTTCGCCGGGAACGTCCACGCCGGTCCAGAAGCTGTCGGTGCCGAAAATTACTGAGTTGATGTCGCTTTTGAATTCTTTGAGCATGGTGGAACGGGTCATGGATTCGCCCTGGGTGAGCAGGGTGATATTGTTGTCCTCGAAGAAGTCTTTCAGGTTTTCGGCGCAGTATTTTAACAGTTGATAACTGGTGAAAAGCACAAACGCCTTGCCGTGGGTCATCATCAGGAACTTCGGTATTTCCTGCAACAGCGCGTCTTTATAGGTCTGGTCGGTCGGTTCCGGCATGGCTCTGGAGATTAACAGTTGAACCTGGGCTGGGCTGAACGGCGAGTCGAGGCGGAGTTCCGCGCCACGTCCGTAGCCGACGCGTGAGCGGTAGTAATCGAAACTGTTCTTCACGGTGAGCGTGGCGCTGGTCAGGATCACCGGAAAGGTCTTGGAGAACAGGATGGTCTCCAGGATTGCGGCGACGTTCAGCGGAGCGGCCCGCAGCGATACCCCGACCTTGTCCTCCTCGATCCAGTAAACATGTTCGGGATAGGTCATTTGGGTGAAATCGTTGATGCCGTCAATATAGGCATCGCAGCGCATCAGTTGTGATTCCAGCTCAGTCTTAAAATCTTTATCATCCTGAGTCTTAATGAATTCGGTCAGCATATTGCGCATCCTGCCGAGCGGCTGACTGAGCAGGTCCGGAATCAGCGCCGGTTTCAGGAAACGCCGGACGCTGTCCTGTTTTTCCAGCAGGAACTGTTCGGCCATGTTGAAAAAAGCGGCGGCGTCACGCTTGATGTCGGCGATCACGGAACGCAGTTCCATGGCTTCCGGGCCGCTTTTGACCAGCAGTCCTTTGCCGTTTTCCGGATTGAACAGCCGGTTGAGGAAACTGTGCAGCCCGGCGCTGTTGACGCGGAGCCCGAGATATTCGGCGGCATTGTTTTCCAGCGTATGGGATTCGTCAATCACTACGGCGCAGTATGGCGGCAGGAGTGTGGTTTCAAGGTTTTCGTCCTGCTTCATTTTCAGATCGGTGAAAAACAGGGCGTGATTGGCGACGATGATATTGGCCTTTTCCCATTCCAGCCTGGCGCGCCAGTAGAAGCATGATTTGAAGAAGTCGCATCTGGGGCCGCCGCAGTTTCCCGCCTCGCAGCAGACGTAGCCCCAGGATGAAGGGTCGATCCTGAGGTCCATGTCGTCGCGGTTGCCGTCTTTGGTCACGTCCGCCCACTTGGCGACGCGCTGAATGTCGAGCACCAGCGAGGCGAGTGGAATGAGTTCATCCTGGTGGTCGCCGGAGGCCATGGTCAGGCGGCGCAGGCAGAGGTAGTTGCCGCGGCCTTTGGCCAGCGCGGCTTTGAATTGTATTCCGGTCAGCTTGGCCAGTATCGGGATATCTTTATCAATTAACTGTTCCTGAAGATTGATGGTTTCGGTGGAGATGAGCACCGGTTTGGACTGGGTTTGCGAGTAATAGATTAACGGCACCAGGTAGGCGAAACTTTTGCCGACGCCGGTAGGGGCTTCGACGCAAAGATTGTGACGTCCGACCAGCGCTTCCGCCGTCCGCCTGGCCATTTCCGACTGCTGAGGACGATACTCGTAAGCCCGTCCGCCGTATTTTTCAGCTTCCGCCAGCGGACTTGCCTCCAGAAAAAACTTTTCCGTGAGTTCGAGTATTGCCGCGGCGGCGGCAGCGTTGATTTCGTTGTCATGGAACTGCTCATCGCCGGCAATCCCGTCGAAGTCGTCATCCGCCGGAATTTCCGGCGACCATCTTTTTTCAATACTGTATTCAACTGGCTTTATCATAAATCCTGTCTGCGGCAAAAAATCCATATAAATATAACAAAGCTTAAATCTACACGGTAAAACGTAAAAATAAACTTGTGAATGGTTTAAAAAAGGCTGTATTTTTTCAAATTGGACTGGCAAAATCCTATTGAAACTATTATTTTACTAGCTGTGTTAAATTATTAAATCATGCAGTTATGCATAAAATATTTACAGCAACAGGAGCCCCTTTAAAAATGAGATTGAAAATGGTATCGAGATTTGTGCTTACGGCTGCCATTGGAGTACTGGCAGTGACTGTGGCAACCGCGCAGGTGAGAGTTGAAAAGACAGCCAGAGGTTTTGCCGGCAATCCGACGCTGTATTACACCGGAGTGGCCGGGAATACTCAGGTGTCGGCAGAAGTTTTATCGCTGGTCAGCGCCTGCGGATGGTTCGATATCTATACTGCTCCGAGCGCCGATTATACACTGGCCGGCAGTTCTTCCGGCAGCGATTTGAAGTTGACTCTGACCAAGCGTGAAGGCTCCTCCTATTCAGTAAGAGTCTCCGGCGCCGACCGGCGCGCGGCCAAGGCTGCAATTGACGCGCTGCTGAAGCAGACTTTCAAGATAGACGGCATCTGTGCGACACGGATGGTCTTCTGCGCGGAAACCTCGCACGGCATCAAGAATATTTATACCTGCGATATTGACGGACGCGAAGTGAAAAAGATCACCTCCTACAACACGCTGTGCGTGGAGCCGGGCTGGTTTCCGGACGGCAAATCCATTGTTTACACAATGTACGGACGGTCTGATACGGAAATAATCCAGACAACGCTTTCACCGCTGATGAGCCGCCGTCTTGCCTACTATCCCGGGCTGAATGCCGGGGCGTCGATTTCCCCGGACGGCAGAAATCTGGCGATGATTATGAGCAAGGACCGTCAGGTTGAACTTTACATCAGAGCGGTTAACGGCGAGGCCAAGTTGCGTCTGACCAACAGCATTGCGACGAAAGCTTCTCCGTGCTGGAATCCCACCGGCGGCACGATTTGTTACGTCAGCGACCAGAGCGGAGTGCCGCGTTTATACCGCGTCAGCGCCAGCGGCGGCGCATCCAGCCTGCTTGGAACAATCGGCACTGAAGCGGCCACTCCTGACTGGTCAAAGGATAATCAGATTGCATATTCCGCCCGCGTTGACGGCGAGTACACCATTGCTGTAATTGACCTGGAAGGCAAGAAACCTTCCGGACAGATATTCAAAGCCCCCGGTCATTGGGAGTCTCCGTCATGGGCTCCGGATAACCGTCAAGTGGTTTGCAGCCGGAAAAACGGACGCAGTTCCGCCTTGTATATTGTTGACACCTGGACCGGAAAATACCGCCAGTTGGTCAATCTTTCCATGAATGTAAGCATGCCTAGCTGGTCCAGATTGAATTAAGCTGATGCCGGATTTTGCAAATGCCTGCGCCTATCTGAACGGGCTCCAGAAGTTTGGGATAAAGCTGGGCCTGGAACAGGTATCGGAACTGCTTGCCGCCGCTGGTTCGCCGGAAAGCAGGCTGCGTTTTATTCATGTGGCGGGAAGCAATGGCAAAGGCTCTCTTTCCGCCATGCTCAGCGCCGCTTTGTGCGGGGCCGGATTCAAAGTTGGATTGTTCACTTCACCGCACCTGATTTCACCGCGTGAACGCATTCGTCTGAACGGGGCCGCCATATCTGAGGCGGATTTTAGCGAACTTGTCTTTCTGCTGCGTCCCTTTGCCGATAAAATGGCCTTGGCAGGCCGTTGTCCGACATATTTCGAGTTCACCACCGTGATGGCGGCCTTGTATTTCGCCCGGTATGAAGTTGACTGGGTGGTATGGGAAACCGGAATGGGTGGGCGGCTGGACTCTACCAATGTGGTCATTCCCTATTGTTCAGTAATTACCGGAATAGCTCTGGAGCACCAGAAGTATCTCGGCGACACTATTGCAAAGATAGCTTTTGAAAAGGCCGGTATCATCAAAAAAGGTCGTCCGGTTTTTTGCGGCAGGCTGCCGGATGCCGCGCTGAAAGTGATCAGTGAAAGTTGCAGGGAGGCCGGATCGCAATTGAATATTGTTCAGGATGGTGATTGTGCTGACTTGCAGTTTGATATCTCTGCCCCCGGTTACTGCCGGCAGAGCTTTGATTATGAGGGTTTCCGGATAAAACTGGGACTTGCCGGAAAGTTTCAGCGGCAGAACTTCAAGCTGGCTTTTATGCTTTTGAAACATATTGCCGGGGAATTCAGTTTCCCGCTGGAAAATGTGCTGGCCGGCTTGGAGAATGTCCGCTGGCCGGCCAGGATTCAGTTCATGCCGGACGGTTCAATTATTGATGGCGGGCACAATCCGGATGGAGCGGCGGCATTAATGGAATCCCTCTCCGAGATTTTTCCAGGACAGAAGTTCTCAATAGTTTTCGGCAACTTTGCCGATAAGGATTCTGAACAGATATTGAAGATTATGAGTGAGTATGCGGAAGAGTTCATCTTTGTGCCCCTGCAGGGCGGTGACCGGCGGAGCCGGACCGGCGCTGAATTATCGGTGATGCTGGGGAAAATATCAGGAGTTCCATGTGTCGCTGCTTCAAGCATTGAGGAAGCTATGAAATTGAATGTCTCTGCACGACGGCTTATTACCGGTTCGCTTTATCTGGCCGGAGACGCTCTGCGGATGCTATGTACGGAAGATGAGATTCTCAATATTTGATTTTTAGCATTTTCAATTCGCTTTCAGCCTTGTATATATGCTTGAACTGTGTACTATAATAAATAATTACAGAAGTGAAGTGCGGAAATATTATTTAAATTTATTTCCTGCTCACTTGCTACGCTAAAGATAAAAATAAGATGTATATATTATTATGTTCAACAGGAGGAAAATATGGCAGATAATAAAATAGGAAGCATTACCGTTAAAGGCGGCGGCATTCTCGGCAGCACGCGTAATGAAGAAAATTCTGTTCCTGTATTGTGCCTGAAAGGAATACTGGTTTTTCCTTATACCTTGACGCCCCTGGTAATCGAAGGCCAGGACAATGTCCAGATGATTACCAATGCCACCAATGAAAACCGTCTGCTTGGTATTTTCAGCGAATTACCGACCGATGAAATGCTCAGTGCGTCCGGAAATCAGCATAAGTTTGAGCCATTTGACTTTTTCGGCGCTAAGATTTCCCGTATCGGGGTAGTCGCCCGCATCGTCAAGATGCTGAATTTCCCGGATGGCACTGTCCGGGTGCTGGTGAGGGGAATCAAGCGGGTGAGCATGCTTAGAACCACGCGCGACAAGGATTCAACCAAATGCGCGATAGTGGATGATGTGGTCGAGTCTAAAGACGACAGCATGGAAACTGCGGCGATGATTAAGAACAGCATCAACCAGTTTCAGGAGATTATTTCGTATTCGCCCAATTTCCCGGAAGAGCTGAAGATTGCAATATTGAATGTCAATGACAACTCCAGAGTAGTTGACCTGATGGCGGATACTTTGAATATTTCATTCATCGAGAAACTCAGTATCCTGACCTTGCCGACCCTGCATGAAAGGCTGCAACTGCTGACTATTCTGCTCAATCGCGAAGTGGAAGTTCTGCATCTTGGCTCCGAGATACAGAGTCAGGTGCATAATGCTCTGTCGCGCTCGCAGCGCGAGTTTTTTCTACGGGAACAACTCAAAACCATCAAAAAGGAACTGGGTGAAGAGAATCGCAATCCCGATGTCATTGCAATTGAAGAGAAGCTGAAGACATTGAAACTGCCGGAAAATATTGAAAAAGTGGTGCGCAAAGAACTGGAACGGCTGGAAGTCATTCCTCAGGCCTCCGCTGAATACCATGTGGCATATAACTACATAGACTGGCTGGTTTCGGTGCCGTGGAGCATTTTCTCCGAAGACCGGCTTGACCTCAAGGAAGCTGCAAAAATACTTGATCATGACCATTACGGGTTGAAGGACATAAAGGAGCGGATACTTGAATTCCTGGCTGTGCTTAAACTGAAAAAAGACCGCAAATCACCGATACTGTGTTTTATCGGCCCGCCGGGAGTAGGTAAAACTTCGCTGGGGCAGTCTATTGCCAGGGCGATGCAGCGTCAGTTCGTCAGGATGTCGCTGGGCGGAATCAAGGACGAAGCCGAAATCCGGGGACACCGGCGGACCTATGTCGGCGCGCTTCCCGGCAGAATTATCCAGGGGCTGAAAAAAGCAGGAACTGCCAATCCGGTATTTATGCTTGACGAAATTGACAAACTTGGCAGTGACTACCGGGGCGATCCGGCTTCAGCAATGCTGGAAGTGCTGGACCCCGCGCAAAACAAATCATTTAACGATCACTTCCTGGAACTGGATTTCGATTTGAGTTCAGTGATGTTTATCGCCACGGCCAATATAACGGACACGATTCCCGGACCGCTGCTGGACAGAATGGAGATCATTCATCTGCCCGGTTATACCGGATATGAAAAGAAGCAGATTGCCCGGCATTTTCTCATTCCAAGACAGTTCAAAGAAAATGGCTTGAAGTTGCGTCAGATCAGTTTTGCCGATGACGCAGTTGACGAGATTATTAATTATTACACCCGTGAAGCCGGGGTGCGCACCCTTGAACGGATGATCGGCACTATTTGCCGCAAGCTTGCCAGAAAAATTGTCGAAGGCGAAGTGAAGGATAAGGTAAAGACGATTATTGCCCAGACGGATGTCAATTCATATCTCGGTACGCGCAAATTTCTCATGGACGAAGCTGACCGCAAACCGGAAGTCGGCACCGCTACCGGCATGGCCTGGACCAGCGCCGGCGGCACAATTCTGCCGGTTGAAGTAACCATGATGCCGGGCAAGGGTAATCTTAAACTCACCGGCAGTCTTGGCGCAGTCATGCGCGAGAGTGCTGAAGCCGCCTTCAGTTATATCCGCAGCAACAGCAGCATGTTGAAAGTAAATGACGATGTTTTCGAAAAGAACGATTTTCATCTTCATGTGCCTGACGGCGCAACTCCGAAGGACGGCCCTTCGGCAGGCGTCACCATGGCGGTGGCTCTGGCATCCTTATTGATGGCGGCGCCGTCCCGGCCTTCGCTGGCGATGACCGGAGAAATCACGCTCCGGGGAAAAGTAACCCAGGTTGGCGGCATCAAGGAAAAAGTGATTGCGGCGTTGCGTTCAGGAGTGAAAACCGTGCTTATGCCGGAGTCCAACCGCAAAGACCTTGAAGATATTCCAGCCTACATCAAAGACAAACTGGAGTTCAAATTCGTGGACAACGCCCAGGATGCGATTTCATACGCGCTGGGTGCTGGCAGAAAAAGGAAGAAATGACAAATTCATTGGTCAAAATGCTGCTGCCGCTTCTGCTTTTCACTGTCATGATTCCAGCGGTGAGTGCAGAAAACCGGCTTGATAAGCTGGATTCTAAAGCTTTTCTGCTTAAAGCCCGCAACCCGGATAACCGCACATGGTGTACCATGGACGGCAAGGTAATCCACCGTAAAAGCGGCCTGGATACGGTCAGCGCTCCATTATATCTGGGCATTGCTTTCAATCCTGACCGGATGCTGGCACAGGTGGTGATTGATAATAAAGAAGGATATACGCTCGGGCAGGCCTACAGCGGGAATGACAGCACTACGGTTATTCCTTTGAAGCCGGACGGATACAAGAAATCAATGCTGAGTGAATTCGGTTTGCGGGCGCAGGATCTTTCCATGAGCTTTCTTTACTGGAACCTTGAGCGAGAACTGGGGCGGGAAGATATCAAAGGCTCGGAATGCCGGGTATTCATCCTGCGGGAACCCCGGAGCGGTGAGATCGCCAAAGTCTACATTAACAGCCAGTACTGTTTTCCGATGAAAGTCGAATGGTTCAAAGATAAATATGTTGAAAATGAGGAACCATACCGCACGCTTGAAGCAGCTTCTTTCAAGAAGGAAAAAGATTTCTGGATAGTGAATAAATTGAAACTGTATGGTCCCGGCTGGCGAACCAATGTCGAATTTGCCAATATTGATGTCGGCGTAACGGCGGAAAATATCCCTTCAAAACTTTTCAGAGAACTGCCGGATATTGTAAAGTAACTACCGGTGATGCCTTACTTGGGATTGCCCAACTGCTGCTGAAGTTTTAAGGCTGATTCGTAATAGGCCAGTGAGGCGGCGGAGTTCTTTTGTACCGCGGCATTATCTTTCAGCAGACTTGACACCTCTTTCTGAGTATCAATGGCTTTCTGCAGCATCCCGCATTTATAATAGATCAGCGCCAGAGTATTTAAGCAGGCGGATTTCTGTTCCTCGGTACCGTTTTTTTCGACTGCATGGCATGCTTTATCGGCTGCTTTCCAGGCTATTTCCAGTGTGCCCGGCAGATACGGGAAACGGTCTGTCAGTGTCAATGCCAGGTTATTAAGCTGATCCGGATTATCCGCAAAATTGACCAGAAAAGTTTCAGCGGCAGGTAACAATTCTTTAGTGAATGCCGGGTATCTGGCGATAAAATCTATTTTGATGAAGTTGAATCTGGCTATTTTCGGGTTCTCTTTTATCATTTTTGACAGGAACTGTATTGCTTCATCTGTTTTCTCATCATTTTCGTAAGCAAACATCATAGTCCTGAAGGCAAAGCCGTCTTCTGAATCAATCTCAAGGATGCGTTGCGCAATTGATCTTACCATCTCGTTTTTCGACTGCATCATGGCAATCTGGAGTTCCTGTGTAAGTTTCGAAATTTCCCGCTGTTTCGACAGATTGAAGCGCCCAGTGTAGAATTTATCCAGTACCGTCGGCAAGTCTATAGCTTCGCCGCTCCAGATAATCTGATTGCCGTTGCCGATGATGAAGACTTTGGGGAATATCCGGCTTTCGCCCATATAAGTTAATGTGGAAATGCTCTGGTCATCCAGCACTATTCCAAAGTTCATTGTCGGATTGGACTCTATAAACTTTGTTACAGTATTTTCATCTTCACGGGTAACTGCAATGACTTTCAGACCCTGATCGCGGTATTTTTTCTGCAGATACATGAGCAGCGGGACTGCCTCGCGGCAGGGGCTGGACCAGGTTCCCCAGAATACTATGGCAAAAAGCTTTTTGTCGGCGTTCTTGTCTTTTTTATCGAATTCGATCTTGACCGGCCCGTTCATCAACCATTTGGAAAGCTTCAGGGCAGGGGCTTCGCTTTCAGATTCCAGCGCGGAAGAAGGGAATCCCGCCAATAAACAGACTGCGAGCAGCGATAATACCAGTACAGCTTTATTCATCATGCACCTCCGGCATTCAAAATTTTAGAGGCTGGGGAAAAATTCCCGAGTCGGTCGGTTCAGCTCAAATATTCTGGCTACTTTCAGCAGTTTCTCCTCCTGCATTGCCGGAGCTATAAACTGTACGCCAACCGGCAATCCGGTTTCCGGACAGATGCCGGCCGGAACGCTGATGCCGCAGTTTCCGGAAAGATTCAGTGCGATAGTGAAGATGTCCGCCATATACATCTGCAGCGGATCGGATTTCTCTCCGAACTTAAACGCTGTTGTGGGTGTTACCGGCGTAAGGATCACGTCGCATTTGGTGCCGGCGTTTTCAAAGTCCTGACGGATCAGGGTGCGTACTTTCTGGGCGCGCAGATAATATGCGTCATAATAGCCGCTGCTGAGCACATAAGTGCCGAGCAGAATGCGCCGTTTCACTTCGTCGCCGAAGCCTTTGCCGCGGGATTTGAAATAGGTCTGAATCAGGTCCGGGCTTTCCGCCCTTGCGCCATAACGGATGCCGTCAAATCTGGCCAGATTGGCGCTGGCCTCAGCGGTCGCGATAATGTAATAGGTGGCGATTGCATATTTGGCATGCGGCAGCGAAACTTCCACCGTTTCAGCCCCAAGATTCTTAACCGTTTCGACTGCCTTGTCAATGGCTTGTTTGACTGATGGCGTCAAGCCTTCTCCATTGAAATACTCTTTCGGAAGACCGATTTTTAGACCTTTCAGGGTTTCATTACCGGCTGCGCGGACGGCATCGGCAAAGCCTTGACAGGGGGCGGACAGCGATGTTGAATCTTTCGGATCGTGTCCGCCGATGGAGTCGAGTATGATTGCGGCGTCAAGCACATCATGCGCCATCGGGCCGATTTGATCTAGCGATGAGGCGAACGCGACCAGACCGTAACGGGAAACTCTGCCATAAGTGGGTTTAAGTCCGACAATTCCGCAGAATGCCGCCGGTTGACGGATAGAGCCGCCGGTGTCTGAACCGAGTGAAACCGGCACTTCAGAAGCCGCAACGGATGCGGCGGAACCGCCGCTGGAACCGCCTGGAACACAATTCAAGTCCCAGGGATTGGCGGTTTTCTGGAATGCACTGTTCTCGCAGGACGAGCCCATGGCAAATTCGTCCATGTTGAGCCGTCCGGCCGGAATAAACCCTTTGGCCTTCAGTCTGGCAACAACCGTGGAATCATATGGCGAAACAACGGGTTCAAGTATTTTTGAAGCACAACTGCAAGTCTGCCCATGGGTGACAATGCAATCTTTAATGCCGACAGGAATACCATCGTATGGACTTAACGGTCTGCCGGCAGCGCGCCGCTTATCGGATTCACCGGCGCGGGCCATAATATCGGCCTCATCTATTTTCAGGAAGGCTTTGACCTTGCCGTCAACGCTTTTGATCCGGTCCAGATATGATTGGCATAGTTCAACCGCTGTACAGGTTCCGGCGTTAAGCGCATCGGCGGCTTGAGCAACAGTCATTTTTTTGATATCAATACTCATTTTATGCCATCCCTTCGCCCGGCAGAACTTGCGGTACTTTTAACTGCTCTTCGTCAACAGTAGCGGGTGCGTTGGCCAGCATCGCCTCGCGGCTGAACGGCATTCCGGCACGGTCTTCGCGCCAGACATTGGTCATCGGGACGGCGTGAGCGGTCGGCTCAATGCCATCCACATTCAATTCGCTGAGCTGCTCGATATAGCCGATGATAGCCTCCATATCATGCTGGAGGCGTTCCTTGTCAGCCGGGTCCAGTTCAATCCTGGCGAGGCTGGCGATGTACCCGACATCAATGCTGCTGTTGGCTCCCATAACTGCTGATTCCTGTAAGACGGATTATTTGCTGTGTTCCAGAGCGAGTGTTACTGTCACCTGATCACAGACTTCAGACGGGCCGAAGTACTGGATCGGGCCGGGATAAATATATTCACTGCTGACAGCCCATTTATCGCGGTTTCTCGCGAAGAACTTGAATGGAGCCGCATCGAGTTTGACCAGCGCTTTCTGGATCACCGGCTTGTCTTCGCCGTGACGTTTTTCAATATTCATCATCATGGTAATCGGAATGCCGCCGCAAACCCATTTGGAACTGGGTTTGGTAGTGTTGCGGATTGATGCCATATATCCGGTCTTGCCGGCTCCAATCAATGCGGCGGCGGTGTAGCCCAGGCTGTAGCAATAGTCGGCGTCGTAGTTGGACGGCGCGGCGCAGCGGCCTTCATAACCCAGGAAATGACTCTGGGTGCTGAATTTGCCTTTATACTGTCCTTTGGCCGTCATTTCCTTGAGTTGCTTCTTGACCATCTCGGCCAGCATTTTTTCAGTTTCAATCAAAGAAACCTGAACATTGCCATGCGGGTCGCGGTCAAGGCAGAGCTGAAGCTGGATGCCCTGAGGCAGGGAGCTGAAAGTCTTTGACATCGTCTTGTCGAGAGATTTAGTTACGAATTTGATCTTGTCTTCATTGTCCAGTTTCTGGAAAGCTTCGGCTTCCTTCGCCAGAATATCGTTCAGTTCACTGATGAGCGTCTTGACTTCCGGGATGAATTCGATCAGGCCTTCCGGGATGATCGCCACACCGAAGTTTTCACCGTTGGCCGCACGTTTGGCGACGACATCGCAGATATCCTTGACGATACCGGCAATGGTCATTTTGCGTTCGGCGACTTCTTCGGAAATGATTGCAATATTCGCATGGGTTTGCAGTGCGCATTCAAGGCCGATGTGAGAAGCGGAGCGGCCCATTACCTTGATGAAGTGCCAGTATTTTTTGGCGGAGTTGGCGTCGCGGCAGATATTGCCGATAAGTTCGCTGTAAACCCGGCAGGCGGTGTCGAACCCGAAAGAGGCTTCGATGTGTTCGTTTTTCAGGTCGCCGTCAATGGTTTTCGGACAGCCGATGACATTGATCGGAATCTTGTTGGACTTATAATATTCCGCCAGCAGACAGGCGTTGGTATTGGAGTCGTCGCCGCCGATAACTACCAGCGCGCTGATGCCGAGGGCTTCGCAATTCTTTCTGGCGGTTTCAAAGTGCTCGACCTTTTCCAGTTTGGTTCTGCCGGAACCGATCATGTCGAAGCCGCCGGTATTGCGGTAGTCGTCAACGATCTTGGCGGTGATCTCCATGTATTCGTTCCTGACCAGGCCGTCCGGGCCTTTCTTGAAGCCGTACAGTTTGCTCTTTTTATTGAGCGACTTGATGCCGTCGAAAAGTCCGGCGATGACGTTATGGCCGCCCGGAGCCTGGCCGCCGGAAAGGATTACACCGACGTTGACCGGTTTGACCGCTGCTTTTTCAGCAAGCTTTTTGAATGTTATTTCCGGGCTGCCGTAGGTTGCCGGGAACAGCGCTTTGATTTTTTTCGCGTCGGCTACAGCAGTAGTCGGCTTGCCTTCGACCATTTTGGCATTGGCTCCGCCTTCAAGTGCGGGCGGCAGTTTGGGACAGTAGGCGGCTCTGGCTTTCTGTAAAGCGGAAATATTGCTCATGTTTCATTCCCTTTTATTTAAATTAAACGTTTGTAAAACGATATCAATCCATATAATATTGGAGCCTGTACACTACTTGTTTTTTGTGTATTTATCAAGCAGAATCGACGCAAATCGCGCCATTTTTTAATGCCGTCCCGGAAACTTCAAACTTAATAATTTAAAGTGTGAACTTCATTTCAAATGACTCAATGCCGACTGTCCCAGCGGATAAACGTTGAATCCCAGGTCGAACATTGCTTTGTGATCCAGCAGATTCCGTCCGTCGAAAATGAACGCCGGTTTTTCCATCAATTCGTAAATCTTGCGGAAATCGTATTTCAGGAAATCTTTCCAGTCCGTGAGCACTGCTATGCAATGGGCGCCTTTGACCGCTTCATAAGGGTCGGTGCAATAGCTGATGTCGCCGGTTTCATCGGCCAGCTCAAGCATGGCGTTTTCCAGCGCTTTCGGATCGTGAATTGCCAGCTTTGCGCGCTCTTCCAGCAACATTTTGCAGACATAGATCGCGGGGGACTCGCGAGTGTCTCCGGTATCCGCCTTGAACGCGAACCCGAAAACCGCAATTTTCTTGCCGGCGATGGTATTGAACATTTTATTGCAGATCTTCGCTACGAAACGTCTTTCCTGATAATCATTGATCAGCACTACCTGTTCCCAGTAGGCGGCGACTTCCGGTAAACCGTAAAATTCCGCCAGGTAAACCAGGTTAAGAATGTCTTTTTTGAAGCACGAACCGCCGAACCCGATGCTGGCCTTCAGAAACTTCGATCCGATCCTGGAATCCAGTCCCATGGCGGCGGAAACCTCCAGAATGTTGGCATCGGTTTTTTCGCAGAGCGCTGAGATGCTGTTTACTGAAGAGATGCGCTGCGCCAGCATGGCGTTTGACACCAGCTTGGACAGTTCGCTGCTCCAGATATTGGTGGTTTTAATCTTTTCCCTGGGGACCCAGTGCGTGTAAATGTCGAGCATGCGCTGCAATGCGGCCTGGCCGCCGGGAGTGCTCATGCTGCCGATCAGCACCCGGTCCGGGTGCTGCAGATCGGTGACCGCGGTTCCCTCCGCCATGAACTCGGGATTGGATATGACTTCAAAATTCAACCCTTTGGTGTTGGACTGCAATATGCGCTGCATGGCGGCGGCGGTCCTTACCGGCAGGGTGCTTTTCTCAACAACGATTTTGTCGTGACTGGAATGCTCGATGATGTCGCGGGCAGTTTTTTCCCAGTATTGCAGATCCGCCGCTTTGCCGGCCCCGGCGCCGAAGGTCTTGGTAGGAGTGTTGACGCTGACGAAAATGATGTCTGCTTCGTTGATGCCGCCGAAAATATCCGTGGAGAAGAATAGATTTCTGCCCCGGGTGCGCTTTACGACTTCATCCAGGCCGGGTTCATAGATCGGCAGAGTATCTGACTGCCATGCCTTGATGCGCGCTTCGTTTTTATCTACAACAATCACTTTGTAGTCAGGACAGTTGTCCGCAATGATGGCCATAGTAGGCCCGCCGACGTATCCCGCGCCAATGCAAAGGATGGTTTTATTCATGTCATCTCCTTAAGGTCTGTTTCAATTTCTCAAAACGCTAAATATAGCACAATTTACTAATTTTGCCAATCAGTTGGCAGAAACATTTCATCTCGAAACAATGCAGTGAAACATTGAGGCAATTGCCTTCAGGTTTGACGCAAAATGCAGATGAATATAACTGGCGCAGACATTACCTGAATTATAACCGCACGGACTCCATTCGGATTCCGGATGTGAGCCTTTAGTCAGCCATAGCGGTTCCACGACACTGTTGAATTCAACGTCCGACCAGTGAAACTCGTGGCCTTTGAATATGGTTCCGGCCGGGCCGAAGAAAGTGTCCTCGCAGGTTTTGGCTTCCCGGTAGCCGAATGAGCCGAGGCGCTCTCCCATAAAGGTACGGGCCGGAATGACTCCGCACATGGTCATTGATTTGCCTGCATTGTCGGTGAGTCTTTCCGTCAGATACATGAACCCGCCGCATTCCGCATAGATTGCGCCGCCGTTACCGGCGAAATTCTTGATTGCCTGCCGCATGCTGCTGTTTTCTTCAAGTCCGGCGGCAAAGACTTCCGGAAAGCCTCCGCCCAGATAGATCCCCTGGATATTGTCCGGGAGCAGCAGATCGTGGATCGGGGAAAAATCAACCAGCTCAAATCCGTTTTCTCTCAGAATGTCCAGATTGTCCTGATAATAGAAATGGAAAGCTTCATCCCTGGCTATTGCCAGTCTGGCTCCAGCCGGATGTGAAGTCTTTGGCTGGGTGGCTATTTTTTCCATGCGGCATAGCGCAAGTATCCAGTCTATGTCGAAATACTGTTCCGCGGCTTGACCGAGCTGCTCAAACCATTCATCCGATTTTTCATTTTCAATGAACGGTACCAGGCCCAGATGCCGTTCCGGCAGCGCCCAATGCTCATTGCGCGGCAGATACCCCAGCAGCGGCGGCAGATTCGCCAGTTCCAGCGCCCGGCGCAGAATCGCGGCGTGCGTTTCGGAGCCGGTCATGTTGGCAATGACCCCGACCACTTTTACTTTATCGCAAAACTCTGTGTAGCCTTTGACGATTGCGGCGATGCTGCCGGCCATGCCACGGCAGTTGACGGTGAGAATAACCGGTACGTCAAGCAGTGACGCGACTTCCGCCGTGCTGCCTTCCAGCGAGCCGGGCGCCGCCGAATCGAACATGCCCATTACGCCCTCGATAACTGCGCAATCAGCTTCAGTGATGCCGCCGGCAAAAGATCTCTTCACCTGTTCCGCGCCCATCATCCAGCAGTCCAGGTTGCGCGAATGACGATGCGCCGCGATGTTATGGAAGGTCGGATCAATATAATCCGGCCCGCATTTAAACGGCTGTACGTTAAGTTTGCGTTTGACTAAAGCCCGGAGCAGGGCCAGGGTTACTGTTGTCTTGCCGTCCCCGGAACTGGTTCCGGCGATGCATAGCGCGCTGAATCCGTTCATGGCTGATACCTCATCAGAATTCGATTCCTTTTTGAGCGGATATTCCCGCATTGAACGGATGCTTTATCTCCCGTATCTCTGACACTAGGTCACAGGCTTCGATTAGCGCCGGCGGTGCATTGCGTCCGGTAATGATGACATGCATCCAGGACGGCCTGCCGCGAAGCGTTGCGATTACCTGGTCCAGCGGCAGATATTTCTTGTCCAGCGCGATATTGAATTCGTCCAGCACCAGCAGGTCAACCCGCCCTTCAGTAAGATATTCTCCGGCTTTCTGCCAGGCGTTTTCCGCACACAGAGTATCTTCATTTGAATTGCCGTCTTTGCGCCAGGTAAAACCCGCGCCCATCGAACAGATTTCAAACGGCAGCCCGCTTGCTGCGGCGAATCGTCTCTCGCCGGTTTCGCTGTCGTCCTTGATAAACTGAATGACGGCAACTTTCCAGTTCCACCCCAGTGCCCGCAGACAAGTGCCAAGCGCACTGGTGGTTTTGCCTTTGCCCGGCCCGGTAATGTCGATCAGCAAGCCGCGGCGTTTTTCTCTGTCTTCCCGCTTAATCATAAAGCTCTCTATATTAGTTTAGTATTATATCGGATAATTAACAAAAATCCAACCATCATAAAGTTTACCAATGATGAAAAGATAATTCAAGTATTGGATTAAAAAAACTACCGACTATATCCATATCCTACCATTTGGGGGCGCTCTGGCAATCCCGTCATTAAAAAATGAGAGCATTGCAGTTTCATTTCACAATAATAAACTCGAAACATTAGCATTTTTTTCGAAACATTGATTTACAGTTCATGGTTTCAGTGCTAATTTTAATGTTTTGACAGATAAATTCATTTAAGGTTAATGATTGTGACGGATTACAATATTTATTGCTATGGCTTAATCATTGCTGCTGTAATTGCGGCGGTAATCGGGATATGGTGTCAGCGGATGAATCCGGCCAGTCTTGCTTTCTGGGAGAAATTTCCCAGGAACCGTACAGCCGGGACGATCATCGGTTTTCTGGCGCTGCTCTGGTGTGTGCCGCATGCCGCGCCGATAGTATGGGACTGGATGCAGGGATGGCTTTATCCGCTGGTATTCATCTGTACTGTACTGGGCTGCCTTTTTCTGGATTATCTTTTTTCGCGGGCGCTAGGTGGCATTCTCATCCTCAGCGCTATCTATTTCCTGCATGAATCATTTACTTTCCATACCCCGGCGGCATGGATTTTAGCCATAATCTGCTGGATTATCGGTATTGCCGGGCTTTTTTTGTCCGCCAAGCCGTATTTACTGCGTGATTTCATCCGCCTGATTGCCGGAAGCAGACTCTGGCGAACTGCTGCAACAGTTTTTTTTATGTTTTTTGCCGTCTATACTCTGATTGTCGGGATCTTGCACCTGACAAGGGGGTGATTCGTGCAGAATATCAATGCACATTTTGAACTGGAGCAATTTTGCAGTCAATGTCATATTGCCGCCTCCGGTGCTTTTATTGAAAAATGCTTCAGTCTATACAGTCTGCTTACTGCCGCCAATCAGGACGTTAATCTGACCAGGATCGAGGACGAACCGGCTTTCTGGGACCGGCATATTGCCGATTCAATTGCAATAGCCGGATTTTTCCCTGAACTGGCGACAGATTCATTGACATTGGCTGACATCGGCTGCGGGGCCGGTTTCCCGGCGATCCCGCTGGCCATGGCATTCCCGCAATTGAAGATAATTGCCATTGACTCCATTGCGAAAAAGACAAGATTTGTCGAACTGGCGGCTGCGAAACTGGAAATACGCAACCTGGAAGTGGTTACAGCCCGCTCCAAAGAATTGCCGCACAAGCCGGGATGGATTGAAAGATTTGATATCATTTCCGCCCGTGCAGTTTCCGATGCCAGAACGCTGTTCCGCGAGAACCGCCAGCTTCTGAAAAAGGGCGGGAAGTTTATTTTTTATAAAACCCCGGATCAGATTGCCGCAGAGATCGAAGAGGTCAGAAAAGCTTCGGTAAAATATGGATTGAACTGGCAGGCAACTCCGGTTTTCGAACTGCCAGGCGGCAGCGGACAACGCCAATTCCTGTTTGCCTGAGATTCAAAAAATGAGTCATGGTTTGCCCGCAGCTTTGAAATTATGCGCCGGTATGTTTTAACACGATTTTCAACCATTCGGCGGAACCGTCAAAAATCATTTGAACAGCAACGGCGGAGACGATCAAGCCGGTAATTCTTATGACCGGACCGGTGATGTAAAAATATTCGAGAATTTTGTTTATGCCCAGTGAAAACAGCATGAACACAAAATTGACTAGAATCGCCATCGTCAGTGCCAGTGTCGTTGATAACAGTCCGTATTCCGCGGAAAATGAGATTGCGGCAGTGATTGTTCCCGGCCCGGCGATCAGCGGCGCCGCCAACGGAACAATTGAGATGTCGTCAATTGATTCGTGCTGGTGTTCTTCGTCATTATCCTTCTGGTAAAAAACCCCTTTACGCATTGCGGTAAAACCGATGATGAACAGAACTATTCCGCCCGCAACTTTCAGCGAATAAATGGCGATATGAAAGATGTGTTCCAGCAGAAATTGACCTGCCACGCAAAAGATCAGCAGCATAATCAGCGCAATCAGGGTTGACTTGTATGAAATATGCCAGATTTGTCTGCCGGTGAATGCCGGCTTTTTGGATGCCAGAAACAGTATTTTGCTGGCAGGATTCAATAATGCCAGAAAATATAACGAAAGTTCAAGCAGTTTTATCGAGTTCATTATGCAGCATCTTTATGTTAATTGAGGACAACGCCAATTCAATATACTGTACGCATTGCAATAAGTAAACTGGAGATAATCGTATTTTGCCCGGAATTTATTGCGGCCACTCTTTGCAGAGAGCCTTGAATTCAGGGGTGTTATTAAGTTCCTTGAACGATATATCACTGGCTGGATTGGGTAACTGTACATACGGTTCCAGATTATCCCGGTATTTTAAGGCCAGTCTGAGATGATCCAGCGTTTTTGAGAAGTCACCTTGCCCGGTGTAAGCAACTGCCAGATTGTAATGAAACAGAGGATATTCATGGTCTTTCTGCAATGCGTCCTCAAGTACTTTCTGCGCATCTTTGAAGTTGTTGTTGATACAGTATGCGATCCCGAGCGAAATAATTGCCATCCGGTGTTTTGAGTCATTCATTTTGCCGCACCGGTCAAGCCGCATCCACTTTTGCAGGCATTCTATTGCTTCCTGATATGATTTGCCGCGATACAACGCCACGCCGTATTCAAGCATTTCATCAGGAGTCGAATCATTTATTGTTATAAGGTTGAGCATGGCTGAAAGCTGTCCTGCCGCCAGCGGTGAATTGACACAGTAAAGATGCACATTCATACAGATGCCGCCTTCAGCCCGGTATGCATTAATGTGCTTATATGATACATCCGGAGTGTCATTATCCCATTCGACTATCGCAAACTTTCCATATGTGCAATTTCTGATACAGGTATTGAACAGCGGATTTTTTTTATCCATCTTCCACCATTGTTCGCGGAGCAGGGCACTGTCAAGTATCTGATGGTTATACTCGGCGGTTATCGAAAAATTGATCTCGGTCCCTGGTAATTTGGCGGCAACATAATAAGTTTTACGGTTTTTCGCTGTTCTTGATTCGCCGAGTTCAAATCCGTTAAGATCAAGGTCAACGCGTTTTTCACCCAGCAGCAGCGTACCGCCATGTGATGCCGTGACAGACATGCAGAAAAATATATAAAAAAGAAACTTAGTCATAGTCATTACGCCTTAGTAATTTCATTCCGCCGGACGGGCGGTGCTGTGGCGGACAATGAGCGTGGTATTGATGATGGTTTCAACTGGAGGTAATTCGCCGCGCAGGATGATTTGCAGATTATTGCGGATGGCTTCAGCAATTTTGGGCGTATGCTGGCTGACGCTGGTCAAGTCCAGATCTTCGGCGACTGTGGTATTGCCGAATCCGCACAGCGAGCAGTCTTCCGGAACTCTAATTCCTTTTGAGGAAAGGAACCTGAAAACTCCGGCGGCGATGGTGTCATTGCCGCACAATATCGCTGTTGGCGGCTGTTTCATGGCGAGTAGTTCTTTCGCCGCATAATATCCCCATTCGCGGGACGGTTCTTTACACTTGATATATTTTTCAGGAACTTCAATGCAGTGTTTACTGAGCACGTCAATATAGCCTTTCAGCCGCAGTTCCGATGTGTGTTCATATGTTCCGCTGATGTGCGCAATTCTGGAATGTCCGAGACTGACGAGATGCTCCGTAATCTTTTCAGCTCCTTCATAATCATCGGAAATGATGCGCGGAATGTTGAGACTGGAGATGAACAGATCAAAAAAGATTACAGGTATCTTCAATTCACGATATTTGCCGATACATTGTGAATTTGGCGCGGCAATTAATGCTTCCGCTCCGGACTCTATCATGAAATCCAGGATTTTCTCCTCTTTCTCTTTGATATTGTTGGTGATATGAACTATCGGATGCAGTCCGGCTTCACTGAGAAATTTTTCCAGTTCAGCAAAAATCTTGTAATAAAAAACTTCATCATCAGGAAAGATAAAACCGACAATACCGTTTTTCCTGGACAATAATGGTCTGGCTCCGACAAAGTTGCCGCGGCTGGGTTCCTTGTAAATCAGATTTTCCTGCTCCAGCAGTCGCAGCGCTTTGCGTAGAGTCAGGTGATTGACGCTGAACATATCGGAAAGAGTGCGTTCCGAGGGCAGGGAATCGCCTTTTTTCAGGCGCTTTTCTTTAATAAACAGCCTGATAGTCTCTGCCAGTGCGATATATTTTTCCGGTTTCCCTCGTTTCATGGACCTTTACACCTTCGTTTTATAATGTTCATTACAGCTTATTATACATCGTCTGCATGGAAAATCAATAATTGTACAACTATATTAGTCTAAATTATATCGATATATTATTATTGTAATATAAATCTTATTATGAATATAAAATATATTTATATCGATATATTAAAAATTGCATAAAAATATAAATTACATCTTGACTATATCAGTTCCGTCAGGTATCTTTATAATTAACTCGGAGATTACTTATGTCAGAACTGTTGAAAAAAAGTGATAAAAATATAGTGGAACTGAATTCCGGTTCCGGTAATTTATTTATCGCCCCCGGCTTGCAGGGGCGGGTATTTTGCAGTTTAGGGAATGAACTCATTCATAGATTTGATGAGAAACTGGCGCTCAGTCCGCATCCCGAAGAATTCAATAACATCGGCGGCAATTCACTCTGGCCCGCGCCGGAAGGCGGAGATTTTGCATTCAACTATCTTCCCGGTTCCGGATGGCTGGTTCAAAAAGGGATAAATTCAGACAGTCCAAGAGTAACCGGATCGGACAAAACCTCTGCGATAGTGGAGAAAAATATCGTTTTGAAGAACCGTAAAGGTATTTCAGCCGGTATCAAATTTGTCCGGCAGGTTAGAATTAACGACATCTCCAGGATGTTATCAGGTTATGGACTGGAGGGTATTGCATATTCTTCAGATGACTCGCTGGAACTGCTTGACCCGCTAAGTCCTTCTGACTTTATGATCGGGGCCTGGTCGCTGGAACAGTTTCCGCTTCATGACGGAGTTGTCGCTTTCGGCCGTCTGGCGTGTCCGGCCACAGGCTGTATCAATGACGATTTCTATGGAGACGCTTCTGCCAGGCTGGCTTATAATTCGAATATTTTTACGTTTAAACTTGGCGGTGCTGACCGGTTGCAGATCGGCATTAAAAGAAGTTTCAGGCCGCAATTGATCGGTTCATATGATAAATCCCGTTCGCTGCTGATTATCCGCAGGACAGTATTGCAGGACGGTATTTATTTCAATATCGCAGATAACGACCAGAAGCAAGGCCCGTTTTCCGCGGCGGATGCCTACAGCGTTTTTAACGGCGGGGCTATGGGCTTTTACGAGCTTGAAACAATTGCGCCGATGATTGTGGAAAACGGTCTGGTCAAAGGCAGCAGACTTCCTTCAGAAACGCTTATCCTGCGGGGCGATGCAAATAAACTTTCGGCTTTTTTAAACAGCGCTGAAATAATGGTCAGCGCTGAACTTATAATCAATTAAAGGTATGGACATGGATAAAATTAAAGTTGTTCTGGGATTTGACATGGAAACCGATATTGGCAGTTGGACCCCATGGTACGAGGGGGTGAAAAAAGGCACCCCGGTTATTTTGAACATCCTGAAGAAGCATGGAATTACTGGCACATTCTTTTTTACCGGCGACAGCGCGAAAAAGAATCCGAAATCGGTCAGTTCTGTTAAAGCTGCCGGACATGAGATCGGCTGTCACACGCTCTTCCACGAAACTATCGGCGAGGCGCTGTTCGAAATCCCCGGAATGATGCCGATACTGCCGGAGGAGGTGGAAAACCGCATTCGCCTGGCTACGGAATGGGTTGAACAAATTGCCGGCGTTCGTCCGGTGTCGTTCCGCTGTCCGCGTTTGTTCGGTTCTACCGCTGTTGTTAATGCGCTGGAGAATCTTGGATACAAGACCGATGCCACTTACCCGATGTATTACTTCCGGGAACAACTGGTTCCGTACCATCCGGCAAAAAAGGACTGGACCAAGAAGGGGCGGATGAAGATTGTCGAACTTCCCAATTTCGCCGATCTGTCAATGAAATCGAAGGATGAATTCGGCCGTGATATGGATCAGTGGCCGCTGTTCAGGACTGAAAGCGCCGGGAAAGTTATGGAACATATTAACGGCTATATCGCTTTCTGTAGCAAAAAGGGGGTTGAACCGTTCCTCTGCTTCTATTTCCACCCGTGGGAATTCTGGCCGATGAAGGAAGGGCTGATTCATTACGGGGAGGGCGCTGTTATGCCCGATCCGTTCATTGTCAAGAATTGCGGACAATATGCGGGAGAGCAGTTTGACCTTCTGATTGGCCGCTTGAAAGAGCTTGGCGCGGAATTTTATCAGGCGTGTCAGATTACGGCATGAAAAAGATCAAATGAACTTCGGATACCTAAAAAATATTTAACCTTAAAACAGGAGAGACAGTTATGTTCACAATCCCGAAATCAGAGTATTTGAAAAGGATCAAAGACTTCCAGAAGAACATCAAGGCCGCCGGCCTGGATGCCTGTCTGGTCCATGGCAACGAAGCGGATTTCGCCAATGTCCGCTATCTGAGTGAATACTGGCCGACTTTTGAAGCCGGCGGCGTATTTGTTCCGGCTGAAGGCAAGGCCATCTTGATTATCGGCCCGGAAAGTGAAAACTATGCCAAAGGGCGCAGTGTTATTCCCGACATCATGAAGATGGTCGAATATCGCGAATCCGCCGAGCCGAACTATCCCGGCATTGCGGTGGCGCATTATCCTGATGTGGTGAAGGCTTCCGGCTGCAAAAAACTCAAGAAACTTGGCTTGGCCGGGTATTCAGTCATGACTCTGCCGGTCTATATGTCGCTGCAGAAGGAACTGCCGGGCGTGGAGTTGATTAAAGCAGATCAGACATTGCTGCCGCTGCGTTTCATTAAAAGTGCGAACGAACTTAAATGTATGCGCCGCGCCTTTGAGATCAGTGAACTTGCAATCGATGCGATTCTGGCTGAAGTCAAGCCGGGTATGACCGAATTTCAGGTCATCGGTATTGCCCAGCGGGAAATCTACAAGCACGGCGGCGAATACGAAGGACATGCGCTTTACTGCTTCTGCGGCAACCGCACGAATAATGCCATTTGCCGTCCGACCAGCAATAAACTGATCAAGAATGAAGTCATCCAGTTGAATATCGGTGCGCGCGTCGGCGGATATTCCTCCAGTGTCGGTTTGCCGTTCTCCATCGGCAAGCTGCCTGCCCGCAAAAAACGTCTGGTCGAATTCGGCCTGGTTGCGCATGAAAAGACGATGGAATTGATGGCTGCCGGCAAACCTGCCGCCGCTGTAGTCAAGAAATACGAGGAATGGGTCAAGAAACAGGGTTTCGGCAAATATATGCTCTACGGGCCGTGCCATGCTATCGGCATGATGGAAGTCGAACAGCCCTGGATGGAGTCTGTCTCAACTTATGACTTGCAGGAAAATATGACGTTCCAGGTTGATACTTTCTTCTACGACGAAGACTTCGGTCTCCGCTGGGAAAACGGCGTCGCAGTCAAGAAAGGGGGAGTTGAAAGACTTTCCAGCAAATACATCAAGATGGTTGAACTTTAAACAAAGTTTGGAACCGGACACTGTAAAACCACGCCTGCAAGGCGTGGTTTTTTTGTGCGATTGCGCTCGAAAATGAGGCTGATTATTCGTGTAGAATGCGATGAATGAAATTGGCCGCTTCTCCGGGTGCATCCTCCAGCACCAGATGCGCGGCATCCGCCAGCTCCAGGGTCTGTGCCTGAGGGTAATATAATTTCCAGCGGTCCAGAAAACGCGAAGAGAAACACCAGTCCTGCATACCCCAGACAATTCCGACAGGGATTTCCCGGAACATCCAGAGGCCATGTTCTATTTCCAGCAAGACTTCATAGGAAATATGCTCAGGCGCCAAAGGGATATCCTGTACAAATCTCAGCACTGCAATCCGGTCATTATAATTCTGGAAAGGCAGCATATACCCCTTCTTCACCTTCGGAGGCAATGCCTTTACAGTGGTCATGTGCATCGCCGCCCTTACGAAAAGATTGGCGCCGCGAACCAGTTTGTCATCCAGCCACGGCAGACGGCAGAGGGCAATGCGGAACGGAATCCAGTCCATGGAAAAAGCTCCGGAATTCAAGATTATCAGCCTGGATATTTTTTGCGGATGACGTACGGCAAAGCCCATGCCGATAGCGCCGCCCCAGTCATGGACCACCAGCGTAATGTTCTCCAGATTGAGTGACAGCAGAAGACTTTCCAAATTATCAATATGCGTTTCCAGGCGATACTGGAAGTCCTGCGGTTTGTCTGAAAGTCCGCAGCCGAGATGGTCTGGCGCAATTACGCGATGGGTCTTGCTGAATTCTTTGATCAGATTCCTGTAATAGAAAGACCAGGTCGGATTGCCGTGAACCATGACTATCGGCTGGTCGCCTTTTCCTTCATCAACATAGTGATAATTATAATTTTTTATCTTGAAGAAGTGCGATGCAAAAGGGTACAGGTCTTTTATTTCTGAAATATTTATCACTGCCAAATTCCTTTTTTACTCAACAAGCCATTAACCCTTCATGGATTATTGTATCTGAACTTATTCACCATTTGATGCCCAGCATGGCGCAGTTGATCCCGCTGCCGATACCCATCAGCGCCATAGTCGAACCGTTGGCCACGATGCCGTTGTCTATTGCCAGCGCGGCGGTCAGCGGGCAGGACACCGATCCTGTATTGCCGAACCGGTCCAGCGTGGGATAATCACGGCCGATATCAATCTGTAATTTCTCATACAGCAGTTTCCGGTGCGCCGACCCCACCTGATGTGTACAGAAACATGCGAAATCATTTCTTTTTAGCCCTGTTTCTTCAAGGAACAGATTCCAGGTTTCCGCGGCGGCGGCAACGCCGCAGTGCATCAACTTTTCAGAATCAGTATTCATCAGTGTATCATGATTATCGCCCATGCCCTTGTCGGCGTTTCCACGGCAGAGATCATTATATTCGGTAACGGAAAGCGAGGTTGCTCCAAGCAGCCGGTGATCATGCGAACTTAGATCTTTGCGGCACAAAATTACAGCGACGGCTCCTGAGCCGATTGTCAGCGATGCAAAAAACGGTTTAATGGATTGCCGGGTGATGGTGTTGTCCCCGAGAATTGTCCGGATCGTCGTTTCCAGCAGCGGCCGGCTGTTCTCGCCGGCGACGAGCATTCCAGCCCTGATGTGTCCGGCCTCGATCATTCCGGCGACCAGAGTCATTCCGGTCAGTATTCCCAGGCAGGCGTTGGAAATATCAAATGCAATAGCGGTTTCCGGGAATCCCAGTTTGTGATGAACCACAGTGGCGGTCGCCGGTTCGAGAAAATCGCGGCAGACGGAGCAGTTGATCAGGCATCCGATATCTTTTTTTGCTATTTTCGAACGGGCCAGAGCATTGGCGCCGGCCATCGCGGCGGCATCACTGGGCATCGTTCCCGGCGCCCATAGGCGGCGCTCACGGATGCCGGTCATCAGTTCCAGACGGCCGGGCGGCAATTTCAGCCGGGCATATACGGAGGCCAGTTGCTGTTCAATTTCTTCAGAAGTTACTGCTTCCGGCGGCAATTCATAAGAAATACATTCAATATTTACATTTTTATATAGCATAATTATAACTAAGGATAACTATCGGTTGACAGTAATCTGAATTGCCTCCGATTCCACTTTAACAGCTTTTATCCGTCCGGCATAAGCCTTGAGTTTCTTATCCGAAGTCATCTGCTTGAAGAGCTCCAGTCCCTGATTTTTGAGAAAAGACGGAAAGGTTACATGCCCGAATTTAGTTGATTTCAGCTCGAATTCCGGTTTGGTGTCGCCGCTTTTATCCGGCTCTGAATCTTTCAGTTCGCCGATAAGTTCAAGGCGATAGGGGATATAATACAGCATTTTGCCGGTAAGAATCACACTGGTGCTGCGGTCTTTATTAACATCGACAACATATTTGGACGTGAATATCGGTTCCGCCTTAGGCAGGTCTTCTGATCTTCTGGTACCGGGATTGGTATGCCCTTTCCAGACCCCTGCTTCCGGCGTGGCTTCCACCGCCTGCACTGCCTGAGGTTGACTGGCTTGTGGCGGCGGCGGTGGTGGCGGTGTTATCGCCGCCAGGGTGGTGGCACGGCCGCTGCTGGATGCTCCGGCGCCAAACTTAATCAGACCGCCGCCGTGGGATTGCATCGGGGCATTGGGCGTCACTGCGGATGGCGGGGCCGATGACGGTCTTGCATAGTTTGAACCGGAACTTGATGCCGCAGAAGGTACTGGCGGCATCGGACGCTTTTCATCCAGCATGTAATTCAGTCCCCAGGACGCTCTTTCCGGCGTGAAAGTGAAGATGACTGAACCTTTACCGGTTTTTAACGCGTTGTCAATGGCTTCACAGTCTGCCCTGGCTTTTTTAATATCCTCGGCAGTTATTTCTTTTTCAACCGGCAGCCCGATAGGAACAAACAAGGCTCCCAGCAAGCCGAGCAAACATAACACAATAGCCAGATTGATGATTCTGCCTATGATTCTTTTTATGGCTTTTCCGGTGCTGAAATCCGGATGATTCTGATCAACAATCTTTAGCTTCTCGCCGCAGTTGCGGCAGAAAAGCGTTCCGAACTGATTGGAACATCTGCATTTCTGGCATACTACCACCATCATAATGTCACCTCATATTTTATTCAGTCTTTTTCTCGGCGGAACTTTTCGCGGGTTCTTTCTTTTCATGAGCATGTCCGCTTGTTTTATCTTTCTCTGAACTCTTTTTATAGCTGTCCGAACGGTAATCCGTGCAGTAAAAACCACTGCCTTTAAAAATTATTCCGGCGCCGGTACCGATCAGGCGCTTTAGAGTTTCCTTATTGCACGCGGGACAAATCTTCAGCGGCTTGTCGCTCATTTTTTGAAAAATCTCAAGCTTGTTTCCGCATGCTTTGCATTCATAATCATATGTAGGCATCTATGTCCCTCAAAAATAAAAACACTAAAATTATAACTGATTGTAATAAGATACTGCGAAAAAGCTGAAATCTCAAGTATTATTGGATTTCCTGCCTTTTGTGCTCAATCACCTTCTCCTGATTCGTTCCTGTCCGGGTTATATTGTTACTGGAACAGGAATCTCAATTCCTCGATGGACAATTTATCGCTGTATGAGGCCGGATTTTCAATCAGGTTGTCAAAAATCTCCTGCTTCTTGCCTTGAAGCGCCAGTATTTTCTCTTCAATTGAATCTTTGACCACCAGCTTGATGCTGCTGACCGTGCGGGTCTGGCCGATGCGATGGGTACGGTCAGCCGCCTGAAGTTCCACCGCCGGGTTCCACCACGGGTCATAAATAATCACCGTGTCCGCGGAAGTCAGGTTCAAACCGGTGCCGCCGGCCTTGAGGCTCAGCAGAAAAACTGTGATATTGCTGTTTTCGTTGAAATTATCCACATGCTGCTGACGGTTTTTGGTAGCGCCGTCAAGATATTCGTAATTGATCCCCTGTTCTTCAAGCCACGGCCGGATCAATGCCAGCAGCGAAGTAAACTGACTGAACAGCAGCATTTTATGTCCGCTGTCTATGTTCTGCAGAACCAGTTCCTTCATCAGTTCCAGTTTGGCTGAATAGAGGTTTTTATCGTGCAAATCCGGCAGCAATTGCGGATGGCAGCAGATCTGGCGCAGCCGGAGCAGGGTAGTGAGAATCTCGAAATTGGAGGTCTTTTTGCCGCTTTTGATCAGTTCGTCGCACTGACTGCGGCCGTACTCCAGAATTGAATCGTAGAGGCTGCGCTGATCGCTGTCCATTTCGCAGAAAAGTACCTGTTCAATTTTCGGCGGCAGTTCCTTGCAGACAATATCTTTGGTGCGGCGCTTGATGAACGGCGCCACGCGGGCGGCAAGGTCGTCCTGTAAGTCTCTGCTGGTATTGATGCCGTTGTAATAGCGTTTGAAGCTGGTGAAAGACCCCAGCAGTCCGGGATGCAGATAGTCAAATATGCTCCACAGGTCGTCAGGAGAATTTTCCAGCGGAGTACCCGTCAGCACCAGCCGGTGAGCGGATTTCACCGCCTTGCAGTTTTTGGCATTGACCGTTGAAGGATTTTTGATATGCTGTGCTTCGTCAAGAATCAGATAGCTGAAACTCAAATCCTGAATGATTTCGGCGTCGCGGCGGGCGGTGGCGTAGGAAATGATGATCAGATCATAAGCGTTGACCTTGTCCCATATTTCCTGGCGGCCTGCACCGGCCATGCCGACGGATTTGAATGACGGCACAAATTTTTCGCTTTCGCGTTTCCAGTTCTCCACCAGGCTGGCGGGGCAGATTATCAGCGCCGGGTCGGAATCTTCGTTAAGCCTGGACGCCAGCAGCGCCAGCGCCTGAATTGTCTTGCCCAGCCCCATCTCATCCGCCAGAATCACGTTGAAACCGCTGTCGGTAAGCTGGCGCATCCACTCGATGCCCTCCTCCTGGTATCCGCGCAGCGTGCCTTTGAATTTGTCCGTAACCGGCAGCGTCTGCATGTAACCGGCCATGCCGGATTTGTCCCGGGCAAAGAAATCCTGGGAATAGAACACCGCCGGCGTCGCGCCTGGAATTTTGCGGCTGATGTAAAGCCAGTAATGAATTGAACAGCGCTGCACCGACAGCTTGAAGGCGCTGTCGTCAACATGGTGAACGATATTCGCGGCGGCGTCAATGAACTCGCCGAGCTCGGTATTGATTTTAAGCAGATCGCGCGGGCCGGCCAGATGATAATGGTGATTGGCGCGTGCCAGCTTCACCACCTGATTCCAGTGAAGCTGAACCGTTCCGCCACCCATTGTATAATGCAGCGGGAAAACATCAGCGTTCGGCTCCAGCGCCTCGCATTTGAAAGTCAAGGCTGTAACGCCGCGCCCGCCGCCGCACAGCATGGCGATTTCAGTGCATAAATACAGTTCACGTTTCTGCTCCATCCACAGCGGGATTACACGGTCCAGAAAAACTCCGGCGGCTTCAATGTCAGACAATGTATATTCGCCGGGTTCCTGACCGCGGACAAAACCGAAGCGGACAAGTTCTTCGGATACGGATTTTTCATATTTTTCGTCCCGCTTCCAGAATTTTCCGCCGGTGCGCTGGGTGCGCCCCCGGTCGTCATTGAACATCTCGCCTTCATAATTGAATTTCAGGTTCAGCCGTAAAGCTTTTTCCGCAGTAAAGCCGCCGTCGATGCACAAGGCGCATTTCCTGACCTGCACTTCGCCGGGCATGGTTTCAATAATATGCAACGGCAGTTTGTCTTTGATCTCTTCAATGGCGCGGGTGTCTTTGGTGCTGATCCGCTGTTCATTGTTGCGCAGAAAATTTCTGAGCCAGGATACTTCCACGGTTCCGGGCACCCACCAGTATTCGCCTTCCATGCCGACCCAGCAGCCGCTGCGCCCGGTTATTACTTTGGCACCGACCAGCGGAAGCACCGAACCATTGATGACCACCGCCGGGGAAAGCACAAACTCCAGTCCGGTATTGGTGCAGAGCATCACCGGCTCGGCGTTTTCCCGGTGAATGATCACCCGGTTGCCGTCTTTGTAAAATCTGGGATAGTCAATCAGGCAGTGAAAAAATTCGGAAGTCTGCTCTGAATCCAGCAGCAGTTTTGAGCTCTCTGCCTCGGCGTTGACCGCCAGAAAACGGATGATCTGCCGGTCGTGCAATGAAAAGTAATTAAGTTTAAGCGAGGCCGCCAGGCTCTTGCCGAAATGCAACTGGCGGATGTTGTTGACATTGCCTATATATTCTTTAGTGTCAACGCTCATCTTTACCGACAGTACCGCGTTTTCCCATTTGCTGGGAACATGCGGAAACGCCGATTCCGCCTGGATATGCAGTTCCGCATGCTGTTCATCGGCGGCTTTCTGCACCAGTTCAATGAAGCTCTCATATTTAAGTCCGGCATAACGCGCGGGATTATCCGCTTCCTTCTTGCCTTCAGGAACGCTGCCGCTGCTGAAACGGCCCAGATACATGATTCCGGCAACCGCATGCGCGCAAAGCTTTTCCCCGCATTGGCCGCAGGAACATTTCCCGCTGCTGACCGCGCCTGTCGTTATCTCGGCGTATTCATAACGGGTCTTATCCTGAAATACTGCATTCAGCAGGCCGTTCTCTTCTCTATATGCACATACCAGTTTGGAGCCTTTAAGCAGTTGTTTTGCCTCTTTAAGTGTCTCTTCACTGGATACTTCTATTAATTTTGTCTCAAAATTTTGAACCATTATTACCCCAACCGGCGTTTAAATTCAAATCGCAAATATTTACTCTACCACACATTGACGCGATAATCAAAACAAAAAATAGAATAAAATTACGCTTTTTAACGGTTTTCTTCAACAAAGATAATATGCGGCAAAACGACGCAAAACAGTTGCAGTATTTTATGGGCGTCATGAGCCATTCGGTTTTCATCATGATGATAAACATTTTGGTCCATCTCAGTATTTTAGATCCCGCGACTGCGGGAGACACCCGTGTGCAGAATGTTCTCCGGTGCAGCGCTCCCGCCCGGTTCCGATCCCCGGTACGACACGGACGGCACTGCAACAAAACCATTTTGGACAGCCCACTCCGATACTTTGGAGTGTCGTTGAGCACAATGCTTTCAACTTCTGATAAGATTTTCAAACAACATTTTGGACATATTGGACACCGGCTCCACTCAACGGTTTTCAAAATCTGGGTCCTATGGGTCCTATGGGTCCTATGGGTCTTATGGGTCTTATGGGTTTGGACAGCCACTCCGACACTTTGGAGTGTCGTTGAGCATAACGATTTTCATTTTTCATAACTACTCCGACACTTTGGAGTGTCGTTGAGCACAACTGTTTTCGAAATCCGGGAGTTCTGGGATGTCCCAGAAACTCCCATTCATAGGCCCCATAGGCCCCATAAGCCCCATAGGCCCCATCTGTCTTTCCCCTGCAAACGCCACCCCGTCACGCCATGATCATGCGGCATGCGCCGGAGCTGCTGCTCAACTCCGTCAGCGCCCAGACCAGGGCGTCCATGCGGTCGGGGCTGGACTGGTTCATCTCCGGATTGTAACCGCACAACTGGTCTTCAAGCTGGCGGAACCTGCCGACATGATGAACTTTG
>Ga0172379_10001932_pt1 | contig 38718 bp, 29 predicted proteins | sample GrowelOW334metaG_FD_119756 | JGI IMG/M metagenome (GOLD analysis project Ga0172379, IMG submission 119756) | Groundwater microbial communities from an aquifer near a municipal landfill in Southern Ontario, Canada - Groundwater well OW334 metaG | ecosystem: Environmental > Aquatic > Deep... | reverse complement strand
CCAGTGTGTCTATCACGGCAAACGGCAATGAGGCAACGCCGTCAACAACCACGGTCCACTGGCCGTCATCACGCTGTGCCTTAAAAGCAACATGGGCGCCGTCAGCAGAAAAAGCCATTTTTGAGCCCACATTCGCATACTCCCCGAGAAAATATCCGTCATACCGGAATATCTGTACCCTGTTTTCTTTTGTCGGCAACACAAACACCGCCCCGGCACCATTTTTTTCATAGCTCAAGCTTGACCACCAGTTATTCTTGCCAAAAGAAAGATCTTTATCGAGAAAATTCGTATAACAATCCGCATCGCTATTTTTGGATAAAAAAACGTTTCCGCACCACGCCGCAAGCAGAATCGCCAGCAGAAAAACAATAAATACTATTTTTTCTTTATATATTTGCATGACTGCCCTTGCTATTATATTTTTTTTGAATATCCCTGCGTCGCATAAGTGATCCTATCGCCTTTGGCCCGGTAATGGGCTTAAATTCTCCCCACCCGTTCCTGAGCACATAGAGCTTCCAGATGCCGTCACAAAAGCGGCGGGCAGCACAGTGTTTACAAGGCTTTCCGTAAGATTTTCCAAATGAACCTCCAATAGTGCGGATAGTGCTGCCGTTACTGCCTTTGTTGCGTGCAATGTGGGCCAAAAGCAGTTGTGCATCCTGATCGGAGTAATTCGCCTCTTCCCCTGACGTCACGGAATCTCTCCAGCCCACGATGGGCCAAAGCGCTTGCGGCGCCATACAGTATGTCGCCGACTCTATACGCACCTTCCGCCGGATAAGCGGGGCGGCGGCATTGAGATGCCGCGCGCAATGGGCAAGTGCCGTAGTGTACCGAACGTGCGTTGCAGTGATATTTCGCGCCGCATTCCCGGTTACCTCCATTGTCTGGAGAATATACTGGTCCAATAAGGGATATTGCGAAACCATCGTGTTCACCAAAAAAGGAATTTCACGATAATTAAGCCGATGCATACAGGTGTGGATATGTATCCTGAACACATCCCGCGCGTCGGGCGACGCACGAAGCATCCGTTCTTTAGTTTTGAGCGCATACCCAAGCGCCCGCATCAACCGCGCATGAGCGCCGCGACGCCCGACAATAGTATCATGTGTTTTTTCATCTCCGCTTTGCAATGAAAACATGATCATGTTCATACCCTCCCGCACCGCCCGATCAAAAAATGCCCGCTCGCCGAACCATTCCCCCGAAGTTACCACTCCGATCTGACGCGCAGCGGTCTTTTTTGCAAGGGCAAGATAGCGAAAAAAATCCTTATTTGTGGTCGGCTCTCCCCCGTTGAAAACAACCTTATGTGCATGGCTGTGTGTCTTGAGTATTTTCCTTGCTTCTGCAAGCGGCATATATCCCCTTGTGCCCCGCCCTCCCTCGCTGCAAAAACAGCAGTTATTGAAACACTGCGGACCAATGGATATCTCCAGTTTGTCTGCACTGCGCGTGCGCGACGTTATATGTTTCATAATGCGATACGCGAGGACCAATCCAGGCCATCGCAATAACTTTTTTTCATTTCGCGATACCAATACTCATCACAGATATTCCTTTGGTTGTTGAACATGTCTATCAATTGCTCGGTGATAAATTGGATCTCGGTGGGGTTCCTCTCTCCATATATGGCAATGGACAAATAGCGCAATGCCTGAGTATAATCGCCGGCATTGATCGCATGGCATGCCTCCCGGGAAGCGGGGTACGCAAGCACACCGCAATCTTTCTTTAGCACAATTGTTTCCGCCAGCGCGCGGCATTGATGGACACCGAACTGTTTTACCGCAAAAGCCCTTGAGCATGCCTCTTCAACATCTCCTGCTTTCAGCGTTCCGGAAAAGAGAGGAAAAAGAAAACCGCGGATGTCACCGAATTTTGCGCGGCATTCCTCATATTTTGTGTGTCCCTCGAATATTTCCTTATCATCACGCAGTCGCTCACACAAAGAAATATCATTACGGTAGATGGCGCTGCAGGACCTATAATAGCCGGCCAGATAACGTGCTGGTAGGTTTGCCCACACCTCATCAAACGGGACCTTCGCCACGGACTCCTCGCACTCTTTCTTTGCTGCAGCGATCTTTTGGTCCACATCATTTTTTACTCTATTGGTTATTTTGAACGGATCGGTATAATAAGAAAACAGCAGGAACGCACCCCCCCACAACACTAAAATCGCAAGCCATCCGAGCTTCTTTTTCAACATATGAGTGTCTGGCGATACAAACGATTAACTATACGCAAAATATATTCCCGCTTTTTACCACCTGCTACCGTGCGACCCATGGGAACCGTGCGACCCATGGGAACCGTGCGACCCATGGGAACCGTGCGATGTGTGAGAACCGGTAGTAGGAGCCCCGGAATTATGCAAAAAATTGGTGTGGCTCGCAAAAGCATTATATGCATCCAGCGAATCAGCCAAAAAAGCGGCTCCGCCGACGATAACCGCACCTTTTAACACGTTTTTCTTGCTCATTTTTCCTTCTTCCGAAAGCAAAAATGTTTTTAAATTCTTTTTTACCGAACGTATCAGTTTTCCTTTTTCTTTCTTCATAAAATATTCAACGGATATTCTTTATTGTAAGATATGCGCGCTTTTTTTGCAACTGTCACTTGATCCATCCCAAAAACAGTTTTTTAACCCGTTTATTTTGCATCTTTTCAAAAAAATATCTAAAAAGTTCCTTCTGTACCTTGCAATTATTAGTCGTTATCATCGGCGGGAATAGCGTGCCATATGAGGACCAATTTGCCACAGGGCAAGTACCGCAGTACGGCTGAAACGCGCAATCGTTGCACCCAGGGATCCCGTCAAGCCATGAAGCGAGACACGCCGATTTGGTAATTTCACAATTCATTATCTTTTTATAGGATGCGCTTTGTATGTTCCCGAGCTTAAATGAATTGTCTCCGTTCCGTGCCAGCATCCGCCCTTCGTCACAAGTATAAATATCTCCATTGTAATTATAGGCAAGCTGTCCGATCGCCGCTCCGCAGGGAGAGCGCATTTCAAGATAATTCGGATCTTCATGGAATAATATTTTTTTCAATATGGTCCATGCGGTCCGCTCTTTCAGGTGAACCCCGCGCATATTGAGCGCAATAATATGATCCATTGCTTTTTTGTAAAAATGTACATACTCTTCCCATCCATACCCGATATCGCCGATCGTCTGCTTCGGCAGCATAAAAGTATTAAGCGGGCGCAATGATATCCACTCAAACCCCTGCCTGACATATTCATCGACGATCTTTGTGGCATACGGCAATGAGCGTTTTGTGGTGGTCATGAGCGCCTGCACGTCTCTCCCCTCCCTGCGAGAAGAGATTTTTTTATATTCCCTTTTGATCCGTGCCGCCTTCTGTGTCACGACATCATAACTGCTCCCGCCAAGATACACCCTATTGCCATCATGAAGAGGTTTGGGGCCGTCCAACGAAGTACAGATGTCAACACGATGCTTTATGAGATATGTGAGCTTCTTTCTATCAAGCAGGGAAAGGTTGGATACCAGCGCCAGCGTAAGTTTCTTTTTTTTCAGCTCCCGCTCTTTTTTTCTGGCATATGCGATGGCGAAAGAAAGCGTCTCCCAGTTCAATAACGGCTCCCCGCCCTGGAACTCGATCGTGATACTCGGCGTGTTTGCCTTGAATATAAAATCAATTGCCTTCTGTGCGGTTTTTTTTGACATATCCACGCTCTCCCCTCCCTCTACGCCGGGAGATCCCGCATGACAATATACACAGCGGTGATTGCACCGCAGCGTTATGACAAGAATATGCAATGATGGCCCACAAAACAAATACGAATATCTTTTTCTTGTATCGTCGATCAGACGCTCAAAATCCATATTATTCCGTATAAATCCCTTTTTCGTCAGATCGGCATATAATTTTTTGTCTTTGATGATATCGCCGGACAAAAAATCATTATATTGTTTTTTTGTTAAAATATTATGTTTTCCAATAAAATTTGTGATCAAATACTTCCCCCCCGACAGTGGTTCAAAAAAATGGCTTCCTGCCATTTCGGAGACCATGCTTTTTTTTATTTTTTTATTCATAGATCGCATTCTATACGCCACCGCTATTGAGCGCGCCGTTTCCGTTTTTGGACGACTGATTTTTTGCCCTTACCATACACATCTTCCCACGAGAGCCCAATACCATAGGGGTCATCGCAAGCCGATTTCCTTTTTCGTCCGCTGGCGATCGCCCCGGGAGCAGAAAGCGCGTCGTCGGAGGATATGGCCGCCGACACCAACGCCCGCGTCATAATATACTCGCGCAACGCCCTGTTACTTTGAGAAACCTCCTTCCGCAAAGACGCGAACAACAACACGTTATTAAATTCTTTTATGATCTGCTTTATACAGCCGGCATATCCTGATCTGGGTGAGACAAACACGGTAAACTGTGCGGCGTCGGCAGACAACCTGAAATCCGCTTTTTCCTGCAGGGCATATATCGCCTGCAGTAGTGATTCCTTTGAATACAGTTCTTTTTGAAATTTGATGACACGCTCCATGATATATTTCTTAATGCATAGACCTGATAATATAGTTGATGATATTCTGTTTCAATGCCATTGTCAAAATCACCGCAAGAACCATATATAAGGAAAAAGGGAATGATCTTTGCATAAGAATAGCGTGCACGCCGCCGACACGCGGATCCTTTTTTAAGACGGCAATATCGGCAGGGGTCACCCCTATTGTCTCCTCATAGCCGGTAAGGCCGTATTGTACAGCGTCTACCAACATATCTCCCGGCTCTATGTCTGCAGCCTTTTTCTCTATAACAGCGCTCTTCTTCAGATAAAAATCAGTGAGCACCATGACCAACGCAATTGAAGCACTAATAAAAAAAGATGCCGGCTTAAGGGCCAAAACCGTGATCAAAAGAATATAAGCACCATAACCAAGATATGGGCGCGAGGGCACATACCGCGCCGACATCTTTAGCGCCAAAGGGTACAGAAAAAATGCACCCACATAAAAACCCACTCCGAAGAGCGCCTTCCATTGAAGGCCGGGGATTGCGCTTACGGCCGACAGCACCAGCTGCAGCACGACGACAGCATAAATGACGGAGACCACTGAGGGCTTAAGAAAAAATATATTCTTTTTTTGCCATAATGCGCGTCTTGCCGGCAGATGTAAAAAAAACTCTCTTGCCGTACCCGCTGCTACCGGCAGGATAAAATAGATGCTTTGGCACACTATGACCAAAAACGATATAACAAATATATTCACCAGCAGTGAAAAAGCCGGAAAGACGGGCAAATAGCTATTGTTGTAATACTCGAGCGGGAGCAAAAAAGAGAGCATCGCGAAAAATTTTGCATCCCCCGGAGGCCATATTTTTACCAGCCACAGAATATACGCCGCCACAAGAGCAACGGCGGCATTTACCAACACAGAGAAAAGATACTCCACCGATATCGCTTTTATGGCAACAAGCAGCAGAAAAATAACAAGTCCCGCGACGTATCCTCCAACAACAAGACGATTTTGTATCCTTTTAAAACGGATGTCCTGGTATGCGCCAAGCGTAAGCACAACAAAAATAACCGCCAGTAGTAATCTCATATGTTAACAGAATAATGCATACTTATTATTTTCGCCTTGCCGCCCTCCTGACGGGTCGCAGTATTTTAAACCCTTTTTCCATGATCATCCGAATGGGCGCTCCGGCACACTTCTTATTCTTTATACACCTTGCGCAACGCATACTTTTTTCGTGAAGCCGGTATGCAATAAAAAAATCCGCGAATGATCCAGCGGTTTTTTTTGCCGAAAAAGCATACGATGCCGCTTCTGTTGCGGTGCTCGCCGCGGAAAGACAGGCCGGTAACGGCCGCGCATAAAGAACCTTGATCTTTCTCAGAAGCCGCACATCCTCGCAAAATTTCTTCAGATAGCATGCATTGCACCGTTCTCCTCTGCAAGAAATGGTGCCGCGGCTGAAGAATTTCCGCATCTCGCTCTCCCTGGCAACGATCTCGTCGCGCATTTTCTGCGGGTCCTGTATCAACGACTCATACCCCTCAAGATAGAATGAGGGCATGCGATTGGTCCACAGGTGCACCCGCGGATCCTTTGCAAAACGAAACGCTCTCTGTAAATGGCGCATCGTTTTTTTATTTTCTTTGAGCAACATTGCGTCTTTATTCTTCCACGCGGCGCCATAAGGCACCACGTATAAAAGATCGAACTCATAAAACCCGAGACGGATGAATTTTGCCAGTATGTGCGAGAGGTGAGCAATATTTTTTTTATTGATACAGATATCAATACTCACAATAAGCCCAGGATATTGTTTGGTGTTCAGCAACGCTTCCATGGTTTGGACAAACGCGCCACGCACACCCACCAGCGCATCGTGCACTTGAGCAGTATGGCCATGCACCGAAAACGTCACCTCCGTAAGACCAGCGCGCACCGCGCGGTCAAGATATTTCTTATAAGAAAACATTCTCCCGTTGGTGATCACCTGGATATGCGTATATCCGGCCTTTTTTGCGTAGCGGATGACATCGATGAACCGCGGATGTGTCGTCGCCTCCCCTCCGCTAACGACCGCACGGTGAATGCCCCTTTTTCTGCCAGCAAAAAGATCTTTTTGAATATCGGCGAATAAACGGTGTGTGCCGTTCTTTGAATCCTCATCAAGACAAAAAAGGCATGCCTGATTGCAGACGCTATTGATCCTCACCCAGCACTTGTATTCCTTAAGATGCGTTTGTTTTTTGATGGACATCTCTCCTATAATATTGATCCAAAACCGCCAGTATAAAATTGTACTATCGGCACTCCCCAAATGCAACAACAGAGCAATTAAACTGCTCTGTTGTGGTGTTTTTCGCCGCTCTATCGTTAATAACAGCCTACCTCCGTAATGTTCGCGTAGCACGTGTAAGATGTGCCGTATACACAGGTGGATGTTGGAGCGGGAGGCGTTACCGAACCACACGCCGGCGCACTAAAGGAGTAGAGATTACATGTTCCTGTCGCCCCCCCTGAATATTGATACCAGCATCTCGCGCCGGTGAGAAAAGTGCCGTCGCCCCTGCCTTTAGAGACAACCGCATTATCCGAGCTGTTCACCATCCACACATCCAGCGTTCCGTTACCATCCTGATCACTAATACTGATCCTAAGTGAAGAAGCCGCGGGATATGGGTAATACCGTACGCCTGAGCCAAATGTTCCGCCACTGTTCATAAAAACAAGGAAAGAATCTGCATCACGTAACACAACCTCATCCCCCCCCGCATTGTTAAGATTTCCGGTAGCGAGCCCGTATGCAGAATGATACGTAAGCCCAGTGAAATAATTCACCCGCGCAGCAAATGTACCGCTGCCATTGTTGATAAAAACAGAGAAGGTAAGATTTGGCAGATCTTGATTCGCCACCACAATATCCTGCCTGCCGTCGTTATTCATATCGCCCGTGATAACCGCAACTGGATTAGGTTGCGTGGCATAGTCCGTAGTGGTAAAGGTGCCGTTGCCGTTATTCAGCGAGACCGAAAGAGTATTTGTAGAAGAGTTTATCCTAGCGACATCCATTCTGGTATCGTTGTTCAGCTGGCCATATACAACGCTTCCTCCCGGGATATAGCCCGCCATATAATCGACCCGCCCCGTAAAAGTACCACTCCCGTTATTCGACAACACTGAAAAATTATTGGCATAATAAGGATCGCTCAACGCAATAATATCGTTACTGAGATCGCCGTTGAGATCGCCGGCGGTAATATATCCCGGTATCGGCCCCGTATCGTAATCGGTCCGTGCTGAGAATATGCCACCGGTACCGCTGTTGAGAAACACGGAAGCAAAATTGTTCAGGTTGTTCCCAACGGCAAGATCAGGCCTGCTGTCGTTGTTAAGATCCTTAACCGCCATTCCGCGCGGTTCCGATGCCGTGGTAAACACCCTTGACGAACCGGCATCGGTAAACGTGCCGTTACCATTGTTCATTAAAATAGTAATATTAGCGCTGCCGCCGGAAACGACAATATCGCTCCAGCCGTCGCCGTTGATATCGCCAGCGGCAACAAATGACACCGATCCCGCCACGGTATAGTCCACCGGGGAAGAGAACGAGCCACCACCGGTATTCATAAGCACCGAAACAACATCACGGTTTCCATAGACAACATCCAACCCGCCGACGTGATCAAAATCGTCAAGCGCCACATTGCTCGGGTATGCGCCGACATCATAATCGGTATGAGATGGAAACCCTCCTGTACCGTTGTTGGGAAATACCTCAATGCCACCCACGTAGGAATCCCCCGTCACCACATCATTCCTGCCGTCGCCGTTGATATCGCCGAGAGCAAGGGCCAACATCTGATGCCAATCGGCAGGAGTATAATCGACTTTTGCCGCAAAGGAGGGATTTGGCAAGGCTCCGGGAGCAGGGGAGTTATTAATAAACACGGAAATATTTTTTGCTCCATAATTTGCGACAACAACATCTCTCATGTTGCTGCCACCGACATGGCCAATAGCCACGGCAAACGGCAATGAGCCGGTGGTGTAATCCGTTTGATAGAAATAATTGCCATCCCCCCTATTTATAAGTACGGAAACAAGATTCACTGAACCCCCATAACTTGTCACCGCAATGTCATCTCTGACATTTCCGGTAAGATCGCCGACAGCCACAGCAGAGGGATAGGTGCCGCCCGGGGACGGCGCGTAATCTGTTCTGCTGAAATTGGTGCCCCCGGAGTTTAGCATCACAGAAATACCGGTCGTATGCTGGACCACAAGATCCATATACCCGTTGCCATCAAGATTAGCCGCCACAATGGAATTCGGATAATTCCCCACCGGATAGGTTCCCTGGAGCGTGAATGTGCCGCTGACATTCTGTGTAAAAAGATACACCACGGATGAAGACCCGCTTATCGTGGCAATATCTTTTCTGCCGTCGGCATTAAAATATCCAATTGCTACCGACTTAAGATCCCCCTGGGGAGCCGTCACACTATTGCCGTCAAAAGTGCCGTCGCCGTCATTCAATACCACCACCACTTTATACGAAGCGGCGCTATTTATAATAATATCTCCGTGAGTGTCGTTGTTGAGATCGGCGATAGAAACGCTTTCTCCATGTTCGGTACCATACCCTACCCTTGCGGCAAAGGTGCCGTCGCCGTTGTTGATAAAAACGGAAATGCCTCCGCCCCCGGAACCGTAACTGAAATAATCAGGGACAACGATATCCGCTCTGCCGTCGCCGCCAACATTTCCTATGGCGGGCTTTGTGGGATAGGGCCCGGTGGGATATCCTACTTTAGCGGCAAAGGTGCCGTCGCCGTTGTTGATCAGCACATTCATAAAACCGCCGATATTATTGCCCCTTGTCGAGACCAGATCAGCCCTGCCGTCGCCATTCAGATCCCCCGCAACAAGAACATACGCAAAGGTATCACCCCACGTGTCGGTCCCCCAGTTATAATCAGCTTTTGAGGCAAAGATGCCGTCGCCGTTGTTTATGAGCACCGAGACATATCTGCCGGCCGCCACCGCAAGATCCACCGCCCCATCGCCGTCAAAGTCCGCCGCAACGATGTCGGAAGATACGCCAACAACAGTATAGTTCACGCTCGGCCCGAAAAACGTTCCGCCTGCGTTGCCTATATATACCGTCACTATGGCCTTGTCGTCAAAGGCAACGGCAAGATCATTGATGCCGTCACCATTGAAGTCGGCGATCACGTCCGCTATTGGCTGACGGCCGGCGATATCCGGCGCGGCGGCTATCGGAAGAGTGCATGCATCTACATCCGCTTGAGTAATTACAGGAGCACCCGTATCCGAACACAGCGTGTCGCATGTGCCACTCAAAGCCATATCGTAATAGGTACACGATGGAGCTATGATGGGGCGATACGTCGGGTCAATAAGACCAAGCTCCCCTGAGGAGGTCGCAATAGTACAAGATATCGGCGTATTGCAGGCGGCTGTTCCGGTACATGTTTTTCCCGTCCATGAGGCCCAACCATTGGTATTTTTCCATCCACCGGGGCAGTTGGGATTTAGATCGGCAAGATCGGCATCGGGCAGGCGGCATCGCAATAGGGTCTCATATCCTGCATTACACCACCATCTCCCGCACCATCGTGGGGGATCGGTCGGGATTGGCGAAGAATATGATTCTACGGTACCGCCCCTTATTGTGCAGTCATTTGCGGTATGCATCTGCCCTCCCTCAATGGGGCCCAGATTTGAGGCGGCTGGCCCGCCATCCCACATATTGCAACATACCAGCTCTCCTCCCTCCCACGGACGCGATGAACCGGCGACTTCTCCGGTAAGCTCACTTGAAGAAGGATTGTGACCGGGATATATCCGATCCTGAGCCGAGAGGGTATGCAGCGCCTCATACCCTCTGGGACAGAGAGTTACATAATTTTCCTTTAAGACATAGTATGGCTTAAAAACACAGTTCCAGTCATCGGGTATCCCCTGCCCGGCATCGTCCGTTCCCTTAAATAATTTAGTTTTATTGTATCCAGTTTTTCCGTCATAAGGGAGTACAGAAGAGGCTGCAGCCAAATAGATGTCCGGAGCGGTGGTGCGCAAAGTGCGATTAACGGGGTTAGAACTAATTTCATAGTCAGGACCGATTTTTATTGTTCTTCCGCTTATATATGCGCTCCCTGCAACCGACAGTTTCGCCCCCGGAGATGTGATGCCTCCAACACCCACATTTCCGTTTGTATCGATAGTAAGAAGATTGCGCGCATCATTATCCAGGGTCAGGTCGTTGTTAATTTTGAATTTTGATCCGTCGCTGTAATCAATCCCCATCGTGGTCACCCCCAAAGAGGGCTCCATAAACCTTACGGCAACATCACTAGAAGCACGCTCAAGCTGGAGTAATTGTTGGGGACCATCAGTACCAATGCCAACCTTAATACCTGTATTATACAATAAAGTGGATGGAACCCAGTTGGTGCCGTCAAAACGCATTGTTTGGTTAATGCTCCCTGAGGGGACAAACATAGAAGGAGGGATCAGGCCGGTCACATATCCCCATGAAGTTGCACAATCTCCGTTGATACACAGGGCATCATTAGTATTAATCTTCCCGGCAACATCAAGATTATGATTTGGGTCCGGGGGATATACTCCCATGCCGACGTTTCCGCTGCCATGTTCGATCATTATTCGTGTTCCTCCGGGGGTATTTGTTGCAGTCGTAATGCCCGCGGCATCAGCGATATGAAGCGAACCAGAAGCATCAACACCGATGTTCCATATATTCGCATTCAACAAAGGGCTTCCCTCCGGATCAATAGTAATATAAGTAATACCGCTGCGATACGCCCCCGACACAAGATCACTCGGGTAAGCGATGGTTATAAGGGCGCCCGGGTCGTTGTTTGTAAAAACGGAGGTGCCGACGCCGATGCGCTGGTCAATAAAACCATTATTATACACTCGTAACTTCCCGCCGATGTTTAGCGCCCCCTCTTTATACTGGGTGCTGGTGCCGATATTCAGTGCGCCCGCGACATTTTCTCCCGGGGGACTTGCCAAGGGAGGAGCCCATGAGGCAAACGCGTTAAGAGTATAAAAAAATAATGCCACGCCAAGAGTCTGCAGCACCCCTGCAACAGCCGATCTTTTTGTATGCTCGTTAAAAAAATTAGTCATAAAAACCTCCGCTGCCACTAGTGTATAAGATTTCTGAGATTATCGAGCTCCTCATCCTGCCGTTGCCCCATCTGCCGCATCTCTTCTTCCGTTTTCGGCACAAGAATGGGACCTCCCGCCGTCGAAGAAATACTTGCTACCGACTCCAAATATTGCTGCCGAAGATAATTGGCTTCCTGCGTCTGCCGCAAGGAGCGCTGTTCGGGCGTCTCATCTTTGGGAGGCATGATAGGCGCATGGGATTGTTTTTCCTGCAAAGCCTGCTGTTCTCTTCTTTGCCTTGCAGCTTCCTGCTCTTCTTCGAGTTGTTTTTGCTGCAGCGTCGGGGAAAGACGCGACGGCGCGGTACCTACCCGGAACTTAAAAAAAAGAAACAGGCCAACCCCAATGACCAGCAAGATCACCGCCAAGGCAGCGATAGTTCTATATTTCTTTCCTCCGCCCCACGTTGCAATGGCCATAATTAATGTATCTTATCTACTGCCTTTCTTCCTAAAAAATACGTGTGTATATTTTATAATACCACAGAACAAAGCGGTGAAGCAATGTATTCTGCCATCGGCAAACGATTGTTTTTCCGTACCATATGTCTGCGTAAAAGCAGTGGTGGTCACACGGCCGGCGTATAAGGAGCGCGGCTGTCATGCCGCAGCATTTTCACCCCCTCAAACCACGCAACACCCAAAAACGAGACCCCTGCTCCAAGCACAAGGTCCCTGAAATGCAAGAAGGAAAAATGGAACATGTCCCTGAGAAACGGGACATAAAGCACCGCAAAAAGGAACAAGATAGTTCCTCCCATCACCCAATAGAGTGCCTTGTTTTTCTTCCTTAGTGTCTCGATAAATGAATCTGTTTTTGAAAGATTGGTGATAATGGCAAGGAGATTGCTGAACACCATCGTCACGAAGGCAAGCGTTCGCGCTTCATTCTCACCCAATCCCTTGAACAGCGCCAGCACGAATACAATAACAACAACAGCAAAGATACTCGCCCCCTGCAACAAACTCAGAACAAGCGTACGCCTGTTGAACAACCGCTGGCGCGGATCACGCGGCGCTCGCTGCATGACGTCGCGCTCCTCCCGCTCCGATTCAAAAACGGTCGAACACGCAGGATCAATGATCAACTCAAGGAATGCAATGTGCGCCGGGAATAGTACCGCCGGCAATCCGAACGCGATTGGAAAAAGCGCCATGCCCGCGATCGGAACATGTACTACGAAAATATAGGCGATCGCTTTTTGCAGATTGTCGAATATTCTCCGCCCCAGCCGTATCGCGCTTACGATGGATGAGAAATCATCATTAAGCAACACAAGGTCGGAGGTCTCACGCGCAACATCGGTCCCCCGCTCCCCCATAGCAACACCGATATGAGAGGCTTTCAGCGCTGGAGCATCATTTACGCCGTCTCCGGTCATAGCAACCACGCTCCCGTTTGCTTTTAGCGCGTTCACAATGGCCAATTTTTGCTCGGGGATCACGCGTGCAAAAATATTCGTGTTCCGTATTTTTTCCCGCAGCTCCAAGTGTTCCATTGATGCCAGATGACCTCCCGTGATATATAGTTCCGGGTCCTTGAGCCCTATCTCGCGCGCGACATATTGCGCGGTGCCGGGATAGTCCCCCGTGATCATGATCACGCGCACGCCGGCGCGATAGCATTCCGCAACCGACTCGCGCACCCCCTCGCGCACCGGATCGACAAAACCCAAAAGCCCGATATACTCAAAAGTAAAATCGTGCTGAATGACCGGAAGATCTTTTTTATCGTACCGCGCACAAGCAACCCCAAGAATGCGCAGCCCCTTTTCCGACATTTCCTTGATCTGTTTTTCTACCCCTTCTCTTTCTGTCTTTGGCAAATGGCAAAGGTCGGCAATGGCCTCAGGAGCCCCCTTCGCCGCTATGATATAATGGGAGGTTTTGGGCAACTCGCATACGTGGGAAAGCGCAAGAAGCTCCTTGGACAACGGATACTCTTTCACCAGCTGCCAGTGCCGGTGGATATGCTCCGTTTTCGAAAGAAAACGCTCCCCCGTTTCTTTTATCTCTTTCTCCAGCGGATCATACGGTTCCTGCTGGCTGGAAAGGACCGCATATTCGAATAACCGATGGCACGCTTCGGGAAGTTCGGCTTTTGTTCCCGAAGGAACATCATAATAAACGGAACCCGCGACCATACCTGCAAGGCGCATGCGGTTCATTGTCAATGTTCCGGTTTTATCCACGCATAATACCGTCGCTGCTCCCAGTGTTTCGATCGCATGATTATTCCTCGTCAACACATGCCGTTTTGACATACGCCATGCGCCCAGCGTCATAAATATCAAAAATACCACTGGAAATTCCTCCGGAAGCATCGCCATAGAAAGCGTAAGTCCCGAGAGGACGCCCTTCAGCCAATCGCCGCGCGAAACGCCGTACAGCACCACAACGATAAAACACAGCGCCACGCCCACGAAGGCAAAATCACGGACGATCCGCGAGATCTCTTTTTTTAAGGGAGTATCTTCTTCAACAATGGTCTCAAGGGATCTTCCGATCTTCCCCATTTCGGTTTTCACACCCGTCGAAAAAACCTTCACTATGCCCCGCCCTTGTGTTATCAGCGTCCCCGAAAAGAGAAACGACAAATCTTCCCCGCCAGGACGGCCCGGCTTCGACGCTCCATCCCACACGGCCTTGCGAACCGGAACAGATTCCCCCGTGAGCAACGACTCATCCACCGTCATATTGGAACACGACAGCACCATTGCGTCGGCAGGGACTCTGTCCCCCTCTTTTAAGATAATAATATCATCAACTACCACCTCTCTCCCCGGTATGCGCTGCTGTGCGCCCTCTCTGATAACCAGCGCGCGGGGGCTCGAAAGATTTTTCAGCGCTTCAAGCGCCCGTGATGTTTTCCGTTCCTGATAAAAGGTAATGCCGATGACCACAAACACGAATGCCAGCAGCATCCCTGCATCCCTGAGCTCTCCGAGCATCACATAGATGCCTCCGCACCCCAAAAGCAGCAAAAGCATCGGCTGGCGGATCACGCCAAAAAATATGGAAAAAAATGTCTGCGGTTTTTCCGAGGGAAGTTCATTGTAGCCGTCGCGCTCAAGACGGGCAGCTACTTCTTCATCAGTGAGCCCCCCATGGCTGCGCGCACCGCTATCGGTTCTGTTGTGCTCCTTCATTGAAAAATGAAAAATATATTATTGAACAAGCGCCAATACATCATTACTCCGTCAATCAACCAATTTTTTCTTCAACAAAACGTCCCGCGCGAGCCCCGGGATTGGACCAACCTTGTGACGCGTACTCTTTTCAACCCCCCGTAAAAACAAAATGGTATTGATCTGATCCTTGGAATACCGGAATGGCGCACGGGCGAGAGCTTTTGCTCCCTTGTCGGCGTTCTTTCCCACTACCACTCCCTTTTTTATATCTTCTTTCCACCCCCACGCGATATTTCCCTCGTACGAGCCATCGCTGGCGCCGTAAGAAATGGATATATTCAGGCGCATTTTTTTTGCCCATTGTGTCAGCTGATCTTCATCATTATGTACATCTCCACAACTCTCAAGATCGGCGCTTGGTTTTTTTGTGACGATCCTTCCGGGAACCCCCATATAGGCAGCCAACTGGCGGACCTCCGCCTTGGTAAGGCCGTTCAAAATATTATTGTCCACCGCGCCGTCGCCAAATTTATCAAAATACCGCAAAATGCCGTCTTCCTCGCCATTACCCGTGCCGAACACTCTCCCATTGCCATTATCGATCGCCTTTGCAACGAAACCCGAGACCGGCGTCATAAACCGCGACTTCATGCTGGAATATGCATTGGTAAATCCAAGCTGCCTCGCGCGCACGGTATTCTCCTCAACCCACGGTAATCTATTTTTTTTGAATTCTTTCTTCAGTTGTTTCAGCAGCGCATCATACAAGGGATCGCCGTCGATCGTAAGCAGTTTAAAACCGAACACAGACTGCAACAATTTCACATCTTTCAAATGCTGAGGATTGCTTCTGATGTTGCGGTACACCCCGACAACATTGCCCGCCCCAAATGCTTTGCATAAAATAGCCGCGACCAGCGACGAATCAATGCCGCCCGACACCGCAACAAACACCTTCCGGCAACCCTTTGCCAGTTCTTTTGCGCGACGGGCTAATAGTACTTCCAGTTTTTTGAAATTTTGTATCATATATATGGCGATCAATTATCTATCACCTTACTATATACCAAAAAACTTTCTTGTTGCAACTAAACCGATGGGTGCACTGTGGGATTTACAAATACCGCGGAACCTGATATGTTCGCAAAAGAAGCACTGTACCTACAAAATCAAATAACGGAGGCGAGCATGAACCAGTTCTACAGAAATCTCATCATCTGGGGTTTTATCGCCATGGCAATGGTGTATATGTTCAATAACGGGCGAAAACCCGAGATCCCCGTCAAGGCCATCACGTTCAGCCAGTTCATGGATGCCGTGGAGAGTGAAAAGGTCAAAGAGGTGACCGTAAAGGGCCTCGAGATCACCGGATCATTCACGGATAACACGCACGACGGATTCACGCGGTTCAAAACGCTTGCGCTTGCCGACTCGGACCTGACCAAAACGCTGCGCGACCACAAAATAAACATCCAGGCAAAATCTACGGAATCCCCGTGGTATCTGTCTCTTGCGGGCGCATTGCTCCCCCTTCTACTGCTTGTCCTTGTGTGGATGTGGTTTATGAAACGCCAGGGAGGCGGCGTGGGCGGAGGCAGCGGCAGCCAGGCCATGGGTTTTGGAAAGTCAAAAGCAAAGGTCTCGTGCGGTAAGGCCAAAGAAAGGTTCTCGGACGTCGCCGGATGCGAGGAAGCAAAGATAGAAGTGCAGGAGATCATCGAGTTCCTCAAAAATCCCTCGCAATTCAATTCGTTGGGCGGCGTAATGCCCAAGGGCTGCCTGTTGGTCGGGAATCCCGGCACCGGGAAGACCTTGATGGCAAAGGCCATCGCGGGCGAAGCGGGAGTGCCGTTCCTTTCCTTGAGCGGCTCCGACTTTGTCGAGATGTTTGTCGGCGTGGGCGCCGCGCGCGTGCGCGACCTTTTCGCGCAGGGAAAAAAGTCTGCGCCATGTATTATCTTCATCGATGAGATCGATGCTGTCGGCAGACAGCGCGGTGCGGGACTCGGCGGCGGGAACGATGAACGCGAGCAGACACTCAATGCGCTCCTTGCCGAGATGGATGGATTTGAAGGTACTGTCGGCATTATCATCATCGCCGCGACCAACCGCCCTGATGTTCTTGATCCTGCACTGCTCAGACCCGGCAGATTCGACCGACAGGTGGTCCTGCCGAATCCGGACATCAACGGGAGAGAACAGATATTCAAGGTACATACGAAGAAGATGCCGCTCGCCGAGGACGTCAAGCTGGATATCCTTGCCAAGGGTACCGCCGGCTTCACGGGAGCGAGCATTGCAAATATGTGCAACGAAGCCGCCATTCTTGCGGCACGCGAAAAGAAATCGAGTGTCGACATGGCGTGCTTTGAAAAAGCAAAAGACCGGGTACTGATGGGACCCGAAAGGCGCGCCGTCATCATCAGCGACGGAGAAAAACGCACGGTGGCCTATCACGAAGCGGGACACGCGATCACCGGAACACTTCTTACGGGATGCGACCCCGTGCATAAGGTCAGTATCATCCCCCGCGGGTCGGCGCTCGGCGTTACGCAAAGCATCCCCGAGGTTGATAAATATCTCTATACCAGGGAATCGCTTCTTGATCGTCTCGTGATGCTTTATGGCGGAAGAGCCGCCGAGGAGATCATCACGGGCACCATGACGAACGGAGCGAGCAACGACATAGAGGTAGGAACCGGCCTGGCTCACAGGATCGTGTGTGAATTCGGAATGAGCGAAAAAATGGGACCCGTTGCCTACGGAAAAAGGAATGAGGCGGTATTTATGGGCAGGGATTTCGGCAGCCAGCAAACGTGCAGCCCGGGAACCGCCGAAAAGATCGACGAAGAGGTCAACAGCATCATCAAGAGCTCTATTGCGAAAGCAAAAGAGCTCCTCACAACGAATATGGCCGCTTTGCATGCGCTGGCCGAAGCTCTGATCGAGAAGGAAACGGTCGATGGCTCGCTGGTCAAAGAGATCATCGAAAAAAACAAGCCGTAGAGCAGCATGCGGCATCAAACTGTTTATTTATCATAAAGCCAAGAGGCGGGAAATCCCGCCTCTTTTTCATAAAATTGCTCTCTTTCCGATGTTGTTTTTTCTTATTTTTTCCGCTTCTCTTGTAAGGCTTCGCTTTCTCCACCCACTGTCTCATGTTCTCTTTTTAAGACATGACCATGGTATTCCAATTCGGTCGTTTTCAATTTTTGATATTCATCCACGGTAAACAACGAGTCAAAGCCATCGGCAATTTCTGGGGGAGATTCACGTAAACCTTTTTCCATTCTTTTCATGGCATGATCGGGCACTATTCGTTCGCGAGCTTTATTGCGCTCCTCTGCCACGTCAAACGGAGCGTCAACAAAAAGCCCTTGGATCTTTTCCGCGCCATGTTCGCGTGCGAACACAATAAAATTCTTCCTCTGACTTTCATCGGCAAAGGTGGCATCAAAAACAACCGTTTTCCCTTCAGACAGACGATCGGCGACTCTTTTATATGCCTCATCCCAAACCTCCTTATTCCGCGATTGATCGGCAGCATTGCCGAGCATCTCATTTCGCAGATCGTCCGGACAAACATAGTCATAGCCATATTTATCGACAAGCTCTCTTAGTGTTTTTGTTTTCCCTGACCCCGGCAATCCCATGCCGATAATAATTCTTCCCATGTTATTTTTTATTAATAACAAGAAGCTCTAGCGTCGCGCCTTCATTGTATCACAAAATATTTTTGATGCATATTTTTGTACTAATGAAATTTATTCTCCAATCAAAAACAGTAAACTGCCCTTGGCTTGGACCCACATGTAAATAAAACAAAAATGATTGCTATTTCTTTGTGTTACGTTGCAGACAAAATAGACCTTTAAAGACCCTCTACGGAGACAGTCCAATGAAAAGACATCCATGCTATTGGCTGCTGAGTATTATTATTTTTTGTTCTTCCTGCGCATTTTATTCCATGAATAAGAATTACAGTGGCCCAGCAGAGATGCCACCAGAAAAAGTGCGGCTCTATATGTATAACAAAGAGCCTGTCGAATATACACAGGTTCTTTGCGAAAAACGGAAAGGATACTCTATCAACAGAGTGTCCATTCCTGCTATAACAACAAGCAAGTGTTAGGATTTTTTTTGCTGGGCTATTATCTCTTCGAGTTCCGCGATCTTCTTTTTTAATTCGATCATTTTATTCTCCCGGCCAACCATCAATTTATTCAGTTGTTCCGCATCCACAAGTGCTTTTTTGAGCTCTTCCCGGGAACGCTCCAATACTTCGGTCCTTTCTGCGACCCTTTTCTCAAGGTTTTTGTAAAGATCGTGAAGATCAGCGGCGGCCGTTTCCAGAGCGCCTGCTAGTATGCCGATCTCATCGGATGCTCCGATCAATTTTTTGTTTACCGCAACATCAAACTCTCCATGGCCGATCTTGTTTGCCACAGCGGTCAACTCAACGATCGGCGCCGAGAACATGAGGGAAAATAACCACGCAAAAAGAAGGATCGTCATAACAGCAACCAATCCGAATATCGTGGTCGCCACAGCAACAGCACGCGCGGGCAGCGACAATTCATCCACATCGATCTTTGACACGATCCCAAAATTACCCTCCGGTAAATACCGCCAGACCGCAAGAACCTCTTTGCCCCTATAATCAATGCTGATGCCTGACCCGCTTTTCTCCTGTACCACCATCTGAGAGGGCTGGGAATACGGACTTCCGATATTAATAATGCGGTGAAAAGCAGATCCCGCATCAAAACGCAGGTTGTTTAGATATAAGATCTGGTTCCCTTGCCCATTGTATGTATAGGTACTGTAATCATCCTCGATAAAATTGGATATGCGCCTCACCATAAGCGTCTCGCCGGTCTCCCCCAAAAATGCCTTGTCCTGAATGATATTGTATAATTCGAACGCATTTATCTCAACCAGTAAAACTCCGGAATACGCGCCCTCAAAACTATACACCGGAGCACTCATCAAAAAATCAGTATTATTATCCAACGAGTGTCTATAAAGATTGGTGCGATAAACCCCGTTTTTCCCCTGCTCAAACGCAAGCTCACTAAAAAACGGAACAAAAGAATTTACCGAGTAATTTAAAAACTTCTGGTTGGTGCTGTATACCACCATTCCCTTGTCATTCACAAACAGCACGGCATCTATCTCTTTCCGCTCATTCACCAAAGTGGTCATCTGCGTATTTAATGGGGCATAGGCTTCTTTGTACTCGGTGCGCTCCGGAGTATCCGCAAAACGAGCGATCACGGGAAGGTCATACCTCACGACAAAACGATCTTTGGTAACCGCCATCTCCTCATAAAAACGGCCAAAATAATCGTGCACCGCCGTCATTTTTGTTTCAGCTGAACTCTCAAGCGAGCGCAACTGCAGATCGAACAGCGCTTCATTCATATTCTGATAACTCAGCAAAGCCACAAGGAAAAGCGGCACAAAAGCAACAAATAAATAGGTAATGGTGAGTTTTTTTTGAAAATTCATAAACAATTATTGTTTTGTTCCTTGGTCCTCGCGGAGCGCATAAAACCCGGCACCAAGCAACACAAAAAGAATGGCAGTATGGAGAGCCATCGCCGAGCTTATTTTATTGATATCATAGTAGAGTGCCGGAATATCCATGCCATAACCGGCGAGCGCCACAATGCCGGAAACAGCAACAGCCGCTCCAAGAAAATGCATAGTGGTGAACATGGACCGTCTTTTTTTCCATAAACTCAGCGAGCCCGCAAAAACAATGAACATAAAATCCACCATTGTGATCACCGCGGGCCTCCCCGGCACCGTTGTTCTGATTGCCCCCGGCGCTTCTTTAATGAATAAGCTCTCCAGACCGGTTACCACACCAAGAAACACAGAAATGATGAGTGTAGCCATTAATAAAGTGACCAAAAATTCAATAAAAAGCAGAGATAAAGACTCCCATTCCCCGCCATTATGAACAATGCGCTGCACAAGATACAGTGCTACACCACATAAAACAAAACAGACCGCACTGACAAATTTCATTGTCACAAACTGCGGCGAGATACTTTTTAAAAAAGGAACATCGAGTATCCACCCAGCTATTACAAGAACCCCGCCGATCATTACAATAATGCCGATGATCTTTGGTAATTTATGGATCATAGTATAAAAAAACCAATGCACTACACAGCACGCCCTCATATTACCACAGAAGCCCGCCCCCTAACAAACAATGTGCGCCACTTCTTTGGCGCTTTTTGCCTCCATGAGTCTGGCGCGCATCTTACTTGCGCCGGGGAACCCGGACACATATGCCTTGTAGTGTTTTTTTATGGTATCAAAATGTTTCCACGACGGATCTTTTGCGCTGTCCGGATGGAACAGTGCAACGAACAAAGCAGTGTGCTCCAGCAATACCTTTATTTTTTCTTCATGAGAAATACCCGAGGTTGTTTTTTTGGCGTTAAAAAACCAGGGATTGCCGATGAGCGCACGGCCGACCATCACACCATCCAAACCATAGGTTCTTGCTTTTTCTTTTGCCTCTGCAATATCTTTGATGTCGCCATTGCCGATGATCAGCGTTCGGTTCGTGCGCGTAGCATATTTTTTTGCAAGCACTGCGGCTTTTGCTATCTCATCCCAATGAACAGGCGCATACATCATTTCCTTCCGGGTACGCCCATGAATGGTGATCACAGCCGGCCTTGCTTTTAAGAGATGCGATATCCACCTTTTCGTGATAATAGTATCATAACCAATTCGCGTTTTGACCGACACAGGCAACCTGCCGGCACCTCTCTTTGTTTCTTCAATTATTTTTTTTGCCAGTCTTGGATTCAGCATCAGCTGCGCACCGGCGCCCATTTTTTCCACGCTCTTGTCCGGGCACCCCATATTGATATCGATGCCGTCAAAGCCCAGTTTTGCAACGAGCTTTGCGCACTCATAAAAATATTTTGGCGTTACTCCCCATAGCTGTGCCACAACAGGCCTCTCTTTTTTATGGAACATGAGGTCGCGCATTAGGTTGGTCTTGCCGCGCGAGCAAAGCCCCTCGCATGATACAAACTCCGTAAAAAACACATCCGGCTTGCCGTAATGCGCTACCATCCTTCGAAATGCCGCATCGGTGACATTCGCCATCGGCGCCGCTGCCAAAATAGGCCTTTTCCGATCCTCCAATTTTTTCCAAAACCCCTTTTTGATCATAAATTAAACAAAAATACCCGCCAACGATCATTTATAGCGGCGGTCGCTCACAGCTGCTGCAGTATATATTGCCCGAAGAAAACGTAAACGGCGCAGGTTATTCCCTCGCCGATAAAAACCCCGAGAATGAACTTTGCATAATTGACCCGCAGGGCTCCGCATACGTAACAAATAATATCTGTGGCCAGAAATGGAGCCGCACTCCAGGCTATAATAATAGGCAGCTCATTCTTCTCCAGCAGCGCCCGCGCGGAAACGATATGTTTGCCGTGTTTTTTTTTGAGAAATTCATCCACCCGCAGAAATCTGGAGAAAAAATATACACTTGTCGATGATACAAGGATCCCTATTATGGTCAGGATATACAAAGGCAGCGGACTGAAAAACAACAGCCCAAGAACGATAAAATAGGTCGAAGGGATCAGGGTCAGCCCCCGTATACAAACAAGAATAAGATAACAAAGATATCCGACATACACCGAAACAAGAAATAATTTCCCAAGATATGTCTTGATCAGTTCCGGATAGAAAAAATATATATAAAGTGCCGCAACAACACACAGGGCCCAACCAAAGAAATAATAATATCTTATGCTAAGCCTTTTTTCCTCGGTTCTTTTTTGTTGTGATGAGACAAGCTCGGCCATGGATAAAAAACTATATCTATAAAACAGTATAGCATGACGAACACATACTATACGAACAATGGCTTTGTTTTGATGCCGCAAAACACGCCCGGTAACAAAAACGGGTAGCGCCCGAGAGATAAGGTTGATCAACGCTTGGTAAAATATTGTGCCGGATCAATCCAATCGGAAATACTTGCTGCGTCTTGAACATAACCCAAAATAACGATTGCCTCTCCCTTGTGGATCCCAAGATGCAGATGCTTGCGTTCTTGATCTGTTTCTTTGCTAAAACCCTTTCCCAATACACCGACCTCATCTCCGGCATGCAGAGCATCGCCGACAACACCGCGTATACTATCAATATTAAGATGCCCGTACACAACCGTGACTGCTCCCTCAAAAAGTTCGCACTGTTGCACCGCCACACCACCGTACCCGGTAGCCCACTTTTTCATGCGAAGCGGCCCTGAACAAACTACCCTCACCGGGACTATCGCATCCCGTTCATCGGGGAATATCTCAAGATCAGCACCAACATGGTAGCCGCTGAAGCGCTCCCGACTGACGGGGGAATTTTTTAGGGTAACTTTCAGGCCAAATGGTTTCTTTGTGATCCGTGATGGCGCATTGGTAAGCGGCCATACAAGCACATCAATACTCTCTGTCGCAATTGCGCTCTCCGCGGGAAGGATAGCAGCATTATTGTTTTGAGCAAGCGGACCCGGCGTACCTGCTGGAAATGGATCGGAAACCGCGAAGGGCACGTTCCCGCCCATATTATTTATTACAAAAAAGAAAACAATGAAACCGGCGCCGACAGCGATGGAGGCGATGATGAAAATGAGTATTTTTTTTATTTTTCTATTGTCCATGCCGGCAAAGCGCGCCTGACGCGGTCACTTAAAACGAAATGAGCATGTTTCTTGCGTGATCCACTCTTTTTTCGTGCGGGGATACTTCCGGCAATTGAGGGGCCGCGAATGGTATATCGAGCAATACAAAGAACCGTCCTTTCTTGATTTTAAGAACATACATTTCTTCGGCAAGCGACAACAAGCCCCACAATGAGTACAGCCCCCCTCCCGTTTTTGCGAAACAGGCCCAAGAGACATGATCGTTCTATAGACTTTTGCCCTCCAAGTATTCCGACGAGCCATACAAAAAAATAAAAAATTACAGACCTCGCGCAATATAAACAAAAGCAGAGGGACGGCACGCCGCCGCCAAACTGCCGTTAACGATATTGCTATGATGCCCCTATTTCTTCGCTTTTGTTTTTGCCTTTTTCAAAACTGCCTTTGCTTTGGCAACTACACCTTTCCCCTCTTTTATTTCCTTGGTTTTTTCGGACGCTTTTGTTTCCTGAGGTGCTGCCGGGACAACCTGCGGATTAAGTATCTTGAGGATCTTATCAAGCTTGGCGTTCACCATTATGAGCTGTTCTCTATACTGATCCGAACTCTGGCTTCTTACCGGAACATCGCCGCCCTTACCGAAACACTGGCCGCAATATACCGGTCTTTCCCCTGTGGGCCTGAACGGGACCTCACATTTGTTCCCACACTTAACACATGTGGCTTGGAACATCTGTTTTTCTCCAAAATGCTGCCTCTCATGCCCCCCGCCGCCTTGCTTTTGTGCGCCCGCCCTAAAGCAGTCACTGCAAAACACCGGCCTGTCTCCCGACGGCCGGAACGGCACCTCGCATTCTTTTTTACACTGACTGCAGATCGCCTTGTGCATGCTCCGCTCTCCCCTGTCCCCTCCAAAATTTTTCCCTCCGCGGTCTCTTCCTCTAAAGCCCCCGCCCCCTCTCCCTCCTGACCTGTCATCGCGATTAAAATTTCCCATATATTTTTCTTAGATACTTAATTACTGTACATTTATTATGCCATACAATAAAAAAGTTTTCAAGTTATTCCGAACTATCACCCCTACGCAAACACAAAACCGCCCTTTCGGGCGGTTTTGTGTTGACCAGCAAAAAAACAAAGCATCACAGCGCAGGCGTTGTGAATGTTTGTTCTGTGGTGATCGCGGCGTTCAATGCGGCATCTTTTGAACCTATAAGATAATAATAGGTCGTCGATGCCGTGAGACCTGATAACGCAACATCGTGGCTCGTTGCAAGAGTTGCCGATGTTACTGTTGAAGTGCTTGCAACAACAACGGGCGTAACGGTGCTGGACCATACCGTACTGTCCGCCGCTTCATCGGTTGTCCAAAGAATATGCACCGAATTCGTAGCAAGACTTCCCGTCAAGATCGCCGAGATCACGGGAGCTGTCGTGTCGGGAAGAGCAAGTGTCGCAAGGGATTGCTGTGCCGAAACACTTTTGTTGCCCGACGCATCCGCAGACTCCACCAGATAATAATACGTTGTGTTTGGAGTAAGACCCGCCAAAACAATGGAGTGCGTTGCCGCAAAACTTGCATCGCTCACCACCGATGTAGAAGCTGTCGCCACCACGGGACTGACAGAGCCGTACCACACCTTGCTATTTGCCGCTTCATTGGTCGTCCAGGTTATCGTGGCTGACGATGTAGCGATATTAGTAGACAATAGCGCGGTGATCGCGGGGGCAGTCGTATCCGGGACAGCCACAGTCGTGAATGACTGCTGTGCGGATGTGGTCTTATTGCCTGCAGCATCGGCAGATTCGACCAAATAGTAATAGGTCGTGCTGGCCGAGAGGCTGGAAAGCGCAAGAGAATGGGTCGCTACGAAACTCGCATTGCTGACCGCGAGCGTTGAGCTGGTTGCCACCACGGGGCTGATGGCGCTATACCACACCTTACTGTTGGCAGATTCATTAGTTGTCCAAGCAATAAGGGCGTCGCTGTCAGTTACACTGCCCGCTGTGATGCCGGAGATCACAGGAACTGTCGTGTCGGGAGTCGGGGCTGTGCCGCCACACTTACCCACATCATCGCCATGCTTCAGATGAGCCCAAAGCGCCGACCACGAGATCGTAATGGTTTCATTTTGTTTGTGGCAGAGAACGACTTTTCCGATATTCTTTATTTTCTTCTCAAAGCGCTTGTTCTCATCTCTATCCTTGCCATGGTCTTTGCTTTCACGCTCATCTTCATCATCCTCGTCTTCAAATTTTTTGATCTTTTCTTTTGTGGTAACCGTCGCCTTTTCTTTCATCCGCTCATATTTTGGCACATCATTCACCTTCTTGAATTCAGCGCCCTTTGGATACCAGCTGAATTCTTTTTTGTTGACACAGAAAACCTTATCAAAGAACGCAGGATCTTCGCTGGTGGCGCTGCCGGCAGAAACATTCACCCAATGCAGTTTGCCGGAATCCTCTCCTTCGATATCCACCCCATAGACCTTGGAATCATTGTCCTCGCAATTGCGGAATAAGCCGGACGTTATGAATGCGTCGCGCACTTCGGTACTCACGAGCTTTACGTTAAAGAACCCTCCGAGATGCTGGTAAAATCCGAATATCTCTGGATTCAAAAATAAACGCTTATAGCCCTGATTGTTGATGATGTAGACATCGGGGTCATCGGAAAATACTGCACTGATAAGATCGCCTTCCTGAAGGCCATAATCTGCCGGCTTTACGGCAGCGTGTGCGTTTGCCGCCACGCCAAAAAGCGCAACGGCGAACAAAGCAGTTAAAACAATGATTGTATGCTTTTTCATAATAGTGTTGATCATTTATTTGATATAGTAATACAAGATATAACCAAGCGGCAAAATGAAAGTTGATTTCATTCCCGACCCTGCCCGCTACCGGTTATTGAGCGAAATACCGTTGATTTCGCTCTCCTATAGTAAAGACGGACCACTTCATACATTCTTACAAAAAACCGCCACTTGGCAAAATTGAAGCAGTTTTTGAGGTAACAGAATGATTTATATGGGATATGTCCAGCGAATGTTGTTGTTTTTACTGTGGTTAAGCTCCCACAACGCTGTTTTATTGCTATCCCATAGTAATTGCTTTTGTGCATCTTCGTAGTTGAACCACCGGTAGGTCGAATGTTCGCGGCTCAGCGTTATTGTTTTTGATAAGAGCTCAATGCCGAAGGAATATTCAGGAATAACCAGTATGTCTTCACTCCATATAATTCAACCGGAATGCTGGCAACTGAGCTTAATTTGATTATTTTTGAATTTCCTGAGATCCCCGCTTCTTCAGCGATTTCTCTTTTCACCGTTTCGACCGGAGTTTCCTTATCTTCCCCGCCCCCTGCGATTCCCCGCCATGCTTTATCATCGCTTCTTTTGAACAAAGCGTAGAGCGGCTCTCCGTCTTTTTTGCAAAAAGGAAATACCAATATTTGATAAGGGCTTCTCATATTTTTATTTTAACACAAAATAAAAGGAAAGGCTTCATTGCGCAGGGAGATCACTGATCTTTCGGGTGGCAAAGATGTTTACATCCTCTCTTTGTTGTAAAAAGGGCGGTTGTATACTACGCTGAAAGTAAAGGAATTTGCTATTGTATGTCCAACTGCAAAGAAATACAACAAAATGTGCGTGAGATAGAAATTCTGAAAAAGGAACTTGAAGAAACCGCTAAAGAAGCCCTGAAAACCGGCGATATTTCAGCTGTGGCGCGGCTCAAAAAAGCGTTGAACGAGAAAATGATAGAGCTCCAAGTGAACATCATCGACGCACACCCATCAAACCAAGAGGTGGGTCTTGGAGAGCGCTGGCGCATTGCCAAAGAAAAAGGATTTGATTGTGTCTATCAGTTCGGTCCCGAGGGCACCGCTGTTGCGCACAAGGGTCTTCACATGATGCTCATCGATAAACAAGGAACGATTGTCGCAGGACCCTATGATGGGATCGATCAGTTCATGGGGGGCATTGCCACTGCTGCACAAGGAAACGAGCGGTTTTACATCGACCAGAAAGGCCGCGAGATCACCAGCGAGCGGTTTGAGAGAATATCTTGGTTCAGCGAGGGATTTGCATATGTCGGCAAAGGAGATGTGTTTTGGTATATCGACACAAATGGCAAGCGGCTCACCGAACAAAACTTCGTTCACGCTTCCCCTTTCAAGGAGGGTCGCGCGTTGGTACAAATAGCCGGAGAGGGATACTCCTACATCGATACCAGTGGCAATAAGATCGGCGAGGAAGAGTTCTCGGAGGCCCAAGATTTTAGCGAAGGACTCGCGGCCGTCAAAGGGCACAACAGGCCCGCGCACTTCATCGACACCTCGGGGAAAGACCCCTTCGGCAAAGACTTTGTGGCGACATCATCATTCGTCGATGGAATTGCCCGCGTGAGCATTTTTACGACAATCAACGGCAGTGTGCGCCAAACATTCATTAATAAGTACGGAGAATTTATACATAGGGGGATAGAGACAAAATACGACCAGGCGGAAGACTTTTCGGAAGGACGCGCAGCGGTAAAAATATACTCACCTGGGGAAACGTGGAATTATATCGACACAAATGGCCGCTATGCCTCTTTGGCGGGTTCCTTTGAAAAAGCGCGCTCATTCCAAGGCGGATTCGGGCGGGTCAGAAGAAGTTCCCGGTGGAATTATGTCGGCATGAATAGAGAGCTCTTGCTTTCTGAATTCGTCGAAGACGCAGGAGATTTTAGCGATGGCATCGCCGAAATAAAGAAAAGCGACGGCTTATGGTATTTCATCGACACACAGGGCACGATGATAACCCACGAAGGCTTTGAGGAAACAGTTTCATTCCACTGTGGCGTCGGCTGGGGAAAGCGTGAAGACAAGTGGTATCTCATCAACAAAGATGGTGAGATTCTCACTCCAAAAGGGATCGAGTGTAAAAAACAACCCGAGCCCTTCGATGAAAAAGAGCGTCTGTCTGTATTTTTAAAAGATGGAAACTACATCATGGTTGATACGCGCGGCAAGACCATTTTTAAGATCAATGCAGAACCCGAGCCTAAATAAAAGAACAAAATATCTTTTTGATCTATAGCATATACAAACCCACTCCGCCTTGCGCGGAGTGGGTTTGTATCGTCGGTGTTATTTCTCTTCTATTGTTTTTGGTGCTTGCGACACGGCAGCTCCTGGGCGCTCGGGTAGCGGACACTCCTCGCCTATGTCGGCGCGCAGTTGCGCCATTTCGCCCTCAAGACCGTCAGTGAACGCTTTGAGCGACTCAAGGGTCTCAGGTACCGCTTCGCGGGTTTCCGCCACGATGGTGTTCCCATTATCGTGCTCATGCGCAATATCCTCGGAAGAAATTTCCCTCGCAGGAATCGCTAGCGTTTCCCCATAATGCTGGCTGGGCATTTTTTTCATATAATAACAATATTATTAGTAACTCAGTCCACCCCTCCTCATGACGTTATGCGGGTATGGGGTCTCCCTTGTCCCCGCTTTGTGCGCCAGAGCCCGGGATCTCGCAGACCTCTCCTGCTTGCGCGCGCAGATCGGCAAACTCTCTGTCGATCTCTGCCAGTTGTTTTTGCAGCTCCATAAGCTCGGCGCTTTTCTGTAATTCCTCTTCCTGTGCCTTTGCCTCTTCCGACACTTTCGCTTCCGGCCACTTGGCGCGCTCAGGCGCATGACCGAATGTTGCTTCTACTATTTGGCGCGGTCCCACAAATTCTTTTTCATTTTCTTTTATTCTGTTTTCCGGGGCATTGATGTCAAAACTCCTGACATCGCCCGCGCCATAGTCGGGATTTTGTTCCCAGCCGCTGCCCTGAAAAAATCCGAATTGTTTGTTTGCCACCTGATACAGATACGCCCTGTCCGATGGGTTTGTCGCGGTTGCAATAAACTCGGACCACAAATAATGATCGAGCTCTTTGTTAAATCCTTCTTTCGTCCATCGGTCGATGATCCTCTCGATAGTACGCACGGACATCACGGTGCCCTTGAGCTGTGGCGGAGTTTTTTGTCTGCCGCCGCTTTGCTGGAAATAATAGGCATCGGAAACTTTATGCCCCGAAAATGCTTCCTGTGTCAGACGGGCAAAGCCGGACAGGCGCCACAGATCGTCCATGGTTCCCTTTCGTCCCTCAAGATTCCCGTTTCTGTCCATTGTTTTCGCCACAAGAAGCTTGAAAAGCTGATTCTCGGTTTCGCCCGCCTCTTCCAGGGGCACTCCGTATTTTTGCGGCAAATAGTCGTATTCAATGGTGTGTAAGCGGTTCAAAAACGCGGGATCAAGATCCTGACGCTGTTTATATTTTTCAACGCCGTCGATATTAAGATTCCCCGTCAGAATAAACCCAAAACCTTCTTTTATTTCGATCTGCTCCCCCGTCTGCGGTACGGTGATAATTTCCCCGGGTTTTCTTGTCATGATGTAATTCAAGCTGATGAGCGTTTCGTGGGGAATGGCGTTCACTTCATCAATGATGACAGGTCTTCCTTCTTTTGCGGCATTATAGATCTGGCCGAAAAGATACTTGGAGATCGTTCCTCCTTTACCGGTATAGCCGGCAATGACGGCGTCATTATACATCTTTATCTCTTCTGGTGTTGCATTTGGATTTTCTTTCTTCCACGCATTCACCTTGTTCACTACCTTTTCTATCCATTCATCTTGTTCCTTCTCGTCTATCTTATCTATCGAAAGAACCTGATGGCCGTAAAAATCGGCAGGGGTGGTGTGTTTTGAACCGGCGATAACAACCGCAGACCGGTGGACCCGCTCAAGTTCTTCGCGCTGCTTTTTTTGAGCTACGCCCGCAGCATCGGGATTTGCCGCCAGCCATTTCTGGAAATCTTCCTCTATTCTGGCATCTATATCTTCCCTTCCCTCCATCATTTTCCGTGCGGCGTGCATCGCGATCTCTGTTTTTCCGGCCCCCAGCTCACCATACAGCATTACAGGGATGCCGGCTCGCAAATGCGCTTCAACCTCTTCTCTCTTCTTTTGGGTATACGGAAGCTCCGCGATCCTGCCGTGCTCCATCTGTCTCTTATATCCCTGCAGCTCGCGAAGATGCAGCCCGAAAAACGCTTCGGGATTCGAAACAAGCAATTCTTGCCTTCTCTTTTCAACCGCCTCGATTTCTTCCTCTATGTCGGTAAGAGCCTGCTGCTCGGGGCCGATAGGAGTGCCCTCTATGCCCTTCATGACCTCAACACGCTCCTCCAATAATCCGCTTCTTTCTTTTTCGAGTTCATTGTTTTTCTCAACCGCCTCCCGAAGATTCGCAAATCTCAGGGAAACAAGGGATCGCTCGAGAGAATGTTCATCGCCAAGCGCCTCTTCCGCTTCGTGTTCAAGAGTTTCTTCCGCATCCAGTAGATACTTGGAAACGCGGGTAGACCCGATCTTTTTTGCTACTTCCTCTTTCGCCATTGTCTCGCGCTCTTTTTTCGGAATACGGGTTTTGGCAAAGATTTTCTGCGAGCTCTCTGTGGCCGCCCGCCTGGCGATCTCGGCTCTATTCACTTCACCCTCTGTTTCCTGCCATTTTTCCGGGGATATTTCCCCTCCGGCGGAAGACCCAAATGTATCTGGCTGTTTCATAGTATTAAAATTAGTTATTATTTTTATTGATTATTTTATACCATAACAATACGATGGACGCACGGGCATTACAAGCGCACCTGTGATAAATATTTTTTCAGCGCTTCCGCGATCGCAGGCGTGAGGTTTCCAATCTCTTCTCCCACCTCCTCGCCCAACTTCTCCGTTCTGCCCCTGTTCCACACATACTGGAACTTTTCTTTGTCGCTTTCGCTCACAGCCCCTATTTGAAATCCTCTGGCTATCAAGTTGGCATCCAGAATATGGTCGAGCGCCGCGCGGGTTGCCCTCGCATCATCCGATCCTCCGTCGGTCACCTCAAAAACCATATCCATGATCTTTTCGCTCGCTATTTTTTTCTTGTCTTCGGGGGCCAACGATTCCATCACCATTGCAAGGGCCCTGTCGTCGCCGGTCGATCCGAGATTTTCGTTCAACGCCTCAAATCCCCTGATCACCTCGAGCTGCTCATCGTTTTCCGCGCTGGTTTGCGGAAGTTGTTTGATCACTTTTGTCTGCTCGCTGCTGCCATAGGCAATGCCCTGAGTTTCGACGCGCAGTTTTGATTTTGTCCGCGAACGCTCGATGTTCAAAAGAGTGTTGAACTGCTGGAGCGAAGAAAAAAGCAGAACATACACCTGGCGCAATATCTCCTTTTTTTTCTGGTCCATCGAGCCCGAGAGATCGGCAAGCAAGCGCATCCGTATCAGCTCGGGTTTTTCGACAAGCTGTTCTTTATTGATTATTTTTTTCATTATCCTGACATCCGTAAGATCACCCTTTTCTATCTTCGGCCATTCCTGGATCGCCTCCTGAACATCCAGCTCCGTACCTGTTTTAAAGTGGCCTTCAATTCCCTGTTCAAGCTCTTTGATGTGTCCGTAGATGATCCTGGTCCACAGCTGCGTAAGCTCCTCAAGATACGGCGCAACTTCACGCTGGACGCTCCGGTAATTTCCCATTGTTTCCTTCGAAATACCGTTCTCCGCGCACCACTCGGCATCCATCGCGGCCTGTTGTTCGTTGGCTTTTTGCTCGGGTGTTTTCTTGCTCTCGGCCGCTTTTTTTGCCGCCGCTTTTTTTGCCTCCTCCTGATCTTTTTTGTTCTTCTCCATCCAGTCCTTGATATCTTCGGGTGATAACTGGTCGGGATTTTTTTGTCGCTCATCCTCGTATTGCTGGTCAAAGGGATTTGCACCGCCCCGCGGTTGGTCGCCGTCTTCTCCCTCGCCTCCTTCTCCTCCCTGGCCGCCCTTTCCTTCCTGTTTTTTTTGTTTTTCCGGTTGCCAGTCGGCGATATCCTTCATCAAAAGATCCAGATAGACCGGCTCCAGCGTATGCTGCAAAATAAAATAGCGCTGCTCCGGATTAGTATCCCGCTTGATCCTTGGCTTTATGAATTTTTCGACTATTTCTTTTGCCGTATATTCTTTCCCCTGGAATATGATCTTCCGTGAAAGCGCTTCCGCAACATCATCACCCACGGCAACCTCTTCGTCTTGCACCATCTCCTCGCGAAGCAACGAATCCACAAATTGCATGTGGCGCGGATTTTTGGAGTAATCGGTGCCTTTAAAAAGCTTCTCGTGGTACAGCCGCCGCACCTCGTCTCCGCCGCGCTTCCCCGGGCGGTACGCCGGCGCCTCGCGCGAGACCATGTTGTTGACGTAAATATCGTCAAAAATATTGAAAAAGCGATGGTGAATATCGTACGCCCCCTGTTGTACGCGGTTCATCGTTCCTTTTTCCGGTTTTTTCGGATTAATAGGGCGCTGCCTGCGCAACGAATCCACAAACTCCGGGTCGCTGGCACCAAAAGCATCCTCCCATTTTTTCAAAATAACATCGCCGGTCTTCCGCGCCTGATCCTGGATATACCCGAAATTCTTCATCATCCCCTCTGGATTCTCCGCCATGTCGCGAAAATGAGATATCTCGTGCATGACCGCCCAGACGATCTGATCGTTGGTATACCCCTGCTCGCGGAACCACTTGATATCAAGATTCACCTTGCCACTTTCAAGGTCGATATAAAATCCGTTGGACATCACAAAATCAAGCGAAGAATCGCCCGCAAAAGAAACAAAAAATTTCTTATAGGAATCAATGAGCTTCTGTGCCTCTTGCCGGTGTTTTTCCAATTCCGCTTTGAGCTTCGGATCTTCATCACCTTTTGCATCACCCACTGTGGGAAGCCCTGCCTTTTTCATAAAATCCTCGGCATCCGTTCGGTCGATATTCATCACGGCATCGGGAACAGCAGGCGTTTCTGCCGCTTCGGCGCCCAAAGACCCCACTGTTTTAGCGGGAATTTGTTCTTCTTCGTGCCCGAATTTTCCGAAAGGTGTGTCCATATATCTTCGAAAATTATAGCATAAAATTCACTAAAAATCAACTGTTTTTTGGTGTTTTTCCGAACACTTTGCGCCCCTTCTCGTCAAAATAGCTTTCCACATGCACCGAACTTTCCGGATCATTCACGCGCGCCCGCAAAATGCCGTCGCGCGGAAGCGACTCCCACTCCATCACATTCTCAAGAAGCGTCTCTCCTCTGCGATTGATGACCGAATATCCGCCTTTTTTTGCTTGCGCTACCGCAACCTCCCCCATAAAATCACCAATAAAGCGGAAAGCTTCCTTGTGCAACTCTCTGCCATCGGGGCCAATGAGATAAAACTCTTTGGCGGCCCACCTGCCAATAATCGCTCCGTCGCTCCGCCGTCCGATCTCGTCATAAAGATTGGTTGTTGTTTGTGCTCCCGTCCTGTCGACCAGCGTCCACCTCCCGCTGATCGTTACAACAGCCACAAGACCCATCTTTCGGAGATCGTCTCCACCGCCCCCGCCCGCGACAAGTTCAAACCGCTTTCCCGTCGTCGGGTTTCCTTTTTTATCGATAAAATACCATCCCTTTTTGTCCTTGACCGCAGCGAAATCCTCCGCAAAATCGCGGGCCTCTATGAACGGCCCAATAACGGCGCCCGCTTCATCGATAAAATACTCAAGTTTTTCTCCGCTCCCGTTTTTGACGCGGATCATGCCGTTCTTCTTATTATTGAGCCACGGCTCATTGAGCTCCGAAAACTTCGGGCTGATACGCCTCCCGCTTTTATCCACCACATAATATTTTTGCGAGCGCCCCAAAAGGCCGCCTCGCGTATCGCCGACAAGCGCCGCTCCTTCCGAAAAATCTACCGCACGATCCCACTCTCCCTCGAACGCCCGCTCACCGCTTTTGTCGATAAAGATGGTCTTATCGTCTTGCGTGATCAGGCGCGCCAGCCCATCGCGGAAACTGCAAAAACCGCCCGTGGTGCCGGTCGTTGTGTCGAATTCCTTTCCGGAAACATTTTTACCGGTCTTGTCGATATAAAATATCTTGCTCCCTTGCCGCACCAATGCAACCCCGTCGGAGAAGTGATACGCCTCGTCAAATCCCTCGGGAAAGATATCCTTGCCGCTCTCGTCGATAAAATGAAACTTGTTTTCCGGGGTTCGGGCAAGCGCCATACCCTCCGAAAACTCCACGCGGTCGAACACCGTCGCCTTTGTCTCACTCCCTTCTTTTTCATAAAACTTCAGATACTCTTTTGCGATTACACCTTGCACGCGATCCACCGACACAATGCCGTTGCCGACCACCGCCGCCGATCCCGACAAATGAAAGGGGTAATCTACATCTTTGCCGTTTCTATCAATAAAACGAAGTTCCCTCTCTATGTCCCGAAAACTGGCAACACCCCCGTAATAATCGGAGGCGTACCCCGCTCCAATCCCTGCCGGCGTCAGGACATTCCCCGCGGTATCGACGACATACCCCATACCGTCGCGGTAGGCGATCGCGCGTTCCTCCGAAAAGTTCTGCGCTTCGTCAAAATTATGATCGATGATCGTCTCCCCTGTTCTATCGATGTATATGGCGCGCGCCCTTGAAGAAACCATAAGGCGCGCTACCGCCAGCCCATCATGAAAATCGCCCACATACTCGGCGCCAATCTTTTTGGCAAGACGCTGACGGAGCGCAAAATGATGCCTGTTGTCGAGTTTATCTTCGATTGCTTCCCGTTTTTTTTGGAGTGATTCCATGAGTTCCCGTACTTTTGCCGTGTCCCCTGTCGCCGACGCTTCTTTCATCGCCGCATCAAGCGCGCTCCGCAGCACTACAGCGTCATCAAGCTCTTTATGTAATTGTATGCAGTCGATGGGGTTCATTTGTTTTGTGTGAACATTCGCTTTCCTCTGCGGCTGAAATAAACGGTTTCGGTTATGCTTTCCAGGTTGGGTCCGGAAACTGAGTTGAACCCCAAGATCAGCCCCTCTTGGTCCATGGTTTGCACATTAGACATTCCTTCAGAAGAGATAACCTTCCCTGTTTTGTCGATGAGTTGGTATCGCCCGCCGTATAAGCTCCCCACCGCGGCAACCCCCCCCGAAAAATCCGTAACATCGGAATACTCGCCGGGAAATGCCCTCTCTCCTTTGGTATTAATGAATTTCCACGATCCTTCCGTCCGCACCGCGGCAAGACCTTCGGAAAAATCACGAGCGACCGCATAATCACCGGAAAATGCCTCGGCTCCGCTTCTGTCCACAAAACTGTAAATATTGCGCGTGTATTTTACCCACGCGAGTCCCTCATGAAAGTCACCCGCCGCTGCCCAAGGATATTTCTTTTTCTTTGATAGCACCTCTCCTGTTTTATCGATAAAACTCCATCCGCTGGCGGTGGCATCAGCCTCAACAACCGCCGCCACGCCTTCCGAAAAATTTCGCGCTTCGGCAAACACTCGGTCGGCAGAAAAAAGACGCTCTCCCTTCTTGTCGACATAATATTCCAGATCAAATTCCCGATCCCAGCCTCCTGTGATCCCATCCCTCACTACTATCGCTCCTTCGCTGTACTGCCTCTCGCAGCCATACTCGTAATCTCCAACCACTTTGCCTTCGCGATCGATGATCGTTCTTCTTCTGGGCTCATTTCTGTAGCCGACCACGCACATCCCTTCATGAAACTCTTCTTTCAGCTCCGTGCTCTCCGTCGGGAATCCAACGATCTCTCTCCCTGCCGCATCGATCAGAATATAGTTATCGCCCTTCTGTGCCCACGCGCGCCCCTCGTGAAATTCTCCCTCCGGTACAAGTCCCGGAAAAAGTTCTTTTCCTGTGGTATCGATATAATATACCCTGTCGTCGCGCTTCACCATCGCGATGCCCTCGGGAGAAAATGGAGTCACATGAGAAAATGGATCCTTCTCGATAAAATTACCTCTCGTGTCGACAAGCCACACCGCGCCTTCTTTGTCCGCAAACGCCGCGCCGTTCACGAATTTTCCGACATACTCAAACTTTTCCGCCATGGATATTCTCTCGCGCAGCGCGGTCTGATGCGGATCCACTTGTTCGGAAACTTCCCGCATTTTTCTTTGAAACTCCTCTTTCAGCTTCCTCACCTCTTCCGTATTCCCTGTCTTTGTGGCTTCGGCGGCCGCCACTTCAAGCCGCTGCTTCAGCGCTTCGAGTTCTTCCATTTTTTGTTGTATGTTTGTGCAATCGGTCATTTTTTTCTGATAAGATATGTTCGGGAATCTATTTTGTTTTACTTTTCATCAGCTGCCGAAAGAACCCTGTACCGCCACCCACCAAGCTCCCTGCGACAGAACCCAAAAGCTTTATTTTCCTGTCATTGTCGGATCTCTCCGCTTCGGCGCGGATCATCTCGCGCATTTCCCATGCCCTTTTCGAATCAAGGCCAACAAGACTCTGCAGCGCAAGATTGCGAAGAACGTCATCTCCTTTGCTCGCGTTAAACAATTCCATTCTCATCTCCCACGCCCGCTCGGAGTCGCATCCCGCAAGGCCCTCCACAACGCTCCATTTTGGGGCCCCCTGCTTCATAAGATCGTCCCTCATCTCCCATGCTCTCTCCGAGTCCATCCCCGAAAGACTCTTCGCAAGAGCACGCTCTGCAACGCCGGAGCCGTCCAGCCTTTTGGTCTTTATCAGCGCCAAAATATCCTCTCTCTTTTTCCATGCCCGCTCGGAGTCGCATCCCATGAGACTATTGGCATCATGCAATGATTCGGCTTCGGGATTAAGCCCCGCTCCGGAAATACCGTCCCTCATGCGCCATGCCCGCTCGGATTCCAGCCCCCTGAGACTTATGGCCGTCTCGTCGACGAACCGATCATCTTTACGCAGCTCGTCGCGGAGCTTCCATGCCTCATCGGAATCAATGCCGGCAAGCCCAACGAAGGCCACTCCGTAGAGGCGGCTTTGCCCAAATGCTTCTCTACACTCACCCCTCATCTTCCACGCCCGCTCGGAGTCGCATCCCGCAAGCCCCAAAACAATATCAAGCGTACCGGCCCCATTCTTGATAAACCGGTCTCTGATCTCCCATGCCTCTTTCGAATCAAGGCCGGTAAGATTGCTGGCGACAACATTCCTATTCACCCCGTCTTCGAGAAGCTTTTCCATATACGCAAGCACTTTCTGTTCGAATCGTTCCAGTTTTTCCTTCTCTATCGTTTCTTTCAGTATCTCCATCTTCCCCGAAAACTCCTCTTTCAGCCTCCTTACTTCTTCCGTCTTCCCGCTCTTTGTGGCCTCCGCCGCAGCAGCAGCAAGCCGCTGTTTCAGCGCTTCGAGTTCTTCCATTTTTTGTTGTATTGCGGTGCAGTTGGTCATAAAGATCTATTTTTGTTTTCGGTTCTTTCCCATCAGCCGCCAAACAAAGATAGTTTCGTCTCCCGTAAGGCCCATAGCAATATCACTCTTGCTCACTCTTTCTTGCATAATCTTTTCGCGCATTTCCCAGGCCCTTTTCGAATCAAGGCCCGCAAGGCTACGAGCGATAGAGCCCCCATCCACCCCTTCTTTCAGAAACTTTTCACGCATCTCCCATGCCCTTTCCGAATCAAGACCCGCAAGACCCCAGGCAACATGTCCCTTGCTTGTTTCTTCTCGCAGAAGTTTTTCACGCATCTCCCATGCCCTCTCGGAGTCACAGCCCACAAGGCTCATGGCAACAAAGTTCTTTACTGCCCCCTCCGAAAGAAGCCTCTCTCTCATCTCCCACGCCCGCTCGGAGTCACAGCCCGCAAGGCCCCGAGCAACGTAGCTCCTATTCGCTCCCTCTTTCAGAAACTTTTCACGCATCTCCCATGCCCTTTCCGAATCAAGACCCGCAAGGCCCATGGCAACACGATCATTCCCTGCTCCTCCTTTCAGAAGCTTTGCCCGCATTTCCCATGCCCTTTCCGAATCAAGACCCGCAAGGCCCCAGGCAACGTCGTTCTTGTTCGCTCCTTCTTTCAGAAGCTTTGCACGCATTTCCCATGCTTCTTCGGAGTCACAGCCCGCAAGGCCGATGGCAAAATAGTCCTTGTGCACTCCTTCTTTCAGAAGCTTTGCCCGCATTTCCCATGCCCTCTCGGAGTCACAGCCCGCAAGGCCCCGAGCAACGTCGTTCCTATTCACCCCGTCTTCGAGAAGCTTTTCCATATACGCAAGCACTTTCTGTTCGAATCGTTCCAGTTTTTCCTTCTCTAT
>Ga0172379_10001931_pt1 | contig 38733 bp, 34 predicted proteins | sample GrowelOW334metaG_FD_119756 | JGI IMG/M metagenome (GOLD analysis project Ga0172379, IMG submission 119756) | Groundwater microbial communities from an aquifer near a municipal landfill in Southern Ontario, Canada - Groundwater well OW334 metaG | ecosystem: Environmental > Aquatic > Deep... | reverse complement strand
GACCAATGTCTGCCAGCCGAAGCTTTAATTCAAACTAAACAAGGTGAAAAAAGGATTAAAGACATTAAAACCGGCGAATTAGTAAAAACCGCGGTTGGCCGAGGCTATTACGGTTATGCGCCGGTAACCAAGGTTTTCAAAAACAAAAAGAAAACTAAATTTATCACTTTCAAAACTGCTAATGGCTTTTGCCTTAAAGTTACTGATAATCATAAAATGTTTTGTTTTGTGCCGGCCATTGACGATAAAAAGTATTGCTATGTTTATCTGATGCACCGCAAAAATTTGGGCTGGCGAATGGGAGTAACCAATGATTTGGCTTTGCGTTTAAGGCTGGAAAGATCGGCTGACCGGATTTTAGGCATCAAAACCTGTTTAAATGAAACTGAGGCCAGATTTTATGAAACCCTGTATTCTTTGAAATATAATATTCCAACGGTCTGTTTCCAAGAAAGAAAAGGCGTGGCCATTAAAGGCAAATGGCTGGCTGAACTCTATCAAGAAATTAATACTGAAAAAAATGTCAGTCAATTAGCTGAAGATTTGAATTTAGATTTGGCCGGCCATCATTATTCTTTAGGCGCCGTTAACCGGGGGAATCAGCTTCGGATAAAAATTAATTTAGAAATGTGCCATCGCCGCTTCGGCAGTAAATATGCTAAAAATTATTGTTTGTCGGGTCCAAAAATCATTCATCAGCTAAGTTTAGAAACTTCAGCCGCCGCCGCTGTCAGTAGATTAAAAAAAGCCGGTTTCAGCTTGATGCCGGCCAAAAAAGGCTCCCGCTTGCGCCTTTACAGCAGTGATTTAAAAAAATTAGGCCGAGCCGCTTTGACCCTGGAAAAGATTACCGGCGGTATTTTGGAAGCTAGCGCCAAACTCGGCCGGGAAAATATCCAAACCAGAAAAACTTTAGTGATGCCGGCTAAAAATGTTTTAGTCGGCCAATATTTACCGGTGCTGACGGGAAAAGGCATAATTTACGATCGGGTGGTTGGCAAATTGCAAGAAAAAGAAAAAACCGCCGTGGTTTATGATTTGGAAGTGGCTAACACCCACAACTTCATTGCCCAGGGGGTGGTGGTTCACAATTCAATTTATAAATTTCGCGGCGCATCGGTTTCCAATATTTTGGAATTCAAAATTGATTACCCGAAATCAGCTGAAATATTTTTAATCAAAAATTACCGATCAACCCAAAAAATTCTGGATTTGTCCTATCAATTTATCCAGCAAAATAATCCGGACCGGCTGGAAGTCAAGTTGGCGACAAGTAACAAGAAACAAGTGACAAGTAAAAATAAGTTAACCAAAAAATTGACTGCGGAAAATGACCAACCAGGCTTAATCCGCCATTTGGCTTTTGAAACGATTGACGACGAAGTCCGCGGGGTTTTGAAGCAAATTGCTGACCTCAAGGAAAAGGATAAAAAAGCCAGCTGGGATGACTTTGCGATTTTGAGCCGTACCAATGATACGGCCAATTATTTTGTTTCCGCTATCGCTCAAACCCAGATTCCTTATCAATTTGTCGCTTCGCGCGGCCTTTACGGCAAGCCGATTGTTTTGGATATCTTAGCTTACCTGAAACTGCTTGATAATTATCATGAAAGCGCGGCGATGTATCGGGTTTTAAATTTTTCAATTTTCGGCCTTGAGCCCCGGGATTTGGTCAATTTAAATTATTGGGCCAACCGCAAAGGCCATTCGTTATACCAGGCCATGACCCAGATTGCGCTTTTACCCAATACCGACCCGGAAAATCGGGATAAGATTCGCAGTATTTTAAACCTGATTGAAAAACACAGCCGCTTGGCCTTGGAGAAATCAGTCGGGGAAGTGGTGATGGCGTTTTTAGAAGACGCGGGATATTTGCAGAATGCGACGCGGCAGGAAAACCTTGAATCCCAGCAGACCGTCAACTATCTAAACCAGTTTTACAAAAAAATTGTTGATTTTGAAACTAATACCCAGGATAATTCAGTGAGGAATTTTTTAGCTTTAATTGAATTGGAGCTGGAAGCCGGGGAAGCCGGTTCATTGCAGAATAATTTGGAAGAAGGTCCGGAAAGCGTCAAAATTATGACGGTTCACGCGGCCAAAGGTTTGGAATTTAAGTACGTTTTTATCGTTAATTTGGTTGACCGCCGATTTCCCACCGATGACCGCAAGGATCCGATTGAATTGCCCGAAAAATTGATTAAAGAAATTTTGCCGGAAGGCGATGCTCATTTGCAGGAAGAGCGGCGGCTGTTTTATGTCGCCATGACGCGCGCCAAAAACAGTTTATTTTTTACTTCGGCCTATGACTGCGGCGGTAGCCGGACTAAAAAATTATCCAGATTTTTGGAGGAGTTAAAAGGCATCGGTTTTCAGATTGAAGCTAAACCAGGCGCGGCCGGCGGCGGTTTGTTAAAACAGCGGTCCGAAAAAATCAGCGTGGAAATCGAAAAACAGGATTTGGAAAATATCGTGCCGGAAAAATTTTCTTTCACCCAGCTGCGGGCGTTTGAAACTTGTCCCTATCAATATCGTTTTGCCCATGTTTTGCGCGTGCCGGTTCGGGGCAAAGCTCAGTTTTCTTTCGGTAAAACTATCCATGCCACCCTGCAGCAGTTTTTTGATTTGGTCTTGCAGCGAGCAGGGATAGAACAAGTTGATTTATTCGGCAACAAGATTCAAAAAACAGAGAACAGAAAGCAGAAATCAGTAGTCAGTCTTGATGAACTTTTGGCGATTTATGAAAATGCCTGGATTGACGATTGGTACGCCAGCCGCCAAGAGCAGGATGGCTTTAAACAAAAAGGCAAAAAGGCTTTGATTGAGTTTTATAAAAAAATTGAAAAAGACATCCCGGTGCCAAAATTTTTGGAGCGGCCGTTTAATTTGAAATTAGCGGAAAACGGCGAAACCTACACGATTAAAGGCGTAGTTGACCGCGTTGATAATTCAGACGGCGGCATTGAAATCATTGACTACAAAACCGGCGAAGGCAAAACGGAAAAGACTTTCCGAGTGGAAGACAAAGAACAGCTTTTGATTTACCAGCTAGCCGCCCAGCAGGTTTTCGGCGAGCAAGTCAGAAATTTGTCTTTTTATTACGTTGAACCCGGCCAAAAGATTTCCTTTTTAGGCACGGAAAAAGAATTGGCGGTAATGAAGAAAAAAATTGTCAATACGATTAACGAAATCAAAAAAGGCAAATTTCCGCCCAAGCCCAGCATTATGTGTCAGTGGTGCGACTTCAGAAATATCTGTGAATACAGAGCGCTTTGATGAATTGTCATTGCGAGGAGTAACCCTGAGTTTGTTGAAAGGGAACGACGAAGCAATCTCGTAAGTTAAAGATTAAACTATGCCTTTTATCAAGATAGAAAAACTTTTGCCCAAATCGGTGAAAAAAGCCGGGATTAAAAAGCAGCTTGACTCAGCCAAGATTTTGGCTGATTTTGGCGAAATCGGCAGCCAGGTTTTTGGGTCGGAAGCAATAAAAAAAATCAAGCCTTTGTATATTAAGGATGGTACTTTAACGATTACTTGTTTATCTTCGGTTTTAGCCCAAAAACTTAAAGCCCAGGAAAAAAGATTAATTTGGGAGCTTAACCGGCCTTATCACCGAAAGATCATTGAACGGCTGCGGTTTTTAGTTTAATCTTTTGTTTTGTCATTGCTTCGTCGTTCGCTCCACTCACTCTTCGCAATGACACCAAAAGTAATTATGTTTAAAAAATATTTTTTGATTATTTTAATAATTTTTGCCCTGGCAATTGTTATTGCCGCCGGGTTTACAATATTTTTCAAAAATAAGCCGACCTGGTTTTTAAACCGGGCAGACGAAGCAGGAGCTAATAATATGGCTAAACAAAATTTAGTCCGCCAGCCCGCGGTGGCTGGGAGTTTTTATCCCGGGCAAACAGCTGAACTGCAAAAAATGGTCAATGATTTTTTTAACCAGGCAATTTTGGAAAAATCAACCGGCACGCCAAGAATTATCATTGTGCCGCATGCGGGCTATCCTTATTCGGGCCAAGTGGCGGCTGATAGTTTTAAACAGCTTGAGGGTTTGGGAATCAAGCGCGCCATTGTTATCGGACCGTCGCATCATTTTCCGGCCAGCGGGCTTTATCTGTCCGGCGCTGACTTATGGCAAACGCCGTTAGGGGTAGTTAAAATTTCTGATTTAAACCGGGAATTAGCTAAAAATAATCTTTTTCAAGTCAGCGACCAAGTTCATCAGCCTGAGCATGCCTTAGAAATTGAATTGCCATTTTTACAAACGATTTTGCCTGGCATCGAGATTATGCCAATTGTTGTCGGTCAGTTAACTTTTCAACAGCAAGCTGATTTTGCCCAAACCTTAAATCAATATCTTGATGCCCGAACAATTTTAGTCGTCAGCGTTGATTTGTCGCATTATCATCCTTATTTAGATGCCGTCAAATTAGATAATCAGGCGATCAAAGATATTTTAGAATTTAATGACCAAGCAATTTTAGCTGATGAAATTGACGCGCCCTGGGCCTTAGTTTCGGTTTTAAAACTCGCCAAGCAAAACGGCTGGCAGCCGAAGTTATTGAAGTACGCTAATTCGGGCGACGTTACCGGTGATAAGTCAGCAGTGGTTGGTTACAGCGCCATGGCTTTTTATGGAGAAATTAGAGAACAGAAATCAGAGAACAGAGATCAGGGCGAATATTCTGAGGCAGAAAAAAAAGAGTTGTTGCAGGTAGCGCGAACCACGCTTGAACAATATTTAAATGATGGCAAAATTTATCAGCCAAAAACCGATAATCCCAAGTTTAAGGAAAAGCGGGGAGTATTTGTAACTTTGAATAAAAACGGCCAGCTGCGCGGCTGCATCGGCTACATTGAACCGATTAAGCCATTAATTGAGGCAGTCGCCGATAATGCCATCTCGGCGGCAATTTACGATAGCCGTTTTTTGCCAGTCAAAGCGGATGAGTTAAAGGACATTGACATTGAAATTTCAATTTTAACCGTTCCCAAACCGGATACAGTTGAAAACGCGGCAAAAAATAAATTCGGGGTGGTTTTGCAAAAAGGCAACCGAGGAGCGACTTATCTGCCGCAGGTCTGGGAAGATTTAGCCGATCCCGGCCAGTTTTTTTCCAGCCTGTGTTTAAAAGGCGGTTTGGCGGCTGATTGCTACCAAACTGACAGCATTCAGATTTTGTCTTATCAAGCGACTGTTTTTGGGGAATAATCATCTTCTTTGTCATTGCGAGGACCTAAAGCGTAACCAAGTGGACGAAGCAATCTCAAATATATGGGAAATAGACAATACTATGTTTACCTAATGACAAATAAAATGAATACCACACTTTATACTGGTGTAACAAATGATATTCAAGAAAGGGTATATCAACATAAAAATAAGTTAACCAAGGGTTTTACCAGTAAATACAACATCAATAAATTGGTCTATTATGAGGAATTTGATTATATTGACGAGGCAATTGCTAGGGAAAAGCAAATCAAAAGTGGTTTGAGAAAGAAAAAAGTGGAATTGATTGAAAGTGAAAATCAAAAATGGGAAGATCTAAGTAGGAGTTGGTATTAAACGGCGTAATTATTCAGAGATTGCTTCGTCGTCGGTCGCCCACAGCGACCTCCTCCTCGCAATGACAAAAGGAGATTGCCAGTTTGATATAATTTTGTTATAATAAAACTATCATGAGCTTCAGAGTATTTTTGTTTTTTATTGTTTTAGGAACGATTATTTCCTGGGTCACCTGGGGAATGATAGTTTTTAATTCTAACCCGGAGCAGGCCGGCTTTTTGGTTTTTTCCCTCTTTTATCTGAGCTTATTTTTAGCTTTAAGCGGCTTGATTTTTCTGGTTGGCTATTGGTTCAAAAAAAAGTTTTTTAAAAAACAGTTGCCTTTCTATCGGGTAAAATCATCGGTTCGGCACGGCGTCTTTTTCGCGATTTTAATTTTAAGCTGGGCAATTTTGAAAAGCCATAATCTATCCCGCTGGTGGAATTTGGCTTTACTGATTTTAATTTTAGCCATTTTAGAATTTTTCTTTATTTCAACCGGTAAAAATAATACTTATGTTGACTCAGATCCAACAACTCAAACAACGGTTTAATGCCGAAATCGCCAAGGTTTCCGATTTGGCTTTTTTGGATCAGCTGGAAGTCAAATACTTGGGTCGCAAAGCCGGCGAGCTGACTAATATTTTGCGCGGGCTAAAGGATCTACCTGAAGCTGAAAGAAAAAATGTCGGCCAGCTGGCTAATGAACTGCGTTCAGAAATTGAAGCGAAATTAGCTCAAATTAAATCAGAGCTCAAAAGCCAAAGCGACACGGACGGATTTTTAGATATTACTTTGCCCGGGGCAAAATTATCGGAAGGCCATTTGCATTTAGCCACCCAGGCCATCCGGGAAATTATTGAAATTTTTGAAAAAATTGGTTTTACCCGCCGCCGCTATCCGGAAGTGGAATGGGATTGGTATGCGTTCGAATCTTTGAATATGCCGCCGGAACACCCGGCCCGCGACGAATGGGAAACTTTTTTTATCGATTCCAAGCCAATCGGCTCCAAGGGCCAGCGGGTTTTAACGCCGCATACTTCGTCGGGCCAGGTTCGGGAAATGGAACGTAAGGAAATGCCGATTCGGATGATGAATATTTCCAAATGCTACCGCCGACAGCTTGATGTTTCGCATTTAGCGATGTTTCACCAATTTGAAGGATTGCTAATCGACGAAGATGTTACCATCGCGCACTTAAAAGGAGTTTTAGATTATTTTGTTAAGCAATTTTTTGGCTCGGATCGAAGCGCTCGAATCCGGCCGTTTCATTTTCAGTTTACCGAGCCGAGTTTTGAAATTGATATTTCCTGCGGCCTTTGTGGCGGCAAGGGCTGTAAGATGTGTAAGGGCGGCTGGGTGGAGTTGGGCGGCGCCGGTATGGTTCACCCCAATGTTTTGAAAGCGGGCAAAATTGATCCGAAAAAATATTCCGGTTTTGCTTTCGGCTGGGGTGTCGAACGGACTTATCTGATGAAAGCCGGTTTAAGCATCCCCGATATCCGGCTGTTTTACGGTAATGATTTGCGGTTTTTGCAACAGTTTTAGATCAGTTGCTAAGTTTATAAGTTTTTAAGTCTACAAAGTTTATGGCTACGGGGTTGGAAAATTTAAAGGTTTACGGAATGGCTGAAGATTTAGAAATATCAGTTCACAAAATAACAAAAGATTTTCCTAGTGATGAAAAATTTAGGAGTGTTGATCAATTAAGAAGGTCATCAGCTTCAGTGGCTAATAATATAGCGGAGGGGTATAATCGCTATTCTTATCAAGAAAAAATTCGTTATTTAATTATTGCTAAAGCGGAAGCCGAGGAGACTAAAAGAAATATTTTGAAATCCGCCAAGAAAGAATTTGTAGCTGAAAATTTAGCTGAAGAAATGGCTAATAAATATACTGAATTAATTAAAGCAATCAGCGGCTATATTCGTTTTATTAAAGAGAACAAGGCAAAAAATAGCAGAACTTAGAAACTTAGAAACTTATAAACTTACTAACTTATAAACTAGAGTGCATGAATCTCAAAGTTTCCTACAAATGGGTAAAAGAATATTTACAGACCGACAAGTCATTGACTGATTTTGTGCGGGAGTTTTCGCTGAAAAGTCAAACCGTTGACCGGGTTGAGGAAATCAAGCCGAAGTTTAACGGGGTGATTACGGCTAAAATTTTAGAAGTCAGTCCTCATCCTAATGCCGACAAATTAAGATTAGCCACGATTGATACGGCCAAGTCAAAATTGACCGTGGTTTGCGGCGCGCCCAATATCAGCGCCGGGCAAGTGGTGCCGTTCGCTATGGAAGGCGCAGTCGTGTTGGATCCGGAAGGCAAGGAATTTAAAGTCGGCAAAGCCGTTATTCGCGGCGTTGAAAGCCGGGGCATGCTTTGTTCCCAAAAGGAATTAGGCATCGGCAATGATCATGCCGGCATTATGATTTTGCCGCCCGAAACAGCGCTCGGCAAACTTTTGGAAACGATATTACCCTTGAACGATCAGATTTTGGATATTGAAATTACTTCTAACCGGCCGGATGCGATGTCAGTCGTCGGCTTAGCCCGCGAAGCGGCCGCCGCTTTGGGAGCTAAGCTAACCTATAAAGAGCCCAAACCGGATTTAAAAATTAGCCAAAAGTTGGCGTTGCGCGTTGAAGTCAAAGAGCTGAAACTCTGTTCGCGTTACCAAGCGGTGGTGATGAGCGGCGTTTCCGTCAAACCGTCGCCGCTTTGGCTGCAATGGCGGCTATTGGCTTCCGGGATTCGGCCGATCAATAATTTAGTCGATATCACCAATTACATTTTGCTGGAATACGGCCGGCCGATGCACGTTTTTGATTACGATAAAATTACCGGCCAAAAAATTATTGTCCGGTTAGCCAAAGCCGGGGAGAAGATTCTAGCTTTAGATGGCAATACTTACGAACTTAAACCCAGCCACTTGGTAATTGCCGACGCCAAAGTACCGATAGCCGTCGGCGGCGTGATGGGCGGGGAAGATTCAGCGGCAGTCGCCGAAACTAAAAATATCGTTTTTGAAGCGGCGATTTTTGATCCGGTTTTAATCCGAAAAACCGCCCGCGACTTGAATTTGCATTCGGAGTCTTCGGATTTATTTGAGAAAGGCTTGAATCCGGCCAGTACGACCGCCGGGATTTTGCGGGCGATTGAGTTAACCCAAAAAATCGCCGGCGGCAAAGTGGCAAGCGCGATTTCAGACAGTAACAGCAAAAAATATAATCCGGCTAAAATTAAATTTAACCCGGCAATTATCCGGCGCTATTTAGGAATTGATGTCCCGGTTGCCAAAATCAAAACGATTTTAGTCAGTCTGGGTTTTGGCGTCAGTGGCAGTAAGATTTTGACCGTTGCCGTGCCTTATTGGCGGGCCGGCGATATTGCCTTTGACTATGATTTGGTTGAAGAAATTGCCAGAATTTACGGCTATCATAATCTGCCGACGAAATTACCCAGCGGTGAACTGCCCGGCCGGCTGAAAGATGAATTATTTTTCTGGGAAGACAAGGTAAAAGATATTTTGGTTGGCTTAGGATTTACTGAAATCTATAGCTATTCCCTGGTTTCCAAAGAGCTTTTGGCTAAAGTCAAATTTTCAACGGCAAAGGCGGTTAAAATTTTTAATCCGTTAAACGAAGAGATGGAATATTTGCGGACGACTTTGCTTTCGCAAACTCTTAAAAATATCGCCGATAACTTGAAAAATTTTTCCGGCCAGAAAATTTTTGAATTAAGCAATATCTATTTGAGCGAAAAAACTAATGACCTGCCGCTGGAAACGCCAAAATTAACCGGCGCGGTCGTGTCGGGCAGCCAGAATGATTTTTTTGAAGCGAAGGGCGTTATCGAATTGCTATTGAAAAAAATAGGCTTTAGCCGATTTGATTTTGTGCCAACCGATGCCAAATGTCCGCTTTGGCAAACCGGCGGCGCTTTGGATATTTTAGTCGATGGCAAATACGTCGGGCAGTTCGGCTTGGTTAACAGCCAAATTTTAGAAAATTTTGGCATTAAAGTGCCGGTGGCTTTGTTTGATTTTGATTTCAAAATTTTAGCCGGTCTGGCTAAAACCAATAAAGCTTACCAATCATTGCCCGAATATCCGTCGGTAACCAGAGATTTGGCCATCGTGATTAATGAGGATATTACCTGGCAAAAAGTAAGTGATTTAGTTAATCAAGTTAATCGGTTAATCGTTAGCGTTGAATATTTGAGTACGTTTACGGATTCAACGTTAGGTCAAGGCAAAAAGAGTTTAGCTTTTAAACTGACTTTTCGAGCGGCTGATCGGACTTTGAAGTCGGAAGAAGTTGATGAAATTATTAAAAAAATCGTGGAAAAGTTGCAGAAAGAGTTTAGCGCTAAATTGAGATAAAAAAGACCGCTCCGGTTGGAATTTCGAAGCGGGTTGATTGAAAGCAAGGCTACCTGGTGGGGTCAACACTAACAACCTTAAGGGTTCCGAGGTTGCCATTGAGGCGGTAATCTGCCTCAAAATACGTCCGGTCGCACGTCCCTTCGGATAAGAAAGCACTGTTCGAGTACCCGGTTAACAAAAAACGCATTCGTTTGTTCGGGTAGCACTCATCATGCAGTCTTATTCCGGTAATGATGAGCTCAACCTCGTCTTCCCAGGCTGGCATTTCCCGCCAAAGCCTCATCCTGATGGTTGATCCGGGATTAAGGATTGCCATTGACAGATCCCATCTTCCCGGGCCACCCTTGATCGTGTAACAATTAGTTGCCATAACGGCATCCTCCAAGTAGAAACTTGATGGCTATTTTAGGGAAGCCACCTTGCCCTGTTCGCCATTTGGCGCACCCAATCATAACGATCAGGAATTCAACCTAGCTTATAACATCAATAATAATTTGTCAAGATAATAATTAATAATTTTTTAAAACAAAAATATGCTAGAAACCTCAAAAGATCTCTTGCTCGTCGTCATTGCTTTTTGCATTTTATGGCTGACGGTTTTTATCTGCTGGGCGATGTATTACGTCGTTACCATGCTGAAAAATTTCAGTAAAGTTACTACCAGCGTTCGGGAGAAGATGGAAATTATCGATAAAATTTTAAAATTAGTCCATGAAAAACTGGACAAGGGTTCAAATCACATGGCCGTGCTGGCTGATTCGGCAATCAAGCTGGTTGGTTTTTTAATGGAAAAACAGAAGAAAAATTCCGCTAAGAAAAAAAAGTAGCTGGTTTAGTGTTTAGAATTTAATTTGCAGGGGAGCTTGCTTTCCTTGAAAGTCAATTGTTTATCAAGGCTTTCTAAAAAAATTTTTCAACTATGTCTTTTGTCCACCTTCATACCCACTCGCATTATTCATTGCTTGATGGTTTGGCGAAAATCGATGAATTGGTAAAAAAAGCCAAGGAATACGGCATGCCGGCCTTGGCTTTGACTGACCACGGTGTAATGTACGGTTTAATTGAGTTTTACCAAAAAGCCAAAAAAGCCGGGATCAAGCCGATCTTGGGCGTTGAAGCTTACGTCGCCAGAAACGGCTATTTGAATAAGCGGCCGAGAATTGACGATTCGCCTTACCATTTAGTTTTGCTGGCAAAAAACCAAGCTGGCTACCAGAATCTGATTAAATTAACTACCATCGCCCATCTCGATGGTTTTTATTATAAGCCGAGAATTGACCTGGAGCTTTTGGAAAAATATCATGAAGGCTTAATCGGCAGTTCCGCTTGTTTACAGGGAGAAATATCAAAATGTTTTTTAAATAATGACGATAAAAAAGCCGAAGAAATGGCCAAAAGGTATCACCAAATTTTCGGCGACGGTAATTATTATTTGGAAGTTCAGTACCACCAAAATATCGAGCGGCAGCAGGAAGTGAACGAAAAAATTCTGGCTTTGGGCAAAAAACTAAGTATTCCGGTGATTGCCACTAACGACATTCATTATTTAAATGCTAGCGATGATTACGCCCAGGATGCTTTGATTTGTATTCAGACCAAAAAGATTTTAGCCGATACCGACCGGATGTCTTATATGGGCGAAGATTTTTCATTGAAATCGCCCGACCAGATGCGGCAAGAATGGCCAGGCCATCCGGCGGTAATCGCCAATACGCTGGAATTGGCCGATAAATGTAATGTCGAAATCGAATTGGGAAAAACTCTCTTGCCTCATTTCGAAGTGCCAAACGGCAAATCAACCGCCGATTATTTAAAAGACTGGTGTTTGGAAGGTTTGAAATATCGCTACGGGACAGCCGAAGTCAGCCCGGAAATCAAAAAAAGATTGGATTATGAATTGGATGTCATCGCTAAAACCGGCTTTGCTTCTTATTTTTTGATTGTGGCGGATTTTATCAACTGGGCCAAGAAAAATAATATCGTCGTCGGGCCTGGTCGGGGATCGGCCGCCGGCAGTTTGGTCGCTTATCTGACTAATATTATCACCATTGATCCTTTGAAATACGATTTGATTTTTGAGCGTTTTTTGAACCCGGAAAGAATTTCGATGCCGGACATTGATTCGGATTTTGCCGATACCCGGCGGGATGAAGTTTTGGAATACGTGGCGGATAAATACGGCCGCGACCACGTGGCGCAGATTATTACTTTCGGCACCATGGCGGCTCGGGCGGCCATTCGCGATGTCGGGCGGGTAATGGGCATTCCTTATGCTTATTGCGACCGGGTGGCGAAATTAATTCCGATGTTTATGTCGCTTAACGAAGCGACCAAGACTATCCCGGAATTTCAGGAAGTCATGATTGATCCGGACGGCAAGAGGCTGCTTGAAATTGCCAAACGGCTGGAAGGCTGCGCCCGACACGCCTCAACTCATGCTTGCGGCGTGGTCATTACCCCCAAGGCCATGGATAACTATGTGCCGCAGCAGCGATCGACTAAAAATGAAAATGACATCATGACGCAATACGAAATGCACGCGATTGACGACTTGGGGCTTTTGAAAATTGATTTTTTGGGGTTAAAAAATCTCACCATTATTGAAAACACTTTGGAAATTTTGCGCAAAGCCAGGGGAATCGACATTAAAATGGACAACATCCCACTGGATGACAAAAAGTCTTTTAAGCTTTTGCAAAAAGCCGAAACGACCGGCGTCTTTCAGCTGGAAAGTTCCGGCATGAAGCGGTATTTAAAGCAGTTGGTGCCGACCGAATTGGAAGACATCATCGTGATGGTTTCGCTTTACCGGCCGGGTCCGATGGAATTTATCCCCGAGTATATCAAAGCCAAACACGGTTTGCAGCACGTAACTTATCTTGATCCCCGGATGGAACCGATTTTGGAAAAAACTTACGGCATTATCGTTTATCAGGAGCAGGTGATGAATATCGCCCGAGAGCTGGCTGGCTTTTCCTACAGCGAAGCGGATGTCTTGCGCAAAGCCGTGGGCAAAAAAATCGCCTCATTGCTGCATGAACAGGCCGATAAAATGATTTCCGGCATGGTTAAAAACGGGATTAAAGAAAAAGTCGCCGGCAAAATTTGGGATTTCGTTTTACCTTTCGCCCGCTACGGGTTCAACCGCTCGCACGCGGTGTGCTACGCCATGATCGCTTATCAAACGGCATACCTGAAGGCTCATTATCCGTCTGAATTTATGGCTTCGCTTTTAACTTCGGATCACGGCAATACCGACCGGATTGCGATTGAAGTCGAGGAATGCCAGCAGATGGGCTTAGAGATTATGCCGCCGGACATTAATGAAAGTTTTTCGACTTTTACCGTGGTTTATGATTCTTTGGAGGTTTTAGCCGACAAAGAAAGCAAGAGAATCCGGTTCGGGCTTTCGGCGATAAAAAATTTGGGAGAAAATATTATTCGGGAAATTATCAAAGAGAGAAAAGTTAACGGCCCTTATCAGAATATTGAAGATTTATTGAGCCGGGTCAAAACCAAGGATTTGAATAAAAAATCGGTGGAAGCCTTGATTAAATCGGGTGCTTTGGATAATTTTGGCGAAAGAAACCAGCTGCTTTATAATATTGACAAACTTTTGGTTTTTATCAAAAATATCAATGCCGAAGCCGACAGCAAGCAATCCAGCCTTTTTGGGATGATGGCGACGGTTGTTTCCTTGCCGAAATTAATTTTAGAAAAAATCGAACCGGCTACCGAGCGCCAAAAGTTAACCTGGGAAAAAGAATTTTTAGGCCTTTACGTTTCGGCTCATCCGCTGGCGGAATTTTCCCGCCACCTCAAAGGCAATGTCGTGCCGCTGGCGGAATTAATGTCGGCCGACCTAGAGCGCGATGACCGGGTGATGAAAGTAGCGGGCGTGATTACCAAAATTAAAAAGATTATTACCAAAAAAGGCGAACCGATGCTTTTTGTCCGGATTGAAGACAATACTTCCGGCATGGAGGTTTTGGTTTTCCCCAGTATTTTGAAAGCGGACCCGAATTTGTGGCAGGAAGATAAAATCGTGATGATGAATTGCCGCTTGTCGGACAAAGACGGCGAGACTAAATTGATTTGCAACCAGGTCAAGGAGCTGGATTCAAAAAATGTTTCGGCAGTGCTAGAAGAGCTTGATGATTTAACTCACAGTAATAGCGGCTACGTCAAAAGACATTTTAATAACGGTTTTAGCCATAAAAATTCGGCCAAGCACGAGCTTTTGATCAACGGCAATGCTTATGTTTTATTGCCGGCGGTTTTAGACGGCGCTTTAAGTAATCAGCTAAAAGGCATTTTCAACCAATATCCGGGCAAATTCAAGTTATTTTTAGTCATTAAAAGCCCGGAAGGATTTAAAAAAGTGGCGACTAATTTTCTAGTTTCCGGGAGCAAAGAAATGAAAACTGATTTAGAAAGTTTGCTGGGTCAAAACACTTTTAAGCTTGAAGAATATTGATTGGCAGCTTGATATTTTTTTGCTATTATTAAGCTATGCCCGGCAGAAATCAGCAGCAAGAATCTGGCTCGGCATTAAATAATTCTAATGGGTACAAACTATGACAGCAAAGTCTAATATTTACTAATGATTTCTAACGGGGTATGGAAGAAAGAAATTACATTTTACCAAAATCATACCGGAAAATCGGCTGGACTTTTTTGATTCTTTCCGCGGCAACGCTATTTTCGGTAACTTATTTGATTTGGGCCAAGGCGGTGATAATCATCACGCCCAACAGCCAAAAAATTAATCAGGATTTTGCTTTTACGATCAGAGAAGGCGCGGCTTCGGCCAATTTGATCGCCGACAACACGGTTAACGGCAAGCTGAGCGAAATTGAAGTCAGCGGCAATGCCAATTTTGCCGCGACCGGCTCGAAAACCTTGGCCGAAAAAGATTCCAAGACCGAGACCGTCGGGGAGGTAACCATTTATAATAACTACACTAAAGAACAAACTTTGGTGGCCACGACCCGCTTGGCCAGTCCGGACGAGCCGGATAAAATTTTAGTCCGGTTAAAAACTACCGTGACAGTTCCCGCCGGCAAACAGGTAAAAGTTTTAGTCTATCCCGATAATCCGGTGACTTTCAAAGAAATTAAGCCGACTAAGCTGATTATTCCCGGCCTTTGGGGGCCGCTGCGGGAAAAAATTTATGCCCAAAACGATGAAACTTTAAGCAAAGGTGGCTACCAGGTTAAAGTCGTTAGCGATACTGATTTGACGAAAGCCGAAAAAGCCCTCAAAGACCAGCTTTATCAGCAGGCTTTGGCGGATTTTAACAAAAATTTGCAGTCCCAGGAAGCTTTGTGGCCTAAATTAGTTTCAGTCAGAAGTTCGGAGACGACTTACTCGGCCAAAGTCGGCGATGAAGTAACCGAATTTACCGCGACGATGAAACTCAAAGCCGCCATTATTGTTTTTGACGAATCGCAGCTAGTCACTCTCGCCAAAGAAAAAATCAAAACCGGATTGCCGGCTGGCAAGCAACTGCTTGATTTAGACGCGAAAAGCTTCAACTATTCGGTTCAAAATTATGACCCCGGCGCCAAACAGGCAACCGTCAAAGTGGTTTTTTCTGGCAATTCTCAAATTAGCGACCCGGCCGGTTTATTCGACGCAAGTAAACTAACCGGCCTGACTGAAGCGGAAGTCCAAGCTTATTTTTCCCGGTTTTCCGAAGTAAGTTCGGTTGAAATTAAGTTTCATCCCAGTTGGCTGAAAAAGACGCCGCGGTTTCCGGAAAAAATTCAAATTGAAATCGCCAACTAATTTCAGCAAAAAAAAGAACTGGCAAGACCAGTTTCTTTTTGATGGTTGATTAATCAAATTAACCCAAGTGTTGTCCTTCGCGACGCAGCCTGGCGAGCCCGCTTCGACTCACGTTAAGCGGGCGGTTGAATCGAGGCGAGCCCGCTTCGCCGAGTCGATTTCGAGTCGAATCGAGGCGAGCCCGCTTCGACTCACGTTAAGCGGGCGGTTGAATCGAGGCGAGCCCGCTTCGACTCGCGTCGAGCGAGGCGAGCAAAACTTGTTTTTAAAAAGCCCGCACGCCGGACTTTAGTCCGGCCGTCTCTTCGCACCAACACAAGTGTTGGTCTCCTAGCTATTCAAGGCCTGGAGATCAAAACTTGTTTTGTAAGTTGGCTCTTTAGTCAATACAAGTGTTGGTCTCCGCCAGACCTATAAACTGGCTAATTATTTTTTATCCTCTCTGACACCCATGATTAAGGCGATTGTTACTGCCAGGACAACCAAGATTATAATGCCGATGATCATCATAAAATTTTGATTAGATACTTATACTTAGCGGCTTAGGCGACAGGGCCGCGCCGAGACTTAATATTTCGGCTTAATTTGGCTAAAAAGTTATGATTTTGGTTGACATATTTTTTGGAACGTGCTATTTTGAGTTGTTGTTCTTTGCCTACCCGCCCCCACCAATCCATCCCCAAAGTTGATTGGCTCTATCTGCCTACGTTGTTAATGCAGTCAGTTAGAGCCAATCAAAATCAAGATTTGTGAAGTATAGAAGCATAACAGAGAAAAGGGAGAAAGTTGATTATGCCAAAAGAGTTGAAAGGAAGATACATTACCAGATGTCTCGACCGAGAAGCTGGGGCGGGGGGGCTAACCTACGGGAATAACTATGATGAGCTCCAAGGAGCTTTAGACGAGATCGGGAGAGACGCCACTGACCCCGAGGTTACCCATCAGATATTGGTGGATACTAAGGCGAATGTGGTTGAACTCGTGAAGGGCGATAGCATTGAGCCATTCCAGCAGATGCTCGGCAGGAGGTGTCTCGGTTGGCGTCTTGGCACCGTGGAAAGGTGATACAGACCAGGTAGAATTGGAGGAAAGAGACTATGGCAGCGAGTGTGTACGGTTGTATGACTAAGGACGAGTTAATAGCCGCCGTGAGGAGGATTGCTCATTCCTCAACTTCCCCTGACGAAGTTCGCCAGCGGATAATTGACGAGCTGGGCTATCCTTATAGCCGAGATGGCATTGCCGTCAATATGAGCGGCGGAATGTGCCAGGTGATGTTCTGGTGGTCAGGGGGCTCCATCAGTGCTTAGGGTCAAGTTAGTTACCGAGGTTGTCGTTTCAGACGCCTCGGTTTTTTCTTTGTCAAAAAATGCCTAAATTTTATCCAGCCAGTCCAGGCTGGGGGATGCTGCAAAATCTAATGCTTAGAAGCTTGGATTACCCAACGCCCGATATTATCCAAACGTATTTTAACGTTACAAAATTTGGCAAACATTTTTTGAACCTCGGTTTTGGTATAAAAACTATGGGGCAAGCCTTTTTCCGGGCCAGCCAGCGGAGCGAAAGTGCCATTGCCCAAGTCTTTGTGGCTTTTGAAAGTCTGCCATTTTTTTGAACTTTCAAAGTCCGGTACCGTGATAAACGTTTTTCCGCCCGCAATCAAAGCGGCGTTTATTTTTTTAATCAAATTTTGAATGTCTTTTTTGGCGCCATGCTGGATGGTCGCTATGGAAATTATCAAGTCATATTTATTTTTGGGTATAACCAGCTCAAACATATCGGTTCTTTTTATTTTTCCCGCTTTTTTGCCCAGCAATTCCTTGGCCATTTGAACCGCGGTTGGGCTGGAATCGATGCCGTCAACGGTAAAACCATTGCTGATTAAGAAGCGGGCGTATTTGCCGGTACCGCAGCCGATGTCTAAAGCCTGTTTGAATTCGAAATTTGATTGACTCAAAAATTTTTTGAATAACGGATGGATTTCTTCCGAAAGGGTTGCCCAGGCTTCGCCGCCTTTCCGATAGTCTTTGTAAATATTGTCCCAAATTGTCATAAGATTGATATTTTTTTCAGGTTAAAAATTTTTAGCTTTTTTGATGTAAAATTGGTCGGATTCATTTTGCCGTAGTGGTCTTTAGCTTGATTTTTTGTTATTTATTATGTAAAGTGTCTGTGAAGCGTGAAAATGGTAAACCGCTATCAGAGCAATCATTGACGGCGTGGCGCGATCAGAGGTTTCGTGCCCGAATTTTCTGCTTCGGGAGAGTGCCTAGCGCTCTCCCTCTTTTTTTAAAAAAATGGAATTTCTCCTAGCATTACCGGTCTATTCGAAGTTGTTGACTTCTTTATTTAAAATAAGCTAATGTTTAGTTATCAATATAGCGCATCTAATCTAGTTATATCTTAGCAAATAACGATGCAAAAGGCTATGTTTTTTTGTTTTGTCATTTTAAGGCTCCGAAGGGGACAAAGAATCCCTGCCGGCAGGCAGGCAGGTCCGAGATTATTCGTCGTCCCTCGCTGATACTCGGGACTCCTCAGGATGACAAAAAAGAAAGACTGAAGAATTATGAATGATAGAAATTATTATGTTTACTTAATGGCCAATAAGGTTAATACTGTAATTTATACCGGCATTACTAATGATTTAGAGAGGCGAGTTTACGAGCATAAGAATAAAATAGCAGAAGGTTTTACTAGTAAATACAATGTTAATAAACTGGTTTACTTTGAAGAAACTGATGATGTCGCAGAGGCGATTAGGAGAGAGAAGCAAATTAAGGGCGGTTCCCGGCAAGATAAAATTGATTTAATTAACGCTGATAATCCTGAGTGGAAGGACTTAAACAGCGATTGGTTTTAAAGAGATTGCTTCGTCGCTTCGCTCCTCGCAATGACAATCATTGTGTCATTGCGAGCGATCCGCCTTGTCTTTTAATGGACTCTGGCGGAGAGCGAAGCAATCTCTTTAGTAATACAGGCTTTTAATATTGACAGTAAATTTATTAAGTTTTACAATGTAATTACCTAAAGGCGATTGACGGAGCTACCAACTCCGTGGCTAAAAACCTCCCGTTGTCCGGGACTAAGCTGGCCGGTCAATTTAATAAATAAAGGGCTACAGTGCATTGTCGGCATTGTGGAACTTGGGTGGAACCCCCCAATGCAAAGTTGGGGCCCAAGCAGATAATTTTTCTGGTTGGGTGTTTTTTTTAAGCAAGATAAGTTAGTTTTTTATGCCACAAAAAATTATTCTAAAAGGCAATAAAGTAATCCTGCGGCCGCCATCGATTAAAGACGCGCGGCGGTTTTGCGGTTGGATTGCTGACCGGGAAGTAACGCGGTTTTTAAGCATTTACGACCAGGCGCCATTGAGCCTAAAAGAAGAAAAGGATTGGATTAGGAAATCCAGGCGGGATAAAAATAATTTTCGGTTGGCCATTGATACGGTCGATGGCGTTCATATCGGGACAGTCGGACTAAATCGGATTGACCAGCTGAACAAGCGAGCCGAATACGGAGTTTTCATCGGCGACAAAAAATACTGGGGTCAGGGCTACGGCACCGAAGCGGGGAAACTAATTATCGAATACGGCTTTAAAAAATTAAAACTGCATCGGATATTTTTGCAGGTGATCGCTTATAATATCCGGGGGATTAAATCGTATCAGAAAATCGGTTTTAAGCTCGAAGGCCGGTCGCGCCAGCATGTTTGGCGCAATGGCTTTTGGCACGATAAAATCTGGATGGGGCTTTTAAAATCAGAATTTATTAAAAGCAAAAATAAATAATATGATTGCTCCAGTTCTAAAAGGCGACAGGATGGTTTTAAAACCGATTGAACTAAAACATGCGGCGATTAGGTATAAATGGTACACGGATTCTAAAGTTGCCAAATACCAGGATTTCGCTGACATATCGCTTAAAGAGCTGAAAAGCAGTATTATTAACCGGCGGAAAAGCAAAAATTATTTCGGCTGGATGGTATTTACCGAAAGTAAGGTCTTGATCGGGGAAATTCAATTGAGGGAAATCGATTTTGATAATCAGACCGGAGTCTTGTCGGTTAATATCGGCGAAACGAAATTTTGGGGCCAAGGTTATGCGACCGAAGCTACAAAGCTGGTTTCCGAATTTTTCTTTAATAAATTAAAACTGAACAGAATCGAACTCGGCGTAATTTCTAAAAATATCGGGGCGATCAAATGCTACCAGAAATGCGGTTTTAAAAAAGAGGGAGTTAAAAAGAAAGCGCATTTTAAAAACGGAAAGTTTTATGATTCAATTCCAATGTCGTTAATAAAAGCTGAATACTTAAAAAATAATGATAAAAAATATGGCAAAAGACTTAGAAACCATTAGACACTCCGCTTCCCACGTTTTGGCTCAGGCGGTCTTAGAATTTTTTCCTGATGCCAAATTAGGCATCGGTCCGGCGATTGACCAGGGGTTTTATTATGATTTTGACTTCGACCAAAAAACCTTATCGCCGGAAGATTTGCCGAAAATCGAAGCCAAGATGCGGGAAATCATCAAACAAAACCAGGCATTTGAACATTATGAAGTCGAAGCGGAAGAGGCGATTGAATACATCAAAACAAAAAAACAGCCGTATAAACTTGAGCTGGCCGAAGAACTAAAAAAAACCGGTGAAAAGAAGTTAAGTTTTTACCGGATGATTGATGCCGGCGGTGAACATAAATTTACGGATTTATGCGCCGGACCGCACGTCAAATCAGCCAAAGAAATTGGCGCGGTAAAATTACTTAAAATCGCCGGAGCTTATTGGCGGGGCGACGAAAAAAACAAAATGCTGCAGCGGATTTACGGCACGGCTTTTAACAGTGAAAAAGAACTTGATGAATATTTGAAAAACTTGAAACTGGCCGAAGAACGGGATCACCGAAAATTGGGCAAAGAACTGGGTCTGTTTGTCTTTTCCGACTTAGTCGGTCCAGGCTTGCCGCTTTATACCAATAAAGGCGCGATTATCCGCCGGGAAATTATCAATTATTCAAATGAATTGCAGAAAGGTATTGGCTATCAGGAAGTCCATACGCCAAACATTAACAAAGCCGAGCTATTCAAAGTTTCCGGCCATTATGAAAAATATAAAGACAGCATGTTCAAAGTTACTTCGAATTACACCGACGAGGAGTATTTTTTGAAGCCGATGAATTGCCCGCACCATACCCAAATTTACGCCTCGCAGCAGCGGAGCTATAAAGATTTACCGATTCGGATTGCCGATTTTGCCAATCTTTACCGCGATGAAAAGCCCGGCGAATTAAGCGGCTTAACCCGGCTGCGGGCATTTTGCCAGGATGACGGCCATTGTTTCTGCCGCGAGGATCAGATTAAGGAAGAATTTTTGAATGTTTTGGGAATCATTAAAACCGCCCTGACGACTTACCAAATGGATTACGCAATTCGGCTGTCGCTTTGGGATCCCAAACATCCGGAAAATTATTTAGGCGAAGCTAAGGTTTGGGAAAAGTCGCAGCAGCTTTTGGAAGAAATCCTAGTCGAAAATAAAATTAACTATGTCAAAGCCATCGGCGAAGCGGCCATTTACGGACCGAAAATGGATTTGATTTCCAAAGATTCGCTGGGTCGGGAATGGCAAATTTCAACCATTCAGCTTGATTTTATTATGCCGAAGCGGTTTGGCTTGACTTATATTGATACCGACGGCAAAGAAAAAACGCCAGTGATGATTCACCGAGCCATTGTCGGTTCGCCGGAAAGATTTTTGGCGATTTTAATTGAGCATTACGCCGCGGTTTTTCCGGTTTGGCTCGCGCCGGTTCAAGTCCAGATTATTACCGTAACTACCAATTTTACCGAGGCCGCGAAAAAATTGGCAGCGAGTTTGGAAAAATCCGGCATCAGAACGGAAGTTGACGATTTAAACGAAACCGTCGGCTATAAAATCAGAAAAAGCGAAAAAGCCAAAGTGCCATATACTTTAGTGATCGGCGAAAAAGAAGCCAATAGTCCGGATTTGAGCATCAGAGTCCGAGGCCAAAAAGAGATGTTGGTGTTGAGCCGGGAAAAGTTTATCGAAAAAGTAGTCGGCGAAATTAAAGATAGAAGATAAAGCGATCCAAATTTTCGAATGTATCCGAATCTACGAATCATAATTCGGATGCGCGATTCGTTAACGTATTCGGATCCAAAAAAAGAGCCCCGCTGTACTTGCTTGAAGCAAGCGGCGGGGCTTTGGTTTTTGGTCGGGGAATAATTACTCCTCCGGCGGGTTGATTGGCACATCTCCCTGCCAGGAAAACATCTGGTCGGCGATGAGCGAAACTTCCTGGACGCCGATTTGGTCGGGTCCGTCGGTCCACAACTCAAAGGTCGTGTTTTGTTTGGCCTTGGACTTGAATTCGTCCGGCCAGGAAATCCAGACGATGTTTTTGGCCTGGAGAAAGCCACGGCCGACGAGTGGTAGGTACTGGCCGTTGACTTTGGCTTTCAGATTGAACCACTGATCGGTTTTTTGTTTTTGGCATTCGATGAAGAAAGGAATGCCGGTGAACGTGGTTTCGTGCCAGGTTGTCACCGTAAAGGTGTAGACCGGTGCCGGCCAGTTCACCTGAACCGGCCGAGTTTCGGCGTGGTGCCAGGGGTTAGACAGCGTTGCCTTGACCGTGGTAACACAACCGATGGTCATCATCAGTGCCAGTGCTAGGATGATCAGTCGTTTCATGAGTCGTTCTCCTTTTTTTCCGCGTTTTTTTGGTCAGTGTCTGGAATTCAGACTTTAAACCTTAGCAAAATTGTTATTCTTAGCCAAGTGGTTTTCTCTTAGTTTTTCTCTTAGCTAATATAAATGCTGTTACTATAGCCTTGGCGGATAGACAATAAATGGGTTACCAAATAGACGTTTATTGCCGACTTGCGTCAAAGCCTGCCTACCGGCCCGCTACGCCGAAGTGTTAGCGAGGCGAGCAGGCAGGGCGCATCCGCCTCGGGCGGAAAAGTCGGGTTACTATAACTTAGGTAGTAATTCGTTATTTGTAGCTGGATCTGAGCCACCGGACTAAAGTCCCGGCCTGCGGTGCAGTAGCCAGAGTTCAATAGGGGTAGGTTATTATTGAAAAAAATGCCGGTTCTTGCTATAATTTTTAGGTTATGAAATATAAAGTTTATTTTGCTATCAATTTATTATGAAATATAAGATTATTACTTTCGGTTGTCAGTTTAATTTAACCGATGCCGAGCGCGTGGCTGCGGTTTTAGAAAAGATTGGTTATGTTAAAGCAGCTACTGAGTCCGAGGCAGATCTGATTATGGTTTTGGCTTGTTCGGTCCGCCAGACCGCCATCGATCGGATTTATGGCTTAAATAAAAAATTCAGCCAGCTGAAACAAAAAAAACCGGTCATTACGATTTTGTCCGGCTGCGTTTTAAAATCAGATTTGGAAAAAATGAAAAAGATTTTTGACCTGATTTTTGAGATTAAGGATTTAGCCAATCTGCCAAAATTGCTGGCGGCTAAAAATTCACTGCCAAAAACCTGCCTACCGGCCGCCAGAGCCAAAAGCTATTTTGCGATTCGCCCAGTCTATGAGTCAAAATTTCGAGTTGAAGTGCCGATTATGACGGGCTGCAATAATTTTTGCACTTATTGCGTCGTGCCTTATGTCCGTGGCCGAGAAATTTCCCGGCCGGCCCAGGCGGTGATTAGCGAATGCAAGGATTTAATCAGCCAGGGTTATAAAGAAATTATTTTACTAGGGCAAAATGTTAATAGCTATAGATCGGAGATCAGAAATCAGAAATCAGAAATCAGAAACTTTCCAGATCTACTCAAAGCCATTGATGATATTCCTGGTGACTATTGGTTGACATTTGTGACTAGTCACCCTAAAGACCTGTCTGATAAGTTGATTAAAACCATGGCGGCTGGTCGGCACATCATGTTTTATCTGCATTTGCCGGTTCAGTCCGGCGATAATGAAATTTTAAAAAAGATGAATCGCCGCTATACGGTCAGTCATTATCAAAATTTAATTAGAAAAGTCAGGAAAGCAGTCCCCAAAATTTCGATTTCAACCGACACGATCGTTGGTTTTCCCGGTGAAACTAAAAAACAGTTTGCTAATACGCTGAAGTTATTTGAAGCCGTTAAATTTGATATGGCTTATTTAGCCCAATATTCGTCGCGGTCAGGCACGGCCGCGGCCAAACTGGCTGATAACGTAGCTAAAACCGAAAAGGCCAAACGGGAAAAAGCTTTAAACCAGGTGCTGGCCCGGACCGCTTTGGCTAATAACCAAAAAATGATCGGTAAAACGGTTAAAGTTTTAGTTGAAAAATATCAGCCCGGCTTTTGTTTTGGCAAAACTAGCAATTTTAAAAATGTTAAATTTTCTTCGGCGGTTGATTATACCGGCCAATTTGTCTTGGTTAAAATTGTTAGCTGCTACGCCTGGGGGCTAAACGGCGAGTTGCCAAAGGCGGTTGTAATTTTGGGGCCGACTTCAACTGGTAAAACTAAATTGGCAGTTAAACTGGCAAAAAAATTCAACGGTGAGATAATTTCGGCTGACTCGCGCCAAGTTTATCAGGGTATGGATATCGGTACGGGCAAGGATTTAAAAGAGTATGGAAAAATTCCTTATCATTTGATTGATATCATTTCGCCCAAAAAGCAGCTGACTTTAGCTCAGTGGCAGGCATTGGCTTGCCAAAAGCTTGGCGATATTTTGCAGCGCGGCAAGCTGCCGATTATTTGCGGCGGTACCGGGCTTTATATTTCCGCCTTGGTTGAAGGCTATATTTTTCAGAAATCAGAAAACAGAAATCAGAAAACAGAACATATTAGGTCGAAATTAAACAAGTTGACCTTAAAACAATTATTAGCTCGGTTAAAAAAAGTAGATTTTAAGACTCATCAAATCATTGACCAAAATAATCGGCGCCGGGTTCAGCGAGCTTTAGAAATTTATTACCAGACCGGCCAGACTAAGTCCGAACAGCTAAAAAAACAGCCGCCGCCCGATAATTTTTTGCTTTTGGGGCTTAATTTTCCCAAAGCAGTTTTGCACCGGCGGATTGAAAAAAGATTAAAGCATCGGCTTGAAGTTGAGGGGTTGATTGCTGAAGTCAAAAGATTGAGAAAACAGGGTGTTAGCTGGCAGCGGCTTGACGATTTCGGCTTGGAATACCGCTGGGTGAGCCGTTATTTGCAAAAAAAGATCAGCCGGCAAGAGCTATTTGAGGGTTTGAAAAAAGCCATTTTTGATTTTGCCAAACGGCAGATGACTTGGTTTTCCCGGCAGCTGTCGGGATCCAAATTGCCTTCGGAAGAGCGGGATAAAACGGTTATTTGGCTGCAAGATTTTCCGTCAGCCGAAAATGAAGTCAGGCAATTTCTGAAGAAATAAAAAAACGGGGGACTAACCCCGTTTTTACCTAGTTTTTTATTTAATATCTGGTGTGTCAATAATCCATTTCGCCAACTCCCTTATGTCACCATTTATAGGGTCTTTGCCATTTTCTGCGGCCGCCAGTAAAGTTTGAGCGGCCTCTTTTAATTCAGTCAGCTGTTTTTTGTCTTTAATTTCACTAGGAATGCCTAAAAATCGCTTGTCTTTTTCAAAAGCTTCAATTTTAGCCAAAGCCGTTGTTCGGGCTGCCTCTTGTTTCATTTCTTGGATACCTTCTTCGATTATTTTTTTTATTGCTTTTAGCTCAGCTAAATAGGCTTCCTTGTCAGGCGTTAACTTTCCAAGGTAAGTTTCGTAGTCGTTAGTTTTTTCCAGAAAATCCAAGGCCGGTGAACAGTTACCAACTATTGCAGCACTTATGTCAGCTGCTGAGCCGGATTCTCTTGTTTGGCTTAGCCGATCTCTTAGCGTTGACAATGATCTTTGTATTTCGGGAGTTATTCCTTGCCTTTCCCTTTCATCCGCTTGCCTTTTTGCCTCTTCTACTTGAAAACTTGCATCTTCAGGACCTCCAATACCAGTACCTTCTAAACTACTTCCCATATTATTGTAATTTATTAGTTAAGATATCTTTAATTTGGCTGGGATCCGCCTGACCCTTGGTCTCGCGCATAATTTGGCCGACGAAAAATTGAATCAGAGTGGTTTTGCCTTTTTTATACTGTCCAACTTGTTTGGGGTTAGCGGCGATTATTTTCTCGATAATTATTTCTAAGCTACCACTATCTTGGCTTTTAGTCAAGTCTTCTTCGTCCATAATCACGGATGGGTCTTTGCCGGTTTGATGCATTTTTTCCAGCAATTTTTGGGCAATGGTGGAATTAACTTTATTTTGGTAAACAATCGTGATAAATTCCGCAAAATTTTCCGGCGTGATTTTTAATTCAGCGCTTGCGTCTTTATGGGTAATGGCCAGTAATTTATTAATCAGCCAATTGGCAGCCAGCTTGGAAAGCTTGCCTTTGTTTTTTTGCCAGATTTCCTCTTCGGTGCCTTCGGTTTCGCCTAAAGCAATTAGCCATGCTCGCAGTTCGGAAATGGCATGTTCAAAGAAGCTGGCTAAAGTTTTGTCATCGCTTAAAATTTTGGCATTTTCCGCGGACAAATCATACTCAGTAATAAATCTCTGTCTTTTGGCCTGGGGCAATTCAATCAAGCTGTCCCGCAGCGCTTTGACGTCAATGGCGTTTTCGGCTCCGGGCTTAAAATTAAGCGGCGGTAAATCCGGTTCGGGAAAATAGCGGTAGTCGGAAGCTTCTTCCTTGGTTCGCTGTTCTTCGGTGATGCCTTTGTTTTCATCCCAGCCGCGGGTCGTCTGCTGTTTTGGCGCTTGGTTTTTTTCCCAAAGTTCGGTTTGCCGCTTGATTTCGTATTCCAAAGCTTTTTCCACGGCTTTAAAAGAATTAATATTTTTAATTTCCGTTTTGGGGCTTAATTTTTCAAACTCAATTTTATCGGTCGGTTGGTCGGTCAAAGACACGTTAGCGTCGCAGCGCAAGTGGCCTTTTTCCATGTCGGCGTCCGAAACGCCTAAATAGCGCATAATTAATCTCAGCTCCTGGGCGAAAATTTTGGCTTCGGCCGGAGTGCGGAGATCGGGTTCAGTGACGATTTCCATCAGCGGCGTGCTGGATCGGTTGTAATCAACTAAAGTATTTTTGCCCGCTTCGCCCGCCCGCTCCGACTCGGAATTGAGGCGAGCGAATCGAGGCGAGCCGTCAGCTGAATGAAAATTTTTGGCGGCATCTTCTTCCAGATGAAGCCGAGTGATGCCGATTTTTCGGGAACCGGTTTTAGTTTCAATATCCAAATAGCCTTTAAGGCCAATCGGCTGGTCATATTGGGAAATCTGGTAATTTTTTGGCAGATCCGGATAGAAATAACTTTTTCGGTCGAATTTGGAAATCTCGGGAATTTGGCAGTTTAAAGCCAAGGCCGACATTACTGACCATTCAATCGCCTGGCGATTAGCGACCGGCAAGACGCCGGGATGACCCATGCAAACCGGGCAGACAGTGGTATTGGGTTTTTGATTTTCGCCGGAGTTATCGCAGCCGCAAAACATTTTTGATTTAGTTTTGAGTTGGACGTGTATCTCCAGTCCGATAATAGGTGTTAGTTTCATAGTTAATTTAGTAAATTTTACTGTTATAGCTTAGCATAATTTAGTAAAAAAATCCAGGCCAAAGAAAAAAAGCCCCAGATGGAGCTTTTGGTGCTAGTTGACGTTCGGCCGGACGCTTAGTGGCGCCGGCGCTTCCGTTTACTTGGCCCAACACCTGTAACAGCACGGGCGCCGCTGGGGTTGAGTGTTGCCAATCGCCGAAGGAAACTGCGCCATCGGTTTGCCAGCCAGCGACGGAACGAAAAAGGTCTTTCTTTTGACATCTTGTCTTCCTCCTGGGTTAGTCTCATTTCCATGAACTAAATACCCTAGCACAGGCTTTGGTTTTTGTCAATGTGTGCGCAAGCCAATCAGGGCTCCTAGCGGAATGGCAAGCCAAGATGCACAAAAAAACCGCTTTTCTACGGCGGTTCATTTATACGGTTTTAAACTAGTTAATCAGCTTAATTTTTTGCCAAACTTCCTCGGCGATATCGGGTATGCTTTTTATTTCGTTATCTAAAGACTGGCATTCCACGGTTGCCCACTTAAGTTTTTTGGCCAGGGCCAGGCAATTTTCTTCGGCTTTTTGCATGTGTTCCAAAGTATCAAGGCCATCATGGCCATTGCCTCTTTTGGCAATCATTTCATAAGCTAAGCGATGGTTTAAATGAAGATAAATTACTAAGTCCGGCTTTGGTATTTTGAAAGTTTCAAATTCCATTTTTTCAACCCAGGCAATAAAATCATCAATATTTTGGCCATTGAATTTTGAACCCTGGTGAATTAAATTGCTGGTGTAGTAGCGATCCAAAATCACGGTTTTGCCTTCGGTCAGCCACTGTTTTAGCGTTTCGGCTGATTCCCAGCGGTCGGCGGCGTAAAGAATTGAAGCCAAATAAGGGTTAACTTCCGTTGCCGGGCCGAATTCGCCGTTTAAGTAGCGCCGAACCATACGGCCGAAGAAATTCTTTTCGTATTGGGGAAAATAAAAAGTTTCAACCGCTTTGCCAGCGGCTTTTAATCTGTCAACCAGCAATTTAGTCTGAGTCGCCTTACCGGAGCCGTCAATGCCGTCAATGACAATTAGTTTACCCGTGTTCATATTATTTTAAAATTTTATATCTAAGCTGAACCGCGTTATCGCCGATTTCAGAGGTTTGGATTAATTCTAAATTCAAGTCCAAGTCTTCGCCTTCGGTAAAATTAATGCCGACGCCAAAAATTTTTGGTTCAACCGTCAGCCAGATTTCATCGACTAAGCCCGCTTTCAAAAAGAAAGAATTAGTCCTCGCGCCGCCGCCTAAAATGGCAGTTTGGTAGCCCTTAGTTTCAAGATACACAACCACTTCGGCCGGCGTGGCTTTTAAAAATTCCAGTTCGCCGGGTTTTTCTAATGCCTGATATTTTTGGGGCTCTAAGCTTAAAATCAAATTTAAGCGGCCGGGCAGGGCTTTTTTACCCATGGCTTCAAAAGTCGTGTCGCCCATGATAATCGCACCGGATTTTTTGGTCTCTTCAATAAAAACTTTTTTGTCGGCTTTGGTGGTCCAGTCGGCGTTTTGGTTTTTGGTTTTGGCAATAATTCCGTCAGCGGTTACCGCCATCATTAAAATTAGTTTCATGGTTTTTCGGTCAAGATAAAGTGGGTAAGTCCAGATGAAGTCAAGATAAAGAATTCTTTATCTTGACTTACTCACTTTATCTCGGCTTTATCTTGGCTATTTTAAACTGCTATCTCAAATTTAATCGTTGGATAGCTTTGATAATTAATTAGTTCCGTATCCGTTGCCTGCCAGTCAAAAATCGAGGTGAATTTTTCGGTTTTAATTTCGGGCAGGGGATATTGACTAGGATCGCGCCGGAGCTGTTCTTTCAAGCCGTCAACGTGATTTACGTAAATATGGGTATCAGCCAAAAAGCCGGTCAGCATCCCTTCCTGGTAGCCGGTTTCTTTGGCGAGTAAATGAAGTAAAGTGGCGTAGCTGGCAATATTAAAAGGCAAGCCCAGTGCGACATCAACCGAGCGCTGATTCCAAAATAAATTCAGCCGGCCGTTGATAACCGTCACCTGAAAACCGTAATGGCAGTAAGGCGGCACGGCTTTATCAATGTCTAATGGGTTCCAGGCTAAAACCAGCATCCGCCGGCTGTCGGGGTGAACTTTAAGTTCATCAACGACTCGTTTCAGCTGGTCAACGCCTTGGCCAGAATAGTCAGTATCATAAGATTGGTACTTGGCTCCGAAATGACGCCACTCCCAGCCATAAATCGTACCCAAGTCTCGTTCCGCGGCCATTTTCTTTTTGGTTTCCTCGTCGTTTGAGTAAGCGACTTTTAACGGGGTGCACCATTCATCCCAGATATGGTTATTGCGGTCTTGCAGCCATTTTTTGTCGGTAATGCCTTTGATAAAAAATTCCAGTTCGGTGGCAACCAAGCGATAGGGCACTTTTTTGGTCGTTAATAAAGGGAAACCGGTTTTCATATCATGCTGAAAAATGGTTCCGGGAATGACTAAAGTATCAATGCCGGTCCGGTTGGTAGTTCGTTCGCCGGTGGCTAAGATTTTTTGGACAATGTCGAGATAGGCTTTCATAAATTAGTTATGGCTTAAATTCGTTTTGCCAGGGGATGGGAGTATTTTTGCCCGTAGCGGTTTCATTATAATTTAGAACTGGGCCAATGGCAAAAAATAGCTTGCCAGCTTCGCCGGGATAAGCGACGATTAAGTAGTTCAAGCCGTTAAGCTGTTCATTTAAACTTTTCTTTTCAGCCAGCGAGTAGCTGAAAACGTACTGGTTTTGAATATTTTCTTTTTTAATGTCGCCGATAATGCCTTTTATCTGGTAAGCGAAGTCATTGATAAAATTATAGTCGGTCACTTCCAATGGCTTATTTTCCAATTCTTTTTTTGATATTGCCGCGGCGGTTTCTAAAACCGTTTTTAAATTAGTTAAGCGCTCATAAGATTTATTCTGCGGTGAAATTATTTTTAGGGTATTGAAGCCGTCGATAATCATTTTGGTATTGGCTAAAAGCTGGTGGTAAATTTCCGGCTGGGGTTCCACGTAGCCGTAGGAAAAATAAGCGGGCAGGCCGGTTACTTTTACCATACTGGTTTTTTCGAAATTAATATCCCGGTGAAAATTGGTCCAGGCGGCCAGACCAGTGTTTAAAGACTTTTTGGCCCAAGCGGCGTTAGCCATAAAAGCGGGATAGCCGGCCTTAGTCTTGCCGTCAAGGCTTTTAAGGGCAAACAAAAGGCTCAGATAGGCATTGTCGTGCCAAGTGTATTGGTCAAAATTTTTGATTTCGGCGGAAAAGTGATTCAGGCTGGCTTGGTAATTTTCGTAATGGCTGTTGGCGGTTTGTTCCAGAATTTCTTTCGCAGTTTGATTTTGCAAGAGATTGAATAAATCCAGGCCGGTGGAGATACAGCGGTAATAATTTTTTTCGCCGCGGCAGGTCGTAAACGGCAAATCTTTTTCAGTTTTCGTCTCGCCGGTATAATTACCCAAGTTACTGCCAGCCAGTTCGGCCAAGATTTTATTTTCCAATAGATAATAATTGCGTAAAAGCCTGAGGCCGGCTTTTTCTTTGGTTTCCGGCTGGCCTTTTAAGAGAGCCGGAAAAGTCAAAGAATTAATTTTGGCCTGCAGTTTGGCAATATTTTCTTTCAAGTCGGCTTGCTTGCCGGAAAATATTTCGTTAAGATTATAATTTTCGCCGAAAGTGTCTTTTAAAGCCTGGTGATAATCAAGATAAGTTAAATTAGCTTCCAAGCCTTTGAAAAAAGAAATTGATTTATAAATATTGGCCCAGCGGTTTTTCAAGCTCTGGTCGGAGGCTAAATCGTTAGTCAGGTAGAGGCTGGCGAGAAAATTTATCTGGTGGTCGGTTTCGTCTAAGCTGCAGTTTTGGCAATTATTAGCCTGGCTCCAGAGCGGGAACAAACTGTCGTTGAGCCAGGTAATGGCTAAGTAATAATTTTTCAACTTTTCCGAAGTCCGGTATGCTTGAGGAATTGAATAATTTTGGTAATTTTTTTGGTAGAGAAAAATCGGTGATTTAGCCGACTGATTTCGGCTGGTAATCAGCTGAAGTTCGCCATTAATTTCAGCCGCCAAGTAAGCGGGGACTGGCACTTTGTATTCATCGCCTTCCTGAGCCGAAAAATATTTTTTATCCGAGCTGAGCGATTCTTTGATTTGAGCCGGACTGGGCTGCAAAAGTTTTAAAGCCGTCGCCAGATAGGCTAATTCCAGCCGGTTGGCTTCGGTCGCGGGGTCGTTTTCAATCCCGTATTGCTGGCGTTTAACTTCGTAGCGCTGTTTGACATTATCAAACATTTCTTTAAGCAGCTGCCAAAGCGAGGGGTAAAAAATTTCTTCTTCAATCTCTTTGTAAATTACCTGAATTGTTGTCTGGTAAAGGCTGATGACGGAATCGGCAGTGATCAAAAGCGGCAAGGGTTTTTCTTTGAGCAACAGGTAGCTGCTTTCCCAGTCAGCCGGCTTAGCCGAAAAGGGGCTAGCGATGACAACAAAACCGTTACTGGAGAGTTTAGGTAAAAATTTTTCCAAGTCAATTTTGCGGGAAAAATCACGATAATTAGTAACCTGTTCTTTGATGTTACTTAAGGGAAGTTGGTAAGTGAGGCTAGCAGGTTTATAGCTTAAATCAGGCTCTTGCCAAAAAGAAGAAATGAACTGCTTTTCTTTTTTTAAAGCCGCGTCGGAGCCGGCGGTTGATTGTTCTAACGGAGCATTGGTTTCCAAATTTTGGGGTAATGAGCCGGTGTTAGTATTGGTATTTTCCGGCAAATTTTCGCTGACCGGGGTTACGGATTGGTTTAAATAAAAAAACAAAAAAATCGAGCCGCCAATAATAATTAGAATGATGATGACAATGGCGATTAGATATAAATTTTTTTTGTCCCCCATATATTTATAAGCGAGATAAGCAAGATAAGGATTAGGTTAGCGGTCAGTGGAACCAAAGCGGCCGGCACCGCGGCTGGTTTGGCTTAAATCATCGGTTTCTTCCAGTTCGGCACAAGCCACCGGGAAAATGACTAGTTGGGTAACTTTATCGCCTTTTTTTATCTGGTAAGTTTCGCTATTCAAATTAATCAGCGTGCAATTATATTCGCCGCGATAGCCGCAATCAAAAACGCCGCCTAAATTATGGATGCCAATTTTTCCAAAACTGCTGCGGTCTCGCGTCAGGGCGACAAAACCATTTGGTAATTCCAAGGCAAAACCGAAATCAATTCTTTTGATTTGGCCGGGTTCGATTTGGTCGTTTTCTAAAGCGTATAAATCCAAACCCGCGTCGCCGAAATGGGCATAAGTTGGAATAATGCAATCAGGCTTTAATTTTTTAATTTTAATTTTCATTATTTTAGGTCGGTAGGTTGGTCAGACTTTAATTCCTACCATTCTGCCAATCTACTTTCCTGCTTTCTGTAATATTTCTTCAATCTGCCGATGTAGCTCATCTAAAGTGCCGTTATTATCAAGGATAAACTCCGCCAGCTTGGCCACTTCTTTAATTTGCTGTTCCGCTTCTTTGAGCTCATCTTGCCGGAGCTCGGCCAGGGTTTTTTTGGCATCATCGGCATTTTCACCCCGTTTGATAATTCGTTGCCAGCGGATTTTTTGGTCGGCGGCAATTTCAATCAAATGAAAACCGGGCAGTTCCCGGAGGTATTTAATGTCCGGTTCGCGGCGGACGCCGTCAATGGCGATAATTTTTGCCGGGGAGTTAGTGACATCCTTGGCGACAACCGAGGCTAATAAATCATCGCCGAAAGTTTGCCTTAGAGCTAACGAGACATTTTGCATATTCGTCCGGTTTTGTTCCAAATAAAGCCGGTTTAAAATATCGCGCAACATGGTGGAAAAGCGAAAAACCGAAGCGCCGTGCTTAGTTTCGAGATAGCGGCAAACCGTGCCTTTGCCGGAAGCAATCGGCCCGACAAAACCTAAAATTATCTTGTTTGCCCCGTTAGGCATGTAGTTTTTGGTTAATTCGTTTCAAATTTTATTTTGAATTCCGGCTGATATTCACGGTATTTGACGCCGGCCAAATCAAGCATCTTGCGGGAAGCAATCCACGAATCCAAATCGTGGTATTTGTCGGAAGAATAAATCACTTCGGTAATTCCGCTTTGGATTAAAGTTTTAGCGCATTCATTGCAGGGGAAAAGAGTGGTGTAAATTTTACAGCCGCTGGTGGGTTTATTGGCATTATAAATGGCATTTTCTTCGGCGTGGACAACATAAGCGTATTTGGTATGCAAAAAATCGCCTTCCCGCTCCCAGGGCAGTTCTTCGTCGGAGCAGCTGCGGGGAAAGCCGTTGTAGCCCAAGCCGACGACAATATTATTTTGGTCAACGATGACGGCGCCGGCCTGGGTCGACGGGTCTTTTGAGCGCTCGGACATCACGGCGGCGATTTGGGTGAAACATTCATCCCAGGAAAGATAATTATTTCTTTTTTCAGTCATAAATTTATTGGGAATTTATTGCTAGCAACGTTTATATTTTAACAGATTTATCCGCTTTTTGGCAAATTTAAAAACCCCTTGAAATCCGGGGTTAATTTCTGTCTTTTTTAGCTTAAACGGCGATGCAGAACTTGTTTGTATTCCCGCCAGGTTAAAACTAGGATCAGCGTGTCAAAAAATGTCAGAATAACGAAACCTAAATTATAGCTATAGCTGAAGCGGTAGATTTGGTAGAAAATAAAAACCAAAAGAAAAATGACAGTTGCCGGATAAGCCCAAACTTTTTCTTTCAGCAGCGAAACCGCCAAAATTATTTTGGCCAGGCCATGAATTAAAAGGTAAACGGCGGCAAAAATCTGGGCGCTGATGGTTGTTGTTTGCAAAGCATTGACCAGCCAGTTGGCGACTAAGTCGTTAGGGTCTTCGACTAATTCATGTAAGGTTATCCAGGCGGTGAAAAAATCGATTAGTTTTGGGCTGATCGCCAGGAGCAAAAAGCCGCCAATGGTTTCCAAAAGGCCGTCAATACCTTTGATAATAACGCCGCCTTCAAAAATCAGATGCAAAATATTTCTTGATTTTAGTTTGTCAGCCATATTCTTTTAATCTTATTTTAGCACTAAAGTTATTGCCAAACAAAAATCCTAGAAAAGAATCTAGGATTTTTGTTTAAACCATGGTTTAGGCTTGAATTTTTATGCCCGGACCCATTGAAGAAGAGAGGTAGATATTTTGGATGTAATTGCCTTTAGCCGTGGCCGGTTTGGCTTTTCTAAGGGCTTCAATAAAGGTAGCGTAGTTTTCCAGCAGTTTTTTGTCATCAAAAGAAGCTTTGCCGATTATTTGGTGGATATTGCCGGTATCGTCGCTTTTAAAATTGACTTTGCCTTTCTTCAAATCGGCAATGGTTTTTTTTAGGTTGGTTGTAATTGTTTCGTTTTTAGGCGAAGGCATCAAGCCTCTGGGGCCTAAAATTTTAGCAATTATCGCCAGCTTCGGCATCAAGTCCGGCGTGGCTAAAGCGATATCGAAATCGATTTTGCCGGTGGCTTTGATTTGGTCAATTAATTCCTGGCCGCCGCAAACGTCAGCGCCAGCTTCTTTGGCTTCGCCTTCTTTTTCCGGCGTGACAAAAGCGGCAATTTTTTTAGTCTTGCCGGTGCCGAAAGGAAGGGTAACGGTGCCTCTGACTTGCTGTTCGGTTTTTTTGGTGTTGATGCCTAGCCGGACATGAACTTCAACGGAACTGTCAAATTTAGTGGTGGCAGTTTCTTTGGTTAGTTTAATCGCCTGGTCGATCGGATAAAGCTTGTTTTTGTCGATTTTTTTCGAGAGTTCTAGGTAGCGTTTTGAACGGCTCATAATTTTTTCGTCGCGGTACACCCTTACACCCATTTCTCTAATATTAGCCAATTGTGATTGCGTAATTATAGGTTATCTATTGGCTCACATCGACGATATTTTGGGTGTTGGGGTAAATCGAGAATTAAATCTCTCCCGCAATTAGTTAATAAATATTAATCTACGATTTCGATGCCCATTTGTCGGGCAGTGCCGGCAATAATCCGCATGGCGCCTTCTAAATCCTTGGCGTTCAAATCGGGCATTTTCTTTTGGGCAATATCTTTGACCTGGGCCTTGGTTATTTTGCCCACTTTCTTTTTGATTGATTCGCCGGAACCCTTTTGGATTTTAGCGGCTTGCTTGAGCAATTCGGAAGCCGGCGGGGTTTTGGTCACAAAAGAATAAGTCCGGTCTTCGTAAACAGTGATTTCAACCGGCGTAATTTCGCCCATTTTGTCTTTGGTGGCGGCATTGAATTTTTGGCAGAATTCGGCAATGTTCAAGCCGTGCTGGCCTAAAGCCGGACCGACCGGCGGCGCCGGGTTAGCCTGGCCGGCTGGAATTTGGAGTTTGATTATAGTTTTAATTTTTTTAGCCATATATTTTTAGGGATTAGGTTTTAGGTTGTTAGGTTATTAGGTGCTAGGTTGTTAGATTTTTTTGACTTGTAAAAAGTCCAATTCCACCGGCGTTTCGCGGCCGAACATGGAAACCAAAACTTTGATTTTGCCACGGTCTTCGTCGATTTTATTGACTTTGCCTTCGTAGCCTTTGAACGGGCCGTCAACGATTTTAACCGCCGCGCCGACAGTAACGTCAATTTTGAAGGTCGGTTCTTCAACGCCCATCCGTTTTTGCAGGTTTTTAATCTCCTGGTCGGAAATCGGCGTCGGCGTCGTGCCGGAACCGATAAAACCGGTAACGTTTGGCGTATTTCTCACGACGTACCAGGAATTATCGTCAACGACCATTTCCACCAAAACGTAGCCGGGAAAGATTTTTTCGGTGATAATTTTTCTCTTGCCGTTTTTAATCTTAATCTTTTTTTCCGTCGGTATTAAAACGTTGAAAATTTTATCTTCCATGTCCATTGATTCGATTCTTTGGAGCAGGTTTCTTTTGACGTTTTCTTCATAGCCAGAATAGGTATGAATGACATACCAGCGCCGGCCTTGTTGAAGTGTTTGTTTTGGCATATCCGGTAGTAGTCCCTCACCTATTTCAGGTGAAAGGGAATAATATTATTAATTTAAATTATTTAATGTCTGACCGTATAGCAATCTGGCTTATTAAGCCAGGGATTACTACCGGACATATTTTTTTGGGTTACTTAATGATGATCCCAAGGATTAGGTTTAAAAAATAATCGGCAACGCTCAAAAAGAGGGCGACGCCCAAGCTGATGCCAATGACTAAAAGCGTGTGCTGGATGACTTCTTTTTTGGAAGGCCAGACCACTTTTTTCAATTCTCTTTGCGATTCTTTAAGGTAATTAACGATGCGGGTAGTGATTTTCATATAGCGGGAGTTAATAAGATTATTGGATTTTAAAAAGGCCCGGAAGGACCTTAACTTAATTGACGATTTTATTCTAGCATAAAAGCTTTAAATCAGTCAAGCCCGGTGTTTTTTGTCATTTGTGAGGCTGCCTTGAGCGGCGAAGAAGGCTTGGCGAAGGTTTTTTCGCGGCTTAATTTTCCACAAGTTGAATTGACGCTTTAATTGTTTTATATTAAGGTAAAGAGTTTAGCGTGATCTTTGACTTAGGTTTTTGGCTGAAATGGCAGATTTTGGCTAAAATAAGGCATATTGGGAGGGTACTCACATGGATATGGATTCTGAACTGCTAAGAATAAGGATAAAAAGGGTGGCCTGTCCCTGGTGCGAGGTAGAATCAGCGTTGGAGATAGAAATACCTTCGCTAGTGAAAGAAGTCGGAGGAAATGCCACGCTGTACTTGGTTTGTGACAGCTGTCGCAAGGAGTTCCGGCTGTCTTGTCAGCTTTTGTTTAGCCTAATGGCCTATGATGAGGGGCAACAATGTTATGTCATCGACTGGGTCATGGCGGATAAAAAAGAGGAAGTCAAACAAGGTGTCGGTTGGAAATCTCCAGTGGCGAGATTAGCTAGGGATGTCCTTAATGAATCTTGGGAATCCCAATGTCTTCGCCGGCTTAAGATCCGGCAGCTGGTTTGTCCACACTGTCAGGCAGAATCTGAGGCTGAAAATGATTTGCCGCCGGAGAGTTATGTGGCGGCTATGGGCGGTGACGTCCTAATGGCCTTGTTATGCCCATCGTGTGGTGAGCTGATTCAAGTTTCCTATCAGGAAATAGCCGCGGCGATGGCTTATGCTTCTATTGATGAGGTGTACGTTATTGGCCGGTTTGAGGCTTCTAAATTTGATCCGGTTGCAACGGATCAAATTCAAGAGGATGCGAGACATGGTATTGACCGGATGTCTCCGGCGGTAACAACAGTTTTGGGTCGGCTAATTGACTCAGTTGCCCGGAGGCAACAAGGCCGAAGGACTATTCCGACTGAAGTAATTTGCCCGGAGTGTGACTTTTCGCAGCTGCTGAGAATGAAGCCGTCTTTTTCAATTCAGGAAGATATGATAATCTTAGTCAGTTTTCTGTGCGAAAGGTGCGGGAAGCCAATTTTGCTAATAACACAGCCGGCGCGGTGTAAAACATTTTTAGCCGTAACTTTGGATTTTGATAAGTTAGGGGCTGATTTACCACCCGATGAACAATTTCGGTATGTTTTCGCCAAAGCCAGGGAGCATCCTAGTTACGCGGAGACGTTTTATGGCAGCAAAGCTATCTGGTTCGATTGTATTGGCCGACAGCTAGAATTGCTGACAGGGGGTTCGGCCGGCCAGCAGAAAGATTCGCCGATCAGCCGAGCTGAAGTAGAAAGGTTCGGCCAGGAACTTGACCAATTGTTTGGTCCTGACGCCCCAGAGGCGTAATGTAATCAACATTGGTAACACAAAAGGCCTGTCGCTATTTGACAGACCTTTTTTCTTTTGCCGGCTAAATCTACTTTGGTTGATGAAGTTGAGCCGCCGGACTAAAGTCCGGCCTGCGGCTTAACTTTTACCTTTTTTTGCCGGATAGATGTGCTTTGATTAATGAAGTTAGTTGATGAAGTTGAATCACTGGACTAAAGTCCGGCCTGCGGCCAGCATTGAAGGCCGGCTTACAAACCTAGCCTTTGCTGGCCGGACTTTAGTCCGACTTTCTGGCTCAACGGGTGCAACGCAAGCGTTGGTCTCCGACAAGACTATGAAGCCCGGAGAACAAAACTTTCTTTGTAGTATTAGCTTTGGCACCAACACAAGTGTTGGTCTCCGCCCAGACGGTGCGGCTTGAGACGGGGCGCGAGTACCGGTAGATGAGTTTTATCTGGGGGTAATATTAAATATCCAAGTTTCTGACATTCTTTGCGTGGGAATGGACCCCGCCCCAAGCCCGAAGGGGTATTTTTGAAAATTAAATTTTGATTCGCGGAATCGCCTACGGCTTACTTTTAATTAATTATCAGATATTTTTCGAAAGGCTTGAGGCG
>Ga0172379_10001930_pt1 | contig 38739 bp, 36 predicted proteins | sample GrowelOW334metaG_FD_119756 | JGI IMG/M metagenome (GOLD analysis project Ga0172379, IMG submission 119756) | Groundwater microbial communities from an aquifer near a municipal landfill in Southern Ontario, Canada - Groundwater well OW334 metaG | ecosystem: Environmental > Aquatic > Deep... | reverse complement strand
TTGCGTCTTTAACATTAATCATTTCCGAGCAGGCGGCTTTTCGTAACGTTACAAAAAAGCAGGCGCTTGTGCTTGCTGCGGAATATGATGTCACGCTTAAATCGTTGAAAGGGGAGCCAACGGGAATTGCGGCAATTAGCGGCGCCGATATTTTTAACGGAAAATGTTCTGCGTGCCATAAGTTTGATCAAAAATTAGTTGGACCTCCTTACAAAGAAACGCTTCCTAAATATAACGGTGATGTTGATAAAGTTGCGGCATTTGTAATGAATCCTACAAAGATGAATCCCGCATATCCCCCAATGCCTAACCAGGGATTAAAACCTGCCGAAGCCAGAGCAATTGCTACATATATTTTGGAAGAATTTAAGAAGTACAAATAGAATTTTAGTCAGGCTTCAAAGATTTTGCTCGCATTTATTTCATCAGTATCATTTTTATATTCTTTGAAAATGAACTGGATTTTAAACTAGAGATATAAACCCCGCTGGTTAGTTCACTGCCGTCAAATTTCACAACATAACTGCCTGCCTCTTTTATACCTTCGAGTAAAGTAGCAACTTCTTGTCCGACCATATTATATACTTTTATAGTCACTTTTTCAGTAACAGGGACTTCAAATCTGATAGTAGTTGTCGGATTGAATGGATTTGGATAATTTTGACGAAGAACAAACTTATTTGGAGCTTCAAGAGTAACCTCAACAAATCCATAAAGTTTATTTTGCCCATCGGAATCAATTTGTTTGAGTTGATACTTAAAGGTTTTGGCTCCGCTTGGTTTATCCGTGAAGGAATAATCTTTAATAGAATTGCTGTTCCCATTCCCTCGTACAAAGCCAATTTTTACACCATCCCTATAAACCTCGAAACCATAGTTTTTAACTTCCGAAGCGGTTCTCCAGGTTAATAAAACGTTTGCCCCCTCTACGGCGGCAGAAAATGAGGTTAACTCAACTGGTAATACCCCGGCACTAATCGCTTTCGCTTCATCAATTTTACCATATACTACTACACTTATAGGTTGACTGTTGATAGCAGTATTGTTTCTTGCCAGCATCCTTGCCTGAGAAACCGAAACATTAAAATGATTCGCCATGAACGCTATCTGCCCGGCTATGTATCCATTTGAAAAACTGGAAAGATTTGAACTTGTGATTGGATCAACTGAAAAAAACTCAACTGTATATCCGGTTCTAAGAGAATCCACACCTGCCCCGGTTGATACAACCGCGCTATTAGGTATATCTATATTGCATGTAAATATATAACTGTTAGATCCGGCGGGCATAAAAAGAAGTACGTCGCTATATTTTTTCGCGGAATCATCAACGGTTGTGTTTAAGCCGACATATGATCTTACAGCTATTTGATAACCATTCTGATGAGCATATCTTATAGCGTTATAGGGAGTATAATCCGGATGCAGATCAATTTGTCCGCTATATTGCGTTGCGTCATAACTGGAGTATCCTAAAAGAAAGGCATTCTTCACATCAGTATCATGGGCTGTGTATTCACCCGATATTAATACTTTTGTAACCGGTTGTGAATACGTAACTGCTGTGCTTAGAAAAAAGACTAGAAACAACAAATTTTTTGGTCCCAAGATTTTGAAAAATAACTTGTTTTCTCCGGTATGAGTCTGACCTTTTGAGTTAACCGGTAAATTTATTTGATTTTTATTTGTTTTCATTTCGGTATTTCTTTTCTATCATAATTAAAAATTCATTAAGATTTTCTAAATCTTTTTTTTACTTGATATTGATTCGTGAATTTCCGGGTCTTCTACATTCTCAAGTTGGGATCAATTTTCAAAATCAGTAACCGGAAGTATAAACTGTTCGTTCGTCTTTGAAGATTAAACATTCAGATAAGACTTTTCGTTCCCCTATGGTGTACTCTGGAAGCTGGAGATAAAAATGAATTTATTTAAGGTGATAAAGAGGTAGATGGGGAGATAAAAGGTTCATAAAGAAAACGGAATTCTCCGTCACTTTATTCTTTGCTTTTTACAACTCTTATTTTTATTGGTCAATTTAGTAGTGCTGACAAATCAAGGATTAAAACCTGCCGAAGCCAGAGCAATTGCTACGTATATTTTGGAAGAAGTTAAGAAGTACAAATAGAATTTTTCACAAACCTGCGAGGTTTCTAAAACCTTGCAGGTTTTAGCTCATTTCTCTAAATATATTTCAATTAGAATAATTAACAGGTCGCTCCTGTGGAGCTTATTTGTGTAGGGTGTATCCATTACTACCAACAGTTCGCCCCGATGGGGCTTGTGTTTTATTAATCATCATTATTTCTACAAACCTGTCATTCCTTGCGAATGAATAATGTTTTGTACAACGGCTGTATTCTCATTATTCTTTTAGCTCCGTAAGAACTTTCTGTTTGTAGAAAGAATAACAAAGAAAATATTTTAGCTCCGCAGGAGCGATCTGTTTGTAGCATTTTAGAGGGAACAATTATTTTAGCTCCATCGGAGCGGTCTGTTTATTCTACCTATTTAAACAATTTTTGTCACGAAGCAATCGCAAAGGATTTAACAGGCATCGAATCAGATTCTAATTTTTGTAAATTAACAACTTTGCTCGCATGATCAATATCAAACCCAACCACAGCGCCTGTTTCGTCAAAATCTACAATAATTCCGTCTGCAACTTCTTTGGATTCAACACTTTTCTTCTCTGACAAATCAATATAAAGTGAATCGGTTTCCGGATAATAATTTAGTTTCATTTTTCATGCTCCTTAAAATCTCTATCGGAGGAAATATATTGTAAGTGGACTAAAGAAATGGGTTAAGAAATAGATATTGTTAGTCTTTTTTGAAGTCCAAGTTCAATAATTCTATAAAAAGTAGATATTTGTATATCGCTTTTACCGGCTTCAATTCTTGAAATGTAACTTTTCTTAGTGCCGGATTTCTCTGCGAGTTGTTCTTGAGTAAGTTTTGATTTCGTCCTTTCTTCCTTAAGCATTTCTCCCAAGCGAAAAGCAATTGAATCAGCTTCGAACTTATCTCTTTTTTCATTTCCTTTTTTACCGTATTGCTTATCTAAGTGTTCTTCAAACGTGGTTATTTTTTTCATTTTCTTTTCCTTTCAATCTTTTCTGAGAAATATTCTTCTTTTAATTTTCTCCCTAATTCCAATTCATTCTTTGGTGTTTTTTCTGTTTTTTTATTAAAGCAATTAACAAGAATTACCAGATTACCTTCGTCAAAAAAACCGAATATTCTAATGTTGCTTTTGTTAGTTATTACTCTTACTTCATATAAACCGTCGGATCCTTCCAAATGTTTCAAGAATTTAATTGGAACTCTCTCAACGTTTCTAACAAGATCAAGAACAAAATCAATTTTTTCTTTTGTTTTCAGATCCTGCTTAGAATAGAAGTCTAAAAAGTAATTACCATAGAATAATACTTTTCTTTTCATGGGGCAAGATAACTAATTAGTGAACAATAATCAAAAGACATTTAATGTTGTTTAGCTCCGTAGGAGCGGTATGTTTGTAGTACAGATATTTCCCCAATACATTATAGCTCCATCGGAGCAGTCTGTGTATTTGAGTGTTTTCATCACTCAAAATCTTTGTCCGGCAGAAGTTGTTTGAAATTTCTTATTGTCAAAACAAATACTTTTTTAGATGAAATGCGGTAAACAATCCGGTATTCTCCTTCAAACACTTCCCGGATTTCTTCTCTATTTATTTCAGGTACTTTTCTTCCCCGTTCAGGGAATTTGGATAAGGAATCGACTTTCTTGATGATTCTATCTACTAATTTTTGAGCTACGGCTCTATTATCTTTTGAAATATACTCAAAAATATCTTCAAGTCTCTCAACAGCCAATGGTGACCAAAATATTTTCACCGTTATCCCTTTTTAGCAAAATTTTGCTTTACAGCGTGATGGGTTATCTCCTGTCCGCCTCCTATTTGTTCCTCTGCGAGTTTTATATCCTCCAGCATTTCAATTTTATCAACCATAGCTTGGTAGGTAGAAACGTTCAGTAATACAGCCGCTCCTTTTCCGTTTTGTGTAATAATTAAGGGTCTCTTGTGCTTTTTGATGTTTTCAAAATAAAAAGCAACCTTTGAACGAAATTCGGAAAGAGGCTGGATGTCCTGATCTATTTGTATGTTGTGCATAGTTACTCCTAAATATTTGTACGTGCAAACGTACTTAATTAAGTGCAAAATAAAAAACATCTAGAAATAATATTGCTCTTACTCCATAACCTGGCAAAGCCAAACCAAAAAATAATAATGAATAATGAACAAGGAATGTAGAATATCGAAAGGCAAAACTTCATCATTCGTTATTCCTTGTTCGATGTTCGGTATTTGATTTCAAGAAAATATTCTTACAATTTTGTGCAGAATATTTTTGCTAATGATGTAAAAACTTTCTGTTTGTAGCATTTTAGAAAGAACAATTATTTTAGCTCCATCGGTGCGGTGTGTTCTATATGGTAATAGTTTTTAAGGTTATAGGGAAGTATTAAACAGGAATTGTGCAGAAAAAGAATTACGTTTTAGCTGATTAAATGCCGCAAAATTTGACTAAAAGAAAATAAATAAGGTTTTATTACTAAGTTGCGAGTTGGTGGGTTGATTTTTTTTCTTGACTTTTAAATAAAAAAGTTTACTATATTTCTAATACAAATTCAGGAGATTTATTAATTAATTTTGATCTTCTAACTTCCTGTAAAAACTCAATTTATTTGAAACTTTTTCGATAATAAATGTAACAATTGAGCAGACAATGAAAAGTGATTTAAGCATAGAGTTCAAATTTTATCTTTCTCACCAAAAAGAATTGGTGGAGAAATACAAAGGCAAATTTCTTGTAATCAAGGGGGAAAAAGTCGTTGGCGACTATGATTCTTTTGAAAATGCTCTTGATCATTCTCAAAAGAATTTTGAATTGGGTACATTTTTAATCCAAGAATGTTTACCGGGTGAGGAAAATTATACTCAAACCTTCCATACCAGGGCAATCTTTGCCTGATGCAACTCAAACAAATTGAAGTTTCCGCGTTAACAATAAGTTCCTCTGGAATAGCTCGAGTAATTACTTCGCCAATCGTTGTTGAAAATACAAAGACAGCCGTAAAAGAACAAACACTTGGGATTTGGGATACCGGCGCAACTAATTCTGCAATTACAAAATCATTAGCACTCAAACTTGGACTTGTACCCATCTCTGAAACTATGGTCAAAGGTGTACATGGTGTTAAAGAAGGTGTAAATGTTTATGGAGTAAAGATTGTACTTAACAATCAAAACGTAGTCTTTACATTGCCGGTTACTGAATGTGACCAATTGTCCGATGATGATACTTCAGAGTTTTTAATCGGTATGGATGTTATTTCAAAAGGAGATTTTGCAATAACGAATTTCCAAGGACAAACAGTTATGACTTACAGAAAGCCATCAATACAGCGTATGGATTTCGTTACCGAAATTCGAAGTCATCAATCTGTAGTTGTTGGTAAAGCGCAAGGCAGAAATGATCTTTGTAATTGTGGTAGCGGCAAAAAATATAAATTCTGCCACGGTAAATAATTTCTTCCGAAACTCTTTTTAAATTTATCCCCCCGTTCCGTTACATTGTTATTGTTATGTTCATCATTTCTTTTCTACGCACAGTTTGTTCCTGCGAAATTGAACAATATTTTTTCAAAATAGACGTGATGTCATTTTCTTTTTTACACCGCAGGAGCTTTCTGTTTGTAGCATTTTAGAGAGAACAATTATTTTAGCTCTATCGGAGCGGTCTGTTTATTTTATCTGTTCAAACAATATTTTAAAAAATAAATTTGTCAGAAGATTTTATTTTTCTCTTGACTCTTTACTTACTAAAGAGGTTATATTTCATTCTGCATTCTTAGAGTAATATGATTGTTTTATTTCCTTAATTTCATTTTTAGTCAAGTTGATGATTTGATTAACCAAACTGGCTTGATCAGGTCGAATTGGATTGTTTTTGGGATCAATTAAATTTGCATTATGAATTTCATAAAAAAGATTTTTCAATTGTTTTATATAACCAATCAATTTGAAATATTTTTTGTTTTGTGTTTCAGTACCAATACTTTGCAAATTATCAAAGTAATCATAATGTAAGTAGCCAACACTAATCCCTTCTTCTAACTTATCCGGGGTGACAATATTTATATTTTCGTCCAGATAATTCAAGTATTCTATGATCTTATTTTGATCATCAACGATTTTTTTTTGATTCTGATTATTATAAATTGCGATACCAAGTAATGCTGATAAATAAAAACCTAGCATTATAGAAAACGTAGAATTAATAAAATCAGTAGAGATTACTTCCTTTATTTCAAAAATATTATTGAAATTAGGAATATTAATTGTAACCACGATTGCAAACAAAACCATCATCAACAAATGATAAAAAAAGGAGATTTTAATCATATTCTTCTCTTGAAATATAATTGTGTTTCTGCTAATCGGCAGCCCCGAACAACAATGCCAATTAACTGCACTTTTTATTTAAAATAATGTTTCTTAGAACAACCTACCATTAAATGCAACTTAATTTTGCATACACAATTTTATAATTACACAAATGTTACTATGAAAACGCTGCCCCTGTTAAGCGATAGGTTATACCGTTTATTATTCAATACTAAGTTTCTTTTTTAATTTTTCATAATTCATTGCCCAACCGAATAAATAAATATTTTCCTTAAAATTAAATTTGAAGGCTTCATTATATGGTATACGAATACTCCCTTCGTAATCTTTTGAAAAATATCCGGTAATGAATACTATAACTTCAGTGTAAGCAAATATGTTGGGCGTAATCTCAAGATATTTAGTTCTTGTAACATCTTCCGTAAGAAAGCTATCTCCAGTTGTTAGAGGAGAGGAACCCAATATTATGTAATTATCATTAGCGATTTCTTTTAACAAATAACAATGAAGACTTATATTATAGCTGGTGCCACCTTTAGAAATAAACTGAATATTAAACCTATTTTGATCATTGTCCTTTGTAAGAAATGCTGGACGTTTTCCCTTTTCTAAGGGGGCTAACAATATTTGTGGTTTTGCTGCGTCCAATTTTAATTTACTAACAACAGAGTGCAACGAATCAGTAATTTTCAAATTATATTTTGCTAATGCATCATTAGAAGCCCTAATGCTTTTTACATATGAACTGTCAACCTTTTTTATGATTGTTTCCTTTGTCGAATTTTGCAATAAAAGTATTTCAATTTGTTTTGTTCTCAGTAAAGAATCGCTTTTCATTTTTGCATTATCTGCCATTGCTTGTTTAATATCAGCTCTCCAATCCTTATAAAGGTTGAATACAACACTTAATAATGCAATAATTACTAAAAGCCATCCCCTACTTTTTATTTTTTTGAAAAAAGAACCCTTGATTGAATTATCGTAGATAAGTTCTATAACAGAAAGAATGGCAAATACCATTAACAATATGTTAACTATAAAATTTGAGAAGTAATTATCCATAATGAGTATGTGTTTTAACTCTGTCCTCTATTAAACAAATATTCTTTCTCTTACTAATGGGGTATACCGACGTTGCCGCTAACCGGTAGCCTAGAAAAAGAATGCCGAATAGTTGCAACAACTTTTATTTATAAAAATGTGCATAAAAATGACCTACTTATAAAAGTAAATACACTATGCATTAGTCAAAGGTATTTAATTCCTTGTGGAACAAATATATTGAATCATTATTTCAATAGTATCATCTTCTTTATCGAAGAATACTTTTGCTTCCCGTCGAGCGATACTGCACTTAAACGGTAGAAATACACACCGCTTGAAAGACTTGAAGAATTAAACTGCACTTCATAACTACCTGCAGAAATAATTTCATCTTTTAGCAGCTTTACATCTTGTCCTAATACGTTGTATATTTTTATTAAGACTTTTGAATCAAAAGGCAATGCGTATTTTATAACCGTTGATGGATTGAACGGGTTTGGGTGATTCTGGTACAAAAGATATTCTTTCGGTAATGAAGAATTTGCATTTTCAATTCCAGTTAAATTTTCTCCGATCCCGGATATTACAATTTTATTTATTCTTGAAATTGAATTATTAACTATATAAAGAGTGTCCGAAATAAACCCGATAGTTTGAGGATTAAATGAAACCGTTACATGTGAAGAGTCTCCCCTTCTTATTAATTGGGTTGAGATAGAACTAATTGAAAACTTATTTTCCCCAAAATATAAAGAATCGAGAGTAAGAGTGTTAATTGAACTATTCTTAACATAGAATTTTTTTGTAACCGTTGTATTTAACAAAGTTGAATCGAATTTTATATAATCTGTGCTTGCACTAAATACTGGATAAGGCGATGTTCCGTTAAGGCTTACCTTAAGAAAGATGCCTTGAGATACATTGAAGAATGATAACGTATCTTGAACAGCTCCAAAATTGTTCGGAATAAAAAGCACCTTGAGTTTCAGAGTATCCAAGGGATTAACAATTGCGTTATTTGGGGAAACTGAAAACTGAGCATCTCTAACATAGATCGAATCTATAATCAGTGGCCCATTGAAGACATTACTTAGAAATAAATCTTGAGAAAGCGTATCACTAAGTGGTACATTGCCAAAGTTAATATTACCTCCCGTCAGTACAATTTGTATCGGTGTATTACCTTCAAGTGGAATTCGTACTAAATGATTATCGCTATTATTTAATATCTCGAGAGTATCTTTGAATACACCAAACTCACTTGGACTGAATCTAACAGTTATTATTAGCGAATCGTTATTTGAAATTATCCCGGATGTTGAAGAAACTGAAAACGCTGAAGTATGAACATACATTGAATCTATTACTAATTTATTTACAGCAGAGTTTGCCGCTTTAATTATTTTATCTGCACTTGTGTTTCGCACAACAGTCCCAAAATTTATATTACTTACATTTAATGCTAAAGTTGGAACTGGCGATTGCCCTTGAAGAATTACTTTTGCATTGCCACCGTTTGATATAATTGAAAGAGTATCAGTATAACTGCCAAATGCCGAAGGCTTAAAGGTTACATTGAATTTTAATGTATCATAACCGTTAACCGTTGTAGGTAATGTTAATGCCGTTTTAAATACCGTTAAAGAATTAGTTAATGAGCTTATGATAAGCGGTGAAGAATTTGCAGACAATATTTTAACCTGAAGAATTGTGGAATCCCCAATTGCTGTATTTGAAAAATTAATCTGATTTGTTAGCAACTGTAAAACCGGCGGTGTTGTTTTTGCTGCAACATCCTTTGAGAACCAACTTTCATCACCGGAGTTGTCGTAACAAGTTACGGCAAAATGATAATTATACCCTGGAGTTAAACCGGTAATTGTATAAGACGTATCCCCTCCTACATCAATTGAGTTTTGATAAGCATAGCCCAAAGAATCCGTATCCCAATAAACTTTGTAACCTTTCAAATCTCCAAGTGGGCTTGGTTCCCAATTTAGTGCAACTGAATTACTGTTTGTATTTGTAATTTTTACTTTTTGAATTGGTATTGGCGGCGCTGTTGTATCTGGTGAAGTAAGCCATGGGGTTACATTTACAAACACATTAACGCTATCTCCTTTTCCATTTGGGTTTTGTGTGGAATGGTAAGGTCCCGAATTAGTTCCCCACCAGTTATTAGTAGCCTGTAAGATGAAAGCATTGTTAGTATTGTTGTAAGCAATCCCATTAAAAACAATATTACTATTGATAATATTGATCAATCCCGTTAGTGCTGGCCTAAGGTTTGTAAGTTCACGATTATTTGAAATCGTTATATTATTCAAAGTCATAAGATCTCCACCAACAATACCTGAGGAACCATTGAAGCTTATAGTTGTTTTGATAAATACTGGAATGGAACCAGATGTACAATCTGCACCGATTTGTGTGTTCCCGATTATTTTTACGTTTTCAATAGTAGGTTTACTGCGATCGTAACAATATACTCCTGCTCCATTATTATTAATAATTAAAGTCCCAACAATATGAGGAGAGGAACGTACTAAATAAAGACCACCCCCTTGATAACGCGTTGTATTTTTATAAATTAAACAATTTTGGATGTCAACATTTGACTGATATAATAAAACCCCACCGCCGAAAAACCCGTTATTATTACTAACAGTTGTATTAAAAAAAATTGCATTTGAATTGTTGGCATAAATTCCACCACCACCATAATAGACACCTTCACCAGTAACCAAATTATCGTGTATATTACAATTTATAAACAAAGGTGAGCAATTAATCATATAAATTCCACCACCATTTAAATTAGCTTTATTAGAATTAACTTCTATATTTTCAAATTTAGGATTCGCATTATTACACAAAATACCACCCCAATTATTTACATTGTCACCATTAATTAAATTAAACCCTTTAACGACGGTGTTAGTATCGATTAACCCATTAGAAACTATATTAATTACATTGGCTATTTTTTTTGCATCAATTATTGTATTACTGTTGTCACCTGCCGAGATAAGTTTAATTCTATTCACATCCGGCCATATAATATTCTCATAATATGTACCCGGCTGCACAAGAACAGTATCGCCACTTTGTGCCGCATTCAAGCCCGCCTGTATTGTGGCATATTGAGATGGCACGTTACGCGTTGTTTGTCCAAAAACATTGCTTGTATTGAAAAGAATTAGAATGGTTAGAAGGATAATAAGTTTTTTCATGTATATAGCTCATTCGATTTAGTAAAAATAAAAATCAAAACCTCCGACGTTTCCAAAACGTCAGAGGTTTTTTGTACTTACTATACTGCCGGTGGTGGTGTCGTATCCGGTGGGGGAGTTGTCCCATCCTCATCCGGTTTTGTATGCGATGCGCCGTAATTAAGAACATCGCGTACAGCTTTATATTGGTTATAAAAATCGAGGTGATTTTCTTTTAATGTTTCCGCAAAGCCGTCTATCTGGTTCTCCAGGATCGCTTTGGATTCATCAATTAAAACACCAAGATTTTTTGTCTCTGTTATCTTGCCGCCTCTTATAGAACCCATTTCTCCAATAACCGAAGAGAAATTTGCCGCTAATTCTTCAATCTTTGTTAAGTCGCTTGCTATAAGCCCATACTCTTCTAATTCAGTTATTTTTTCATGAGCGGTCTTTTTAATAAATCCGGCTTTAGAAACCAAATCAAGATCGCGCAGTTTTATTAAATCCCACTTGCTAATATCAACCGATTTAGCTAAGTCGCTCAATTCTTTTTCAGCCGCGTAAGTCTTAAGAGCAGAAGCAGCTTTTAGCACGGTGGCTATCAATTTCTCCTCCGTTTCATTTTTGCTTCCGGATTTTCCGGTAGCTTTATCGCCGCGATTTTTATCCGCCTCCTGGATTTCGGCAATTTTGTTATTCAATCGGGTTATAGCCCTCCCGAATGCAGGAATAGTTCCTGTTACTTCCGTTTTACCCGCTAAAAATGTTTCCACACTTAACAGCATGCGGTAGTAGTTGCTATATTTCTCTTTCATAATGAACCTCCGAACAGTTTGTTATTAGATAGTTTTTTATATAGTACCGTTTTCAAACTCTTTTTCTTCATTACCTATTCTTACAAATCAGAACCAACTATTAAAAAAATAAAAATATTGAATCCCGACGGGATTCTGTCTTATGTTCTGACTTCTTGTTACAAATATTAAATCCCTTCGGGATTACTGCCATAACACCGTAGGTGTTAAATCATTGTAACAAATAAACCCACCAACAACTAACATTCCCATAGGGAATGAATATTTTTTATCTCTAAACTACTCTTTCTGTGTGCAGATATACTTTGGTTTCCGGTTTCGCCACGCAAAGGTTGAATGAAGAACATACTTGTTTCATTCATCCATTCCTTTTCTTAGTCTTAATCCTAATCATAATCTTACTCCTTATCCCATCCAATTTCACAAACCCTCTTTTTAATCAATTTTCGCCATTTTGCCATCTTTTTCTGCCATTACTACAAAAATCGATGCGATTATTGGCTTGAACTGTCTCATTACTGGAAAAATCCTCCCATTACTGGCTTGATCGATGCGATTACTGGAAATTTTATGTGATTACTGGACAGTCTGGTATCATTACTAAACTGATCGATTAGATTACTGAAAAGTTCGATGTGTTTACTTGAAAAGTTGGTGACATTCCTGGAAAGATCGATGAGATTACCCGAATGACTTATCTCATTACTGAACAGTCCGATTAGATTACTAAAATGTTTGATGGATATTATAAAATTTCGGAGAGAATTCTCTGAGAATTGATTTAATGTGAAAGGGGAGTGTAAAGAATTTTTTACCCCTTCGGGAAAATGGACGCTAATAAGAACCAATAAAAGAATCACAACACCCTATTGCTTATTTATTGTTAATACAAACCTAAAAAGGTTTTGATAGAAATGCAAGAAAAAAATAAATATTAAAAACTTGTACCGGTAAATCAGCTCTATCCTGAAGGATATAGCTGGTCGAATAAATCATCGTAAACGATGATGGAAAAAATCATCACGCCTTGGCGTGATTTGTTCGTGCAGCACAATCCCTTCAGGGTTGTGCGATATTCTTTGAGCTAAACCTCCCATGTTCTGAACACTTCGGTAGTCTTAGATATTAACTCACGATGTTTATTTCTAAATTTCTATGCTCACTTCGTCAAATCTTTCAGTTTCTTTTGTGAAGCCGTAAAATTTGGATCAACTTCAAGAGCTTTTTTAAATTGCGCGATAGCTTCCGTTTTATTTCCCGCGGCTAAATAACCGTCACCCAGACTATCGTATGAGTTAGGATTATTTGGGTCAAGTTCAACTTGTTTTTTAAATTTCAGGATCGCTTCATCGTTGCGGGAGATACTTAATAAAAAGTAACCGTAACCATTATAAAAACCACTAAAGTCCTTTTGTTTACCATATTTATTTTCGAGGAATTTAAATTCTTCTTCCGCTTTTGCGTTGTTTTTATCTGCAACATATAAGTTAGCAAGTTGAGAATGTCCCAATTTTTCATCGTAGCCAATTAATATCTTAGCTTCACTATAAGCCTTTTCCATACTTCCCCCCATAATGCCTGGTGCCCGTCTATAAAAACCTATCAATCCCATTCTTCCCTGCACATGTGCAGGATTAATCTGAACCGTTTTCATATATTCATCTTTTATTCTAGGGGCGAGTTTTATTTGAGTGAAGACACTTGAATTTAGAGCATCCTGTCCCATGGCTTGTGCAAACCAAAAATGATAATCGGCATTATTGTAATTAATTTTAATTGCTGCTTCAAATTCATCCGATGCATCCTCATATTCTTTCATACGCAGTAAAGTTTTCCCTAAATAAAAATGCGCTTCGGCATTGTTTTTATCATTATTAATCAATTTTTCAAGAGTCGATTTTGCTTCACTCAACTTATTGTTTTGCAGAAGATTTTTAGCTGAATTAAGATCTTGTGAAAAATTCATCGAAACGATGAATAGAAAGAAAATGGCAAATATTAATTTTTTCATTACAAGTTTCCTTAAAAAATAGAGTTGATGTTTTATTAATTGACAAATATATGATTTTATTCTTAAGACGGAAAAATTTTTTTAAAATCAAATGTTTTCTTTGTCTGAATTTGACCGATACAAACCAATCGTTTAGGATTTACTCTTATCCCACAACTGGAGCGAGTTCATTTGGGAGAACCGTTCCCAATTATTTTTACAGCAATACATTCAAGAAGAAATCTATTAGCCTGGTAATCTGAAGACTGGCGTTTAATGATGCGCCAACCGCTAACTTCAAATACTCCTTTGGATGTGAGCGAATCTAAAAACTGAGTCGCATTTACATTGGCGTTTACTTGTTCGCTTGGTAAGTTATCAAGTAATTCAATAAGCTCTTTGTTTTGTGAGAGGAAGATAGGTTTTTGATTAAGTCCGGCAACAATTGTAACCGGATCGATTATTACGTTGGAGAGCTGCTGAATTTTTTGTTCAACTGTAGCGCCGCGGGCTTCCAACTGTATCATTCTTGCCCGTGTTTCGGAACCAACAATACTTTTTGAAAGATTAACTAAATCCAAAAGATAATTTCTAACAGCGTTCAAATCGGTAATAGTACGAATTGAATCAAGGTTAGTGCTGCTGTGCAACGCTTTTGCAAGAATAGAAATTTCTTTTAAATAATGATTCCTTTGATTATCCGGGACCAAATACATAATTACTAAATGAACCGGGATGCCGTCGGGTGCGCCGTAATCAATTCCGGTAGGGCTCCATCCTATAGAGCATATTAAATCTTCATCATACGGAGCGCGTGCGTGGGGGCAAGCAAAACTTTTTCCAAGTGCAGTATTAGTATTTTTCTCCCGCGCTAATACTAAACCGGCTACATCGGTTCTGGATGGCACCGATGGGATTGCTTCAATGATATGCGCTAAGAATTGCAGCGAATGAAACTTGTCGCTGTCAGGCAATTCAATTAAACGCCCTTCTTGTAGTGCATCTAATAAACTATCCATAATTAATTATCTCCATACTTTTTGAAGAACCATACTTTTACAAAATGTGTTAACACACCGTAAAATACTAAGAAACCAAAAATCCAAGCCCAGTAAATTTCCGGAAGAGGAACTAACCCAAATGTTTTGGCAAAAGGTGAGTAGGGAAGCCAGCCCCCGATAAACATTATCAATAATGTTGTTATCGTCATTGGCAAAGATGCCCGGCTGCCAAAAAACGGAATACGCCGTGTGCGTATAATATGCACGATTAATGTTTGTGTTAATAAAGATTCAACAAACCAACCGGTTTGAAAAAGTTTTTCGAGAAATTCTTTTTGATGAATTCCGATCGCCGGATTTAGGAATTGATTTGCACCAAAGAAAAACCACATAAGCGTAAATGTGGCATAATCAAAAATTGAACTGATGGGACCTATAAAAATCATAAATTTTTTGATGTTGTCTATTTTCCATTTCAGAGGTTTAACAACAATTTCTTTATCAACGTTATCGGTTGGAATACCGGTTTGAGAAAAGTCGTACAACAAATTATTTAACAGAATTTGAATCGGACGCATTGGCAAAAACGGAAATAAATAACTTGCGCCGAGCACGCTGAACATATTGCCAAAGTTGGAACTTGCCCCCATCCGGATGTATTTTACAATATTGGCAAAAACTTTACGTCCTTCAATTATACCGTCTTCAAGCACAAGCAAACTTTTTTCAAGCAGAACAATATCGGCGGCTTCCTTTGCAACGTTTACGGCTGAGTCAACAGAAATTCCAACATCCGCGGCGCGTAATGAGGGAGAATCGTTTATTCCATCACCCAAATAACCAACCACATGTCCCGATTGCCGGAGCGAAATGATAACTTTTTCTTTTTGAAGCGGCGATAGCTTGGCAAACACATCGAACTGTTGAACGGTTTGTGCAAATTCTTCCGGAGATAGTTTGTTTAGTTCATCGCCGGTAATAACGCGGTCAACTTCCAAACCGACATCTTTACAAACCTTTTTTGTTACCAGTGAATTATCGCCGGTAAGAATTTTTACTTTAACGCCGGTGTTCTGTAGAATTTTAATAGCTTCAGCAGCTGAATCTTTTGGCGGATCAAAAAATGCGATATATCCGAGCAGAATTAAATCCTTCTCATCACTAACGCTAAAAGTATTTTTTGCAGCCGGAAAATCGCGGTAAGCGATAGCAAGCACACGATAACCGTTATTGTTCAACGTTTCAACTTCTTCATAAAGATCATCGTGCATCATATGAATTAGCGGATAAACTTCATCATCAACTTGATAATGCGTACAAACGGAATAAATTTCTTCAACAGCGCCTTTGCAAATTAGAACGTGATCTCCTTCATACTCAATAATAACGGACATTCTTCTTCTTTGAAAATCGAAAGGCAACTCGTCAACTAAACTGCATTTACCTTCAACATTTAACTCGATATGCGAAAGGACTGCACGGTCTATCAAGTTTCTTAATCCGGTTTGATAAAAGCTATTCAAATATGCGTATTGAAGAACTTCACGGCTTACTTCGCCGGTAATGTCAACGTGTCTTTCTAAAACAACTTTGTCTTGTGTGAGCGTTCCCGTTTTATCGGTACACAGAATATCAATCGCCCCAAAATTTTGAATAGCGGATAAGTGTTTAACTATCACTTTCTTTTTAGACATTGTTAACGCACCTTTGGCAAGGTTAACGGTAACAATCATTGGCAGCATTTCGGGTGTCAATCCAACTGCAATTGATAAACCGAATAATAAAGCCTCTACCCAATTTCCTTTTGTAATACCAACAATCATAAAAACGGCAAAAACCATAACAACCATAAAGCGGATCATCAACCAGGTGAATGATTTTACACCAATATCAAAACTTGTTTCAACTCTTTTTTCGGTCAACTTTTCGGAAATGGAACCGAAGTAAGTTCTTGTTCCGGTATTAACAACAACACCTCGCGCAGAACCACTTAAAACATTACTGGCTTGAAAACAAGCGTTCTGTAATTCAAATACTAAACTGCTTTCAAGCTTCATTGCGTCGGCATTTTTCTCTATCGGCATAGATTCGCCTGTCAGTACAGATTGACTAACAAAGAAATCCTTTGCCGTAATTAAGCGTAAATCGGCGGGAATAATTGAACCGGCTTGAAGAATTACTATATCACCAGGGACAACTTCCGACATCGGTAGTTCAACTTCTTTTCCGTCTCGAAGTAACAATACGTGGGACTGAACTCTTTTACCAAGTGATTCTACAGCTTTTGATGAGCGGCGATCAAGAACATAAGACAAACCGACACTAAGCACAACCATTAGACTTACAATGATTGTTGATTTCGCTTCTCCGATAAACACCGAAACAAGAGCAATGATAAGTAATTGAATAACCAGGGGACTGCGGCATCTATTCAGAACATCCGCCCAAAAACCAAGTGTTTTGGAATGAGCAAGTTCATTTAGTCCATATTCATCTAAACGTTTTTCAGCTTCTTCAGTTGATAATCCTTTTATGTTTGTTTCTAGGTGTGTTAAAGATGCTTGAACATCAAGTCCACATATATCAACAAGGAGGCGTTCATTCTCAGAAGTTTGATGGGGTGATTTAGCTTCTTTTGTAAATGTAGATGGAGATATTTTTGAAAAAATAGAACGGGTCATTCATAACCTCCTTTAGAAATATTCGCTGAACAAAGCGAGGTTATGCAGTCATTACACTTTATCTGCAAGATAAAAATAACAGGTAAGAAGAAATATAATTTTGTCATCGGCACCTAAAAAAATAATTTCCTTAGGAAAAGCCAATGATAACATTATGAAGGCAGTCCTAAGGTAGGGGAATGTAAAATATTTGAATTATTATTAGCGTCAGGTTCATCTGAATCGGGCATTGTGTTGCCTTTATTTTGTTAGAAAAATACTTTTCAAAAATAACATTTCTTTTTAAACGAAGAAACTAAATATTTGTTGCATACTGATGTTTAGGGTAATCCATCCCGGTTAATAGAAATTTATTTAATTCTTTTTGATTCCCCTTCAATGTAAGTGAAGAAATTTTCGCCGTCTTTTGAAATCTCGAATTTTGTATTCACTGTTACATCATCCATGATAGTATAAGTTAAACGAAATCTTGGCGCATTGGGAATTTTATCGCTGGTGAATACAATGTTTTTCTTTCCGGAATAAGTTATCGAATAATTTATGACATGATTTTCGTTGTCAAAATAAATTGCTTTGTCCGGGATACCGGTATAATCGCGGTAGATTATCATCAAATCGTTGTGAACGCCGGCAGGTTTGTCTTTAGTTGCCGGATATTCCGAATGACTTGTGCGGACAAGAATGTTTTTATCTAAATCCAATTTAAATGAAAAAGTGCCTTCTCCTTGACCTGGTTTGCCGCTTCCTTCACCTTTCCAATTACCAATAAGATTATCTGATTTTCTCCACGTGTTAGAATTTTGTTGTGCAAATAAAGGTAAGCTTAAAAAAAAAGAATCACAACTGCAATTGACAGTTTTGATTTCATACATTATCCATAAAGATTAATTAAAAAATAGTTGTTGTTAAATTTATGCTCTCTCTCAAAATAAGCAATGGTAATATTTCAATGCAAGTGGTAACCGTACCGCAATGTCATATTTTTACTTTGTTTACGAGAGGATCATTTAATAATAATTCTTTAACAATTGAGTTTGCTTCTGCGATAATTGAACCCGGATATTTCATTATTTCTAATAACTTAATTGCATTTCCTGATGAGCAAGGTCCTTCTTTAATTTTATAATTGAAAAAGAATTTACCGTTTTCAACTTGCTCGCTAAAATGAAACATCTTAAAGTTATTTTCAAGTAAATCTTGTAATTCGATATCGTGGGTAGTAACAAATACTGTATTATTCATATCAAGATATTTAAGCACAGCAGTTGAAGAAGCAAGTCTTTCAATTGTATTTGTTCCTCTGAATATTTCATCAATGAGAAATAAATATTTGTTCTTTTCTTCGGACAATTTTATAAAATCATTTAAAGATTCTATCTCGACAAAGAAATAACTTTTTCCTTCTTCCAAATCTTCATTTCTGCGGATAGCCGACTTAACTACAAGTTTAGGAATATATATTTCTTTTGACAAACTAAAATAAAGCGATTGCGAAAGGATAAAATTAATTCCAATGGTCTTAATAAATGTTGTTTTACCGGACATATTAGAACCGGTAATCAATACTGAGTTCATAATACTTTCAACAGTATTTGGAACAGCATCCCGGATCAAAGGATGATATAAGTTATGAAAACTTATTTTATCCAAACTATTAAATATAGGATTAGAATAAAATGGGATTTCTTCTAAATATGAAGCCACGGATATCGCTGCATCAAGATTAGCAACACTTTCAAAAACTTCACGAATATCATTTTGATTCTTAAGCAATGTATTAACCGATCTGTAATACGCGATGATATCAAACAACAGAAACATATTAAGATATTCAATAAAGGAAAGCGCTAATTCATTAAGTGATTCTTTATCAATTACTAAATATCCCAACTTCTTTTTGAGAGATGTTAATAGATTTCTTTTCTTCTTCAGAAAATCAATCTCTTCTATCGGAAGGTCGGTTTTTATTTTGCTGATAGAGATAGCGGAAACTATGAGAGCATTGAGACTTGAAAACCCGGTAAAATATTCATAAATCTTTTTTGAAAATATTTTATTTAGCGTTAGGTTAGTTAGTAAAACAGCTAATGCTACAAATAGAAAAATTCCATTGAAAGGGATCAGCAGCAGGCAAGCAACTGAAAGAAGTGAACATAAATAAAAGAGCGGATAGTATTTTGTGTTTGGAAGCGTTTTGCCTAATACTAAATAGCCGACAAAGTACGAGGAGACACCGGTTAAGCCAAACAAGTTCAGCTGGATTTTTTCTCTTAGTTCTTGGTTCCCTTTGAGGATAGAAATTAATCCAAACCTTTTTTTAAGAAGATTTTCATCTCTTTCATATTTATGTAACAGATGATAGAGATATTGTTGACCGATACCCGAAATGTTTCTGTCCATCTTTGTAAAGATGGAATTATAATCCAGATCAGTCCAGGTTTTTTCGTCAACAATTGGTTCAGTTTCTTCTGATGCAAGCAAATTATGATAAGAAGAAATTAAATCAAGATTCCGATGTTTATCAATTGATTTACACCAAATACTTCTTAAATATGCAATTCGTTTTTTCTTTAATGAAAACATATATTCCTATTGTTGTTTAATTCCATTGAGCATGAATTCAGATTAATAGAGAATTAATTCTTCTTTCCCTTAAGAGATTCTATATGTTCTACCACATGTAAACGAAGACCGGGTTTTTCATTATTGTCTTTTGTTTTTTCTAGATAATTCTCAAAAGTTAGTATTGCAGACTTTTTATCCGGTATTTGTTCATACGAATACCCAAGCCAGTAAAGAGCCATAGTATTATCGGGATTCAATTCAATAACACGTTTGTATGCTTTCGCTGCCTCACGCCATAATTTATTTTTAAAACAATAGGAAGCCAGGTCATTGTAAACAAATGAAATAACTTCCGGGTGTTGCGCCTGTGCCGCTTGTTGATAGGCTTCTATTACTCCTTTTGCTGAATCTATCTTTTGATAACCTAATACAAGATTAAGATAGTACTGAACATTAGCAGTGTCAATTGCTATTGCTTTTTTATAAGCTAGAATAGAGGAGTCAAAACGTTCCATTAAAAAATATGTATAACCTATTTGCGCATGATAAGTTGCATTTGAAGAATCGATAGAGATTGCTTCCTTGAATTGCACCAGAGCTTCATTATATGCTCCAAGTTTTCGTAAACACTCGCCGATTTGATAGATGATGTCTTTGTCATGCTGTCTTATTGCTTCCGCTTTTTGATAATATTCCAACGCTGCTTTGTACTCCTGTTTAGAATAATTATAATTAGCGAAAGATAATAAGCTGGGATAATATCGCGAATTTAATTCAATTGATTTTTGAATGAATACTATGCCGGAATCTCTGAACTGTGATCGAATAAGTGCATTCCCCAAATAATATAGACTAAAAAAATCATTTGGGTTTTGCCGAATCAAGAACGAGAATATTTCTATTTCCTTCTCCGGATATTTTTTCTGTACATTGTAAAGTAACCCTAACTGAAAAGTAGGCGGTAGGTAGGTGCTGTCTAAAACAAAACACAACTTGAATTCTTCAACTGCTTCATCTGTAAAACCGGCTTGCAGAAGCAAACGCCCAAACTGAAAATGATAATTTACATTGGATGAATCTACATGAATCGCTTTCTTAAAATATTCTTGAGCGTTTTGATAGTCATACAGTGCCGCATAACTCATTCCATAGTAGTAGAAAAGTTTGGAAGAAAAAAGAGTTGAATCATTCAAAGCTAAAAGCTCTAATGTTTTTCTATAATTTCCTTCTGAATAGAATTTTGAAGCAAGCTGCGTCAAACTATCTTGCGCCGCAATGGGATTGCGATTCTGTTTTTCATCGCCCGCGTAACCGTTGAAGACAATAATTACAACAAATAAAATTATCGCAATTAATTTTGAAGCTAGCTCTTTTAATAGATTATTCATAAGTAAAACTGATTTGTTCATGATTCTCTGCTAATATTTTTATTGTTTTTCAGCTATTATAAGCATCTCAAAATCTTCTGTCGATAATTTATCATTCCGATTGAAAGCACCAAGTTTTGCACCGAAGATGTCGATCGTTTTGAAATCTAATGTTTTCAATAACCATGTTATTTCAGATGGCACGTAATATCTTTCATTACATTGAAGTTCTTTTTTGTCTCCGAGATCATCTTCAACAGAAGTTGTATTTAAATCCCGGAAAGTCATTAGATCAAAACTATGGTCACCATATTCCGCATTTCCTCCTTTTTTTTCGGAATCGAGAAAATCTTTGACGGAATGGAATAGCGGAAACAAACCGTTCAAAGTAGTAAAAATGAATTTCCCTTTAGGTCTCAAAGTTTTGGTAGCGTTTTGGAGAATTTGAAAATTCATTTCGTCGGTTTCCATCAATGGAAATGCCCCTTCACACAACATGATAGCCAAATCAAATTCATTTGAAAACGGAAGGTTTCTTGCGTCATGTTTTTGAAAAACTATTTGCAAATTTTGTTCGGAAGCTTTTTCTTTCGCCCGTTTCAACATTGATTCCGAAAAATCAATTCCGACAACGTTATATCCTCTCCTGGTTAATTCAATTGAATGTCTTCCGGTTCCGCATCCGATATCCAAAATCCTTGTCTCTTTATTAAATTCAATTTCTTTCTCTATAAAATCACATTCGCCAATCGTTCCTTGCGTAAATATTTCGTTGTCATATTTCATCCCGTAATTTTCAAACAACTCTATATACCACTGTTTCATTTTGTTTTATCCTTTCGATTAAAAACAAGTTTGCTTCTGATATTTATTGTGCTGCAATCCATTCATAGACACGATCTATTCCGTTTTTTATATCGTCATAAGTTTTGTAAATGGTAACATCGGGATATAACGTTTCATCATTATCTTTAGATTTATCCGGGCGATGGAACAGTTTATAACTTAGCGTACAGATATTCTTGGAGTTTGGAAGTTTTAGAAAAAGAACATCTCCAAAATGCGAAGGTCTTTCTCTTATTGGCTCGCCGACAACTTTAAAGAGGTGATTATCTTTTACTATCGTTGCAAGTAAAACTGCTGAGCTGAATGTCCATTCAGATGTAATAAAATAAACATCTCCGTTAAATCTCTTCTTTATATTTTCTGTCCATTTTGTTGAATTGGTATAATAGTAGTTGTTAGAGGGATCGTTAGCATCAGTTGTATTTTTGACTGACTCAAGATTCCCCCTTTGTAATTTAGAAAGTTCGGATACATTAATATCTGCTGAAAATCCCTTGTATTTATCAACGCCAAGAGCATAAAGAAGAATATTTCCAGGAATAAAATTTCCACCGTAATTCCATCTTAAATCAATGATTACTTTTTTGATATTGTTTTTTTCGATGTCTTCGATACATGTATTTAGGAATTCATCAAAATATACTTCCGGAATACCATCACTTCCGCCAAAAAATCCCCAAGTTTTTATTCCCCAACGTTGCCAGAAGGGAAGCATATCTAAATACATTTCGCCTATCCTTCTGTCAACCATCCCATTCATTTGAATGTAACATAAACTCTTTTCTTTTACTATTTTATAAGTGAATGGATCGGATTGCTTTTCAGTTATTAAAACTTTAGTTGAAATTTCAGATTTCCAAATCCCATTAAAATTGGGAGAAGCTTCAAATTCTTTTCCGCTATAAGTAGTAATCTTTACACTTTCAGTATCCGAATGAATAACCTCGATAGATTTTAGATATTCAGTTGAATTTATTCGAAGCATGATATAATTCTGAAGACTTACATAATTCTCCGTAGGATAAACTAACGAAGCTCTCTTTTCAATATCCATAATGGGAATTCCATTTATACTTTTAATTCTTTCACCGCACAAAGAAAATGGAAGTTGATCGGAAACAGCCATAATTACGAGCGTATCAACCAGGTATTTACATCTGAATGGATAAATAAAATTCTTTCCGGCTGTTTCGTTGATTGCTACCCCGGCATGACCGTCTTTTATTTGACTGATAAACTTATTTGCAATCTTCCCAAATTCGTTTTCATTCTTGCATCTTGCTAACTGTTCATAATATGTTTCTTTTTGTTTATTAAATTCCTCCTTAGGGAAATTCATAAAAACATTTACATGGAATTCAATCAAACCTTCGCACAAATAGAGAAAATCTTGTTGATACATATTAGAATTTTTATAAATATCTGTTGATTGAATGGGCAGCGGAGGAGTATCTCCCACAGTTTGCGCTTGTAAAATTTGAAGTAATAGTAAAAAGAAAAATAATTTAATAAACTTCATATGTCTTCTCCATTAGTAAAATGATATTTGAACTTAATAAACACCCCCGGTTATACATTTATAAAAAAATCATTAGAGTAATAAAAGTATTAGCACAGATTTTCCCCAAAACAGAATTTAAAAAACTGTCCTTCCCCAAATTTCTTCATTTCCACCTTGAATTGTATATTTTATTCGAAGATTATATTTTATTCTTTTCAAAATTAGATTTGACTTATTATTATGCCGGTTAATTATTAAGTGCCTTATTTTTAACTAGATTAAAAGATAGAATGGGAAGAGAAATAAAATCCAACTGAACATTTGCAGAAGATAATAAGAGAGTTGGTAACATGGTAATTACCCCGTTTCGAAGTTTTTGCCGGTATATGTTTAACTCAGAAATAAAGCCACCTGATTTCTTGTTTATTTGTACAAACAAAACTTAAAAATGTTTTGGGAAATTACCAAGCATCGGTATGAAATATTTATGAACTCAACTTGCTCTTTAAATTCACATTGTAGAGAAGTTAAATGCAGCGTCTCTACTATCCTCGCCGTCATTTAATCAAATTCATTTTCTTGATTTCAATATAATTACCAGATTGTATTTTGCAGAAATAAACTCCGCTGTTCAGTTTTTCTCCATTTAGTGATGTCTGATAATTACCGGGTGAATGCTCCTGGTTAACAAGTATTTCAACTTCTTTCCCGAGTATATCATAAATTTTTATTACAACATACGATTGCTTCGGAATCGAGTAATTTATTTTTGTTTCAGGATTAAAGGGATTGGGATAATTTTGCAGAAGCGAAAATTTGTCAGGTATCTTGTCATCAATTTTTTCTACACTTGTTCCTCCAACAGTTTCAATGTTATAAACGGTATAAGTTACCAACCAGGGTTTATCCTTTCTGTAATCAACACCGTTGTAATTTTGAGGGACCCAATATGCATTTCCATCCTCGGGAGAATCTAACCAAAACATTTCTCCCGCAAAATATTTTATATCGTTTTGATAACCGGGTCTTGGATCTGGGCAATTGACCAACACTGATATCTGCTGCCCAAAAGTAGTTTTGTGTTGTTCTGTTACTCCTATTTCAAATCCTGCGGATACATTAAATATTTCCGGAATACCGGCGGACAAAGTAATTGATACCGATCCCTCTTTTGTTAAAGTAGTAGAACTTGAAAAAGTTTTTGAGTTCTCCACAGTAAGCCCTTGTGTCCAGCTAAATCCTAAACTTGCCTTTTTAAGAGTTGGATATAATTGATATCCCGAAGTAGGTTTGCTAAAATAAGTCCAGATGTTTGAGGTATTAAAATTATTCGGAGCAAACGTAGTAAGATCAAAATCTTTAAGGATGATTTGCGCATCGGTGACGTTAAAAATATATTGAGACAAACCAACATCGTTACCGTTAAAACTTTGTAATGAATATTTTGTTCGGGTTATTGTCGGTTTGTAGAAACAATAATAACCTAAAGAAGATTGATTTGCTCTTACCGACTGTGAACTTTTAAATTCGAAAGTTGTGTCTTTGCTGTTTGTATTTTTTAATGCGGCGCTAAGGTCTGCCCCCATGCTCAAGACACCAACCGCGCCTGAAGCCGAGACCGAAGTATTTACAGACCATGAAGTTGAATATGTTGCTTCGGTAGTGTTTTCTTCAACATAGGTAAATACCGAAGGACCATAAGTGTTGTTATATACTGCTTCACCGAATGAATTGGCATTTAAAGCGAATGGTGGTGGTCCTTCAATTACTCCGAACATTTTCCAATATTTAATGTGAGACGGATTGTTGAAAGCTTCCGATATGGTTTCCACCGGAGTGAGCTTGTCCGAATCAATACGCATAACCTTCAAGAATAAACCGCTAATTTCACTATGGCTGATGTTTGTGTACCATAATTCTTTCTGCAGAGAATTATTCACTGTTTTAAATCCGGAAAGAAGAGTCGGGAAACTTTTTTTACTATCATTTGCACTTAAGGCATCCATAGTTTGCCATGTTCCCCAAAGCCCAGTTTCGGAATAAAATTCATTGATTCCATACGTTTTGTTATCACCTAAAGTTACTAATTGAACAGGTGAACTTGAAGCCGCACCGTTTAATGCTCCTCTCGATCCTTGCGATAAACCGGTGCCCCAAACCAGTGAACCCGTCAGAGTATTTTGTAAATACCAGCCTTGAGTATCATCAAAACACATGATTTTGCACTCGTTATTAGTAAATGGAAACGCTATCATTATGTGTTCTTTCGTATCCTTTAGAGAAGAAAAAGTTGTAGCGGAAATATTGCCTTCAGGTCTAGATGTATAACTACCCATGGGAACCGCTGCCAGTGTAATCCAATTTGTACCATTAACCGTTGTTACATAATAGATTTCCTTTTTTGGTGTGTCTAACTGAAAGAAGAGATAAAGCTTACCATTAAGAGTTGTAGCTGCAACGCTTGCAACAGTTGTAACGTTACCGGAAGTACTTCCAAAATTATAAGTTAATTGTACTGGTTCAATCCATGTTGTTCCGTCGTAATATGTGTACCAGACTTTGTCGTCACTTTTAGTTACAAATAAATAAAGCATTCCGTTAAAAACGGCGCAAGCGGGTTGTATGCTAGAAAAAAAACGATCTTTGAAATTAAAATCATAAATTGATTTTGATGTTGTTTCATCTTTCACCAGTTCAATGTCTAAACCGTTTGCCTTAGCTTTTACATAGTGCAAATAATTAAGAAGAGTTGAGTTTTGATGATAATCGTCAAAGAAAATCCAGGTGCTGCCGTTATAATAAGTTCCGCAGACAGCTTTGCATGCAGTTCCTAAATGTTCGGGGTTAAGGGGAATTTGATTGATTGTTTGAGTGAAACTTAAACTGGTAAGTAAGAGCATTATTATCAGAAAGAAATATAATCTTTTCATATTAACCTCTTTGTTATGATTCAACGTCTGCAACTATACATTGTTCTAAAAACGTTGTTATTTGATTAAGCAGTGTAATTGTGTTTGCGGGATTATCTATTGAAGAATGTGAGAGGGGAGAGGACAATTTATTATTTGTCTTGTTAGGGATTTTTTTTCTATAAAAAGCAAACAAAGAAATAATGTCACCTAATTTGTTAATTATTTGTACAAACTAACTTAGAAATGTTTTGATAGAATGTCAAGTATAGGTAGGAAATACTTTTCCAGTTCTGATGCTAACCAGGAATCTGGATCAATAATATTTGATTGGCTAAGTAAATTGAATCCTCAAATGAGTTTAAAAACAGCAATTTATTCGGCGACCTTCTCGTTAAACAAATTATCCCGGTATCTTCTGCTCATAGAAATTTTTTCTCCGTTTTTTAAGAGAATAACAAAATCTCCATGAGACCAGGGTTGCATCTCCTGAATGTAATCGACGTTCACAATATAAGAGCGGTGAATCCTGGCAAATTTATTTTTGTCGAGCGCTGATTCTAGATTATTCATCGTTTCTCTATAAAGATATTTGCCTTTTGTAGTATTCAGTTCAACATACTTTTCTGCCGATGAGATATAAATGATCTCGTGAGAATTAACAAAAAAGTACCGGGCTCCTATATTCACTAAGAGTTTTTCAACTGTCTTTTTTTCATGAACAATTTCTTTCAATAAATTTTTGATGCTCTCATTCTTACTTTTCGTCAAGGTGATTTGCTCGACTGCGCGGTTGAATGATTTTATAAAACGCTCTTTATCAAAAGGTTTTAAGAGATAATCAACCGCATTTACTTCGAAAGCATCAATAGCATATTGATCGTAAGCGGTTACAAACACAACTGCCGGCATTTTGTCAATCCCAACTTCTCTAATAACATCAAATCCAGTTAAACCCGGCATTTGAATATCGAGAAAAACGAGTTCCGGTTTTTTATTTAAAATATTTTCAACAGCATCAATTCCATTTTCTGCTTCCATCAATTCATCATTTAGTGCAAGACTTTTCAGAAATGAAATGATTTTCTTTCGTGCCGGTTTTTCATCATCTGCAATTAAAATTTTCATAAGCTCTCATAAATTTATTTTAATAACGGTAATACAATTTTCATTAATAGTTCTCCGGATTCCAAATTCTCCCAACTGAATTCAAAATTATTACCATATAATTTTTGCAAACGTTCATAAGTGTTAGATAAACCAATTCCATTATTCAGAATATTTTTTGAGATATCTTTCATTCCAGGTCCATTATCTTTAATCGAAAGAACTAGATTATTTTTTTCAAAAATGGAAGTGATTTCAATCTTTAACAAGTTAAGAGTTTCCATTCCATGTTTAATCGAGTTTTCAACCAATGGTTGCAATAGGAAAGAGGGAACAAGGGCTTTATTTGTTGATTCATCAATGTGCAAAACTATTTCCAGCTTGTTCTTAAACCGTTCTTTCATAATCTCTAAATAGAGATTTAGAATTTCAATTTCTTTCCGCAGACTAATCGTTTCTTCCGGGTTGTTCTTTAATGAAATACGGAGTAGATCGCTGAGATTCGCAATCATTTTATCGGCTGATTGAATATCTTCGTACATAGTTGATGAAATCATGTTAAGCGTGTTAAAAAGGAAGTGAGGATTAATTTGTGCCTGCAAGGTTTGCAATCTGTTTTTTGTAAGTTCTTCTTCCAATTGAAGGGCGCGCAATTGTTCTGCTTGACGTTCCTTATTAATCTTTAAAAGATTATAAACACCAAATAAAACCCAAAAACCTAATAACAGTTTTAGCGTTTCCATAAGAACACGGTATGGGAAATAACCATACTCATAAGCTCCCCATCCGGCTAAATCAAAGATGAGCGATCTGCTAACATACATAATAGTAGTATGCATAACTCCCAAACATCCGGCAGCAAGAAAGTATAAAGGGATACGAATCCATAATTTCTCTTTCTTTAGCGGAAGCTTGTCAAAAAGAATCAGCATTAATGGTGTAAGCGAAAAGAAAGAATAAGAACCCGTCAATTCAAAAATAGTATGTAAAAGAATGTCCGGTTTTCCCCCTTCAACAAGTATCGTGCTTACGATTACTGAAAAGTTCAAAAGCGCATTTACATTAGCCAGTAAAAAGAAAAATAAAAACGTTTGATATTTCTTTTTGAAAAATCGCTGTGACATAGTCTTCATTGTTTATTAATTCTTTCACAAAATTAAAGGAATTTCCGGTCAAAACATTATCAAATGAATTCATCAAAACACTTATTCTGTCATAAGCGGGTATTTATTAACCATGAACGGGATTTGAATCTCTATTGTTAGTGAATTTGAGTTGATAATCCGTTTACAACATTATTTCTGCCATGATAACTCGATTTAAATAATTAAGCTTTTCCGTCTTATAGATAAAATAATCCCTCTCGTGACATATAGCGTTTGGAATATTGAATCACACAATATTTTTCGCCTCAGAATTAACAAACAAAAGGAACTGCAATGGAAACAAAAGAAAGACGTCACGATATAGATTGGCTGCGTGTAATAGCATTCTATATTTTAATATTCTTCCACGTCGGAATGATTTTCGTTCCGTGGGAATTTCACTTAAAGAATTCTGAAACTGTCGAGTGGTTTGAAACATGGATGGCTTTTCTGCATCAATGGCGACTGCCACTTTTATTTATGATTTCTGGAATCGTTCTTTATCATTCTATGGGAACAAGAATAGGAAAAACATTTTTTGCTGAACGCTGCAAAAGACTTTTGATCCCACTTATATTTGGAATGTTTGTAATTGTTCCGCCGCAAATTTATTATGATAGAATATTTCATGGGATCCAATTTTCAAGTTATTGGGAATTCTGGAAAACAGTTTTCAATTTCGTGCCATATCCTTTGGGTGGAAGTTTAAGCTGGCATCATCTCTGGTATGTTCTTTATATTTTTATTTATTCATTAGTCGCTTATCCGCTTTTCAAATATTTACGAAATGAAAAATCACTCAGTTTTAGAAATAGAATCGGATCATTTTTGAAAAGGCATCCTAATGCTATTTATTCACTTATGTTTCCAATGTTAATTTATTATTACACGCTTGCGGAAAAATATCCTGAGACGCATGGATTAATTGATGACTGGTATCTGCACAGCGTATCTTTAACTTTATTTATTGTGGGTTTTAGCATTTCTGCAGTTGATGGTTTCTGGGATATACTTGTCGCAAAAAGAAAACAATCATTAATTCAGGCACTTATACCAACCTTAGTGCTAGCGTTATTTGTCTGGGGTCCGACTTTCGAAATTGTTGATGAGAATGCAGATTGGTTTCTTTATGTCTATGGAGTTTTCAAAATGGTGATGATTCCATCATTACTTTATGCAATTCTTGGATATGGAAGAGTTCTTTTGAATAAACCAAGTAGTGTGCTCACTTATGCCAATGAATCGGTATACCCGTTATACATTCTTCATCAGAGTGTTGAATTAATTTTCGCGTACTATATTATTCAACTTGATTGGGGAGTATTACCGAAATTTGTTCTGTTGGTAATAATCACATTTGGAGTGAGTCTGCTGATTTATGAATTATTTGTTAAACGATTTAACATAACAAGGTTGCTTTTGGGAATGAAACCGATTCGCAGAACAGAAACGGAAATTAATCTATCCATAGCAAAAAATATTTTGCCAACTGAATAAAATAATTAACACAATAACGGAGTATATGTCTATGTACTCCGTTAATAATATTCAACTTCTAAAAAACATCTTCATTTCTGAAGTATTTCGCACTGACGATTTCGGGATTGGAAAATTATTTTTTAAACACAAGAGCAATCCATTCGTCCAATTGCATTTTATCTATGAAAGAGAGATCCAATTTTGTGTAACATTCAAGAATATCGGCTTCATCGGAAAACAGAAAACCGGATAAAATAATTATTCCACCTTCTTTAACTTTTGCAGCAATATCCCTTGCTATAATTAGCGGCAGGTCTTCCTTCACTTGCCGGATATTCCGAATGACTCGTACGGACAAGAATATTTTTATCCAGATCCAATTTAAATGAAAACGTCCCATCCCCTTGCCCCGGTTTACCGCTTCCTTCACCTTTCCAATTACCAATAAGATAATCTAATTTACTCCATTTATTGGAATTTTGTTGTGTAAAAGAGGGAAGCGTTAAAAGAAGAACCAATACTAAGATCAAGACCTTCGATTTCATAAATTCTCCAAAAGAACTATTTCGAAATAATATTGATCCAATATTAAGGAAATTGCCTGTCTTAAATAACAAAACAATTTTTTTCGTGTTGAAAACTTAAATGATTCATTATCTGAAAAAAAACACTTGACAATTATCGTAAACAAGTTTATATTGCAAACATGTTTGTAACAATAATTTGAAATGGAGCAAAAATGGAAGAAGAAAAAGTTCAAGACGACATCCTTTTTATTAGGAAGATTATTGAAGATAATCAAAGGATATTGGTAGATAACGGTCTCAGTTATATAATTAATGGAGTTGTAATCGCAATTGGAGTTCCACTATCGATGGTGATGAGTTTTGCGGGAATGGACAGATACGTGCCATTTACGTGGATATTTTTAATTGTTCTAATGGTTGCACTTAATCTGTTAGTCTCAATAAAAGTAGAAAAACAACAGAGAATAAAGACTTTTGGGTCAGAAGTATTTAGTGCTGTCTGGCTTGCTTGCGGATTGTCAATAGTGATTCTTTTCGTATTATCCATTCCTACATCGGGAATGACATCTCCTACATTTATGGCGACCTGCGCAAGTATTTTAGCTATTGGGTATCTGCTTACAGGAGTAATTAATGACTTTAAATTTATGAAGGTTCTAGCTGGTCTGTGGTGGTTAACTGCAATTATTATAGGTGTCTGGAAGTATTTTTTGGAATTACAATTCATGTCGATCTTTTTTGCAATAATGGTTTTCATTTTACAATTAATTCCGGCTACGATAATCTACAAAAAATGGAAAAAGGTTAACCAAAAGCATGCAATTTGATCATAAAAATATAGACGAAATTCTCCATTCACGTTTGAGGCTTGCGATACTTGCCATACTTTCATCCGTAGATGAAATTGATTTTACTTCTCTTTGCAAAGAGGTAAATACCACGAATGGGAATTTAAGTGCGCATTTAAAAAAACTGGAAAACATAAATTATATCTCAATTGAAAAACGATTTGTAGATAAAAAACCATTAACCACATGCAAAGTAACGGAGAATGGATTAAAAGCATTTCAAGCATATCTTGATATGGTAGAGCAATTAATAAAACAAAAACGATAATTACTAACACAATGGAGAATAAAATGAAACTTAACAAAATACTGATTTGTACATTGATAATGATTTGGGGCAGCATTGCAATTACTGCTCAAAGTAAATCAAGCGATTTGGAAATTTTTAATCACAGTTTCCAATTGGGTGGTACCAGGAGCAGTGAAAAACAATTTTTTATTTACAACACCGAAGTGAAGTCGTTCAACTCGGATGGAACAATAGCAGGAAAGGATAATTATATCCTATATTTGAAATATACACCGGCTGAGAAAACCGGGGAAGCCTTCTATGAATGTTCAAGATTTGAAGTTCGAACAAATGATACAATCACCAAAACCATTCCGTCGCTTGCAGGATGGAACTATCATCTTATTCCGGAAGGCACCGGACAAGATAAAAACTATCAAGTTTTTGGAATTGATCACAAGAAATTTGAAAATTTGGTTGACCAAAATCATATTAGTTTTCCACCCGAAAAAATGTATTTAATTTATAACTCGTTTATAGATTTCCATGGATTTTGTAATGTTTTCGCTGAAGCAAACGATGGACAGAAAGGGATTCAAGACCTACACAAAATCGGGGATAAAGTCGTTCATTACTCGTCACATTCAAAACCTCCGGTTAATTTAGGAACATCTATTAAAGATGGTTCCTATTTTGAAAATGGGGAAGTGACTTTGGAATTAATGGGATTGAGTAAAGTAAATGAAAAAGAAACAGCCATTATTCATTATGATGCGGGAGAAAGCTCATTCAAAATGATTATGGAACCAATGCCAAATATTACAATAAATACGTTCGGTCGTTCACATTACTTTGGAGATATTTTTATAGATCTCAATACAGAATGGGTACAAAAAGTTACTATGGCAGAAATAGTTATATCCAAAACAAAACTACCGTTTCCACCGAATGAAATAAACTCAGTTATTGAACGAAATTGTCGGATACTAAATGTCTCAAAAATGGTTTACGAGAAACAAATAAAATAGTTATTTAAAGTCGATGACGGCAGACTATCAGAAGAGCAAAATATTTATAACAACTGTAGAGACTTGCCATGGCAAGTCTCTAAATAAAACTATTATATCGTTTCCTTTCTGAATGCTAATGAAATCCATTCGTCCAATTGCATTTTATCTACGAAAGAAAGACCCAATTTTGTGTAACTTTCAAGAATATCAGCCTCATCGGTAAACAGTAAACCGGATAAAATAATTATTCCACCTTCTTTTACTTTTACAGCTATATCCTTTGCTATAACTAGCAACACATCTTTTTGGATATTTGCGAGGAGGAAATCGAAATCATGTTCAGCAATGTTTCCAATCTCCGCCAACCGGAATTCAACATTCCCATAAACATGATTCTGATCAATATTCTCAAGAGCATTTTCGTAACACCAATCGTCATTATCAATTCCCAAAGCGTAATCTGCACCAAGTAAAACCGATGCGATTGCAAGTACTCCCGTTCCCGTTCCAACATCTAGGACTCTTGTCTTTGGTTCAATAAATTTTTCACACATAGAGAGCATTAATTTTGTGGTTTGATGCTCACCGGTGCCAAAAGACATTTTCGGATCAATCGTTATAACTATCTCATCCGGGGCAGGGAAGTATTCTCTAAATGAAGGTTTTATCACAATCCGGTCAGTCACCTTAATAACTTTAAGATTTTTTTCCCATTCTTCATTCCAATTAATTTCTTCAATTGTTTTTAAAGAATATTCAAATGAATTGATAACAGCGCTCTCAACCAAATGCTGTAAGAAGTTTTTAACAGTTTCTTCAAGTCTTTCTTCGGCATCAAAACTTAAGACCAATGAATGGTCAAGTTCTACTATGCCTAACGGTTGAAGTTCCCATAATAATCCGCTCAATACTTCTGCTTTAAACGGCTCGGTTTCAATAGTAATTTCATAATATGACCGCATTCTTTTGTTACTCCGGTTCAATTTTTTGCACATTTGGAAAATGTTATTTATATTAGGTCTAAATAATCATAAGATTATTCTTCGCAGATAAATCTTAAAAATAAATCAGTATCAATTTAAAGGTTTCTTAAATGAAAAACATGATTTTGGTCCTCTTGCTCTTTCTCTTTTTATTATTAACCAGTTCAAGCCAAGCAGATAGAAGATATTTTGGGCGTTCGTACATGGCAAATACTTTACCTGCGAAAGCATTTGAATTTGAATTATGGAATACGGCTCGAATTGGAAAAGCAGAAGGCTATTACTATCGGTTTCAACCAAGAATGGAATTTGAATATGGTATTACCGATAGACTTACCACTTCGTTTTACATGAATTTCAATAGTCAGCAAATTGAAAACCCTACTACCTCATCTAAAGAATTTGCATTTGCCGGAACTGCGGTCGAATTCCGTTACCGCTTAACCGAACTCGGCGAATATATGGTTGATCCCGCAGTTTATTTTGAATTAACATATGCTGGTTCTGAAATTGAGTATGAATCAAAACTAATTTTATCTAAGCGAATAGGAAGCATCATTACAGCACTTAATATTACCGGCGAAATTGGAAGAGATGTAATTGCTAACAAACACGAAACGAGTTTTGAACTTACCGGCGGTTTAGGATATGATATTACCCCAACTTTTGCGGCAAGCCTTGAATTCAAAAATCATAGTAACTTTAACAATATTTATGGACGGAAAGCAAATTCTGCTTTGTTTATCGGTCCTTCAATAAATCTTTTAACTGATAAATTCTATTTCACCGTTAATTTTTTAGCTCAGGTTACCGGGGAGCCTGCGGTAAAATCCGGTTTGGATTTAACCGGACATGAGAAATATGAGATAAGAACAATACTGGGAATAGAACTATGAAGTTAATCTCCCTTCAAATATTAGTTTTGTTGGCATTCGCGGGTTGCTCGAGCGAAAGATCAATTAAACAAAACGCTAATGGGAATATAACAGCGGAACAATTGTACAAAGATAAATGCGGCGGTTGCCATGCTCTTTATCAAAGAGAAAAATTTGCAAAAGGAGACTGGGAAAGTGTGTTAGTTCGTATGGAGAAAAAAGCTCATCTGGACATGGATCAAAGCAATCTAATTCGTCAATATTTAATTGCTCAAACTGATTCAGTTAAAAATTGAATTAATTTATGAAAGAGATTCCTCGACTTCGCTCAGTGTACAATTTAATTCTTTTGAGATGTACCTTTTTATTTGTTCTTTGTTTTGTGAATTAAGCTGCATACGTTATTTTGAAAGCAATAATTCTCTTAATTGAAGGAACTAACGCATGGCATCAGTTGAACAGCTCTTAACACAAGTCAGTGATTTTATCTGGGGTTATCCTTTATTAATTCTCCTTTTCGGAACGCACATTTATTTAACCTTCCGCCTGAAATTTATTCAGCGTTTTATTGGTAAGGGAATTAAAATATCTTTATCAAAAAAGAAAGAAGGTGAAGGCGATATTAGTCAATTTGGAGCTTTAACCACGGCGTTAGCTGCAACTATCGGAACGGGAAATATTGTGGGTGTTGCTACCGCAGTTGCTGCCGGCGGACCGGGCGCCGTATTGTGGATGTGGCTTACCGGAGTCTTTGGAATTGCGACAAAATACTCTGAAGCGCTGCTATCGGTTAAATACCGCATTCTTAATAAAGAAGGAGAATATTCCGGTGGTCCAATGTACGTTCTTGAAAGAGGATTAAAGATGAAGTGGCTAGCAGTATTATTTGCAGCGTTTACTTCCGTTACCGCTTTCGGTATTGGAAGTATGGTGCAAGCGAATTCCATTTCTTCCTTAGTTGAATCATCCTTTCATATATCGCCCTGGATAACAGGAATTGTTCTAATGGTTTTAACCGCGGTAGTCATTATCGGTGGAATAAAATCGATTGCAAATGTTTGCGAAAAGTTAGTTCCGTTCATGGCAATATTTTATGTGCTTGGTTGCATCATTATTCTGGTTATCAATTATACAACTCTTCCACATACTATAGGATTGATTTTTTCTAGTGCGTTCTCAGGTCATGCGGTTATTGGTGGATTTGCGGGAGCCACGATTAAAGAAGCCATTCGTTATGGAATTGCGCGAGGATTATTTTCAAATGAGTCCGGTTTAGGAAGCGCTCCAATTGTAGCCGCTGCTGCACAGACAAAGAATCCGGTTCGTCAGGCTTTGGTTTCATCAACCGGCACATTTTGGGATACAGTTGTCGTCTGTGCCTTGACCGGTTTAGTTGTTGTTAACTCCGGTGAATGGATAAATGGATTAAACGGAGCGACTCTTACACAAAATGCTTTTGCTGACATTCCGGTTGTTGGTCCAATAATATTAACAGTTGGTTTGTTGACATTTGTTTTCTCAACGATACTTGGCTGGTCTTATTATGGAGAAAAGGCTGCTGAATATCTTTTTGGTTCTAAAATAATTAAACCTTATCGATGGGCTTGGGTTGTTTCTGTTTTAATCGGTTCTGTGTTATCGTTGCACATTGTTTGGACTTTTGCAGACATTACGAATGCGCTGATGGCTGTTCCAAATCTGATTGCTCTTCTCTTGTTAAGCAAAGTTATAGTTGAAGAAACGAAAACCCACTTGTGGGAAAATAAGTCGGAAGATTTGGATTGATCTGTAAAAAAGAAAAAACCGGCTCTAATGAATAAGCCGGTTTTTTTCTCTTGCGGAAGGGGTGGGATTCGAACCCACGGTACCCTTGCGGGTACACTACCTTTCCAGGGTAGCCAGTTCAACCACTCCTGCACCCGTCCGTAATTTATTTTTTACGATGCAAATATAATTTTTTTTGACCTTCTTTCCCAACATTTATTCAGCTTTGAGCAAATTCATTGTAAAATTATTTCTCTATCCGTTAGAAAAGTTTTAAATTGAAGTTTAGATTTATCAAAAAAGTGAAATGGATTATACAATTTTAGAGAAATCGGTTTTAGCTCTCTTTTCAGCGCTGCTTGGAGCAGGATTAATATTTTTTGTAAAGCTTGACCATAAAGAGCTTTGCAGCTTAATCTCAATTTCTGCCGGAGCTTTGTTGGGTGCGGCTGTAATTGGAATTTTGCCGGAAGCTTCCATAAATCTTTCGGTTATTCAGTTAATTTTATCAACTTTTTCCGGTTATTTGCTCTTCTGGGTGATAAGCAAGTATTACTTTCATGTTTGTCCGGCTTGTTCTGCTTCTCATTTTGATGAACAGACGACGAAAAGATTTTCCGAAATAGTCCTTTTGCTCTTCACGGCTTTATCTTTCCATTCTTTTCTGGATGGATTGGCGTTATCTACCGGTGGAATAAGTGCCCACGGGAAAGCAAATTCAATTTTTATAGCAGTGTTGGCTCACAAATTCCCGGAAGGTTTAGCATTGGCTTCTTTGATGGTTGGGGCGAACTATACAAAAGGGAAAATTTTACAATATGTATTTTTTGTAGAATCAGCAACAGTTTTTGGTGCACTTATCGGAGATTTATTTCTCGCAAAATATTTTAACATGTATTGGTTGGCATTTGTTGAAGCCCATATTGCAGGAGGATTTGTCTATCTTTCCTTCCACGCAGTGTTTGGTGAGTTGCTAAAGAATCATAAAGCCCTGGTCATCATTTCATTTCTAGCCGGCTTATTGATTATCTTTGGGGTAAGCTTAATTTAATTAGGAATTAGGAATTCCGAATAAATAGAGACTTGCCATGGCAAGTCTCTACGAAAGTAAGAAATTATTAAACGGAGAGATGGCAGAGTGGTTTGAGCCAGAGGCTCACCAGCCTTTGGCTGAGAATGCGGTAGTCTCGAAAATGAAATTATTAAACGGAGAGATGGCAGAGCGGTTGAATGCGGCAGTCTCGAAAACTGTTATACTGGGTAACCGGTATCGAGAGTTCGAATCTCTCTCTCTCCGCCAAGAAATCCTTTAAAGCATATTGTTTTGAAGGATTTTTTATTTTAAAATTATTAACTCTTTTTATTCTCTTAAGAATAAATCATTTTGCATTTGTTGTTTGAAGATTTTTCTCTTCAACAATTATTCTTCCATTAATATAGAACGTAAAATGAACCTCTTCAATCTTCACAAACCAATTATCGGGATGATACACGTGGATGCACTGCCCGGCACACCAAAGTATAAAGGAAACGTAAAAGCGATTATTGAAAAAGCGGTTGAAGAAGCTGCGATCTATCGATCATTAGGAATTCCGGTGTTGATGATAGAGAATATGCATGACGTCCCTTACCTTAACCGCAATGTCGGATCTGAAATTACCACAATTATGACCGTCATTCTTTATGAAATAAAAAGACAAATTGATTTGCCACTCGGTATCCAAATACTTGCGGGAGCTAACAAAGAAGCGATTGCATCTGCCAATTCTGCCGGAGCTGATTTTATTCGAGCGGAAGGATTTGTATTTGCTCATGTTGCCGATGAAGGAACATTTAATTCTGATGCGGGTGAACTGCTTAGATACAGAAAACAAATTGGTGCGGAAAACATTTTGATCTTTACAGACATTAAGAAGAAACATAGTTCGCACAGCATTACTGCTGATATTGATATTGTTGAGACTGCTAAAGCTGCTGAATTCTTTTTAAGTGACGGTGTTATTATTACCGGAAGCAGCACAGGGAAAGAACCCTCATTAACCGAAATCAGATCAGTAAAGAGTAATGTTGGTTTGCTGGTGCTCGCAGGTTCGGGAATTACTGCCGAAAATATTAATGTATATCTTGCATATTGTGATGCTTTCATCATCGGGTCTTATTTTAAGCAGGAAGGGAAGTGGTATAACCCGATTGATCCGGATAGAGTGAAAATGTTGTTGAGTAAGGTAAAATGACGGATGGTGCTCTTTTTTACCACTGAGTTATTCCGTTAAAAGTCAAGAAGAAATACTTGGGCTAAGTTATCCCAAGTATTTCTTCTGAGAAGTTATATTCTCAAAAAGTTCATTGACATATTGAATACGTTTCCTTAAGTTTGAGTT
>Ga0172379_10001929_pt1 | contig 38743 bp, 35 predicted proteins | sample GrowelOW334metaG_FD_119756 | JGI IMG/M metagenome (GOLD analysis project Ga0172379, IMG submission 119756) | Groundwater microbial communities from an aquifer near a municipal landfill in Southern Ontario, Canada - Groundwater well OW334 metaG | ecosystem: Environmental > Aquatic > Deep... | reverse complement strand
TAACAATCCGTTGAGCCAAGCCTTCCACTATAGCCGTTTTACCCACTCCGGGGTCCCCAATCAAAACAGGATTATTTTTGGTCCTACGACATAATATATGCACCAACCGCTCAATTTCTTCTTTGCGGCCAATCACCGGATCAAGCCTGCCAATTTTGGCTAAGTTAGTAAGGTCGCGCCCAAACTTGTCAAGGAGTGTAGCCGAACCGGACGACACCTGAGATAGTTCAAAGTTACAGGTCTCGCATAGGGCCAAGTACACTTGCTTGCCGTCTATAAGTTTGTAGGATGTAACTGTGGCGGGATTTTGCCCACAGCGTTGGCAAATAACCATATGGTTTTAGCGTAGCACACCTTTAGCACTTGTGCAACTCATGTGCTAAGTACAGGATGCAGCTAATGCTCCCACACATCACCCACCATTGGATCGGATACCACCGGGACTTTTTTAATAATAAGCTCGCCGGCCCTAACCATCTCCTCTTGTTGGCACACTGCCCAATGTTCAGCCTGATCCGCCCGTACCTCGGTTACCACCTCGTCGTGTACCGTATGCGTAATGGCGCCTTCAATACCTTCCCGCTTCATCCGCTCGCTTATAAAAACCAGGGCGTACTTAATAACATCGGCATTGGTACCTTGGATGGGATGGTTTTTTGCTTCGCGCTGGATCTGCCCTATTTTCTTTTTGTAATCCGGGTCACTGGCGTCCGGCTTAAGATACCAGCGTTTTCTACCTGCTGGGGTAATACTCCAACCTTTGGCTACCGCCTCGTTAGCTACACCGTCTAAAAAGTTCCGCACCTTTGGGTATGATGCAAAGTACTTATTCATGTAATCGGCACCCTCCTCTTTAGATACAGGTTTGCCAGTCTCCTGTTCCAACCGCTTGGCTAACCCCATAGGCCCCATGCCGTACATCAGCCCAAAGCCAATGGGTTTAGCAATTTGCCTAAGCTCCGGAAACTTTTTCTTAAAGTCGGGTGTATATTCTTTATTAAACATCAATGCTGCCGTGTAGGAGTGAATGTCCAACTTATTTTTTAACGCCTCAATCATTTTAGTATCGCCAGAAAGATCCGCCAGAATGCGCATTTCCATGGACGAGTAGTCTGTAACCACCAACTTGTAGCCTGCAGACGGCACAAAGCACTGCCTAAACGGCGCTTCTTCTGAGTTTCTTGGAATCTGCTGTAAATTTGGTCTGGAGCACGCAAACCTACCTGTGGCAGCACCCAGTTGCATAAAGTCCGGGTGAAGTCTACCGGTTTTTTTGTTGACTTTGGCCAGCAATGTGTCACCAAAGGCGCTTATAAGTTTTTCGTAGCCTCGGTAATCCCGCAGCATCTTTGCCACCGGGTGACTTAGCCCCGCCAGAATCTCATCGCCCGTAGAAGGAATACCCAGCTGCAATTTGTTGTTAAACAGGTCCAGCAATTGCGTGTTGCTGTTGGTGTTGATCACATCGGCGTGTTGCCCAAACAAGTCTGCCTGCGACGACTGGTACAGCGGTCGAACGGCCTCCTGAAAATTAAAGAGGTAGTCGGCCCGTTTTTTTCTAAGTGCTACAATGATCTCTTTCCACTTGGCCACGTCAATATAGATGCCTTTAAGCTCCATTTCCGCTACCACTGGCGTAACTGCAAACTCCAGCTTGGCAATGTTAACTAAGTTCTCTTCGTGCAGTCGCTTATATTGAGCGGTAAAAATCGGAAACAGCACTAGCGTGTCTAGCGCGGAGTACTTTAGCTGCTCCTCGTTTATTTGCGTTTTTAACTCCTCAAACGATTTTCTGGTAGACTTATCAAGCCGAGTTTCCAAGTATTGTTCCGACAAATTAGCTAGCGACTGCGGCCGCTTTAACCCCGCCGTTAACACGCCCTCCGCCAGCATGGTGTCGTAAATGTTAGTAAGCTTTGCTCCCACCTGTAACTTAATAAACCCATAGTCAAACTTACCGTTGTGCATCAGCTTAATAATTTTGGGATTTTCCAGCAAAGTGATTAGCGGCTCTATCCCCAACAGCGGCATTAGTTGGGCGTCAAAAATGTAACTTAGCTCGGCGGTGCCAATCTGCAAAAGCAGGAGTTTATCGGTGTACGGGTCAAGACCCGTTCCCTCAATGTCAACACCAATCATCTGCTGGGTTGCCAGCACCTCCACCGCCTTAACCAGCTGGTCCATGGTGGTGATATGTTCGTATTTGGGGTCGGTAAAACTAAACTTTAGATCCATGGGCTAAATATAGCCGCAAAGGTCTCTCCAATCAACCTAGGAGGATAACTATATAGAGCCGGAAAAACTGGAGTCGAGTTCTTTTTTTAGCACGGTACTTACGGCTTTAGCGTCCACCCGCCCACCAGTTTCTTTGATGACCGCGCCCAGTAAAAACTGCAGCGCCGTGAGTTTTCCTGACTTGTAGCTTTGTACGGCGGACTCGTTGGCCGCCAGAACTTTGGCAACGGCGGCATTAATAGCAGTTTCCGAACCGGGTGCGGTGTCCCCAGTGCTTGCTGTAACCAGCTTGGCCACAGCCTCAACGGACAGCACCCTGCAGTCAGGCTTATTTATTAGCAGATTAGCAACTTTTTGCGGGTTACCAGCCTGCTTGGCTATAGCTTCGTACTTGGGAACCAGGGCAATGCCGCTGCCTGTGGAAAAAAAGTCGGCGGAGGCAGCGTTTAAGCCGTAGTCCTTTAGCAGCCGACTCCTTAACTGATACGGCAGTTCAGGAAGCCTGCTCTGCAAATCGGCAAAATAGGCGGCGTCAAACAGCATGGGCGGAATGTCCGGGTCCGGAAAATACCGGTAGTCGTGGGCTGCTTCCTTGTCGCGCTGCGCAACCGTACCGCCTTTGCGCTCATCCCAACCGCGGTTTTCCTGGCGTGGCGTTTCTCCTGCGGCCAATAAGTCGGTTTGCCGTTGGACTTCATACACAACTGCCTTTTCCATAAACTTAAAGGAATTAATATTCTTAACTTCCACTTTGTAGTTTGCCAGCTCCCCTGTTTGTTCCATGGCCTCTGTTCTTAGCGAAATGTTAGCCTCCAGCCGCATGTTCCCTTTTTCCATATCAGCCTCGCTTATGGCTAATACTCTTGCAATGTCCTGGATTTTTTTGCAAAAGTCCACCGCATCAGCTACGGCTGTAAAACATGGGGTGGTAACTATTTCTATAAGTGCAATACCTGACTTGTTAAAGTCTATTAGCGTTTGTGTGCCTTCATGCACAGATTTTGCTGTATCCTCCTCCAGATGGATGCGCTCAATGGTTATGCGTTTGCCGTTTGCTAAGTCCAAATGGCCCTGGCCACACAACGGCTCTTTGTACTGGCTAATTTGATAGCCCTTTGGTAAATCCGGATAAAAATAGTGTTTTCTATCAAAATGGCTAACGGTGTTTACTTTGCAGTTTAAGGCTAACCCAAGTAGCTGGGTTTTTTGGACTGATTCACAACTGGGTACGGGCAATGCGCCGGGCAGCCCCAGGCAGGTTGGGCAGGTGTGGGTGTTAGGCTCAGCCTGCCAGATGCTAGCGTCGCATCCGCAAAACATTTTTCTGGCGCTGTTTACCTGAATGTGCAGTTCTAGTCCTAAGGTAAGTTTGTAGGTCATAGCTTTAGTCCTAGTTCTCTTAGTGCGCTTCTAAAACTTTCTGTAGCCGCTTTTAGTATAAAGCTCTGCACCTCAAAACCGCTTTCGTGCACCAGCGCGTTGCGTAGTTTGTGGGCCTGCCAAAGCTTATCGTAGGTTTGGGGATGAAAAAGCTGCTTGGCATTTTTTAATCTTTCGCCCATGGCCTCGCCCGCCACTAGATCCTTAAGCACAGAGTCTAGCGACTTATCTGCAACAATAAGGGCTTGTTTTAGCTGACTTAGTGACCCGCCTTTGACCAGCGCGGCAATTTCTTGCCAATCGCGCGTAACCACTGCAGAAACACGCTCGGTTACAGATCTTTTACCGTTAAGCAAGTCCATGAACTTTTGGATAAGTTTTAGTATGTACACGCCACCTCCAGATGGTTTGCCACCGCGCTAAGTTTTTGCTCACTAAACTGTGGACCAATAAACTGCATGCCTATGGGTAACTGCTTGTCGTCTACGCCACAAGGTATAGCAATAGCCGGTAGACCTGCTACGGCACTTGGTTCCGCTAGTACATCCATAAGTTCGCCAAACATGGGCGAGCTTTGGCTTGCGCCAAGCGGCAAAGCGGTACACGGCATAGCGGGCGCAACTACAAGATCTACCTTTGCAAAGGCTCGGGTAAAATCGTCAACTAGTAACGTTCTAACCTGTTGTGCCTTGGTGTAGTATTCATCGTAGTACCCCGCACTCAATGTGTACGCACCCAGCATCATCCTGTTTTTTGCTTCCGCACCAAACTGCGTTCGGTTGTTCCCGTATCTTATTCCGTCCAGCCTAGCCAAATTGGAGGACACCTCTGATCGCTGAATAACTGTATACACCGCCATAGCGTATTTGGGCGCCAGCAACTCCAGCTCCACAATCTCCGCCCCCAACCTTTTAAGTGCAGCTACAAAACTGTCTGCCTGTTTCTTTACAGCCGGCTCAAGGTCCAAGTCAAAATAGCTGGCAGGCCTGCCAAGTTTTATCCCCTTTAGGGACGGCAGAGCAGTAGGTAAATAGTCTACGGTGGGTAGGGGCGAGGTTGTGGCATCCAGTGGATCTATGCCGGCTAGTACATTTAACACGTATGCGCTATCGTATACTGTTTTGGTTAACGGCCCCGGCGAGTCCGTGGAGGATGCCATGGCGATAAGTCCGTACCTACTCACCCTACCGTAGGTGGGCTTAAACCCTACAATGCCGCACCAACTGGCGGGGCCCCGTAAGCTCCCCGCGGTCTCTGACCCTATAGCAAACGTGCACATGTTAGCCGCTACCGCGCAAGCCGATCCACCCGAAGAGCCTCCTGGTGACCTGGTTGGGTCATGCGGATTTTTGGTGTTAAAAAAATCGGAGGTTTCGGTGGACGACCCATGTGCAAAAGCGTCCATATTAGTTTTGCCTAGCAGCACTGCACCCGCCTGGTGAAGTTTTTGAGTAACGGTGGACTCATAAGGCGGAATGTAGTTTGCCAACATCCTCGACGAGGCGGTAGTCCGTATGCCTTTGGTGGAGAAGTTGTCTTTGCAGGCATAAGGAATGCCTAATAACGGCTGAGCTGCAAACGCCTCCGGCCCTAAGGCCGCAATAGTTCTATCTGCCGCTTCGGCCTGAGCCAGCGCAGACTCGGCTACAACCGTAACAAAAGCTTTAAGCTCAGCATCCCTATCTGCAATACGGGCTAAGCAGGCCTGCGTAAGAGCGTAAGCTGAAAAGGCTTGTGACTGTAAGCCTGCGAGCGCTTCCTTAAGTGTGAGTTCGTTGAGTTTAGTCATGGTCTATCAAAAACCGCTTTAGTAACAAAAAGCCCTCGGCTAGTTTCTGAGGCGTTAGCAAGGGCTAGATCCTGCGAGAGGGTACTGGTTACTGAGTCGGCCCTAAACACATTATGCAGCCCGGTAACGGAGCTTGTGGGAACCACCCCGGTTGTATCCAGCTCGTGTAACACATCAATCGCATCTAGCGTTTGCGGAATGGTAACTTCAAAGTTGGCTAGCTCCGCTTCGGTTAACGTTAGCTTAACCAGATGCGCTACCCCCAGCACTTGGTCGCGTGGCATGGTTACGCGGGCCATCTACATCTCCTCCAGTCTGCTAATGCGCTCTTCGATAGGCGGATGCGTACTAAAAAGCTTAGCCATAAAGTGTGCCTGCGGACCTCTGAGCGGATTAGTTATATATAGATGCGCTGTTGCCCCATTGGCGGCTTCCAGGACTTCCCGGTCGGAGGCCAACTTGCGTAGGGCGTCTGCCAAACCCTTAGGATACCTGGTAAGCAGCGCGGCGGATGAATCAGCTAAAAACTCCCGCTGCCTGCTAAGCGCCAGTTTAATTAGTGATGCAATAAGTGGACTCAGGATCAATAAAACCAGCCCTATAAGTAACACCACGCCGGAGCTCTCACCACGCTCCCGTTTCCGGCCTCCGCCATAAAAAACTCCGCGGGTGAACCAGTCGGATACCAGTACAATGGTACCTACCAACACACTCACAATCGACATCAGCCTAATGTCGTAATTGCCAATGTGCGATAGCTCGTGCGCAATAACACCCTCTAGTTCCAACTTGGAAAGCCGCTCTATAATGCCGGTGGTAAAACACAGCACCGCATGCTGCGGGTCTCTCCCCGTGGCAAAGGCGTTCATGGCCGTGTCGGCAATAACATAGATCTTTGGCATGGGCAACCCGGAGCCAATGCACAGATTTTCCACCAGCTTGTAAATGTAGGGATTGGCTGAAGCGTTAAGTTCTTTAGCACCGGAAATGGCCAGCACCAGCTTGTCGCTAGCGTAGTAGCTGGCAAACCCAGAAAGTCCGCTAAAGACTAGGGCAAACCCCAAAAAAGTTACCCCGCTGCCCTCGCCAAAGTATTGGCCGGCAAAATAGCCTACGGCCGATAATAAGGCCGTAAAAGCCAGCATAATGTACACGGTTTGCCGTTTGTTTTCAGCTATTCGGTTGTAGATGTTAGCGTTAGCCATTAATCAAACTAAAAAGACACCTTTACGGGTTCACGCTCCGCATCGTCGGCTTCAAAAAACTCCTCCTGCTTAAAGCCAAACATAGCGGCAAAGATAGTTCCCGGAAAGGTAACAATTTTGGAGTTCATGTCCCGTACCACAGAATTGTAAAATTGACGCGAGTACGCAACCTTGCTTTCGGTATCGCTAAGTTCGTTTTGCAACTGTACAAACCCCTGTTGCGCTTTGAGCTCTGGATAAGCCTCGGCAACGGCAAACAGGGACTTTAGTGCCCCGGTAAGCTGGTCGTCCGCCTTTAGCGCATCCTTGTGCGAGCCAGCCGACATGAGCGCCGACCGGGCGGCAGTAACCGCCTCAAAAACACCCTTCTCGTGTTGGGCGTAGGCCTTAACTGTGGCCACTAAATTGGGAATTAAATCCACCCGTCTTTTGAGCTGCACATCAATGCCGCTCCAGGCCTCCTGAACCTTTACCCGCAGAGCTGCCAGGGTATTGTATATGCCAATTAAATACACCACTACCAGTATGGGCAGTGCAATTAACAACAGTGTTGGTGTCATGTTGCCTCCTTATCAAAATTTTTTGGTACGCCTTAATTATACCGTACAAAACGCTTAACTAATTCAGCTTTGGGCAAAGTATTAAGCACCTGACTTTTGGTAAGCCATCCGCGCCTTGCTACATCTAGGCCGTATGTTATAACGTCCAACCCTGCCACGGAGTGGGCGTCGCTGCTTATTAGAAACTTTATACCTCTTTGCTGCGCGGTATACACAAGATCGTCCGGTAAATCCAGCCGGTTAGGCTGGGCATTAAGTTCCAAAATCTTGTTATGTTCCACCACTGCATCAAAAACTCGATCCCAATCTAAATCTAGTGGCGGCCGTTCGTTAAGCAGCCTGCCACATGGATGGCCAATCACCGTCACCAACGGATTAGCTATTGCCGAAATGAGCCTTTCCGTAGCCTGCTGTCTGCTCTGGTCAAACCCTGTATGCACCGATGCCACCACATAGTCTAGTTTCTCCAGCACGTCATCGGGCAAAGACAGTTTGCCGTCAACTAAGATATTAACTTCGTAACCAAAAAGTACTCTAATAGCATCTTGTGAACTATTTATATGCTCAATCTTATGCCTAAAACTTTCAATCAGGCCCAAGACCTCGTACGTACCTCTGGTTTGAATACTCGGCGAGTGATCTGAAATACCCAAGTACTGATACCCTTTAGCTGTTCCAGCCCGAACCATTTCCTCCAGGGTGTTTTCTCCATCAGATAGGTTGGTGTGCACGTGTAGTTCGCCCTTAATATCGCTAAGGGTCACAAGCTCGGGCAGCTTACCTTGTGCGGCCAAGGCTATCTCATCTTTACCCTGCCTAAGTTCGGGCGGTATCCAGTCCAGCCCGATCTTGCGGTAAAACGCGTGTTCATCGGCAAACTCATGCAGTGTGCCGCCCTCCTTGATGCCGTATTCAGATAGCGACAACCCTCGCTCCAAAGCATAGGTGCGCAAGAGCACGTTGTGATGTTTGGACCCGCTAAAATACTGCTCCATGGAGCCAAAACTGGCCGGGTCGCTAGTTCGCACGTCCACCTGCACACCGGTAGTTAGCCGTACTGAAGCCTTCTTATCACCACCGCCTGTTACTTCTTCTATTTCGGGAAAAGCTAAAAAATGGGTAATGACCGCCTCAGGATTGGTGGTGGCTACCGCCATGTCCAAATCGCCCACTGTGGGAGCGCGCCTACGCAAAGACCCCAGAGCCTCAATGTGCTTTACTGCCGGCTCTTTACGCATGTAGTCTATAATCCGCGCCGCTATCTCCTCTGCACGACTAAGTAGCAACCTGGGCATAACATTTTTGTTCATTTTCTCTTGGGCAATGGCCTTTAAAATATCCGCTTCTTTTTTTGCGGCAAAACCGGGAAGTTCCCTAATTTTACCCGCCTCGGCCGCCTGCTTTACCTTGTCCACTGCCGTAGTCGCGTCAGTTAAGTTAAATGCGCTAGCCAACTTAAACGCGGTTTTTGCACCCACCCCCTTAATGCCGATCAGTGCAAACATCCCAGCCGGCAAATCCTTTTTTAGAGCTATAAACTCAGTCACCTTCCCGGTAGTAAACAGTTCCGTTACATGACTTTTGAGTGCCTCGCCCATCCCTAAGATCTGGTCTAGCTGGTTGTTTTGCCACAGGTCGTACACCGAATTGGTAATCGCTTCTATAGACGCAATAACGGTTTGGTACGCACGGATTTTAAAGATATTGGAGCCTTTAATCTCCATAGCTGCCAGAGCCTCTTTAAGCTGCTCAACCACCTGAGCATTGGTAAAGGTATACTCGGGTTTAGGCTTTAACTGCATGGGGCAATCTTACCAATTTTTATTGACTAAAGCCACTCGTTCTGCTAAATTCGGTCTAGTTTGGGGCCGTAGCTCAGTTGGTTAGAGCGCTTCCCTGTCACGGAAGAGGTCGCCGGTTCGAGACCGGTCGGTCCCGCCAGGTACTTGCCCGGAAAGGTTGGAATGAACAACAACAAAACTCTTGTGGCGCTAGCGGCAGTTTTTGTGGCACTCTTTTCCTATTGGACGTATAACCAAATAACCTTTTATCGTGCACAAGATACCGGTAAAGCTTTTGATTCTTTGCCTGACACCAGTTCGGCTTCTACTGAAAACACTACGCTAGACAGCGGAAACGCAGCACCCAGCACTACAACCGTAGACTCGACCGCCGTTTGGACAGCCACAGACTACCACCAGGGGGATATCGCCAAAGGCGACTACACAGTTACAAGCGGCGACACCTTATGGGAGATTGCGGAGGCCGTATATGGCGACGGTACGCAGTGGGTAACCATTCTGGCTGCTAATGCCACCAGTGTTGGCTACCTCCCAAACGGCCAACAGGCGTTAATCTTCCCAGGCCAAGTCCTAGTACTACCGTAGTGGGGCAGTATAGTATAATCGGTATGACACCAAACGCGCGGGGGTAGTTCAGTGGTAGAATGCTTCCTTCCCAAGGAAGAGGTCGCGGGTTCGATCCCCGTTCCCCGCTCCAAGAGTTACAGATATAAACAGAAAGTCACTAGGAGGTTAGGGTAATGGGCAATCAAACACTAGAAGGAATTAAAAAAAGTCAGTTAGGGAAGTTAAATCAGAAGAGACCTGGCAGGGGATGAAAGACAAAAATCTAAAATTTAATGTCATCACCAGCGATCGTACATACGGTCCAAATGCAGATAGCGGTGGGCAGTTAAACACCAACCGATTTATCGAACACATCCAAGGATTTAAATCTAAAAATTTACTTGCCGACGATGCCCGCATCCTTGCCTCTCGTATCTCTCGTGAAGGCAATCCCGCACACGAAGAACTATCAAATATGACAGTCAATTCGGATACGAAATTCCTATGGCGGGCTTGTTATTTAGATTAAAATAAATTCCTAAAAAATGAAGATAAAATCTCTCAAAATATCTAACATACTTAGTTTTAAGTATTACGAAAATATTTCTCAGGCCCCAGAAATAGTGTTTGACAAAAGTTTAAACCTGTTGATAGGGGAAAATGGTGCAGGCAAGTCCACGGCCCTTGAAGTATTGAATTTTGTTTTCAAAAAAGTTCTTTTTAAACAATTTAGTGTTAACTACGACATATATTCAAGGAAAAGTTCTGCTACAGTATCCGAGAAAAAACAAACGATATCGACGTCAAACACTCAGACATATTCTGGTTTTCGACTTGATCCAAATTGGGATTTTGAAAACGCTCCACAAATAATAAAATTAACAATCGAGCTTGATGAAATTGATAGTGCCAATATGGCATTATTACTAAAAAACAGGGAAAAGATAATTGAATTCTCTACAACATACGCCAGTTATCCATCACATGACTTTGTCGCCACTTACAATACATATGATATTGAAATTTCCCTACAAAAAGGGGATAAAACATTCTCAGCGAAAATATCTCCAGACGGGTCAGACCCAGGGTACCTCTATCTAGTAAACTACAATTTTTACAAAGAACTTATTGAATTTTACAACATCGAGTATCCGAGTGATCAAATCACACCACTGTATGAGTCATTTGTGTTAATCGGCGGTTACAGAAATTACTATTCTTTTACGCCATCTGTATCACTAGGAAACTCAACGGCAATAAATCAAATCGAACAAATAAAACAAAACGAATTTTTAAAGAGTACAAATTCAAATGAACAATCAGAACCATCGGTTTTTAGTCTTGTAAGACTGCGAGTAGCTGAAAAACATTATCAGACATATGGAGAAAACATGAAGGGAGTTGATTGTGAAAATGAGGCAAACAATCAACTGTTTCTCAAAAAAATAAACCAAAAGCTTAAACTAGTAAATCTAGAAGTGAAAATTCAGTTTACAGATAAGCAGAAGTGGCAGTATTCTTTTCACTTTTTTGACATCAAAAGAAATAAGCCATTACAAGACATAAACAGTTTGAGCGCAGGCCAAAAAGCTATTATACATCTAACGTTCGAGGCTTACGGCAGAGGTGATCTAAAAGGTGGGTTAGTAATAATTGATGAGCCAGAAATACACCTTCACTATCAGTTTCAAAGTGAATACTTGCACGTAATTGAAGAACTAAACAAGGAACAAAGCTGCCAATATATTTTAGTAACACATTCCGAATCATTAATAAGTTCTGACACAATCGATAAAGTTAAACGATTTGCACTTGACCAGAACAATTACACAACAATTAAATCCCCCCAACTCACTGCCGATCACAAAACTTTAATAAAAATACTCGATAATACGAGATCTACTTATGCTTTTTTTGCCAAAAAAATAATATTGGTGGAGGGAGATACTGATAGATATTTTTTCAAAGCAATATTAAACTCAATGCGGCCTGACCTAAATCAAGAAATCGCAATACTAGACATTGGTGGAAAGGGAAATTATAAGTCATGGAAAGAGTTTTTCGAAGACTATGGGCTGTCGGCTTATTTTATTGGTGATTTTGATAATGTTTTTACTATCGATTTTTCTGGCACCAACCTTATTAGTAAGTCAGAAAAGCAAATTGCTGAAGACATCCTTAAGCAGACAAAGCTCGATGCCCTAGCTCATGAACAAAAATTAAAGTTAAAAGAGGTTTATGATCATTTGATACTTGATACAGATTTCTTATCCTCGCCAAAGAGAAGTTTGTGGAAACCATTAGTCGATCAGTTCAATAACCTTTCGAAAACAAACAGCTCTGAGGTTCTTCGAATAGTAAAGGAAAGAAATCCAAACATCGACATAAATATCACAGATAAATATTCCTCCCAAATTTTTATTCTCAAAAACGGTTCGACAGAAGACTATGTTGGTACAAAACATGGAGATTTGACTGATTTAATAAGTTTTTGTGAAAACAAACTTCCGAGTTGGTTGCAACAAAAAAACAGTTCTGTTAACGAGATCCGGTCAATAATAGAAAACATTGTGAATCAGTAAAATACGTAGTTTTCATAAAGGATTAGTAAGATAATATTTTTGTGTTTCGAGCCGACAGTTTTGTTCAATCGAGCCCCGCGTTTCCGCAGGTGGATACGCGGCGATGCGGGGCGAGTTATAACGACCTAAAATACATTCGAATTTGTACATACGACGAAGCCAATCAACACGAGTGATGACTTTAATTTACTTCCCAGTAGTTCTTTAAGAGTTAAAAACAGCGCATAGAGAATAAAGAGATATATAGGTAACGCATCAAAAACGAGTGTTATTGAACTTCTTGCTGTATGATGGGCAAAACTTCCAAGGCCTACTAACATAAGCATCCATGGTACTACTACTAACTCCTTGGAATTAATTATTCTATTTTTAAGTAGTCTGTAACCAAAATATCCGGCAATAAGAAAAGCCAAGTTTGTGACTGCATTGACTGGTTCAGCCATAAATGACATAGAATTTCCCCGTTCGCAATACACTGTTTGGGGTAATTTACTGATCATGCGGAGTAGACTCATATAACTCATTCTAGCGTTTTTACTTGGCTTCTTACCGCTAGGTATATCGAGAACCGCTAGAAACAAAACCGGGTAGAACGTGCTATAACTATAGAGTGAATGCCAGTAAGCTACTGCACGAAATCGTTATTACCGCCATTATCGTTAAAGATGGCAAATACCTGATCACCAGGCGGTCCAAAACCAAGAAGCGCTTTCCTGGTAAGTGGACTGTTCCGGGCGGCCATCTGGAGGTCGAGGATTACGTTAACTTACCCAAAGACACTCAGTTTTATTGGTACAACGTGCTAGAACAAGTCTTAAGACGGGAAGTAAAGGAAGAAGTCGGCCTAGCCATAACTAACATCGCGTACGTAACCAGCTTGGCCACCATCCACTCAGACGGCAACCCCTCGTTGGTACTTTCCTGTATGGCGGACTATGCTTCTGGCGACGTCACATTACAAGAGGAGGAAACCGATAAGTTTGCCTGGGTATCTTTAGCAGAGGCCAAAGCCTACGACTTTATTGACGGTATTTACGACGAGCTGGCTATGGCTGAAAATAAACTCAAGGGACTAACGAGCGAATGGAAAAGAAGTTAGGTTAATCTGCTAGCTTTTTCTTCACCTGCTTAACAATATCCGCAATCTTCCAATCGGACTTCACTAAATACCCGTTCACCTTTTCGGAGACCTCCTTGGAAACTACGCCAGGATCAGATAGATTAGTCAACAAAATTACCTTAGCCTTCTTACCCCAAGCGTTTTCTCTTAATTTGTACAGCATCGTTATTCCGTCCATTAAGGGCATTATAATGTCCAACAGAATAAGGTTGGGTTTATGCTTTAGGGCAGATCGCAGCCCCGTTTGTCCGTTTTCCGCAGTCAGAACCGTAAAACCTGCCCTGGTAAACTTATCATCCAGCGCTGCTAGGAGCATGGGCTCGTCATCAACAATAAGTATCTTACTGGCCATGGCTGTTTATATCAGTTCCTTAGTGCTGACCTTTCCGACCATACCGGACGCTGGCAGGCTAACATGGAAGGCCGCGCCCGCCCCCTCAGTGGACTCAAACCACACCTTCCCACCAGTGTAATTAACAATCTCCTTAACTATGTATAAGCCCAGTCCTGAACCGTCGGGATCCATCTTTTTAGCATTGTCGGCTCTAAATAATTTGCCAAAGATCTCTTTTTGCTGCTCTTGTGGAATGCCCACACCATCATCCACCACGGATACGGTCAGAGCCTTACTGTCCCTACTGATGGAAAGGCTGATCTTGCCGCCCTTCTTAGTGTATTTAACACTGTTGGACAAGAGGTTTTGAATAATGATCGTCAAAAGTTTGGGATCAACCTTTACAGTTGCGATACTGTTGCCATATTTTTGGGTGACGATCAATTTCTTTTTGACAATCTGCGGTTTAAGCTCCTTAAGGCAGGTTTCGGCTATCTTAACAATGTTAACAATCTTGGGCTCGATAGCAAAAGTTCCCAATTCCAACCTGGATACGTTAAGCAAGGCGTTTACCAGGTTCACCATTCTTCTACTAGCGTGGTAAACCTCTTGGGAATACTGTTTTTGTTTGGGCGTAAGTTTGCCTACGTCTAGGGACAACAGCATTTCAACATACCAGTTAATAGTCGACAGAGGCGTACGCAGTTGATGGGACGCCAACGACACAAATTCAGTTTTGGCTTTGTCGATCTGCCGTTCCTTAGTTACATCGTGAAAAACTACCACACAGCCAACAATGTTGCCTTTGCTGTCTTTAATGGGCGCGGCTGAGTCGGCTACTGGCATCTTGCTACCATCTTTCCGTACCAGCAGAACATGGTTGGTCATTTTTGCTATTTTATCGTTGTTTATGGCTTCTGAAATAAAATCGTTGCAGGGTTTCCCGTTAGCTTCTTTAATAAAAGTAATTGCCGAGCTGTAGTGCGTGCCTATAGCCTCGCTGGCAGGAATGCCCACCATCTCTTCAGCCATAGCGTTAAACAGCAGTATCTTGCCTGTAGTGTCGGTGGCAAATACCGCATCTCCTATTGAATCAAGAATAGCCTCGTCCCTGGTTTCAATCTCGTTGGCCAGATCCTCGGCCCTTTTTCGAGCGGTAATATCTCGGATGTTGCATTGAATAATGGTGGTACCGTCTACTTGGTACGCATTAGCAACAAACTCAACATCAACGCTCTTGCCTGCCTTTGACTCAAGCGGCAAATCTTCAAAGCGCACATATCTCTTTTTGCGTAAGGTCTCAAAGTTTTCTTTTGAAGCTGCGATATCCTTAAATACGCCCACTTCCCACAAATGTCTCTCTAAAAAATCGGCTTTGGAATACCCTAGCATGTCGGTTAAAAACGGGTTAACGTCCAGGATCATACCAGTATCAAAGTCCACCAACAAAATCCCATCTTGGGCGGTTTCAAACAGCCTGCGGTAGCGAAGTTCTGAGGCTACCAGTTGTTCATCTATAGTACAGTCAGTGGTCGGTACTTTAGTCATAAGTGGGCAGACTTACAAACTACACTTATTCTATCTAACAACAGTTCCAAGTAAGAGTCAAGCGCGCGCCTAGTGCGCTGACGCTGACGATTCAACCTGGGCCGAGGCCGACGATTCCTGCTCTAGTGCGTCAACCAGTACCTTGGGTTGAGTGGCAGCAACTGCGTGGGCGGGTTTACGGGTGCTTTCCGGCACAGATAGGGCCACCCAGGAAAAGTCTAGCTCAAAGTCGGCCTTATCGGCCAATTTAAGTTTAAAGCCCCTAGGTGAAAGATCGTACACTGCGTACGCGGGCACATCGCTAAGCTCAATGTCGTCCACAAGGTTCACGTTTGCGGTTACCACCGGCGTGTGGTCGTACTCATGGTCAAAGGTCACCTCCGTATCCTTGCTGCCAGCCGCCACAAAAGCGTGTCCTGCCGTGTCTTTGTTAAAAGTAGGTCTGCCTAAGAACGTAACGTCAGTATGAAAACTTACGGTCCCCAGAAAATCAACGGTGTGCTTAAATAAATCTGATACGACTTTGGCAACTTGCGCAAGTACATCTACGGAGCCTGCCGGATCGGCGACCGCCTCCTTACTTTCTTGGGACTCAGCGTCTGCCGGTGCGACAGCCATAGAAAAGCCGCTGTTTACAAACACCAATATTTCCCCTACGCCATCTCCGGCAAACGGAACCATAGCTGTACCAATAATTGCTCCGGGCTTGGTAGCCTTTATTGCCACCCCAGGGATGGACGAAGAAGTAAGATAATCACCGGCAGCAATTGGCCCGTTTTGGGAGGACACCTTTACCGGAACGCGACCCGACAACGCTACCGGCATAGCCTTAACCCCCTCCTGATCCACACTGCCAATTACCAGTCCCGGTCGGGTAGAGATTACGCCCAAGACAGCTCTATCATAGGCAGTGCGGCTTTTCTTTACCCCCGTTTTAAGCTCCGGATCCAACGACACCACATCTCCCGCCTCCAGGCTTGCGTCATTGGTAGTGTATATCTCCCCTAGATCCGCACCGGTATCTACTACTAGCGCCTCCATACCCCAGTTGAGCACATTGGTATCGCCGCCGCCAGAAGCTATGCGAGCACAAAGCGAGTAAGACTGGGCGGAAGCTCCAGGGTCAACCGCAATGCCTGAAACTCGGATAGTACCTCTGTCGTTAGCAGAGCTATCCCCCGATGTAATGGTAAAGGTAACACTGGCATTGCCAACTGTGGCGCCTGTACAATTAGCGGTTGTCTCAAGTACTAAATTGTAGGGCTGATTAGTACCGCTGCTACTGTAAACGTCCGTCCACCCGGTAACATACACATCGCCGTTGTCAGTTGCGGGGGTAACGGATACTGTGCCTAATACAACCTGAGAGCCGCCAGTCGGGATATTGGTCATAGCCTCATCAGTGTCGTAAGAAACGGCGTGTTGCAGGTCCACTTCGCTGGATGTAATACAGTTACACCACTCGCCATCTTGATAACACCGAAATTTACCCACAGCAGTGTTGTAATAAGTACTACCATTAACTCCGACGGGATCAGCGGTCCCACTATCTAGAACTAGTAAATCGGGGGTTGCCGTGCCGCTACTGCCGATCCTAACTTGTCCGCTCGAGCCGGTGCTGCCCACGGAAAAGCTGATGTTGCCAGTCACCGAGTTTAGTGTCCCACCGCTACTAAAGGTTAGCCCGGTAGAGTTTATGCCACCTGCAACATCCAATTTATAGGACGGATTAGTAGTTCCTATACCTACATTGCCAGTTAAAACGTTCAGGTAACTGTTTCTGTTGCCGGCAAGTACAGAATTTAAACCAAGCGAGTTATCGCCTTTATAAATATACAGCCCGGCTATACCTGTGGTACTAGTATTTCTAAAAAACCTAAACTGCGCGGGGGATGTTCCATCGGAAGGTTTAGGATCTAAATCAATTGTTGCCGTCCCTGTGCCAGTAGTTTTGGACAGAGTCAGTCTATCGGCTGAGATATCCACAAGTTCGGAGTAATAGGTGGCACTAGCCCCTTCTGATAGTCTGAGTGCGGGATCGGCAGCTGAAGCTAAATGTAAAGTAGTCAACGGCGCGGTGATCCCAATACCCACCCTATTAGTTAATGCGTCTACTGAGAGTGTGCCCGCGTCAATAGTTAGTGCATTGACTGTATTTGTCAAAGTCCAGGAAGACGCCCCCAGCGAATTAAGGGCAATCCCGCCGGTGCCAGAAGAAAGCGTAAGTCCGGAGGCAGCACCCGATGTAAGCGCTGTTGGACCGGTTCCGGTAAGGGTTGCAGAAGCCGAGTCAAGCGTAAACCGTGTATCCCCGCCGGAAATAATACGTAAGGCGTGGGCATCTGTTGTGCCAAGAGTGGCCGTGGTACCAAAGGCGTTGCCACCTTGACTAAAGGCGTTTACCGTTAGTGCCGGTAGTACACTCATCCGCCAGCGTGAGGCACCGGAGTCGTATACAAGTTCACAATTAGCGTTGGAGGCAATCACAACGTCGGCTCCGGTCTCGTTGATAATTCGGTTAGCCGCAGCTGAACCGGCGTTCTGGTTACTTACTGTCAAAGCAAACCCCGAGGCATTCATTACCCTAACGATCCTGCCGTCAACACCACCAGCAATGCCGGTAAAAGTTGCATCCCCGGATCCCGCGTATCTAAACAGCGACCCAGTCCCTAAGGCAACATCGTGTTGTACGCCACTAGTTACGTAGTCGGTTCCTTTTGGCAGTAAAAAGTTACTAAGTCCTACTATGTCTCCTAAAAATGTCTTGGCGCCTGCAAGTGTCTGAGTACCGGTTGTAACCAACCCTCTGGCAGCACTCCCGGCATCAGGAATAGTTAGTGTTAGGGTACCTCCTAACGCTGCCGGAGAACCAGTCACAGCCACATCAGACCCCACAGTGCCGGTTGACAAAGCAATTGCGCCTAGGGAAGCAGGAGTTACATCCACCCACTCCAACCCATTGTATTGCAGAAGACTCCCGCCCGCTAACAAATCAAGATTAAGTGCTACACCCTTTAATTTGTCCACCGATGTGGCCTCTTGGGTTCCGGTTATATCACCAGCTAAGGTTCCAGAGAATGTGCCTGTGTCTCCTGCCGCTCCGGTCTCACCAGCCTCACCGGTCAATCCGGTGTCACCTTTAACTCCAGCAGCACCAGCCGGGCCTTGTGGGCCTGCTGCTCCGGCCTCACCAGCTGGGCCTGGTGTAGGGGTGCCCGTTTGAGCTACAGCAGCTACTTCCGCAGGAAGCACCACAGCGGAAACAGTATCCGGGCTGAGTAATCTTAAAGCCTTAACTGTTGCCGCAGCCTGCGGTTCCAGAACTGTGGCTACGTAGCCGGCAAGCGGACTGGCTTGACTCTCACCGGCAACACTGTCCCCGAGCACCTGAGCAGTAGCATTTTGCGTACGGGCCTGTTTTACTTGGATCTTAAAGTTAAAAAAAGCTGCGGTAGGCAAAGGGGCGGCAAGGAAAGCGCCCATAATAACAACCGGCGGGATAATTACCAGCATTAGCAGGTACGTGGCTAGCACAACGCGTGTAATCCTTAACGCTCTAAGGTTATCGGCAATAGATTTATAGGCGGCTAACAGAAAGCCTTTAAAAGCTTCTGGAGGAGGTAGTGGTTTAGGGGGCAGGTTTAGATTGGGCATACAAACTTGTTACAGTCGCAAAGTCTCCTTTATTTTTAGTACCACAGCATCAAGTGTCCAATCGGACTTAACTAAATAGTCAGCGGCATCAACTTTTAGGGTGGCGTGCATATGCTCGGGGTTGCTGTCGTTAGTAAGCAGAAGTACCGGAACAGTCTCCCCCCAACTGTCTTCTCTCAATTTTCTAAGCACGTCAACCCCATTCATTTTAGGCATGATAATGTCCAGGAGAATAAGATCCGGCTTATCCTTTAGCGCAGACTTTAAGCCCTTTTCCCCGTCAGTGGCCACTAAAACCGAAAAATCTTCGCGGCGGAGCTTATCGCTAAGCGCAAGTCTTAGCGCCGCGTCATCTTCTACTATCAAGACCCTTTTTTTGGGGGTTGAGTCCATTAGGTGCTATCCTTCCCTACAATAATTAGTATATCGGCATCTGCGGGACGTGTTTCCCCGTCAGGCAACCTATCTAGTGAGGCATTCATGGTCTTGGCCACTTCTGCTGCCGCAGCCTTTGCGGCATCTGTTAAAGCAACCACCAGTGTTCGTTCGTAGTTAGCATGACTAGCCTGATCTTTAACAACAACTTCTATAGTGGGCACCAAAGTTTTAAGCTTGAGCTCTAGTTTATATGTTAACCCAACAATGCCGGTCCCGTTAAATAAGGCTACGCGTATTTTTTGATCCTGTTGTGCCTGCTCCTGCGGTTGTGAAAAATCTATAGGGCCAACGTTTAGTATAAGATTAGCTTTGGGATCAAAGATGAGTGCCAATTTAGAAGTGGGGTAAATAAGTACCTTATCGCCATTTTTTGCATGGGTAAAAAACTCCTGATCTTTTAGTTTGTCTACGTCAGTAACTGTAGCAATTGTAGGAGTCTCATCCTTAGGTAACAGTATTAGCTTACCGGCAGCTGCAGCCAGTTTTTGCGCCTCTTCCTGAGCTTTTACTTGCTCGGCAACCGGACTTAGAGCATACTTTTGATTCTGGTAGTACAAGTAGCCCGTTGCGCCAAGCAACACAACGCTTAACACCAGCGGAAAAAGGGTAACCGCTTTCTTCCTTAAAGCATCCGTCTCCGGCTTTGGTGCTGGAGAAAGCTCGCCGGTGGTTGCGTTTTTAGTAGCTGCCATCAGTCTCATTAAAGTATGAGTAAAAGTAAAAGTCAATCAAGCAGACAAGGCCGGTAGATGCTAAAATATGCGGATATATGTCTACCCTAGTCTTTTCCGACACGCACTTTACCCAAAGGTTTCAGCCACGGCAGTTTGAGGCCTTAGCAAAGCTTATTGCGGCATCAAACAAAGTCATCATCAATGGTGACTTTTGGGAAGGCTTAGTCATATCCTTTGACGAGTTCTTAGCCTCGGAATGGCGTAAGCTATTCCCGTTACTAAAACAAAAAGCTACGGTGTACGTGTACGGCAATCACGACGAGCAACTTTTTAGCGATAGCCGGGTTTACCGCTTTTGTGATACGGTGACTAACGAATATTGCCTAGATACGCCAACCCACAAGTATTTGTTTAGACACGGCCATGAATTTTTGTTTCCAAAATATTTTCGGGAGCGACACCAAGCACATGTTAAACGAGCTCGCTCGTTAAGAATGCGGCTAAGCAACGAAAAAAACATTCTGCTGCAAAACGTAGGCTTTGGGCTGTTTGGGCCGCGCGTCTTGCCGGCAGTCATTAATCGTATCCCACAAGACGTAAGGGCCACCATAGGCAAACCCGACCAGCTGCTAGTGTGCGGCCACACGCACAGGCCCGGCTATATGCCAAAAACTAACTTTGTGGACATAGGGTTCTTTAACTATGGATGGGCCAATTATTTGTCAATTAACGATGCCGGGGAGTTTAACTTAGTTAGCAAAAGGTACTAACAGCCCGGGTTTGTTAAAATAGGCATAAGTGGAGTAGACTTAATGCCAGAGTAGCTCAGTTGGCAGAGCAATCCCTTCGTAAGGGAAAGGTCGTGGGTTCGACTCCCACCTCTGGCTCCAACCAGCCACAACTAAATTTGCCCACAAGGCAGAAGGAGCAGTACGCATGAGAGAACATAGAAAAATCACCAAGGCCGTAATTGCGGCGGCAGGATACGGCACCCGGTTTTTACCGGCTACCAAAAACCAACCCAAGGAAATGCTACCTATCATCGACAAACCCATTATCCAGTACTTGGTGGAAGAGTTGGTGGCATCAGGCATAGAAAATGTCATTATTGTAACCCGGGCCGGGCAAAGCATCATGGAGGATTTTTTTGACAATAACATAGCGCTAGAGTACTCGCTGGAAAAAAGCGGCAAAATAAGCTCGCTGGAGCTAGTTCGCGAAATACCCCAGCTGGCAAATTTTGTATATGTGCGGCAAAAGCGGCATATGCCGTACGGCAACGGTACGCCCCTAATGGTAGCTAAGGACCTAATTGACGACGACGAGGCCTTTGTGTATATGTTTGGCGACGACTTAACCATAGCCAAGGGTAAGCCGGTCACTAAACAGCTTATAGATGTCTTCCACGCCCAAAACGCAGATGCGGTTATGGCCGTGCAGGAGGTTCCGTACGAAGAGGTTTATAGATATGGCACAGTAAAGTATAAAAACGACCCGGCTAACAAGTACGACATCGAGTCCATCCACGAAAAGTTACCCCAAGGTAAGGCTCCGTCTAACATGGCCGAATTTGGCAGATTTGTATTCTCGTACGACGTGATCAGGACACTGGAACAAACAGCCCTGGGTAAGGATAACGAGCTGTGGGTGGTAGACGCGCTTAATACCATGGCGGCGGACCATAAAAAAGTTATTGCACAGCCCATAGACGGCGAGTGGCTAACTACGGGCGATCCGCTACGATATCTCAAGGCCACCATCCGGTTTGCTCTAGAGCGGCAGGATCTAGCCAAAGACATCAGAGCCTATATTAAAAGCTTAAATTTGTAAAGGCAGTAAGTGTATGGACCAACGTGAAGACGAAGTCAAAAAAAGATTGTATACAACAGTGCTGGCAACTTTTGGCATCCTGGGGGCCATTTTTATTGCCTTACGGTTTTTTGCTGCCGATATTGGGTTTGTATTCGGGCTCATATCCAAAATCAGCCGCCCTGCCAGCCCAGCTGACACCGCTGCACCCCCACCACCCTACTTTTATAATGCTCCCACAGTCACTAACAAAAAGGATCTAACACTAAAGGGCTTTTCTGAGCCCGGATCACAGGTTAGCCTCTTTGTTAACGGTCCGCAGGTAGGAAGCATAACTGCGGACGCTACCGGCACGTTCACCTTTGACACTGTTAGCCTGATTGAAGGGCGTAACACCGTATTTGCTAAAGCCGCCGACGCGTATCAAAACCAAAGCGACAAGTCACAAACGCTAGAGATCACGTACGACACCAACAAACCAAAAATCACTATTCTGGAACCAAAAGACGGAAGCACCGTTCGTAATCTAAACCAAAGAATAACCGTCAAAGGATCATTGGATAAAAAGTGCGAAGTCAAAGTAAACAATAAGCTGGCAGTTACCGGAGCCAATAACACGTTTGAACTACTGCTGGGAGTCACCGAAGGCAAGGTAGACATAAAAGTAGAAGCAACAGACGAAGCGGGCAACACCGCCACAGAAACTATACACACTACCTACGTTAAAGCCGGCTTCTAAGTGCTACCGCCGGGGCACTAACGCCTCCCACAGGTTAGCGTAGCCGCCCTCAAACCCCACCGCCCACACCCCTACACCCAGCAGCCGCTTGGTGTGTACCAAGGCAGCCTTAAGGCGCAGCGACTGCTCGTCGTCGTACCATATTTGATGACTAGACCCTGTTTCCTCGTCCAGGTAGTTTACATAGGGTGTTTTTGCCGCGTCGTCCCACACCGGCGTGAGTTGTTTCTTGATCAACAGATCCGTTACTTCTGCATAGCTAATAGATCTAGAAAACCCTATAGCGTCGTTGCCTGCTATTCTGGTAGCCATGGGTGAAAAGTCTTGGACAACCCAGTTATAGCCATAAAAAGGCAGGCCTAAGATCAGCTTATCCGCCGGAACCATAGTCAAAAAAGCCTCAAGTGCGGAGGTAAGATTTAGTCTGGAAGTGGTGTAGGAGCCCCCCAACGGCGACACAGGACCTGCGGTGTCAGACTCTGGCCGATGAAAGTCGTAGGCCATAATAAAAATAGCATCGGCCACGGCGGTCAGCGTTTTGGGGTCGGTTAGCCTAACCTCACTCCGGGTGGCTCTATCCGCGGAGTCCGCGTACGCAGATACCACCACAAAGGCATCCCCCAGTGCCGAGTCTAAATAGGTATTGAGCACACCCACCATCCGCGAATAATTCTGGGCGTTCTGGGGTGTGGTGTAAGCTGGGTACTCAAAGTCCACGTTAACATCTTTAATGCCCGCCCAGGCAAGCTCGCGTTCAACATCTTTTGCCAGATCGGTCCAACACTTTGGGCAGGCCAACACAGCGTCTATGTCTGCCTCTTCGTGGCATATTAAAGTAAGCGATACCCTACCGCCCTTGCGTTTTACCGTTTTAATCGTTTCAGCTAGCACTTTATCTGACCGCCACTTCTTGTAAGGTCCATCCGTAGTTTGGATCCTGCCGGCCGCGTCAACAGTCAAGCCAAAATAGGCCAGATCCGTTATGGCAGCCACATTCAACTCTTCGTGTTCTAAGTTCCAATAGGGTAAAAACGCGTAGACACGCTCACCGGGTACCGGTTCCTTATATACAGTGGCGCTGCCCAAAACACTAAACGACTCGCTTAGCGGCTTAAGGAATACCGTTTCAATATTACTCCCACGGCCGGTTAGTACTACTAGCCCAAATAACACCGCACAAGCCAGGTACACAGCCAATACTTTGGTTCGGTTGATCGACATCATTTTAGTCTAGCATAAATATAGGTTAAAATGGCTGTATATGCGTAAGGTTGCGGTAAGGTCAAAAACTGTCTGGGTGGTCTGCATAGCGTTAGTGGCAGGACTAAGCATGCTTAGGCTTACCACAACTACTCACACCAAGCGCGCGCAGAACTCCAGCTACAGCATACCTAACCCGGATCCCAGCCAGGAAACACAGCCGTATACCCAATGTACCAACTTTTCCGCCGTGGAATATGCAACATACCCAAACTACTCTAGCTTGACCAAACCCAATAATAAGTTTGGGCTCTATATTTATGCGGAAGAGGAACGGTTTTTTAAACTAGCACAAGAACTAGTAAACTCAAACGGCGGCGACTGGGGCTACGTGCTCATCCCATACAATGTTAAAGACCGGGACTCGGCCAAGTGGCGCCGGGTTTTTAAGGACCTAACTGCCAAGCACTTAATCCCCATAGTGCAGTTATGGGACGTTAACATTACCGACTACGAGGGCGACACTAAAGAGGCGGCCAGCTTTTTAAACAGCTTTGCGTGGCCGGTAAAAGAGCGGTACATCAGCGCCTACAATGAACCAAACGACGACCGATTTTGGCAGGGCAACGCTGATCCAAAAAACTACGCCCGCGTCCTGGATTACACCATCACGGCCTTTAAGCAAGAAAACCCTAACTTTTTTATGTTAAATGGGGCGCTAAACGCAACCGCGCCCAACGGCAACGGCTACATAGCAGCGTTGTCCTTCTTAGACCAAATGCAGCGGGAAGTTCCCGGCATCTTTAGTAAACTGGATGGTTGGGCTAGCCACTCCTACCCCCAGCCTAACTTTGCTGGCAGTCCACACGCTTCCGGGTTGTGGAGTATCCAAGCGTACAAAGCCGAGCTGGACTATTTAGCAACTTCCTTAGGGCTTACCAAAACCCTGCCGGTCTTTATCACCGAAACCGGCTGGGCGCACGCAGAAGGCGAGTCATACAACAGCTCTTTTGTTACTGCGCAAACTGCCGCACAAAACATCCAAATTGCCTACGAACAAGTGTGGTTGCAGGACGATCAGGTCCGCGCGGTTACACCCTTTACCGTTGTGTACAACCCACCTTTTGACCATTTCTCCTGGATTAACAGCGACGGTGTGCCATATGAGCAGTACGAACTGGTAAAAAAGCTTAGCAAAACTAAGGGCGAGCCGGCAAGTTTACAAACTAGCGTGCTGCACATCAGCAACTGTCAAACTAAACCATGACCCACAGTGTTGTATACAATACAGCCGCGCAACTGTTGGCCAAAGTCGTTAGCATGGCACTCACCGTAGTAGCAACCATGCTGATTACCCGTGCGTTTGGCAAAGAAGGCTATGGGCAGTTTGCCATTATGCAAACCCTTCCCGCGCTGTTTTATATCCTAGCTGACTTTGGCCTCAATACCACGGCCCTTAAGAAAATCGCAGGCGGCAACGCCACCACGGCTCAACACTACTACCATACAGTTCTAAGCCTGCGACTTCTGCTGTCAATCATCTTTATAGGCATCCTCAACTGCAGCATCCTCTTGTTACCATACTCGGCCTTCTTAAAAACCGGTATTGCTGTCTCCTCCGTACTCATTCTTACCCAAGCCTTGTACGCTAGCACCAACCTACTCTTTCAGTACAAACAGCGGTACGACCTGTCGGCCATCGGCTATATTGCAGGTAGCGTCCTTACGCTCGTGCTGGTGGTGCTGGCTATTAGGGGCGGGCTAGATGTGCGACTGCTAAGTTTTGCCTATGTTGTAGGCGGCCTACTAACGTTTGTGGTCAATGCGGGCCTGCTAGCCAAGTTAAGGTACCTAACCTGTCTGCGCATCGATCTTGCCGTGGCTAAAAACCTCCTGGCAGGATCATTACCTCTTGGGCTGATGTTTATCTTTTCCCAGATAACTTTTAAGGCTGATGCCATTCTTATCTCACTCCTTAGCCTACCGCCAAAACTTGGGCTAACCAACGTGGAAGCCGTAGCCATCTATACACTGCCGTACAAAGTATTTGAGGTGGCACTAGTTCTACCAACGTTCTTTATGAACGCCATGTACCCGATCTTTGTAACCGGATGTAGGGAAAACCGCGGTAAGCTGCAGTCAGTCTTTAGGACCACCGTAAAGTACATGCTGGCACTAGGGTTGCTGGCATCAGCAACACTGTACGTGGCGGCACCAACAATTGTAACCGTGTTAGGTGGCCAGACCTTTGGCCAATCCGTAGCGGTGTTAAGAATCCTGGCCATAGGCCTGGTAATCTTTTTTCTCACACAGCCTATCTCGTACCTTATTGTCACGCTAGACAGACAAAAGTACCTGCCGGCCATTTATCTAGCTAGCGCCGTGTTCAACGTTACGGCCAATCTGATGTTTATTCCCACATATAGCTTTATTGCCTCTGCCTATATTACCTGGCTATCGGAAGCCCTGATTTTATGCCTGCTGAGCTTTGCTGCAGTTAAGTCGTGGCGGGAACACTATGCGCACAACTAACCTTTCCAGACTATTCTTACCGCTCTTTGGTTTGTGTCTTGGGGCTTTGGCACTAGGCCAATATGCCGTCCTGTACTCCTTTGGCTCAGGTAGTATTTATCTGTTTGACCTTTTCCTGGCACTCTTTGATGGCATCGGCCTGGTTTATCTGCTAACCATAAAACAGACTCTTAAGATACCAGTATCCTTACTGCTGCTGCTGACCTTTTGCGCTTTTGGGGCAGCATCACTGGCCTTTAGCCCCCTGCAACTGGAACCTATGGACACCCTGGTTGCAGCTAGTTATCTAGTGCGCTTTCTAACGTATGTACTATGTGCAGCCCTACTCTGCCGTCTAACCAACCTTGGGGTTATTCAGGTGGATAAACTCCACCGCGGAGTTGTGTATACCGGGCTTGTTCTTTTTGCGGCGGGACTTGTGCAACTAGTCATACTGCCTGATCTGGCAACGCTAAACCCCACGCTTGGGTGGGATCCCCACAAAAACCGCATGGCCTCCACCTTGTTTGATCCTAATTTTCTTGGCATGTACTTTGTTATATGTTTAGCGGCAGCGGTTAGGGTAAAAACACCCGCCACCCGTCGGCTGGCCACACACTATCTGCCAATACTCATGTTGCTCATGGGCATCTTACTCACCTTCTCCCGAAGCGCATGGCTTGCCACAGCCATCCTGCTCCTGTTTAGCCTCCTTAGGCAAAGACTCTTACTGCTTAGCTCTCTGGCAGTACTACTACTTGCGGTCTTTGCCATCCCCAGAGTACAAACCAGACTCGCCGGTATTACAGACCCGCAGGACTCCGCTAGCTTTAGGCTGGTTTCCTGGCAAACTACTTGGGAGATCACCAGAGACAACTGGGTGTTTGGGATTGGTTACAACGCTTTTAGGTACGCGCAACAGGAGTATGGTTTTTTGGGCACTGCAAGCTCTACTACTCGATCCGGGGCCGGTAGTGATGCCAGCTTGCTGTTAGTTTTAGCCACTACCGGTATTTTTGGGCTTATCTGCTTTGGCGGCTACTTTGGCGCTGTGTTGGCACAGGCACTTAGCCGGCGGGACACAGTTATCGTGGGACTGATTTTGGCCTTACTCGTTGATTCCCTATTTATTAACTCGCTGTTCTATCCTCAGATTGCTGTAGTCAGCCTGCTGCTCTTTACTGTACCGGCACAAAATGGTGGCCGCTAAAGGATTCGAACCTTTGACCTCTGCAATGTGAATGCAGCGCTCTAACCAACTGAGCTAAGCGGCCGCGTGACTTATAGCTCGGTTAATTATACAATCAATCGATGAAAAAAGCGCTGGTGAATTTTGTTGAAACGTTTGTGGTAGGGCTTTTGTTGGCTATCCTCATCATGGTATTCGTCGGCCAATCGTTGGAAATTACCGGCGACTCCATGTACCCCACGCTCAAAAACGCCGAACGGATTGTGGTAGAAAAAATAACCTATAAGAGCCGAATACCGCAGCGAGGCGAAATTGTGGTGTTTAGGAGTCTGCAAAACGACGCGATCTTTTTGATAAAACGCGTTGTAGCGCTTCCCGGTGACACTATAGCACTGGACGCCGGGCGCATGCTGGTTAACGGGAGGGCTATTGACGAAAAGTACCTGCCAGACCAAGTCCCACTACAGGACTTGGGTGCGCTGGCTAAGTACGCTACCGCCCCCATTCCACAAGGCTTTATGGCTGTTATGGGCGACAATCGGGACGAAAGTTTTGATTCCAGGATGTTTGGGCTTGTCCCCTTTGACAAGTTGGTGGGCAAAGCCTTGGTGGTTTTTTGGCCGCCGGCCAGACTGATTTAAGCTGTAACACTAACGCGTTTGCGTCTACCTAAGTACTGTGCAAAGTTGACCCTACCGCTATCCATAGCGTACAAAGTAAAATCCTTACCCATCTTTACACCCTGCCCTGCAATAAAAGTCCGTCCGCGCTGGCGTACGATTATTTGCCCTACTGTAACGCCCTGGCCATGGGAAAGCTTAACACCAAGCCGTTTCCCGGCAACATTACCTTTTTGCGTAGCTTTTGATGCGGTAGCAGTTTTATGCGCCATTTAGTTATCCTCCGGTTTCTTGGGTGCGGTAACTGACTTTGGTGCTGCACTCAACCCAATACTCTTGACTTTGAGCACGCTAACGGGCTGGCGGTGTCCTTTTGTACGTCTATATCTTGATTTAGCTTTGTACCGTGCCACCATTACCTTGGTATCTTTTTTGTCTGCCAACTTCTCTAAATCCACCAGTATGTTGTACACATACGGTGTACCAACTACAGTCTCGCCGTCATGTTTGTAAAAAAGCGTCTTACATACAGGGTCGTCTTGCCTGGTAACCTCCAGAACGTCGCCCTCTTTAACCATAAACTGTCTGCCCGCTAGCTCTATTATTGCGTATGTCATAACTGGGGAATGGTACAACATCTGGGGGGCTTTTTCAAGCACCGATTGTCTGGTATGATAAAAGGATGGACGGATACTTTGTACACTTAACTGCCAGCACGCTAAAATTAGCACTTTTTGCCGACACCCAACCTACCAAGCTAGTTACAGAGGAACTGCTCCCTACGGCCCTCTCCCATTCCAGAATTGTGGATGCCCATGAGTTTGCTAAGGAGTTTTCTAGGGTATTGGCGCAGGATCTTGGCGGGACTCTCCCAAAATTACCTATGTACTTTGTGCTGGAACCGGAACTCACAGAACTATTTTTGTTAACAACCTCTAAAAATCAGTCTGCCGAGCAGTTTGAGCAGCAAATCAAAGACCGCTTGGTGGACGACCAACTGGCCGACCTGTACTACGGTTACTTTAAGATCGCACCCTTTATCTACCAGTTTGTGGGCATTCATAAAGAGGTTATGCAAACCCTGCTGGACGCGGCCACCGAAATTGGGCTGGAACTGGCGGGGCTTTTGCCTTTTGGCCTTATTTTGCCAAAAACCAATGCCCACATCTCCAGTATGTTTGTGTTACCGCACGGCGATTCCACCACCGTAGTTTTTAGTGAACTCACCGGAACCACCTTTGCCGAAAAATTGGACAAAAAAATTGCCCTGCCGGAACTCATAGAACTCTTCTGGAAACTGTCTGTATACAACACAAAACAGACCGGCCTGGCAATGTGCACTTTTGCGGAAAACGCGCACGTTTTTGGCTCACACCCGATTGAACTCATAGGCAACGGGACACTGGAAAAGGGCTACGAGGAACTGGCGCTTGCCAAACAAACCCTGGAGGAAAACACCTCGCTGGTTACTAGCCAAACTAACCTGCTCCGGCTTTTGCCGGTTCCACAGCTGGCACCTGCACCACGCGTCCCGGCCGTAGCGGTAGCATCTCTTGCGGCAGTACTACTTGTTGGCGGGCTTATTCTCCAGCTTACAGTGGGGTTTAACACCATCTTTGGCAAACCCGCCCCCACTCAACCCGACCAAACCGTTTTAGCTGACCAAAATCAGGCTCCGGCGGACGCCGAGCAAAAGGTACCCACACAGCCGCAGGCTCAACTGAAGCGCGCGGACATAAAGCTCAAGGTGGAAAACGGCAACGGCATACCCGGCTCTGCAGGAAAACTCAAAAGTTATCTGGAGGGGTTTGGCTACACTGTAGTGTCGGCAGGCAATGCCACCAAGTCTGACTACACCCAAACTACTGTTCAGTTACCCAAGGAGCTGAGCCACTACAAGGACTTGCTTACTAACGATCTTAAAACAAATTATTCGGTAGTTATTACCCCTGTGGACACCAAACCCACTGACTACGATATTCTTATTATTGCAGGGTTGAACTAACCGTTTCCTCTTGCACCCCGTGGCGCTGATTCTCGTATCTAGCTAACATAAACAGGTAATCGGATAGCCTATTTAGGTAGGGAATCAACTCGGTGTGCGTGTTTAACTCTACAAGCGACCTTTCGCACCGCCTGCAAACCGCGCGGGCCACGTGCAAATATGCCGAGGATGCGCACCCGTTGGGTAAAATAAACTGAGCAAGTCGGGGGAGTTTGTTGGTCAACACGTCAATGTGGCGTTCCATCAGCTCTACCCGGGTTACTAATGCCGCCTTAACACCGCCGGCGGGCGTGTACCCTGCTATGACCGAGCCGATACTAAATAGGTCTTGCTGAACCCGCGCCAGGTGTGCACTACCCGATCGAGTCATCGCAAGGCGAGCCACACCTAACCACGCGGTCAGTTCGTCCAAGTCCCCCAGGGCACCAATGGAGTTACAGGCTTTACTAATACGACCGCCGGTAACAAGCGCTGTTTTCCCTGTGTCACCTTGTTTAGTATAAATCGGCATTAGTTGTAGGCTGGCGCCAGTTAACAAACACTGTAGCCACACTCGTAGCACTTAGAGCACCCTTCCTCGTTGATCAACGAGGAGTTACCACACTCAGGGCACATATTCACATGGGAAAACACCGAAACGTCTTTTTTGTCTTCTGTATTGTCTACCATATTGGCGCCATTGCTCCTAACATGAATGTCACAGTCTTCCGCCAAAACCTTGGCTACCGCGTCTGGTATGGAGCTTACTCGCTTGCTGCCAAAACCCACCGAGCGCGACCCCCCAATCCCCAACAACTGCACCACTATTTCTTTAGCGGTCCGTAGCGGATTGTCTGACACCCTAAGCCAGCCTGAAATAAGCCTGCCCAAAGCCTCCGACAGCGCGGCTACATCACTACCGGCTTTCCCTACATTAGCAAAAACTTCCATGGGACTGCCCTCGGCATCCTTATTTACCGTAATAAAAGCCTTGCCCTGGGGCGTGTCTAGCTTATAGGTGGTCCCGGTAAGCCTGTAACCCCGCTCCACTTCCTTTTTAATGGGTTCAGGTGTTACCGCCGCCTCTAGAGCTCCCTCTTTTTTAGTCTTGGTCTCCTTAGTTTCCAAAACTACTTCCTGCCTGGACCCCGCCACATAAACCGTTAACCCCTTGCACCTTAGTTCCCACCCTAGCATATACACCTTAGCTATATCGTCCTTGCTGGCCGTAGGTGGAAAGTTACAGGTCTTGGAAATCGAATTGTCTATAAAAGCCTGGATAGCGGCTTGTGTCTTAATGTGCTCTTCGGGCGTAACATCCATAGACACCACAAAAGTAGTTTTAAGCTTATCCGGAAGCTCGGTAATGTCTTGACACGAACCTGTTTCCAACACCCGCTCCACAATTTTCTTTTTAGACTCTTCTTTTAGCTGTAACCCGTCCAATGCCTTATCGAACAACGGACTAACATAGGTTAGTGTAAGTTTCTCTGCATCTCCTGCTGCTTGGTACACGTTTCTGTAATAGGCTAGCGCAAAAACCGGCTCGCAGCCGTAGCCTTCCACTCCTGCTACCGTAGAAATGGTGCCGGTAGGTGCAACAGTGGTTTGCGCAGAGTTTCTAATACCGTGTTTTTTAAGTCCGGCCTGGACTAGCCCCCAGTCTAATCTTGGCCTACTAAAATCCTTCTTAAAAGGTTTTATGGGAACAGGCGCGTGCCAGGTTAGTTTTTTTGGGTCGTACATGCTGCCTTTAATAGCAGGAAACGGCCCGCGCTCTCTGGCTAGCTCAATAGAAGCCAGCATAGAGTGATACCTAATAAACTCAGTAACCTGCCCTGCAAAATCGCAGCCTTCCTCTGACCCGTACCTAACACCAAGCGAGTACATCACGTCCGCTAGCCCCATAAAACCCAAGCCAATGCGTCTGCAACTCTCTGCGGCTTGCCGTAACTGCGGCACCGCATCCACGTAGTTATTGGCCGTTACTACATTGTCCAAAAATCTAGTCGCCAACACAACAGTTTCCTGTAAAGCCTCCCAATCCAGCTGTCCGGTTTCGTCTAGATGCTCTAGTAAGTTGATAGATCCCAGACAGCAATTTTCATACGGCCCAAGCCACTGCTCGCCGCACGGGTTGGTAGCCTTAAGTTCGTACAGATGCGGAACGGGATTGTATTTGTTTGCCTCGTCAATAAACAACACCCCGGGCTCACCGTTTTTGTAAGCGTAGTCCACAATCAATTCAAAAATCTCTCGGGCTCGTGGCGACTCTACAACCTTGTTGGTATGCGGATCCACCAAATCGTACCGCTTGTCGTCCTTTACTGCCTGCATAAACGCGTCTGTTATCGCCACAGAAATGTTAAAGTTACTAATTTCGCCTTCGTCCGATTTGCACTTGATAAACTCACGAATATCGGGGTGGGTTATCAGCAAAACAGCCATGTTGGCGCCGCGCCTTACTCCACCTTGTGCTACCTCTCCAAACGCCTTGTCATACACCGCCAAAAACCCTACTGGGCCCGTAGCTTTGCCCATACTGCTTGCGACCAAGGCCCCTTTTGGCCGCAGGTCTGAAAAAGAAAAGCCGTTCCCTCCGCCCACCTGCTGAATGAGCGCGGCATTGCGCAAAGTAGAAAAAATACCATTCGGGTGCTTGCCAAGGTCGTCTTCAATGGGCAATACAAAACACGCCGCCAACTGACCTAATGGCGTTCCCGCCCCGGTAAAGGTGGGTGAGTTAGGAAAAAACTTTTTACTGGAAATTAGGTTATAAAAATCAATCGCCGACTTAGCCTCATAGCCATATAGCGCATCAGGTGCTGCTACAACTTTGGCAATACGGTCAAACATACCCTCCACCGTCTCGGCAACCACACCGTTTTGGTCTTTTAACAGGTACCGCTTTTCTAAAATTTTTACCGAATTAGGAGAAAAACTTATTGCGCTGTTTTTTGCCAACGCCTTTTTTACTTTAGCCATAGGCAGACTTTATGAGTTAACAACTTTGCACTGCCGAGAAAGTTATTAGCTCACAATCCTTTTCTCATTAAATTGATACCCGCAGTTCAGGCAACTCACACACTTTCTCAAATAATGGATGCAACTGCAAACAACGCGTGTTGTTAAGTCGAGAAAAACATGCGCGTACGACAAGTGCGAGTGCGCAATTGAGTACATTTCTCCACTAGTAAAGTAAGGGGGGGGATAGCCAGCACTCACTGGCTATTATTTGCCGCGCAGAAAGGCGGGGATATCGTATTTATTGTCGTCCTGCAGCGCTGGATCCGCGCTTTGAGCATCCGGCTGGGGTTTTTCCGAAGACGGTTGACCCTGCGCAGGTTGATCACGCCGGTCAAGCGTATACCCGGCTTTTTTATCTCTGGGAAGGCCGTAAGGCGTTTTTTCGGCCCCGTCAAAACCGGTGGCAATAACGGTTATCCGCATCTGATCCTCCATGCGCTCGTCAATGGTAGTGCCAAAAATAATATTGGCATCGGTGGATGCAGACTGACCAATTATTCTAGCCGCCACATCAACCTCACGCATGGTCAGATCCCTGCCACCAATCACATTAAACAAAATGCCGGTGGCACCTTCTATGGACACGTCCAATAGCGGTGACGAAATAGCCGACTTGGCGGCTTGCTCTGCCCTATCTGCGCCCGTCCCAATCCCAATACCCATTAGCGCTGACCCGGCATCTTTCATAATCGCTTTTACGTCAGCAAAATCCACATTGATAAGCCCCGGCATCACAATCAGGTCCGAAATACCCTGTACGCCTTGATTGAGGATGCTGTCGGACACCTTAAATGCGTCCAAAATACTCATCTTGTCGTCGGCAATTTCTAGCAGCTTTTGATTAGGAATAGTAATTAACGCGTCAACTTCACTTTTAAGCTCGATAATCCCGCGCTCGGCGTTGCTCATTCTTTGCGCGCCCTCAAAGATAAAGGGTTTGGTAACCACCCCTACAGTTAGCGCACCCAGCTCTTTAGCCAATGACGCAATAATAGGCGCCGCGCCTGTGCCGGTACCGCCACCCATCCCCGCGGTAATAAAAACCATGTCGCTTTCCTCCAGATTGCCCCGTAGGATGTCTAGTGACTCTTCAGCTGCTTTTCTACCTATCTCCGGGTTAGATCCCGCACCAAGCCCGTGCGTCAAATCCTGCCCAATGGGGATTTTGACCATAGCTTTGCTGATAGAAAGGGCTTGAGCGTCAGTATTAACTGCAATAAACTCCACACCGGAAATCTGCCCGGACTCAATCATGGTATTGATCACATTACAACCGGCACCGCCTACACCAACAACTCGTATTTTTGCAAATTTCTCTATTTCCGGTTTTACAAGCATTAATCTAGGGCTTAGGGCAGAAAGCTTTTCAGTTTAGAGATCAAATTCTTAACTACTTGCCCTATCTTACCCGATGCTGCATTAGAATTCAAGAGGCTTTGGCTGCGGACCATTTTTGCAGCGTAAATCATAGCTCCCACACAGGCAGAGGCATCAGGACCCTGGATATCATCTATTAAACCTGAAACACCTTTGGGAAAACCCACCCGAACCGTCATCTTTAACACCTGTTTGGCAACTTTTTCGGCACCTACTGTAAGCGAAGCTCCGCCCGTTAAGACACAGCCCGCTGGCAGCTTGGCTTGAAGGTTAGCCTTTTTAATCTCGCCTGCTACCAACTCAAAGATCTCTTCCAATCGTGGATCAATAATGCCGTATAGGACTCTTTTGGACACAGTATTTGTTTCCAAACCGTAACCAGTGGCATCAAATTCATCTGAAATAGTGCTGGCTGGTTTTACCACTGACCGGTCAAATTCCCTGGCTAGACTCATGTAGTCAAGTTTTTCGTTGCTCAGTTTAATCTTAATTTTCTCAGCCGTATCAAGGCTGGCCCTAAGTCCAATAGCCAAATCATTAGTTATGTGCTTGCCACCCACCGGTAAAACCGCTGAGTAGATGGGTGCACCCTCTAGAAAAATAACTAAAGCCGTACTGCCGCCCCCAATGTCAACTAGAATCGTACCTAGTTCTTTTTCTGTATCCGTTAGCGCGCTTTCGGCCGATGCTACACCCGTAAATACCCAACCGCCTACATCCACACCTACCTTTTTTACACACTTCTCCAGATTATGAATGGATGTAGACAACCCATGGATGATGTTGGTTTCTACCTCTAGCCGCACCCCACTCATGCCCACAGGATCTTTGATCCCGTCCTGCCCATCCACTATAAAGTCGCGGGGGATCACGTGAATTACTTCTCGGGACGAAGGCAGACTCACCGCCTGCGCAGCTTCAGTGGCACGCGCTACATGTTCCGGCGTGATCTCAGAGCTCTCATACGGAACCACTGCCACTACACCGCGTGAGTTCAACGTCTCTATGTGCCCGCCGGAAACCGTAATGTACGCGGAAGAAATGGAAACACCCGCCATTTTTTCTGCGCGGTCAATACTCTGAGAAATACTTTCTACCGCCTCGTCTATGTTTACCACTGCCGCCTTGTTGATACCTTTAGACGGCACCTTGGAGACACCAACCACCGACAGCTTATTTTCAGAGAGAGCTGCCACTATAGTTAAGACCTTGGTTGATCCTGCATCTATGGCGGTAATGAATTTCTCTTTTGGCATGTGTATTAGTCTCTAGTTAACAAATTCTACTATTACTTTATCAAATCGTAAATCAATTTTCTTTAACTTCTTACCTTCCGCCTTAAAGGCTTCCATCAACTTGGCGTAGACTTTAATCTGTGGCTTAGGGTTCTCAGCGTTAGAAAACAAAACCTGCGTAGCATCCCCTGTGAAAAACTCCGTGTACCTAGGATACGAGCTTATGGTGGAAAGTGCAACATTATCTTCATCCAAGGCTTTAATTAGCTCAAAATAGTAGCTAACAGCCCCCGCCTCCACAAATTTGCCTACTTCTACTTTCTGGCTGTAATTAATCACCGGTAGGTTGGTAGTTGCCTTGTCCGCCGGCCCAAGGATAAAGCCTTCCGCGTCTACAAAGTAAAAGTTGTCACCCGCACTGCCGGCTTGCGGCAGGATCAATGCTATAGGCACCCGCTCACTAACAGTTATCCGCAGGCGGTTGGGCAAAACCTTGGTAAGTGTCACCGACCGGGAGGCTAGAAAATTGGACGTGATAGCTTTGTGGATGTCGTCCACATCTACAAAAACTATATTTTTGCCCAGTGCTTTCTCCTCCGCCATCTGTTGCACATCTGTCCTGTTTACAAAACGGTCGGCACCATAAATTTCCACCGCCCTCAGTGTCAGCGGCTGATACTTTAGGTAGTACCACACCCCAAGCCCTACCAAACTACCTGCAGCCAAAACCTTACATGCCGCCAGCACGTGCCGTGTGCGTCTCTCCTTGTTTGTCCGGGCAGGTTTTCTCACTAGCGTTCTCTTCCGAGCCTGCTCCTGAAAATAGATGAGTGTGGAAACAGATTTTCTAGTCATGGTAGTTGGGCAGCAACAACAGCAATTGACGGACGATCAGGTCGGCCGGAGCAGTAGTCACGGTACGGAGCTTGGAGCCAGTTGACACTCCCGGACCAGACAACTCACCAAGTACCTTGGTAACGGCGGCTACCAAACTCTCCTTTGACAAAAGGGCTTCGGGCAAAAGTAGCCCTAACCCCGCTTCAACTAACACCCTGGCGTTTTCATACTGCTCGTTATGCGACACCCACGGAATGGGGATTAATATACACCGTTTTGTCAGCGCCAAAAGTTCTCCGGTAGTGTGCGCGCCAGCCCTGGCAACAACCACAGCACTTTTGGCAAAGGCCTCGCCGATTTCATCCGCGTAGATAAACTTGCGGAGGTAGTATCGCCCGTGGGGTTTATCCAATGCTTGCGCCAACCCAGTCAAAACTTCAAAGTCAGCATACACCGAATTATCGCCGCATTGATGAATAACATTACACATCGCCAATAAGTCGCCCAAGGCCTCGCCAACTACCTGGTTGATTATGTGCGAACCGATCTTTCCGGTGGTTATGTAAACTGTAGGCAGCGCTGTATTCAGCTCAAAACTCTGCGAGACCGCCTTAAAGATTTCCTGCCGCAACGGTAACCCTACAACCACGGTTTTAGCTTTGGGAAAGTACTTGGCTGACTGAGGCCAAGAAACTAACACCTTGGTGGCAAATTTTGCCACCACTCTGTTTGCCCACCCGGCTACCACGGTTTGCTCGTGCGTAACGGCCGGAATACCTAAAATCCACCCTGCTAGCACTGTAGGTACCGCAATGTACCCCCCAAAAGACAAAATGGCATCGGGCTTCAGCTTAGCCAACAGGAACAGACATTGACACACCCCCAGGGGGATCTTGATCAAGCGCCAAAGATTAACGGTTCGATAAAACTTGCCAGCGTGGATGTGATAAAACGGAATACTAAGCGCGGTGATCTCGTGAAACTCCAATGTGGGATGTGTGTCCCCTTGAGCAGAAAACTTGTGCCCAAACCAGTACATCCGCACCTCTGGGTGTTCGGCGCGCAGTTGGCGTATAACCGGAAGCGCACTACTGTGATGTCCTCCAGTGATAACTAGCTTCATTTACCTTGATCCTGCAAACTGTGTAACAACGTTAAGCATCTGTACAGGCTATTTTACCTCAAATCTAATTGGTTTGGCGTAAGTGAATATTAGAAAGCAGTCCCAACGCCGCCAGTGCAAAAACCATGGAGGAACCGCCATAGGATATAAAGGGAATCGGAATACCTGTAAAGGGAATAAGATTTGCCATCACATAGATATTTATTAAATACTGAAAAAAGATCCAAGCACACACACCAGCACCTACCATTTTTTCGTAGAGCAGTACCGCAGTGGATGAAATCCTAAGCATTTCATATGCCAACCACCCAAAGCCAAAGATTACCAGACTACTGCCAAAAAAGCCCAGCTCCTCGCCTACCACTGCAAAGATTGAATCGCCAATTATTTCCGGGGTGTAGTGTGCCTTTTGCTTAGACTGACCTATTCCCACACCAAAAGCTCCGCCTGACCCCAGCCCAATAAGGATCTGATCGCTTTGATACGACTGATGTAACTGTGTCTGACCACTCCGATCAAACAAGGCTTCAAGCCGCTCACGCCGATACGGAGAAACTAGGATAAACACAAAACCAAGCAGAACAACTGCGGGAGCCAATACCATAAGCGGCTTTAGTTCCGCCCCAGAAATAAAGTAGATAACCGTGGCAATAATTAAAAGCAGCACTGCATTGCTCATATTTGGCTGCAGTAAAATTAGTAGTGATACACATAAACTCACCCCAAAAAAATAGGCAAAGGGCTCATATCTCCGCTTAGCCGTTCTAAGCTTGGTTTCAAGCAAACTGGGCATATATAAAATAAAAGCCAGCTTGGCAAAGTCAGTGGCCTGAAAACCCAAGCTGGGGGGTACCAAATATATCCATCGTCTTGCGCCATTTTTACAGGGACAAAACGCAATGTCGTTTTCTATAGTCGCGCTGGAGCAGGGAAAAACTACTGAGGTACCAGCCAAAAACACCAAGCCCACAAGCGACATATAAAACAGACCTTTGGCTAAACTGCGTATCACCTTTTGGCTTGTCAGTGTAACTAAAGTAAAAAGCACTAACCCCACTGCCGTCCAAACTAGTTGCAACTTAGCAATGTACGTTGGATCTTTAAAAAACCTCTGGGAATATAAAGGCGACGCGTTATAGACAGTGAGTACTCCAAAGGCCAGGATCCCAAGCACCAGGTAATAAAACTTCCTAGATGTGCGAGCAGTGTGCATCATTGTTGCTAC
>Ga0172379_10001928_pt1 | contig 38769 bp, 21 predicted proteins | sample GrowelOW334metaG_FD_119756 | JGI IMG/M metagenome (GOLD analysis project Ga0172379, IMG submission 119756) | Groundwater microbial communities from an aquifer near a municipal landfill in Southern Ontario, Canada - Groundwater well OW334 metaG | ecosystem: Environmental > Aquatic > Deep... | reverse complement strand
GTGGCCATCCTGGTTGTGAAGGCCGTGGGCACCAAGACCACGAGCACCTTCGACAACGTCCAGACCCAGATGACGTCGCAGGGCATTGCGACAACGTCGCCGACCGCCGCCAGTTCGTAGAAAAGAGCAAACTTGTATTGACGCTCGCGTGTCCTGACTGACGCACGAGCGGGAAAGAACAGCCCGAGTTCTCGTGAAGGATTTAGAGAGAATTCGGGCTGTTTCTTGGGAAAACGCACTATCGGCCGCGCGCGTAATTCATGGAATCCTGACTTCAGTATGACAGCGACGCTCAATCGGCGGCAGTTTGTCAAGAAGCTGGCCATTGGCGCAACTGGTGGCGCGGTGTTGGGACTTGGACTTGGCTATTGGCGGAATCGCGAACCGGCCTCGCGCGTCACGATCCTGAAGGCGAAGAGCTACACGGAAAACCTCGCCGACTTGGTCAAGCGCGCCCTGCAAGACTATCCCGCGGTAATCGAACGCGCCCGAGGCAGACGCGTCGTGCTGAAGCCAAATCTGGTGGAATACTACGAAGCCCGCGGCGTGAACACCCATCCCGCGCTGGTCGCGGCGGCGATTGGGGCGTTCCGGTCGCTGGGCGCGAGAGAGGTCATCGTGGCAGAAGGGCCGGGCCATCAGCGTGACACGGAGATGTTGATCGAGCAGTCGGGACTGGACGACGCGCTAAAAGCAGAGCGCACAGTGTTCGTGGACCTCAACCTCGACTCCACCCATCCCGTGCCGCTTCGGGCGAACTACACGCGGTTGGGGCGGCTGTTTTTTCCGGACACGATCCTCGGCGCCGATCTGGTGGTTTCGATGCCGAAACTGAAGACGCATCACTGGGTAGGCGCGACGCTGTCGTTGAAAAACATGTTCGGCACGGTGCCGGGCGTCAAATACGGCTGGCCAAAGAATGTGCTGCACTGGTGCGGCGACCAGAGCATCGAGAAGAGCATTGTGGACATCAACCTCGCCTTGCAGCCCGGTTTTGCGATCGTTGACGGCATTGAGGGCATGGAAGGCGATGGGCCGCTACGCGGCGAGACGGTGCAGTCGGGCGTCATCATCATGGGTGACAACCTGACGGCTGTGGACGCCACCGGAGCGCGCGTCATGGGGCTGAACCCGGAGCGACTGAACTATTTGCAGGTAATGCAACGGCACGGCGGAACACTCAGCGAGTCGCGAATCGAGCAGCTTGGCGAGACGGTCGGTGCGGTGCGTTGTGACTTCAAGGTATTGCCACCGTTTACGTTCTTGAAACTGACGGCGGCCGGTCGCAATATGCCGCAAGAAGAAAACTGTGGATAACGCGGCAGAATTCTGTCATGAAAGGCATGAGCATGCGCCCAGGAACCTTGTTTCTCATCGGAGCTATCGTCCTTGCAGCGGCGACGGCTTATTTCTTTTACGACTACCTGCAACAGGTCTCCAGGCCCAAGACGGCCCCTGAAAAGCAGGTCGTCATGTCTTGGGTTGCCATCCCTGCGCGGCAGCCCATCACGGCGGAGATGGTCAGGATGTATTCCGTGCCGCAGAAGATGCTCCTCACCAACTCCATTGCCAAACTCGAAGACGTCGTGGGCAAATGGACCATTACCGCCATCAAGCCGTTCGAACAGGTCCGTCTCAACGATATCGCCGAAAAAAGCAAACTGCCGGGACTAGCTCCGTCCATTCCGCCGGGGAAGCGCGCGATCACCATCGGCATCACCGACACCAAAGGAGTTGCAGGTGCTATTTTCTCCGGCGATCGCGTGGATATTATTGCCAACCTGAAAGATCCCACGCGCAACGAGCAGGTGGTGCAGGTGCCCCTTCAAAACCTGACGGTGCTGGCCGTGGATAGGAACATAACGGATCCGACAGTGGGCGCCAGTTCATCGCTGACATTGTGCGCTACCCCCGAAGAGGCGCAGTTGATTACAGTGGCTGAAGAATCCGGCGCAATTCGCGTGATGCTCCGATCGCGTGAAGATCAAGCGGCGATCATCGAGACTGATGCTGTTTCCCTGCGCAAGTTCCTGAGGCCTCCGGAGGAGAAGCCGAAAGCGGAACCACAATCACCGCCGCGGGTGTCGGCGCCCCCACCCTCGCCGCCGCCCCCGACTTCACCGCCGACGAAAAAAATTACGATCCACATTGGAAAAGAGTCCAAGGACTATGAAGTAAAGATGTCCAAGGACAAAGAGGCGAAGTAATTGAGGCGCGCCCCATGGTTACCAGCTTCATGATCAGGAGAACACCAATGAACTTCTTCACCTGTTTGTTCACGCCAGCTCTCGTCGCCGCTACGCTCTTGGCCGCAAACCCCGGCATGGCCGCCGAGCCGGCTGCGCAAGCCAACGCCCCAACCGCAAGCAAGCCGCTGCGGTTGCCTGCTTCCGACACCAATGTGGTCGCCGCCATCCGCCCCCTTGCACAAACCAACGCGCCGTCTGCCAGCAAAGCGCCTATTTCACCGGTCTCCGGTTCTGACGCTATCGTTACTTCCAAACCGGCCGCACAGACCAACGCACCGTCCGCCAGAAAGGCGCCCGTTCCGGTGGCAGCCAGATCCAACATCGTTGTTGTCACCACTCCGGTCGCGCAAACCACTGTGCCAGTGATAAGCGTGACGCAGCGTCTGCCAGTCTCGGTCTCTGCTATCACAGCAGCCGCCACCCAGCTTGTGCAGACCAACATGCTGACGGTGGGAGAAGCGCGTCTCTTGGCGGCCTCCGGCTCCAACATTGTCGTCCCCGTGGAAGACGTTGTTCGGGTGATACCGGCGGGACCGGGCAAGGTCGTTGTCAGCGCGGAGCAGGAAGGTCACACGGACATGATGGTTCTGGATGACGACAGCAAGATCACCGAACATTACACGATCATCGTGACCAAGAAACAGCATACGGCCGAGAAGCTGACCTACGAGGCGTCGCTGGAGGATTTTCGTCAGGTTGTAAAGAAGATGGTCGGCGACCACCAGGTAAGTTTCGACATGCTGGTGGGACCGCGCATTTCGTTCAACGGCACCAATCTGGTGGCCCAGCCGCATCCGGTGTTGTTCATTCACGGTGAGGCCAAGGACGAGATCGAAGCCAATACGATTCGCAGCGTGGCCTCTCGGTTTTACGGCCAAGGCGATTTCGGCAGCACCAGCCAGCAAGTCTCATCCGTTCCTTCCGTAAACCCCAACGGTTCAACAGCCACCAACACGGTGCAGATCACCAATCTGCAAAATGACCCGAACATCGTGGATCAAATGACCATTCGAACTCACCATCAAGTCCGGATTCGCATTCAGGTGGCTGAGGTTAACATTACTGCGGCGAAGCAGAAAGGCATCAGGTATTCCGATTCTTTCAGCTATGGCATAGGAGGTTTCGCACAACAGCTTAACGGACTTAATTTTAAGCCAAGCACTCTCGCCGGCATGATGGCACCGGGGGCCGCGGATTTCGGCAGCGGAACTACCGTGCCCGCGAGCTTTCGTGCCACATTGCAGTTGCTGATCAGCGACGGTTACGCCCGCCTGCTTTCGGAACCCACGCTCGTAACCAAGAGCGGTCAGGAAGCCTCGTTTCTGGCCGGCGGCAGTATCATACAGGCCATCGCGGGCACGGGCGTGGCCACGACGCAACTCATCCCTTTTGGCGTGCGCATGAACATCAAGCCGATCGTGGATCGCGCCGATCACATAGACGCTGAAGTTTACACGGAGGTCAGTGATGTGCCTGCGACCCTTGACAACACCGGAGGCCAAATAGGAATCCTGAGTCGCACCTCCACCGTCAAGCTCCGCCTCAACAACCACGACACGCTCATCCTAGGAGGATTGCTACAGAACAATTTTCGCAACACCATCCATAAGCTGCCGTGGATCGGCCAGGTTCCGATTCTGGGCGCGCTCTTCCGTAGCAAGGACTGGAACAGTGGCCAGACCGAACTATTATTCTTCGTCACGCCCGAAATCATTGGCGAGGATCTGAAGGCGGATACCGAGCGCAACGTCGCCACGCCCGCCATGAGACAGTGGCACAACGCGGACAGCCACAAGGACATTCTCTCCGATCCCAAGTCACATGCCAGGCCCGACAACGACCTGCATGATCTCCTTGGTTTGCCGCCTGACCGCATGCATGATGAGCAATTGAAGCAGGCGCCGGTGGTGCCTGACACCGCGCCGATGCGCGGGGCCAGCCAGTAGCGCGAGTGTTGTTTCTGTGCCATGGTAGCGGCTGAATCATGAGGCATGTCAATCGAGTCAGACACGACGTGCGGAAAACATTGACGGGTTTGGTCCTTGGCTGTTGTCAGGGAATTCCCGGTGTTTTTGACATGCCCTCCCGACGAGGCAAGCGCGTTGACATCAGGTAAAGTTTGCTGGTATGCACAGTCGGTTGTTGTTCTATAGAACGGAATAAAAACGTGGCAACTCAGGCGATTAAGATCTTGATTGCAGACAGCGAGGGGGCTGCCTGTGACCGGATTTGCTCTTTTCTGACGGGCGACCCGGCCTATCAGGTCGTGGGTCGTGCCGTCAACGCCGACGAGTGCATGAGCTTGGCGCTAATCAAGCGCCCCGATGTGATTCTCGTCCACAACGGTTTGAAGCCCACATCAGGGATCGAAGTGTGCGAACAGCTTGCATTGCAGAACCTCGACTCCGCCACACTGCTGGTGGTGGCGCAGGCGATGGACGAAAACCTCTTCCGTCGCATGATGACCGCCGGCGTGAGCGAGTTGCTGGTAGCCCCACTCCAAAAAGGCCGGACAATGGACGCGATCCGGAACGCGTTCGACAAGAAAGCCGGACAACGCCACGGCGGCGCGGCAGCCTCCAGCGAGGAGAGCCGCAGGATCATTGCCGTTACTGGTGCCCGGGGCGGTTGCGGTCGCACCATGGTGGCCGTCAATCTCAGTTGCGTAATCGCGCGGGCAACCGAAAAGATCAGCCCCGGCGGCAATAACGTCGTGCTGGCCGATATCAACGTCCGCGCCGGCGATTCCGCCACATTCCTGGACATCCGGCCGCAGCGCACGCTGGCTGATATCACCGTCAGCGCCAGCGGCGTGGATCGCGAGATGATCGAATCGCTGATGGAGAGCCACGCCAGCGGCGTCACCCTGCTGTCGGCCTCGGCATCCGAGCCTTACGGTCGGCAGGAGTTGACGCGCGGCATCATCGTTTCCGCCTTGGCGGTGTTGCGCAGCCGGTTCAAATATACCCTCGTGGACGTGGGCGTGACGGGCACCGAGGTCAGCAACGTCACGTTGGATTTTTGCGACACCATTTTGATGGTCGTGGGCATGGATTTGGCGCGGTTGCGTGCCGCGCGGCTTTACATGGCCCACCTGCTGGAGGCAAATTTCCCGCGCGAGAAGATCCAAGTGGTGCTCAACGACATCCAGCCCGAATCGAAGTCCATCAGCACGTCGCAGGCCGAGACCATTCTCGAAGCGACAGTCGCTGCGCGCGTGCCCAACGAAGGACGGCTGGTGCCCGCCTCGATCAACCTGGGCCAGCCTTTCGTGCTCACCCATCCCAGTTCCCCCGTCTCTCAAGCCATCAATGACCTGGCGGCGAGACTCGGCGTGGACGTTGACAAGGGATCGTCTTTCAAAGGACTGTTCAAGAAACTGCATTGGGGCGAAACGCGCATTTCGTCCGCTCAGGCTCCCTCCGCTTACGCCGTGCCTCACAAGAGCGCGGGATAAAATCTAATCCTCTGAGGAAACAATGCCTCCAGAACGCGGCATCAGCGAACAAGACTATCTAGCCTTCAAGAACCGGGTCCTGGCCGACCTGATTCAGCAGCTCGACAGTAAGTTTCTGGACACCAGCGACGCGGCCAACCTCCGGCTCCGCGTCGAGGCGCTGGTCGAACAGAAGATCCACGAGGACAAACTTCCCTATAGCCGCAGCGTCCGGCTGGCGTTGGTCACGGAAATTGCCGACGAACTGCTCGGCTACGGCCCCATCGAGTCAGCGTTGCGCGATCCGACCATCTCCGAGATCATGGTGAACGGGCCGAAGATGATTTACGTCGAACGCAACGGCAAGCTGGAGCTGACGAAGATTCAGTTCCGGGACGACAGCCACGTGCGGCAGATCATTGACCGCATCGTCACGCCGCTGGGCCGGCGCATTGACGAGTCCAGCCCGATGGTGGATGCGCGCTTGCCGGACGGTTCACGCGTGAACGCGATCATCCCGCCGCTGGCGTTGGACGGGCCGACGCTGACCATCCGCAAGTTCGGCAAGCACAAACTGACCGCTGAAGATCTCGTCCAATTCGGTGCCGTGACGCTGCAGATGATGACCTTCCTGTCCGCGTGCGTCCACATCAAGCTGAACATCCTCGTTTCCGGCGGCACCGGCTCCGGCAAAACCACGCTGCTCAACGTGCTCTCCGGCTTCATCCCGGACGGCGAGCGCATCGTCACTGTCGAGGACGCCGCCGAGTTGCGGTTGCAAAAGCCGCATGTCGTGCGCTTGGAGTCGCGCCCGGCCAACATCGAGGGCAGGGGCGAGATCAAGATCCGCGACCTCGTCCGAAACTGCCTCCGTATGCGTCCCGATCGCATCGTGGTGGGTGAGTGCCGCGGCGGCGAGTCGCTGGACATGTTGCAGGCCATGAACACCGGCCACGACGGTTCGATCACCACGCTGCACGCCAATACGCCCCGCGATTGTCTCGCGCGCTTGGAGACGATGGTCATGATGGCAGGCATGGACCTGCCGGCGCGCGCCATCCGTGAACAGATTGCCTCGGCGATTCATCTCATCGTCCAGGTGACGCGCTTGAGTGACGGCAGCCGCAAGGTTACCAGCATCACCGAAGTCCAGGGCATGGAAGGCCAGATGGTCACATTGCAGGATCTTTTCACGTTCCGCCAAACCGGTGTCGGCGAAAACGGCTGTGTGCAGGGCCGGATGGAACCGACCGGCCTTGTGCCCAAGTTTATGCCGCGTTTTGAGGCAGCCGGTATCAACATGCCGTCCGAAATCTTCGGCAGCCGTGGAGGGCGTTAGCAAGCGATGGACATAGGCATCATAACGGTCGCGTTTCTTGCCGCAACAACAATGGTGTTGCTCGTCCTCGGCGCGCAGAAGCTCCTTACACAAAAGAAGGAGAAGCTCAAAGAGCGCGTGGCCGTGGTGGCGGCCAAAGAAGAAACGTTCGCGGCCGCGGGCAAAGCGGAGACACAGAAGGCCAGTTGGTTGAACGTAGGCGGGGCCGTGTCGTGGTTGGTGGGACCGGATTTTATGCGCCGACAGGCGGAACTGCTGGCAAGCGCAAACCTGCCGTGGCGGGCCAGCGAGTTTCTTACCATACGTCTCACCTTCGCTGCCATCGGGACTGTTGCCGGTTTGATGCTCACCGAACGCGCCATCCTCATCGTTCTCGTGGCGGCTGCGGCCTTCTGGCTGCCGGTTCTCTATGTCGGACGGCGCAAGGCCAAACGCCAGTCGGATTTTGACATGCAGCTTCCCGACGCGTTGCAGCTCATCGTCAACTCGTTGCGCGCCGGTTTTAGTTTCAACAAGGCCATGGAGGTGGCTTCGCAATCCACCACGCCGCCCATGAGTTCGGATTTTGGCAGCGTGTTGCGTGAAGTCAGCCTGGGCATGTCCATCGAGGATGCGTTGCAGAGCATGGCCCGCCGCGCCCAAAGCCCGGAATTCGACATCGTCGTCTCCGCCTATCTGATCCAACGCGAAGTCGGCGGCAACCTAGCCGTGATCATGGAAAAGGTGGCCGAAACCGTGCGGCAGCGGCTGCGGATGCGCGGCGAGTTGAACGTCCTGACAGCGCAAGGCAGAATCTCCGGCTACGTCGTCGGCCTGCTGCCCATCGCGGTGTTTGGGATTGTGGTCGTGGCCGCGCCCGATTACCTCGACCCGCTGATCAAGACGACGATGGGACGCAGTGCGCTGATTTTTGCGGTGTTCTGGCAAATGGTGGGCGTGATGATGATTAGAAGCATCACCAACATCAAAATGTGACGACATGACCAACTGGATCATCATTCTGCCAATTGTTGCCTTTGCCGCCATCATACTGGCGGGATTTGGAATCCGTTACCTGCTAAGCAAACCCGATTTGCAGCGGCGGTTGGAGGGAATCCGCGCCGACGCCGTGATGACAATGGATGAACGGCTGAAGCTGCCTTTTGCGGATCGTGTCTTGCTGCCGTTCCTGGACTCAATCGGCTCGCGGATGAAGCAGTTCACGAAGCAGGCTGCCACGGATCAGTTGCAGCGTCAACTGGTGCAAGCCGGCCTTTATCCGCGCATGACCACGTCGCGTTTCGAAGGTGTGCGCTGGCTGAGCGGCCTTGGGATGATGGTTGTGGGCGCGGTTTACATTCCCGCGGTAGGCTTTCTGAACCCGATGATCGCAGCCACGGGAACGCAACTTCCCGTGATTAACCCATTAGACGTGGACGGGCTGGCGCTGTTTTTTGGGACGTTCTTCCTCGGCTACTACCTGCCCATCCTCGTGATGCGCAGGCGGGTCAATGACCGTCAGGGCGTGATCCGGCGCGCGCTGCCGTCGTCCATTGACCTGATCTCCGTCGGCGCCGAAGCGGGCATGGGCTTTGACCAGGTCGTGAACTACGTCCGACGCCGCACCAAAGGTCCGCTCTCGGACGAGTTCGGCGCCACGCTCAACGAAATCCGCCTGGGCAAGAGCCGCATCGAAGCTCTCAACAACCTCGTCTATCGCACCGGCTTGGACGACATGAAGGTGTTCGTAGGCGCGGTCGTCCAAAGCTTCCAACTCGGCACCAGCATCGTCGAAACATTGCGGATTCAAGCAGACTCCATCCGTGTCAAGCAACGCCAGCGTGCCCAGGAACAAGCCATGAAGGCGCCTGTGAAAATGCTGATCCCGCTGGTGTTCTTCATCTTCCCGGCATTGCTGGTCGTCATTCTCGGCCCGGCGGCCATCATGATTTTCACCTCCGATCTCGGCAAGTAGCCGAGTCGAAACGGCCGGCTGCCGATCACCAACGCCGATGAACCGCAATCCCGATGCATCCCCGTTTACAGTTGCGCGCAAGGCGCGCCGGCTGATATAGCGAAACAGATGTTTTTCACAGTCACCATGAAACAACTCATATGCGGTGGATTGGTCGCGTGCCTCTGCCTCCGTCTCTGCTCAGCCTCGTCACCTGATCTCGCCGCCGCTATCAAGACGGTGCGCGCCATCGGAGCGGAGGGTCGCGGCAACGCCGAAGCCTCGGTCGCATGGAAGACGCTCGCGGCCAGCGATCTCAGCCAGCTCACAACCATCCTCGGCGGCATGGACGGCGCCGACGATCTCATCGCCAACTGGCTGCGCGCCGCGGCGGACACCATCGTCAGTCGCGAGACGGCCGCTGGCAAGAAACTGCCCGCAGGCGACCTGCTGGCGTTCGTGCGCGACACAAACCACCACCCGCGCGCCCGGCGGCTGGCGTTCGAGTTGGTCGCGCGGATCCAGCCAGCGACGACGGAGAAGCTGCTGCAGGGCATGCTGGATGATCCGAGTTTGGAACTGCGTCGCGACGCGGTTGACCGCGTGATTGCCGATGCGGCGCGCGCGTTCGACGCCGGCAAGAAACCGGAGACCATCCAGCGTTACCAGCAGGCGCTGCAAAAAGCGCGCGACGTAGATCAGATTCAGAGCGTGGCTAGAAAACTGCGCGAACTCGGCGAGACGGTGGACCTGCCGAAGCTGTTCGGCTTCCTCACGCAGTGGAAGGTTATCGGGCCGTTCGATAACGCCGAAGGCAAAGGTTTTGCCGCGGCGTTCCCGCCGGAGAAGAAGATTGATCTCGCCGCTGAATACGACGGCAAGTCCGGCAAGGTGCGCTGGAGCGATTACGTCACGAAGAACGAGTTCGGCATGGTGGACATCAACACCATCTGCGAACCGCTCAAGAGCGTGACCGCCTACGCTTACGCCGAGTTCGTCTCCGACAAGGCGCGTCCGGCAGAGTTGCGACTCGGCTGCAAGAACGCATGGAAAGTCTGGCTCAACGGCAAGCTGCTCTGGGAGCGCGAGGAGTATCACCGCGGAATGCAGATTGACCAGTATCATCTCACCGGCCAACTCCAACCCGGCCGCAACACGATCCTCGTGAAAGCGTGCCAGAACGAACTGGTGGAAAAGTGGACCGTGGAGTGGCAGTTTCAGCTTCGCGTGTGCGACCATCTCGGCACGGCGATTTTGCCGGCTGGCGCCAAGTAAACGAGGATTCTGTCATGACGATAAAGCTAGCCAATCACCCATCATCCATTACGCTTTGCGTTCTACGTCTTACGCTTCCCCTCCTCTGCCTAGCCGCCGCGCAACTGCTTGCCGCAGACTGGCCGCAGTTCCGCGGGCCACACGGCAACGGCGTCTCCGACGAGACCGAAGCGCCCGCCGTGTTGAACGCTCCCAAGAGCATCGCATGGACCGCCGACCTGCCGGGCCGCGGATTGTCCAGCCCGATCATCATCGGCGACCGCGTCTTCGTCACGTGCTCCAGCGGGCCGCAACAGGAGCGATTGCACGTCTTCTGTTTCAACGCCAGCGACGGCTCCAAGCGATGGGAGCGGCAGTTCTGGGCCACAGGCCGCACGATGACGCAGACCAAGACCTGTGTCGCCGCGCCGACGCCCGTCAGCGACGGCCGGCGCATCTTTGCGCACTTCTCCTCCAACGACGTCATCTGCCTCGACCTCGACGGCAACCTGCTCTGGCTGCGCGGCCTCACGCGCGATTACCCGAACGCGAGCAACAGCATCGGCCTTTCCTCGTCGCCGGTCATCGTCGGCGACACACTCGTCGTGCAAGTCGAGACCGACGCCGAATCCTTTGTGGCCGGCATTGACGCAGCCACCGGCGTCAACCGATGGAAACAGGAGCGGCCGAGAAACCGTAACTGGTCTTCGCCTGTTGTGTTCACCGACAAACCCGGACGGCAGGTCGTCGCGATCCAGGGACTCGGCGGCGTGGTCACCCTTCTGCCCACGACCGGCGAGATCGTATGGAACCGCACCAACGAGTCGGCCAACATTTCCTCTCCCACGCCGGGCAACGGCGTCCTCTACGTCTCGTGCCGCGCTCTCGTCGCGTTGCAGGCCGACTCCGAGAGCCACACGCCGAAGGAACTCTGGCGCAACCATCTCCTCGCGCCGGGCACCGCTAGTCCGATCGTTCTGAGCGACCACGTCTTCACGCTAAACAGCGGCGGCAAACTTTGCTGCGGCAAGACGTCGACCGGAGAGCGTTTGTGGCAGCTCCAGCTCAAAGGCGCGTTCAGTTCCAGCCCGATCACAGCAGGCGGAAAGCTCTACACGGTCAGTGAGAAGGGCGTAGTGCGGGTCGTGGACGTGACCAAGCCGGAGGGCGGCCAGGTGATCAGCGAACTCGACCTCGGCCAGACGATCCTCTGCACGCCCGCCATCGCCAACGGCACCCTCTACATTCGCAGCGACGCCAAGCTGTGGAAATTGGTCAACGCAATTGCCCGCTAGCCACGCCGAATAACCATATCGGCCACAAGATACAACGAGAAATAAGACGCATGACATCCGCCAACATGGTTGGTTACGCCGCGACGGTCGTCGGCACTTCGATGATGTTGCCGCAGCTCATCAAATCCTGGCGCACGAAACACATGCGCGACGTGGCCTTCGGCACGATTATCCTCTTCTTCTTCAATTGCGCCCTCTGGGCCATCTATGGCGTGATGATCGCCGCCGAACCGATGATTGTGGCCAACGCCATCGGTTTCGTCATCAGCATCGCCCTGCTCACCCTGAAACTGCGTTATCGGCACAACTGAACCGCGTCATTGACCGGCAGCCAGCTTCTTCAGGAACTCCGCTGCCGGCTGGTCGTTGATGGTTGTCAGCGTCTTGATGTCACGGAGGATGGCGGCGTCGCGCTCCGGGACGATATCCGCTTTCAGCACCTGTAATGGCATCGTGCGCAAAGCCGAGAAGTCGCTGACCTTCGTGTTCTGAATCCACAGCTCTGTCAGGGGCATCCGTCGAAGCGGCGCAAGGTCTTTGATGCCGGTGTCGTTGACGCGCAGGCTGGTCAGCGCCTTGTCACGAAGCGGCACGAGGTCGTTGATTCGATTGAATCCGCAGTGAAGCACCGTCAGCGGCATCTCGTGGAGCGCTGTCAAGCTGGTGATCTGCGTGCTTTCCATCGAAAGGCTGCCGATGGGCAGTTCGCGGATCGGCGTCAGGTCGTTGATGCGGGTGCTGTTGATGTTGAGGCTGGCCAGCGGCGCGCCCTTGAGCGGACCGAGGTTGGTGACCGCCGTCCTGGCCATCAACAGGACCGACAGCGGCATCCCGCGCAACGGGGTGATGTCGCTGACCTTCGAGCCTTCGAGGATCAACACGCCCAGCTTCATCCCACGCAGCGGCGTCAAGTCGCTGACCTCCGTCAGCCCGATGTCCAGCGTCGCCAGTGGCGCGCGTTTCAACGGCGTCAGGTCGCGAATCTTCGTGCCGCCCAGATAAAGAACCGACAGCGGCATGCCCGCCAGCGGCGTCAGGTCGCTCACGGGGGCGTAGGTCAGCGTCAGTGTGGTCAACCGCAGGCCCTCCAGCCCGCGCAGGTCGCTCACGGGATTGTTGTCGAGGGCCAGTTCTGTCAGCGCGGTGGTTTGCAGCGCCGTCAGGTCTTTGATGCCATTGCCAGAGGCAACCAATGTCTTTAGCGGCAGGCCGCTCAGCGGGGAGAGCTTCGTGATCTGGCCTGTCGCTCCGGCGGGACAACGCAGCCTCGCGAGGCCAAGAACGTCGCGCACCGGCGAGAGGTCGGCGACCGATTCGGTGGTGAAGGCCATCTCCACAAGTTTGTCGCCTTCAAAAACCGGCTGGACGCCGCCGCCAAAGCCGGGGTTGGCTTCCCTCATCCGCGCGATGAACCGCTGGAGCATCTGCTTGGCGCTAAGGCCGCCAGCCGCAGCGGGCGCGCGCGTTTGCGACGGCCGGCCAGCCCGCGGCGCGTTCTTGGAGACGGCTCTTGGCGTGGCGGTCTTAGCGCCGGTCTCACGCAGCCAGAACATCGTCGCTGTTTCGCCGTTGATCCGCTGCAATGTCGGGATGCTTCGCAGCAACTCGCCGTCGCGCGCGGCGAGGAAATCACACCGCAATTCGCTCAGCGGCATGTTGGCGAGCACGGAGAGGTCGGTGACCTTGGTCTTCTGACACCACAACGTCTGGAGCAACGCGCCGGCCACCGGCGAAAGGTCATGCACGTCGGTGTGATCGCAACTGAGCACCGTCAGCGGCATTCCGCGCAACGGCGAGAGATCGGTCACCTGGGTGTTACCGCAACTGAGCACGCTCAGCGGCTGACCGCTTAACGGGCGCAGGTCGCTGATCGGGTTGTTCTGGCACCAAAGCGCCGTCAGCCACATTCCACGCAGCGGAGAGAGATCGGCAAGCTGGCCGGTGACGTTGGTGCCACCGACGGCCACGAGCGAGAGCCGCTGAAGCGCCCGCAGCGCGGCGACGGGCGAAATGTCCCGGACGGCGACGGTCGAGATGCCTAGTTCGGTCACTTTTTCGTTCACGATCTTGCGCGTGACGCGCCCGTCGAACTGCGGGTTCAACTCCCGCAGTCGGACAACGACCTGCGCGACCTGCTGCGTGGCGGGCAACGCGGCGATCGTTCTGGCAAACTCGTCCTGCGGCGCGCCGACATCGTGCCAAAACTCGGCGGCGGACTGGCCGTTGATCGTCTCCAGCGTCGTGATGGGCCACAGTGCCTCGCGGTCGCGCACGGCGTCGAAGTCGCAGTCGATCTGCTTCAGCGGCAGTTCGCGCAACACGATGAAGTTGGTGACGGGCGCGTGCTTGCAGGCAAGCGCGGCCAACGGCATCCCGCGCAACGGCGACAAGTCAACGACCCTCGAGAAGCTGCAGTCGAGGTTCGTCAGCGGCAGGCCGGAAAGCGCAGTCAGGTTGCTGAGCGACTGTTTCTCCGCCGAGCCGGGACAGACGAGGCTTTGCAGGCCGGACAGCGCCTTGAGGGGCGTGAGGTCGCCCGCGCTGGCAGTTGAGAATGCCAAGCCGACGACCTTGTTGCTCTCCACCGTTGGCATGGCTTGGCCGTCGAAGCCGGGATTGAGTTCCTTCAGCTTGGCGACGACGGTCTGCACCTGCGCTTCCGGCGCGACGGCGGCGACGGCGGCGATGAACACGGCATCCACGGGCACCGGCAGCGGCGCGGCAGCCGGGGCATGGGTGGCTGGCGACGGCGGCATCGCACCTGGGAGCGCGGGCGTCCTGCCCGCCGGAACGGCCGATGCAGCCGCCGGAACATTGGTCGTCGTTACAACCGCCACGGTCTGGGTTGTGACCGGCTGCGACTGCGGAACTGCCGGCGACGGCGCGGGAGTCGGCGGTTTCGGTTCGGCTTCCGGTTTGGATTCTGCAGAGGTCGTGACGTTCGTGGTTGACGGCACAGCTTGAGCGGGGACACCCGTCGCTTCGCGCTCCTTCCACGGCGCCCAGAGCATCACACCGGCCAATACGACGGCAGCGGCGGCACCGACAATGCCGCAGATCATCGCGGGCGACATCTTCACCGGCGCGGGCTGTGGCTTCGTGAGTTGCTCGTGGACGTCGCGCAGATCGGCAAGGAGTTCGTCGTAGCTCTGGTAGCGCTCGTTGCGATGCTTGGCGAGCATTTTGGCCAGCAGGCCAACCAATGGCATCGGGCAGGTTGGCAGGACCTTCAGAATGTCCGGCGGCGGGTCGTTGACTTGCTTGTTCATCACCGAAAACACATCCGCGCCGTCGTAGGGCGTCTGGCCGCTGACCATGCAGTAGAGCGTGCAGCCGAGGCTGTAGATGTCCGAACGGAGGTCGAGGTCGCGTTCGCCGCGCGCTTGCTCCGGGCTCATGTAATGGGGCGTGCCCCACGCCGTGCCGTGCTGCGTGACGTGCGTCGAGTCGCCGCCGACACAGCGGGCGAGGCCGAGGTCGCCGAGTTTCACCTCGCCCTTGGTGGAGAGGAAAATATTGTCCGGCTTGATGTCGCGATGAACGAGGCGGGCCTTGTCCCACGCGTAGCGGAGTGCTTCGGCGAGATAGACGCAGACGGCCGCCGCCTCGGTCGGTTCCAGCCGCCCGTGGCGATCGAGGCGATTTGCCAGCGTCTCGCCTTCGACATATTCCATGGCGATGTAATGCGTGCCGCTGTGCTCGCCGGCGGAGTAGATGGTGACGATGCCCTCGTGGTTGAGTTGCGCGGCGGCGGTGGCTTCGCGCCGGAAACGGGCGACGTATTCCGCGTCGCCGGCGAGGTGGGGTGCCAGCACCTTCAGCGCGACGGTGCGGTCAAGCATCGGCTGGCGCGCGCGATAGACAGTGCCTACACCGCCTTGGCCGACCTTCTCAACAATCTCGTAACCAGCAATGGTGTCGTTCTGGGGCATCGAAGGATGCCGAGTCTAGCCGCAAAGCGGTTCGCGTCAACGATGGTTTCTGTGACGTTTCAGCGCTGCTTTGCCGTCGTCGTCACACGCAGCGCTTACTGTCGTGGTAGTGACAAGGATGACGGCTAAGGCGATTACTCCACGCCGTCCCAGCAATAGGTGCAGAGCTTTTCCTTCGGCAGGCCGATGGACGTGACGAGGTCGTTGAGTTGCTGATACTGGAGCGTGGTCAGTCCCAGACGCTGGCGGATCCGCTCGACCATGTCGCGATATTTGTCACTGTTGTGGTTGGCATATTCCGGCGGCGGCGGACCATCGTGCCCTTCCATTTCCTTGGCTGCGCGCCGGCCGGCGAGGTCGAGTTCCGATTTTGACCGGGAGAAGTTCAGGAACTTGCAGCCGTGGATCAACGGCGGGCATGCGGGGCGCATGTGGACCTCCTTCGCGCCGTAATCGTAGAGTCGGTGGACGGTGTCCTTGAGTTGCGTGCCGCGCACAATCGAGTCCTCACAAAAAAGCAGCCGCCGGCCTTGGATTAGTTCCTTGATCGGGATGAGTTTCATCCGGGCGACGAGGTCGCGCATGGACTGATCTTGCGGCATGAAACTGCGGGGCCACGTGGGTGTGTATTTCACAAACGGCCGCCGGTAAGGCACGCCTTTCTCGGTTGCGTAACCAATGGCGTGGCCGGTGCCGGAGTCCGGAATGCCGGAGACAACGTCCACTTCCGTCTTGTCGCGTTTGGCGAGTGCTGCGCCGCTGCGATTGCGGGAATCCTCGACGTTGATGCCCTCGTAGCTCGACGCCGGATAGCCGTAATAAACCCAGAGGAACGAACAAATCTGGCAACGCGCTCTCGGCAGCGCGACCTGCTCGATGCCGTCCGACGTCAGGCGAACCACCTCGCCCGGGCCAAGGTCGCGCACGGTTTCGTAGCCGAGATTGGGGAAAGCGCACGTCTCCATCGTCGCCGCGTAGCTATCATCCGGCTTCCTCCCGATGATGATCGGCGTGCGGCCCAGTTTGTCGCGCGCGGCATACACGCCTTTGTCGGTCAGCAGGAGAATCGAACAAGACCCTTCAATGGCGTTCTGTGCGATTTCAATGCCCTCGGTAAACGTTGCGCCTTGGTTGATGTAGAGGGCCACCAGTTCGGTGGGGTTGATCCCGCCGCCGCTCATCTCCGAGAAATGCGCAGACCGCAAACCAAACGCCTTCTTCACCAACTCAGCGGCGTTGGCAATGTGCCCGACCGTGACGATGGCGTAATTGCCGAGATGCGATCCGATGATAAGCGGCTGGTCCTCGGTGTCGCTGATCACGCCGATGCCCATCCGGCCGTTCAGCTTGAGCACGTCGTGCTCGAACTTCGATCGGAACTGCGCGTTGGTAATGTCGTGGATGAACCGCGTGTAGCCGTCCACATCGCGCACTGCCATGCCGCCGCGCCGCGTGCCGAGGTGGGAATGATAGTCTGTGCCGTAGAACAAATCCGTCACGCAATCGCTCTTTGACACAACACCAAAAAAACCGCCCATAATTGATCTCCTTGAATGAGAAAGATTTCGCCGGCAGGCTATGCGCGGTTTCCTGCCAACTCAAGAGCGAAGTGAGCGATGTTCGTCCGCGGCTATTTCGTTGCGGTGATGGCGACTTGCGCCGCGTCCTCCTCGATGATCACGCGGAAGCCGACGTTGTAGATCTTCTGGAACGCCGGATAGGGCAGGCGGAAGCTCGACGTGCAGCGGAACGGCCGGTCATACCACGAGCCGCCGCGCACGACGCGCTCGGTCTGGGGCGGCTGCTCGGCGGCATTGCGGTCGTCGTCGCGATACGGATACGGGCGGTAGGCGCTGCGGGTCCATTCCCACGCGTTGCCGTGCATGTCGTAGAGGCCCCACGGGTTTGCCTTGTAGCGGCCGACCGGCTCGGTGACGAAGCCATCATCGTTGAAGCGCGCGTCCTGCGGAATCCAGTTGTCGTATTTGTTTTCCGGGTTCTTATACCAGGCGGCGCGGTAATCTTGCTGGTAGGGATTGCCGGAGAAATACGCCAGCATGAAGTCGCCGAGGTTCGCGAACTTCGAGAAGTCGGTGTCCAAGCCGCCATACCAGAACGGCGTCGCGGTGCCGGCGCGGCAGGCCCATTCCCATTGCGCCTCGGTCGGCAGCGTCACCTTGCGGCCCATCTTCGTCGAGAGCCACGCGCAGAACTTCATCGCGTCGCTCCACGACACGCGCACCGCCGGCTGCGCGGGCTGGTCCTGATCGTAGCAGGTGATGCCGAACTGGTAGCCGTGCCGGTCCTCCTCGCGGCTCTCGTGCGCCGGGTCGAACCGCTTGAACTGGTCGTTGGTGATCTCCAAGGCGCTCATCCAGAAACCGCGCAGAATCTTCACGCGGTTGAGCGGCTGCTCGTCGCGATGGCCGTCGCGACTGCCCATGACGAACTCGCCTGCCGGCACCCAGACGAAGCGCATGCCCGGCGGCGGCAGCACCTCGTTGACCATCGCGATCTTCTGTCCGGCCTTCGCGGGCGTCTTCTCGCTCCAGACGACCGTGCTTTTCTCGTCCATCAACTCGACCAAGCAGCTTGAGAGCCGCTCTTGGATACCGTCGCGGTTCCAGAGCACTAGTTTCTGCACCGGATACATCGCGCCAAGGTCCACCTCCCACCATTCCTTGTCGCCGTTCATAGTGTGCGTGATGGAACCGTGGCCGTAGTTGCCGTCGGTATTGCCGTCCACCCCGCGCCCGGCGCCCGCGCCGCCGTAAGTGCTCGACTGCGACGCCTTCTTCTTCAACGCCACGTTCTGGCCGTCGGAGAACACCTCCGCCTCGGCAACCGAGAGCCAGCGCGCCGGGCCGGCGTTGACGCGCAGGTAGCGCGCCTTCACGACGGGCGGCTGTGCCTTCGGTTTCTCGAACGGAAACGCGAGCACGCCGCCGGTGCCGGCCGGCGCAGTCTGCTTTTGTTTCGCGACCGCTTCTTCCGCGCTGAACGGCCAGCCCGCCGGCATTTCAAGTTTCAAATCTGAGATTTCAGATTCTTCCGCAGGCTTCACCGGCGTCGTGTCATACTTCGGTGTCGCGGGAATCTCCTCGTAGTTCGGGTGCGGCCCCATCGGCACGTATTTCTTGCGCAGTTCCATCGCGCGTTTGTTCGAGGCCGTCAGCTTCTCGCACAAAAGCGGGCCGTAGCCTGCGGTGAACTGCGGAATCTCGCCCCACGTCCCGTAGAACGGCGCGTTCAGGTCCAGCCAGGCCGCGAGCCGCTCCCACGCCTCGGCGTCGAGCTTCACGCCATGATGGCCTTTGCGGAGCATCTGGCCTAGTTCGGTCGTGCTGAAAGTGAAGTCGAGCGGCGAGAGCATCCGCCGGTCACCTTCGATGCCCGCGCGGCGTAGGTAACGGTGCAGTTCCGCATACGATTTCGTGAACTTGCCGCCGCCGCCCCAGTGGCCGGCCATCTTTGTGTTCCAGTCGGTGATCATCTCGCCGCCCTTGAGGAATGGCTGGCCAAGCTTGGAACCGTCGTGGCAACTCACGCAATACTTGTCGAGCACCGGCTGCACCTCGCGCACGTAGCTGAAGCCGCGCGTCGGGCCGTGCCACGGCGTGATCGCCGACGGCTTGCGCTTCGTCGCCGCCGCCTCGCGACGCAATGATGCCGCGCTCTGGCTCTCGTGACAACCGACGCACGACACGCGTTCGCCGGGCTGACCCACGAGCCAGCTTCGCATGAGCTGGAGCGCCTCGCCCTTGTCGTCGAGCGGCTGGAGCGAGATCGGTGTGTTGGCGGGCATCTTGAAATGCGCCGAGCCGTCCGGCTCCACCGGCACGGTGCCGATGATGCGCTTGATGTCCCACGGGCCGTCCATGCCGAGCGTGCCGTAGAGGCCGCCCATGCCGCGCCGGCTGAAATAGTATTCGATGAGCCGCAGCTTTTTCACCGTCCCGCGCGGCACACCCGCAAGGCCGGGGCCGTCGTAGATGTCCTGGATGTGGACCGTCGCTTCGTTCGACGCGAGATCCACGCGGTCCTGAATCGCGATCGGCCGCGCCGTCTTGCGCAGCGGGATCGGCTCCAGCAACGCCGCGCCCGGCAGCTCCTTGATAAGCGTGAAGTTGTCGAACACGTCCACGAGATAGATGCCCCAGAGCGAGTCCGGATGCCGTTTGCAGGCGACGAGGTGATACTTCTCGCTGAGCGGATACGGCATCAGAAACTGCGGGCAGGTGCCGCGCGTCAGGCCGTCGCGCACAATCGGCTCAACCGGCTTGTCGTAACCGGGGATTTCCTTCACGCCCTCGCCGTCGCGCCGGCCAGCCTCGGTGTCAAAAATCAGCAGCCGGCCCGACCGGCCCACGTCGTGATGGCCACCGGCGATGCCGATGACCTTGCCCGCCGTGCCCGGCACGGGCCGCGCGTGGAAGAACGAGCCGGGGAACCACGAGCCGCGCCCGCGCAGCTCTCGCTGGTCCGTGCCGTCGGGGTTCATGTGGAAAAGCATCCGCGAGTTGGCGTGGCTCTGGTCGGTGTATTCCCAACGCAGATACATTACGCGCCCGCTCTCCATCATCGTCGGGCACCAGTCGCTGTCCTGCTCGAACGCGAGCTGGCGAATCTGGCCGCTCTTCGTGTCGAGCCGGTAAATCGAAGCCATCGCGTCGCTGCCGAACACGCACGGCAGGCCTTGGTAGGTCGCGTTCGAGGTGAACACGATGTCGCCGTTGGGCAGATAGCACGGCTCCATGTGTGAGACATCGTCGCCGTCGTCGGGTGTCACCTGCCGCAGCCCGTGGCCGTCCACGGCGATTTCCCAGAGCCGCAGACCGTTCTCCTTCGCGCTCTTCTTCGAGAACAAGATGCGGTCGGCGTCGAAGTTCAGGTCCGGCGCGAAGAGCGTCTCCATGTCCTGTGCCGCATAGATCGTCTCGAACTGTCCTGCACCGCGCAGGTCGGAGAGCACGGCAATTTCGTCGTGGAAGGAGCCTTTGCGGACGACCACGTCGTCAGTGCGCCAGTTGTTTGGCTGGCCAATGTCGTAGCTCATCGCGCGGCTTGCGGGCACGGACACGCCACGCTTGAGCACCAGCAGCTTGCCAAAGTCCAGCAGTGGATTCGCCAACAACGCCGCGCGCGCGTCGGCCGCCAGTGCATTGGCGCGGACCACAGCGTCGCCCTTGCACTCGCGCAGCGCCGCCAGCAACGCGTCGCGCTCCTTCAACGCGTCGAGCAGCTTCCGTTGCTTCACCTCGTCGCAACGCTCCGGCCACGTGCGCGCCATGTCGGCAAACGCAAGCGCCACGGCTTTCGGGTCCACGCCTTCCAGCCGCTGGATGGCCTCGCTGAAGACGCACGACTGGCGATAGAGCTTGCGGATGTTCTCCAGATCGTCCGGCGAAGCTGCCTTGGCGGCGAGCTTCCGCGCCTCCTGCTGCAACGCCCCGACCATTACGTTCACGTAGCGGTTGGCGAGCGCCTTGAAGTCGCCGCTCTTCCAGTCGCCCGACCAGATACCGTCGCGGTCGTCAGCGCCGGGGAAATCGCGCATCACGAACGCCCAGATTTGCTGGCGTGCAGCGGCCTTCGCGCGCGCATCGGCTTTCCTGGCGCTCTTGTTCTTGGCGGGCTTCTCCGCGTCGGCTTCCTTTGCCGCCAACGCCTCGCGCGAGACGCGGATGGTCTCTTCCCACGTCGCCTGTTTCTGGTAGCAGGACGGGTCGGCGGCAAAACTTGCCAGCGGCAGCACCAGCCACAGCACCAGGTTTGAGATTTTGGATTTCAGGTTCGCGATCATGTTTACTCCTTCGTCATGCGTGGCCATTGCCGTTGCGTTTGCCGTTCAGGCCATAGCCGAGCCGCTTCGAAATCCCCGCCGCGTGTTCAACGACCAGCGTCCCGAACCGCGGGAACTGCGACGCCGGAACCCGCTCCGCCGGACCCGTGATGGTCAGCGCAGCGACCGGAAAACCCTGGTGGTTGAAGATCGGCGCGGCCACGCAATGCACGCCGTCGAGCGCCTCGGCATGGTCCACGCCGTAGCCGTCGCGCCGCACCTCGGCCAGCGCCCCATCAAACTTCGCATGGCTCGTGATGGTGGTTGCCGTCAGCCGCTTGAACGCGACGCCCTTCAGTGCCGCGTCGCGCTCATGGTCGGGCAGGAACGCCAGAATCGCCTTCGTCGAGGCCGACGCATAGATGAGTTGCCGCGTGCCGGGATCACAGACGAACCGGAATGGGTGCGAACTCTGAACTTGTTCGAGCACAAGGCCCTCGCCGCCGTCGAGGATGCTGATGACTACCGTTTCCTGCGTCGCGTCGCGCAGCCGGCGCATCACGTCGAGGGAGTTTTCGAGCAGGCCGCGGTCCTGCGCGCTGTCGTAGGCGAGCGTGGCCATCTTGCGGCTGAGCGTGTAGAGCAACGTGGCCTCGTCGCGCCGCACGTAGTCGTGGGCGCAAAGCGTGTTGAGAATGCGATAGACCGTGTTCTTCGGGAAATCGAGCGCGCGGGAAATCTCGGTCAACGATGCGCCGCGCGGGCATTGGCGGAGATGGTCGAGGACTTGGAGGGAGCGGTGGAGGATGGGAACGCCTGCGTTGCCGCGGCGCCGAGTTGTGACTGTCGTTCGCATGACTTGTTCCAAATGAGAAATCTCGTTCCCCTAATAGAATAATTATTTGCCCGAGTCAAGGCCGGAATTGTGCTTCGCCAGCCATGGATTTACGCCAGCTTCCAACCGTTTTGATACGGCGGGTTGAGCAGGCGGGTTGCTTCGGGAGAGTTGGTAAACCGCATCGCGCGCTCGTTGTAGAGCAGCTTCTTCCCGGCCATGCAGATCGCGATGACGCCAAGCAGGCCGAGTTCCGAGAGCCGCCCGCCGTATTCGAATGGCGAACCGGCCTGCCGTCCGTCGCGGATCGCGTCGATCCAGTCGCGCTGGTGACCGCCACGGACGCGCGGAATTTTCGGTTCTGGCCGCTTGTAGGCCTTCATCGCCATCTCGGGAATGAGCCGGCAACCGCCCGCGCCGTGCGAGCCGTAGAGAATCTTGCCGCGGTCGCCGACAACCACCGCGCCGACGTCACCGACTTTGCGGTCGGCTTCGAGTTCCGGCGGACGCGGGATGGGGCGCTGGCCGTCATACCAGACCAGTTTCACCGGGCCGCGCTTGCCCTTCGCGGGAAACTCGAACGTGACCTGTGCTCCCGGCGGATAAAGGTCGGCGTGCTTCACCGGGTCGTAGCCGTCGGTTTCCGCGATGACACTCGTCGGCATGTCGAGGTCGAGCGCCCAAAACACCGGGTCAATCACGTGGCATACCCAGTCGCCCAGTGCACCAGAGCCGTAGGCCATCCAGCCGCGCCATTTCCACGGCACATAGGCGGGATGATACGGCCGCTTTGCCACGGGGCCTTGCCAGAGGTCCCAGTCGAGTTCCGGCGGCACGGGCGGACGTTCCTTGAGGACCTGATCGAGGCTGTTGATCTGGCAGTAGATGTCGCGGAAGATGCCGCAGCCTGCGTGGACTTCCGTCACATTGCCGATCGCGCCATCCCATATCCACTCGCAGAAAAGGCGGATCGAGTCGCTGGAATGGCCCTGGTTGCCGACCTGCGTAACGAGCTTGTGCGACTTCGCCATCTTGCGAAGCGCGCGCAGTTCCCCGACGGAGTGTGCGAGCGGCTTCTCGCAATAAACGTGCTTGCCGCGCTTCATGGCCGCCATCGCGGCAATGGCGTGCGTGTGGTCGGGTGTGCCGACGAGCACGGCGTCAATCTTCTTGTCCATCTCGTCGAGCATCTTGCGGAAGTCCTTGTAACGTTTGGCTTCCGGAAACTTCTTGAACGTCTCCGCCGCGCGCTGGTCGTCCACGTCGCAAAGGGCAACGATGTTCTCGTCGGCCATGTTCTTGAGGTCGGCGGCGGCTTGGCCGCCCGCGCCGATGGCGGCGATGTTCAACTTGCGGTTCGGCGACGTCTTTTCGTCGCCGCCCAGCACGTGCCGCGGGACGACTTGGAAAGCAAAAGCGGCTCCGGCGGTCGCTTGGAGGAACCGACGGCGTGAGATGACTGACGTCATGGTTCCTCCGATGCTTGTCGCACCTCTCAGACTTCCCAGCCCTTGCGGACGGGGCACTTCACCCAACGATCCAGTTCCGGCATGTTCGCGCACTTCATGCCGGGGCCGTCCCACTCGATCTTCTTGCCGGGACCGGCGATATAAGCGAGCGAGCCGAGCAGGACCACTTCCGTCAGCCGCGCGGCATACGCGAAGTTCGAGCAGGCCGGCTCGCCGCCGTGGCAGGCGCGGAGGAAATCGTCCGTGTGGCTGCCAGTGATGCGCAGAAGTGTTTTGCGCGGCACGGGCGTGGCCTTGTGCTGCGACTCCGGGATGATGCGCACGCTCATGCAATAGGTGTCGCTCCAAATGACGCCCTTGTCGCCGACGTAGAGCGCGCCGTTGCCGCCAAGCTTGATCTTGTATTTCTTCTCCAGTTCCTCCACCAGCGGCGGGAGGTTTTGCGCGCCGGCGGCGACGCTGCCCGGGACATCGTTCTCGTCCAGTTCCATCTTGGCACCCTTCTTCTTGCCGTCGAACCAGTAGAGCTTCACCGGCGGCATGTTGCCGCGGGCGGGGAAGTCCCATCGGATGCGCGTGCCGACCGGGTAACGCTCGTCGCTGCCGCCGAGCATGTCCTCGGTCTCCACGGATGTCGCACGACCGAGCTTGAGCGCCCAGAACGCGCCATCTATGACGTGGCAGCCCATGTTGCCAAGCGAGCCGTTGCCGAAATCGTGCCAGTTGTGCCACTCGTGCGGATGGAGTTCAATGATCTTGGTTTCTCCCTTCTTGGTCTTGACGACCGTGTCGGGATGATGCTCGCGATACGGCGCCGGGCCAATCCATTCGTCCCAGTGCATTCCTGCCGGCACCGGTGTCGCTGCCGGGCGCGGGCCAACGCCGCCGTTGGCGCGGTTGCTCCATGTGTAAACTTTGGTGACCTTGCCGATGGCGCCGGCCCAGATGTATTCGCAAAGGCGGCGCATGCCCTCGCAGGAGTGGCCCTGGTTGCCCATCTGAGTGGCGACCTTGTATTTCACGGCGAACTCCGCCATGCGACGCGCTTCGGAGATGTCATGGCAGAGAGGCTTCTCGCAATAGACGTGCTTGCCGAGTTGCATCGCCATCAACGACGCCGGCGCGTGATGATGGTTCGGCGTGGCGATGAACACCGCGTCAATCTCCTTGCCCATCTTGTCGAACATCTTCCGGTAATCGGTGAACTTCTTCACCTTGGAGAAATCAACGCCTCTTGCCTTCTTCTCGTCACCGGCCGGATGCTTCGCCTTTGGAGCCTTTGCCACGGTCGCGAGGCGCTTCTCGTCCACGTCCACGATGGCCACCAGCCGCTCGCCCGCCGCGGCCGGGATTTGAAACGTCGCGCCGCGCCCGCCGCAGCCGATGACCACCGTGGCCAGCTTCGAGCTGGGCGATCCAGCCGCGAAGATGGCCGGCGCGCCGAAAAGTCGCGACCCAGCCGCCGCGCTGGTGCCGATGGCTGCTGTTCTTAGGAAGCTTCGTCGAGTGATGGGCTGAGTCATTGGGGTGTGTTCCTCGCAGATGGAAACTCCAAGGTCATCGCGACATTGGATTGATTGACTGTCGGCATAAAAGATGTTCCAAAAAAGACGGTTCCGTCATAGAGCACATCCGCCGGCAAATCAAGGCCGGGGTTCAATTCGGGAGTGATACCTTTGGCGTAGTGGCGGGCGCGAAGGCGGGCTTGATGGCGGCGACGCGTCCCCGGCCAACACACCCTCGACTTCGGTGCCGTCGTCCTCCACCTCGACCGGTTCAAAGCTGAGTAACTTCCACCGCCGCCGCCCGGTGAAAAGTCGAAAGCTCACGATGAAAGTGCGATTTCTTCTTCTTTGTCAAGCCCAGACGATGTGCCAAACACGCCGCGTTTGCCAGCGGCAAGCAAGCTTTTCCCGCCGATGAAGTAGGCGGTAAACGTCTTTAGTCGAGCCGTTGCTCGAAAAATTCCGCAGTCTTGAGCAGAAAATCTGCTTTGAGGGACGAAGCCAAGCCGAGCTTTCTGATTCCTTCCAGTTTCTCCGTCAGCGTCTTGAACCCGATAAAGCCGCAGATCCTCGCGAGCGGCTTCTCACGAAGTGAGAACGTTGGCCTTAAGATTTCCTGTTCGACCTTGTCGCGTCGTTCGTCGGGAGCAACCAAGAAGAGGTTAATCTCCAAGTTTGGTTGCAGCGCGAGCAAGTCGCTCATGCGCAAGAGACCAGAATAGATGGAGGTGGTGCATTCAACCTCGAACGCGGCGGCAATGGAATTCCCTTTAAGCCAAAGAATATCTATAAGTTCAATAGTTCGGTTTGTGGCTTCGTTGAACTGCGTCGGCAACTCGTCCACAATGCGCGGCATTTTCCCCAAGACCGATCCATTCCATGATTTCGACCGGTCGTTCTTAGCGACCCAAACGTCGTAGCCCATTTCGGCACCGAGATTCAATAGATGATGCTGTATTTCCGTATGACGCGTGGTCGAAGTTCCTGATTCCGGCATCTCTCCTTCTCCCGCACCTTTCTCCACCTGCTCGGTTTCCGGTTCAGGCACGCTCACGACTGCCGAAATCGTCTTCTTGCCTTTCTTCTGCTCGGCTCGAAAAAAAGGCCTCCTAGCTAGCTTCTTCGCGTCCACTGGCCTTGCGACCGGTTCTTTCTGCGCCTTCTTCAGCAGTTCAAAGATTAAAGCGCCATCCGAATCCCGTTTGAACAGGTTGGGACTCATTCGGACAAAGCCCTTGAATTTTCCACGGTGGGCGGGACTCGAATAGAAATCCACCTTTCCGGCGAGTTCGCTCATGGGAATACCGTGTTCTGGAGCGAGTAGCAAGAGCGGCTTCACGTTCACGCGCGCCGGGAATTGGGCGTCTTTCCAGATGCGCCTTTGGTCATCGCTTGCACCGAGAACCTCCAAAGCTCCCACCCAGCGCATAACACCCGTGAGATAGCATAGCATGATGTCGCCCTGTTTCATCTTTGCCACCGCTTTTCTCATGCGGTCGCTGAAACCAGAAACTTTCGCGCCGTCTTTTTGAAACTCCTCCCAAGTAGTGCCTGTAAAAAGGTCGAGCCAGTAGCTCATGGTCACATCCTACCTAGCTTCCCAACGGTTACGCAATCGTAACTTCGCAGTGTTGTCTCGCGAGTCAAACCTGCCGTCAGTTCTCTTGAACAGGACGGCGGGATTCTTTCTTGGCGGCTTGGTGGGATTTGTCGGCAAGCATGCGCTGTTTGGAGCGGCGGTCTGGGAGCGCGGGCATCTTTGATTCTCGGCAGGGTCAGCGTTTCAAGCTACCTCACGGCAGAACCAATCCACACAGGCAGGCTTCCCCACGCAACGGGATCTTTCAACCCGGCATAGCATCCGAGCTTCGCTCCACTCTGTCCGGTGCCATGCTTTATTCGTCAGGCGTTTCGTCCATTGCGAGAGAAGTATCTCAAAGAGTGGCCCCAAACAACGCTCCAACCCCGGCAGTCAGTGCCATCGCCAATGCTCCCCAAAAGGTCACGCGCGCGACGGACCTCCACACGGGTGCCCCCCCGGCGCGGGCCGCCAAGGAACCCAACAGCGCGAGAAAGAATAATGAACTGCCCGAAACCGTCCAGACGAGCGCGGATGCAGGCACCAAGAGGACGAGCAGGAGTGGCATGGCGCCACCGACTGCGAAAGTGCCCGCCGACGCCAATGCCGCCTGAATGGGTCGTGCGCTCAGTGTGTCGGAGATGCCCAACTCGTCACGGGCATGAGCACCCAGAGCGTCCTTGGCCATCAATTGGGTGGCGACTTGGTTGGCCAGTTCGGCGTTGAGTCCCCGCGCGACATAGATGGCGGCCAGTTCGGCGTGTTCGTGTTCGCCGTCCGTGGCCAACTCCTCACGCTCCCGATCCAAGTCGGCGCGTTCTGTATCGGATTGGGAACTGACGGAAACATACTCGCCTGCGGCCATCGACATCGCGCCCGCCACCAAGCCGGCAATGCCGGCGACCAGAACGCTGCCGCGGCTGGATTCGGCTGCGGCCACGCCCACGATCAAACTGGCGGTGGAAACGATTCCGTCGTTGGCGCCGAGGACGGCGGCGCGCAGCCATCCAATGCGGTGGGTGCGGTGGTATTCAGCGTGTCTCATAATGAATTCTCTCGCGCCCAGAAGCGCCTCACATTTCAGATTGAACGATGGATTTGTCGCATAACACGGGAGGTCGTTCGAGGGAAAAACGATCGGCTTTCTCCCCGCAGCGTCCGCGTGTTGTATGCACGGAGCGTTTCTTATTGTGTCGCCAAGCAATCCCGCCGTCAGCTCTCATGAACAGAACGGCGGGATTCTTTCTTGGCGGCTTGGTGGGATTTGTCGGCGAGCATGCGCTGTTTGGAGCGGCGGCTGCGCCGGCGTTTCTGGCGGCGGATTTTTTCTGAGCGGTCGCGGGCCGCATCCACATAGCCCTTCTGGAGCGCCTCGATCTTGTCGAGCAGGAGCCGGCGGGCGAGGAACCGGTTGAGGCCCTGCTGGCGCGTGGTCTGGCATTTGACCTGGAGCCGCGTGGGACGGTGGATCAACTGCACGCAGGTGGCGCACTTGTTGACGTTTTGGCCGCCGTGACCACCGCTGCGGACGAAGGTCTCCTCAATGTCGGCTTCGCGCACGCCGAGCGCGCTCATGCGCTGGGCGAGTTGGGTTTCCTTCTCCGGGCTGACGGGAAATGCGCTCATGGCGTCAGCGTAGCGGTGAGGCGGCGGAAAGGCAATGGAGGCGCAGGAGACGGTGCCACTTCCAGCCCGAAAACCGAAGTTCGACAGACAGGAGGGTCTGTTCCACGACGAGCTTCGGTTTTGGCTTCAATCCTTCTTGTTGCCGAGGACGATGATTTCGCCGCACGCGTTGAGGACCACGAGTTCCTGCTGGCCGTCGCCGTCCAGGTCAACGGTGCTCAACTGCGTGATCGGCGCATCGAGTTTCGCTTCGCCTCGCAGCACGCCTTCGGAACTGAACACCGCAACGCGGCCGTCTTCCCCGCCCACGGCAAGATTCGAGCCGAGCGAAGCCGGGCCGCGCAGCACATCGCCGCGGTCGCGACGCCAAAGTTGTTTCCCGTCGCCGTCGAGCGCGTAGAGGTTGAAGCTCATCGAGGTGGCAACCACGCGACCATTAGCAACCGCGACGCCCGTGACTTCGTCGCCGGTGTTGAACAGCCATAACGGTTTGCCGTCAGCACCGAGGGCGTGGAGGTTGCCGTCAGCGCCGCCGAAGACCACAGCCCGTTTGCCGCCGCCGAGATCGCCCGCCGCCACACAGTTCGCGTGCGGGCCGCGGGTCGAGTAACCCCAGCGCCGTTTGCCGTCGGGTGTGATGGCGTGCCACCAATAGTATTCCGTGCCGGCAATGACCTCCTGTTTGCCATCGCCGTCGAGATCCGCCGCGACGCCGCAGGTCGAGCCGTGGACGCTTTCGTAGTGCCACAGCTCGTTGCCGCCGCGGTCGAGCGCGTAGAAGTGCCACGACTCCGTGCCGGCAATGATCGCCTTCCTGCCGTCGCCGTTGAGGTCGGCCGCGAACACGACCGCCACCACCGGTCTGCGTTTGTAATAGGGAAACGCGTGCGACCAAAGCTGTTTGCCGGTTGCATCGAGCAAACAAACGCTGCCGTCGGCCAATCCAGCGGCGACCACGCGTCCTCCGTCGCCGCCGAGATCGCCGGCCCAGATCGCTTTGACTGCGCTCGGCGCTTTGAATTCCCATCGCTGCTTTCCATCGGCTCCAACGCAACAAACACGGCCGTCCGACGCGCCGCCGACGGTTTCGCTTTTCTTGTCACCATCCAGATCCGCTGCGGCGATGCACGTGAACGACGCACCACCAAACGTCCAGCGGACCGGAAGCTGCGGCACACTTGCGACGGCAGTCACCGCTTTTGTCTTTGCACGCGCAGCCGTCGGCAATGAAATCGTTGCTGAGCCGGTCACGACAAACTCCTGGCGACCGGGCGCCATATCCCGCTCGTGTTCGCCCGCCAGCGCGACCGTCACTCGCGCTGGCGACTGCACCACAGCGTGCCCCTTGCCGGCGTCGAACTCGACGTTGACGGGTGCGCTTGCGTTAAACAGTGTGCGACCGCCAGCAATCAGCGTCGTGGCCTTCGCGAGCGAAAAGCCGCGTGATCGCAAGACGAACAATGCCGCGTCGGTTTTGATGCCGGGAGCGACTGCGGTTCGTTTGCCGCCGGTCACGCCCACCAGCATCGTCTCCTCGCCGGTCTTCACCAGCACGCTCGTGTCGGACGCGCGTTCAGCCTTGACCGCTGAGACGCCAAAGACGTTGAGGAAGTGATGGCTTTCTCCCGCCTTCATCTTCCGGCCGGCAATTTGCTGCAAGATGCGGACAACCGGCCGGGCGTTGGTGTAGCCGCTCCAGTTCTTGCCAAGCGACTCGTCGTCGGTGAGTTTGAGCCGCGCGCCGTCGAGGTTTTGGATCACGCAGTGCTCGCCATTCTGCTCGACCGTGAAGCGGTTGCCCTCAATGCAAGGCTCGCCGAGCGTGTGCCAGACCGCGCGAAACGAATACTCGTCCGCGGCACGCGCCGTCAGCGAATCAATCGCAACGAAGCAGTGACCTTTGAGCCAGATCAGGTTCCGCGACCAATCGGCCGCGCCGTAGTTGCGCACCGTGCTCCGCGCGAAACCGGCGCTCGGCAGGTCGGCGTGCGCTTCGAGCGCGCAGAACGGCGGCAGCGTGCTCGATTGGCCGTCGCGGAACACCAGCATCGAGGTGTGAAACTTCGGCAGCGCCTTGATGTAGTCGCCGTCGGCGAACCACTCGCGGCCGCGCTCGCTGTAGCGGACGAGCGCGTTGCCGTCGTAGTGGCGGTGGCCGCCGCAGCCGATGCCGTCGAGCAATAGATACGGCTGCTGCGGATCGAAGCCGCCACGGAAGGAAACCTTCTCGTAGGTTTGTTCCAGCGGCGCGAGCCACAGCTTCTCCACGCCATTCGTCGCATGTGGCGCCCAGTAGTTGTAAAACCGCCGCTCGATCGGGAAAACTCGTGTGCCGTCGAAACCAATGGGCTCGCTCGGCGGTGGGCTAATGGTTGCGTTGCCGCCGATCTGGATGCGCGCATTCGATTGCACCGGCCGCTCCTGCTCAACGGCCCAGCGAAACGCCGGCTCGCGGAAATACCATGCGCCGATGTTCCAGAGCGGCACCTCAGAGGCCCAGCCGCGCCATCCGCCCACGTCGCCGAACGCCGACTGGAAGCCGAGATTGTCCATCGTGGCCACGGCCAGATCGAGCGTGCGGCGCGCGTTGCCGTTGGCGAAGTAAGTGTGGTCGGGCCGCGCCAACGCGTAGCGCATCAGGTGGCCGACGGTCAGCCATTGATAACCGTTGGAATCCTCCTGCGCCTTAAAGCTGAGCGCCTGCGGTTGGAAACACGCGCCAGCCGTTGCGAGCCAGCGTGCGGCCTCGGCGGCACGGTAGTATTTGCCAAAATAGTCTGCGGCGAAGAGCACGCCGAGAGCTGGAAACGTGTTGTGGTTGTGGCGAATGTGCTGGCGGGACGGGCCTTGGAAGCTGCCGAAAGTCTCCAGGTAGCATGCGTATTCGGCAATGATGCGCGTGACCTCCAGCCGCTCCGCCTCGGTGAACACGGGGCTTTCCTCGACGAGGTCCCACGCAGCAATCACCTGCATCGAGTTGAAATCCGCGTCCATGCCCCACGGTCCGCCATAGGTCGTCGGCTTCGAGCGGTAGATTTCAATCATCAGCCGCGCGAGCCGCTTGAACAACTCGGCGTAGCCGTCGTTGCCGGAGCGGTAGTAGTTGAAGCCCGCGTCGTAAAGATAGCCCGTGACGCCCGTGTGCTGGCCGCGCGCAAACGCCTCCTTCGCTTTCGTCACCGCTTGCGCGATGGCTTTCTCGTCCGGTTTTCTGTTCAGCACAGGCACCGCTTTGAGGAGCGCGGGCGAGAGTTTCAACTGCATCAGCCGCGGCAACGAGAGGTCTTTGCCCGCTGTGCGTTTCGAGAGTTCCGTCAGCAACGCCTCCGCCGCGGCGCGCACGCCGTCGTCATCGCTGCCGCCGGCAACGATGATGTTGTGGCCGTTGCCCCACGGGTCGTGAATCGTGTGCAGCGCGTGGCCGCCCTGGCCGGGATAGAAAGCGTCCACGGCGGTGTAGAAACGCGCGTAGAGCAGCGGCAGCAAGCGGTTCGTCTCGAAACTGCCGAGTGCGATCAGTGATTTGGAGCGGCGCGCGATGCCAGCGGCGTTCCACCGTCCTTGCGCGTCCGCCAAACTCGCGTCGTCGAGCACCGGCACGTCCGCGCCCGTGAGTTCGCGGATGCGCGACTGCAATTTGCCGGCGATGTCGCGATGCTTTGGCGGCGTCACAATCGCCGCCACAGCGCTTCCACCGACCACCAGCGGCGTTTCCAGAAAGAGCGGCTTCACCTTCGTCAGGTCGCGGACGCTGGCCGGCGCGGGCGCCGTGCGAAGGTTGCACGCGATCAGGTCGTAGGCGGCGCTGGCCTGCCGCGTGCCGGCGATCAACTCGATCTTTGCCACCGCCGAAGCCTCGCCTTTGATTTCCCTCGCTTCCCAGCCGAAGTCTTCGTAGCCGGCGCCAACGGTAAGCCGGAGCGTGACGGGAACCGACGCCGGCAGATGCGGATGCCCGTTCCACGAGCCGACCCGCTTGCCCGCCGCGTCGTAGAGTCGGACATAGATCGAGCTTGTGGCGTCCGGCGTGGACGTTCGAAGGTCGAGCAGAACTTGTTGCTTGCGCGCGTCGCGGACCGGCACGGGCAACATCACGCCGACGTAATGGCTCTCGGCGACATTGTTGGCGCGCGCGGAGACACGCACGCCGCCGGCGGCGCTCTCGATGCGCTTCTCGGAACTGTTGCTGCCCCAGGTCAGTTTTCCGTCTTCCACGCCGCCGAGTTTCGACCAAGCCTTTTCATCAACCTTGCCGGTATTCAGCCATGAAGGCGTCTCAATGCCGGCATCCGGCAGGGGCTTCGTCTCCACCGAAAACCCGTGGAATCGGCAAACGCCTTCGCCGGCCCACAGCCCGACGCGACCAGCCATCGGTATCGTCGCGTCTTCCTCATCCACACGCAGCACATCGTCCACCCAGACGCGCAACCGCCAGCCTTCGGCCGAGGCGCGCACGCGATAGACCTTGCCCGCCTCGGGCGCGAAGACGGCCTGCGCAACTTTGCTGGATCGGCCGTTGACGCGACGCCAGAGATTGACGCCTTTCTTGTGGAGCACGACGAAATAGGTGTCTCCCACTTCATTCGCATTCTCTTGCGCGCGCAGCAGCAACGACGGTGCGCCTTCACCCATGAACGCGACGCGTGCTTCCACTGTCACGTCGGCGGCGTTGACGGAGCGGTGCAACAGATTGAGCAAGCCATCGTTCTTGTCGCCGGCGCGGATGTGGTCGCTTTCCTGCGTCCACCGGCCCGGCTGCGCAGTCTTCGGCTCACGCACGATCTGCCAGTCATTGGTCTGCCAGTGCGCGAAGTTGACGCGCAGCGCGCCGTCAGCCATCAGCAGCGTCGGTGAAAGGACAAACCATGCTGTCAGAACGCGGCGAGCGCCGCAGAGGAGGGTTTTCATTGGAGAGGCTTTCGTTTACCGCGCAGCCACCGGCTTCGACTTCAGGCCAACGATGTTGACGGCGATGACGCTGTAGCGATGCTTTTCGCCGGGCTTCGCCGTGGTGTCGGTGTATTTGAAGTCGGGCAGCGGCGCCACCGGCGTGTCGCCGTAGGACATGCCTTGAAACAACGGCCGTCCGAACCGGTTCGTTGGCTTCTCCGGGTGCTGCGCGAGATCCTTGCCGTCGCGCTGGATGATGAACGCTTTCAGCCCGCTTTCAAAGTCCGCCTCAGCATCCCACGTCAATTCCGCCGCGCCGTCCTTCGTGAACACCTTCACGTTCGTCGGCGCGGGCGGCGGCGTGGTGTCCGCCGTCTCGCCGATCCTCACGTATTCGAGCCACGCCTTGGCGGCGCGCGCGTTCGGGAGCCATACGGATTCCTTCACGTTGCCGGAAAACTTTGCCGCAGGCTGCACCTCGTCGCCCAACAGCGGCGCAAGCCACGCCTGTTTCATGTCCACGGGCCTGAGCGGCTGGCCGGCGCGCGACGGCAGGCGCAGCGCGAGGCACGCGTCGAAGAACGGGATCGCCATGTAGCGTGAGTCGCCCGTCTCGTGGCTTGTGCGCGGGTCGGGCGCGAAGCCGATGGGCGCGCCTTGCTCGCGGTAGGCCTTGAACATGTCGAGCGTGCCGGTCCACGCGCCGTTGAACCGCTTGTCGCCGCTTTCCTTTACGCCGGGGTTGCACATCGCTGGCACGGCCATCGCGGCGGCGGTAACCTCCGGTCGCGGAACCTCGCCCTTCACCCACATGCCAAACGCCGTGCCAGAGCGGAACCAGATCGCCACGATCCGCTCAGGATACATCGTCTGCATCAGGCTCGCCCAGAACCCGCCGCCGGAGTGGCCCCAGAGGCACCACGGCGCTGCGGCCAGCTCCGGGTGCTTCGTTTGCGCGGCAAAGTCCACGAGGCACTTCAGGAACGTCTTGTCCGAACCGTTGCGCGGGTCGCACCAGAGCCGGCAGTTGTCCTTCTCACCTTGATGATACGCCGGCACGAGCAGCGCACAGTCCCACTTCTTCGCGAGCGCCTGCCAATGCAGGTCGCGCGCGCCCGGTTCCGCGCCTTTGTTCGAGCCGACGCCGCAGCCGTGCTGGTGGACGATCACCCCGCGCACCGTCTTGACGTTCGCGGGCAACCAGAGCCGGTAGGTGACGCCGAGTTGCAACTCGTTCGTCCGCGTGGACGGCGCGTAAGCGACCTCAAAATAACTGCCGGCAGCGGAGGCGGTGTTCACCGACACGAACACCAGCAAGCCAGCGCACAGGGAGAGTATGAAGTTCTTCATGGCCGCCGATTAAAACAGGATGCGCTGGAAAAGTCGCCTGCTTTTCTGGACGGCCATGTCGGAGATGGCCGTTGGAAGTTGGAAATCCGAGCGGCGAAGGAAAAGTTGAGCTACCAGCAACATCTGAACTCACGGCCCGCCCCAAACTCCCATCTGCTGACTGCTAACTCCCATTCGCCATTCCGCCCGTCCCTTCCTCGGCTCAGCGCTCCACACCCACCAACACCCGAAAGCCGTTGAAGCTATCCGAGTGGGTCGGGGCGTAGGTGAAACGATAGGCACACCGACCGAAGCCAGAGGGGTCGTGGAACGACCCGCCACGCAACACGCGATGGGCGGGATTGCCTTTGTAGCACTCTTCGTGGGCCTGTGTTTCATCGGACTCATCCAGACACCATTCCCACACGTTGCCCAGCATGTCCGCCAACCCAAACTTGTTCCGCCCGCGTGACCCGTAGTGATCCACCGGCGAGACGAATTCGAAGCCGTCGCCCTTGCCACTCCAGTTCAGCCGGTTGTCGCCACCTTCCTTGGTTTCGCCCCACCAGAACTTCGTCTGCTTGCCCGCCCGGCACGCATACTCCCACTCCGCCTCCGTCGGCAGCCGCACCTTGCAACCCGTCGGCAACCGCCCCGCCTTCGCCTCCCGCTCATTCAGCCACGCGCAGAACGCCATCGCGTCGTTCCAACTGATGCAACCTACCGCGTAATTGTCCTTGAGCTTGAAGCCAAAGTTCGGGTCCTTCCAATTTGCACCTTTGACTATGCCGTAGTTTTGTCCCGCCCCTGGCGTCGTGTAAGACTCGCCTTTCTTCTCGCCTTCGGTGACGTAGCCAGTGGCGGCCGCAAACAGCTTCCACTGGCCCACGGTGACTTCCGTCTTGCCCATCCAAAAGCCCTGCTTGATGGCCGCTTTGCGCGGCGTTTCGCCTTCGCGCTTGACCCCTTCCGCAACGCACCCGTTTTGCAATGCCCACGCCCGTTCTTCCTGTGTGCTGCCGAGGAGGAACTCGCCGGGTGGAATCCAGAGCAATTCCATGCCGGTGGAGGTGGCCAACGGCGGGCTTGTCGGAGCGCCAACGGCCACAGTTGCGGCCGGCGATGCTGTAACTTTCGGTATCATGGAAACTGCGGTCGAAGAGCCGGCCGCCTCCCCGCTGCCTTCCGGCACACCACAACACACGCGAAAGCCCAGCGTGCTATATGAAAAAGTCGGGCTGATGTGCTCGCGAACGGCGCAACGTGTGACGCCGGAGGGGTGATTAAACGAACCGCCCCGCAACATCCGCCGTGCTGTGTTCTCCTTGCATAACGTCTCATGCGCGCCCGTCAGGTCGTAACCATCCAGACACCATTCGCGGACGCTCCCCAACATGTCTGCCAAGCCAAACTTATTCCGTCCGCGCACACCGTAGTGATCCACTGGCGACACAAACTCAAACCCGTCTGCCGCCCCCTTCCAGTTTAACCGTTTCTCGCTACCGTCCACGGTGTCGCCCCACCAAAACTTTGTGTGCTTTCCCGCGCGGCACGCATACTCCCACTCCGCTTCCGTCGGCAACCGGCAAACCATCCCCGCCGGCAACCTGTTCGCCTTCTTCTCTTTCTCAGTCAGCCATTCGCAGAATGCGACCGCATCGTTCCAACTCACACAGCACACTGGATGATTGTCATTAGGAGCGAAACCGAATTTCGGATCACGCCAGTTGGCCCCTTGGACTCTTTCATCCAGAGCGATGGACGAACCGTTCTTCTCTGCATCCGTCACATAACCGGTGACACTCACAAATTGCTTCCATTGCCCCACCGTCACTTCAGTGTGCCCAAGCCAAAAAGGCTGGCGAATTGTTGCCTTCGATTGTCCTTCGCGGCTCACGTAATCCTGTGAACACCCGTTGGACACCGCCCATGCCCGTTCCTCCGGCGCGCTGCCGAGTGTGATCTCGCCGAGTGGAATCCAGACCAGTTCCATGCCGGTGGAGGTGGTCATGGTCTTTTGAGTGCCGGACATGGTGGCTGCGGCGGCGGTAGGTTGCCGGGTTGCAGCCGTCGCGGCAATCGGCCCGACACGAATCCAAAACATTCCAGCGGCCATGTCGTTGATCTTGGCCAGCGTTTTGATGCCGCGCAGGACGGCGGCGTCGCGGGCGGGAACGAAATCGCACTTCAGTTCTTGCAACGGCGCGGACCCGATCGGCCCAAGGTCGGTGATTTTGGTGTTGTTGCACCAGAGCACTATCAGCGGCATTCCTTCGAGTGGCGCAAGGTCGGCAACGGGCGTGTCGCTGAAGCTCAGGATGGTCAGCTTCATGCCACCCAACGGCGAGAGATCGCCAGCCTGCGTGCCGCTGAAGCTCAAGACCGTCAACGGCATCCCTCGCAGGGACGTCAGGTCGGTGATGGGGTTGCCGTGGCACCACAGCCACGTCAGCGGCAGACTTTGGAGCGGCGCGAGGTCGGCTAGCGCGCCTTTCTGGTTCAGCGTCAGCGGCGCGATGACGAGTTTCTTCAGCCACTTCAGCGCCTTGATCGGGTTGATGTCAGTGACGCCGACGGTGGAGAACGACAGTTCCGTCACGGCCCCGCCTTCCACCTTGTGCGTCTCCTTGCCGTCGAACTGTGGGTTCAGTTCCTTGAGCCGGGCCATAACGCGCGTCACCTGTTGCTCGGTGGGCAGCGCCGCGACCGTTCGCACAAACGGGTCCTCCGCAGGCGCAGCGGGAGGCGCGACCATTCCGCTCACAGGTGCCGGCGGGGACGACGGAACATTCGCGGGTTCCGCTGCGGGCACTCTGGCGAGAGAGGCCAGGAACGCGGCGGGCGATTGACCGTTGACGCGCTGCAACGTAGGCAGCTTGAGCAACAGTTGCGCGATGTCCTTGTTTCGCGCCGCCGCCGGTGGGCAGCGCAGTTCCGTCAGCGACAAATCCGCCAGCGGTGAAAGGTTGATGACTTGAGTGCCGCTGATGTCGAGAAAAGCCAGCGGCATTCCCGCCAGCGGTGTGAGGTCGCTGACGGCGGTGAAGTCGCACGCCAAGTGCCGCAACGACAGCCCGCGCAGCGGCGACAGGTCCGACAACGGCGACGGTTCCTCCTGCGTGCCGGAGCACCGAACTTCGTCGAGCTGGCGCAACGCCCGCAACGGCGAGATGTCTTTCACGCCGACGGTCGAGATGGCCAGTTGCGTTACCGCATTCTCGCGGATGGTATGCGTCTCTTTGCCGTCGAAGTCGGGATTGAGCCTCTTCAATTCCGCCGTCACGCGTTGGATTTGCTCCTCGGCTGGCAGCGCGGCGACTTCGGCGATGAATGGGTCCGCCGTTGCAGCGGTGGCGGTTCCGGGTTTCCGTGAAGCCGGCATTTCGGCTGGCAGCTTGACAGCAGTTTCTGCAACAGCCGGAGCCGCTTCGGTTTTATGTGGAGTCGGCGTTTCCGCAGGCGGCTTGGTTGCTGTCTCGGCGGCAGGCTGAGCAATTGCAGGTCCGGTCCCCTGGCCGGTTGCTGCCATCGCGGTCTGGTCGCTGCGTGAGGGCACGCGCCCCGCATCGCTCTGGCTCGGCTGCTTCCACGGTGCCCACAACAACAATCCCGCGGCCACGACAACGGCGGCGATGCCGCCCATCACCATCGGCATTCGTTTGCGTGAGGCGTCCTCCGGTTCCACCGCGTGGGGAATAGGCTGGGGAACGGCGGCTTGCGGCTGGCTGAGCTGTTCATGCACACGCCGCATCTCCTCGATCAATTCCTCATAGCTCTGGTGCCGCTCGTTGGGATGTTTCTTCAACATCCGGCTTAGCAACATCACCAGCGGCATCGGACACTCAGGCCAGACCAGCAGAATAGCCGGCGGCGGATCGTGAATCTGTTTCACCATCACCGACATCGGCGACTGGTTTTGCCCGTTATCGTAAGGCCTCTTGCCGCTGAGCATGTGGTAAAACGTGCAGCCCAAGCTGTAGATGTCGGCCCGGAAATCCATCTCCTTCTCCGCCTGCGCCTGCTCAGGACTGCAATAGAACGGCGTGCCGACCGTTGTGCCCGATTGCGTCAGCGCCGCGCTCGTCTCCGGCCCGACGCTCTTGGCCAAACCGAGGTCGCCCACTTTTACAACGCCTTTGACAGAAAGGAAGATGTTGTCCGGCTTGATGTCGCGATGGATGATCCGTGCCTCATCCCACGCATGCTTCAGCCCTTCGGCCACAAAGACGCAGGTGGCCAGCGCCTCTTGCGGGTCCATGCGCCCTTCGCGGTGGAGCCGTTGCTGGAGCGACTCGCCCTCAACGAACTCCGAGACC
>Ga0172379_10001927_pt1 | contig 38779 bp, 38 predicted proteins | sample GrowelOW334metaG_FD_119756 | JGI IMG/M metagenome (GOLD analysis project Ga0172379, IMG submission 119756) | Groundwater microbial communities from an aquifer near a municipal landfill in Southern Ontario, Canada - Groundwater well OW334 metaG | ecosystem: Environmental > Aquatic > Deep... | reverse complement strand
CTGATGATCCCAGGTTCCTTGTCGTCGACGATGAAAAGAACATCGTCCGGTCCGACCGTGAGATCGTATGCCACGGCGAGGCCGGCGTAAACCTGTTCGACGGAATAGTCTTTTGTTTCATTGCTGACGGATTCCGCCGCTCGCTGGAATATGTTCTTTTTCGTGACGATGTATCCGATGGAACTGGTATTGACTAGACGCACGATGTCGCCCCAGAGGAACAGGAGCATGATGAAGAGCGCCACGGAGGCGATGACCGCAGTGTTTCTGCGAGTGAAGAGGGCTGTTGATTTCGCTTCGTTGCGGCGGAAGTGGATAATCATCAGACGCGGCGAATCGATTTCTTCGTAGCGTGTCGCGAGCATTTGGATTTTTGAGCAGGCGAGCGCGAGGTCTTCGCCGGCGAGAAGCACATTTCTCAGTTCGAGCTTTGTGGGGTGTTTTATCATTTCTTCGGAAGCGAGAATGATCCGGTCTCCATTGTCGATGGGAACGGCTTCGATCTGCAGGCTCTCGCGGCCGCGGGCTTTCGGCTGGTGGTAAATCGGGCGGAATTTTCGCTCCTTCATGTAAAAGACCGGGCATCCGTTAATCCGGGCGATGTATGCGGCGCCGCCTTTTACCAGAACAACCGTGAAAGCGTGATATGTTGTGTTAGGCTCCACGTGGCCGCCGGTTTCGAGCCGGTTCATGAGGTCAGTGAGAATCTCTTTCAGCAGGCTCGCCGGCCTCGAAAGATCGGCTGTGCGGATGCAGTCCAGATACGGTCCTGTTTTCTCGGCGAGGAATTCGAGGCAGAATCGCTCCGCATCGGCCGTCATTCCTGTGAATATGGCGAACAGCGCGTAGTCTCTCACGCTGTCGTTTGTGTCGTATATGTACGTGCCTTGGCCGAAACGCGTGTTCGGTCCCAGCGTTCCGACAAGAGCCCTGAAAGATTTCTCGATTAGTTTTTTTCGCGCCATATTAGTCCTGTTGTTTTTTGAGTTGAAAATGAATCACCTGAAATTCCTTGTCCAGAAGCGCATCGCGCTGGACTTCTTCGTACCCGGGTTTGGAAACCTGAATCGTATACCGGCCGGGTTTCAGATCGTATCTTGTTCCGGAAAAGCCCGTCATCATGAGGCGGTTGTTTTTGAGGATCATGACCGAGCAGTCCGTGACGTTTGTGTCAATGATGAAAAAAGCGGAGTCGAGGGCCGGTGAGGATTGTATTGGCGCGTTTGAATCCGGCAGTTTTTTAATCTGTTCCAGTTCGCGCTTGTCGGATTCAGGTCGTGTGCGCACAACTTCCACCGCTGATTGTGATTCCTGCGGCGCTCCGGGTTTGATAAAATTTACGCCGGCCGGCAGCTGCGTTTGCTGATTGATTTTTTCGCCCGCGAATCGAACCACGATCGATTGCGTGATTCCGGACACTATTCTAATATTGCGGCCTTCCGTTTCGCCGTTGAGATGCGCTTTTAGCCGGTGGTCCCCCGGCATGATTTCCCTTATAACGATTTCGTTTCTTGGGAAGCCGCCTATAGAGTGGCCGTCGAATTCCATTTTGTCGCAACTCGGCTGGCAGGACACGATCAGCGAACCGTTTTTAGCTTTTATATGGCGAAGAGAGATAATTCTCTGTATGGATGTGTCTTTATCGAGATTCAATTTTTCCTCGAAAGGCTCGTAGCCGGCCGCTTCCACTCTCAGTTCGTTACCGCCGCCGGCCGTAACGGATAGCGTGAACGGAGACGCGCCGGGTTGTTGGACTCCGTTTATGAACACACGAGCGTTCTCGGGTTCAGTTTGCAGCAAGAGTTGCGCTGTCGGCAGGAGCGGTTTTTCCGAGGCAGAGGGTTTATTCTGGCCGATTCCTATGTCGAAAACATCGGGAGCTGCAATTCCGCCGGCTTGTTCCGCACTTTTTTTGCCGTCGGTAATGTTTTTTGTTCCGAAAAAAATCAAAAAGGCCAGAGCCGCGGCCAACAGCGAGACGGTCAGATATTTCAAAAAGAAAACGCCGAGAGGATATTTGATAGAGCTCGAGAATTCGTTCTTCTTATGTTCGGCAGGCGGTTCCAGCCGCGCGAGGACGACAGCTACGTCGCCGGCGCTATCGTGCTTATGCGCTTCGTTCACAATCAGGTCGGCTGCATCATCGAGTGAGTTGGCGCTTGTGATTTTTTCCTGAATGGTCAGTGAGTTGAGGCGGGCGAGCAGGCCGTCGGAACAGAAGATAACAACGCTGTCGGATTTAAGGGTATGGCTAAGGAAAACCGGCTTGAAGTCGGTTTTAGAGTATCCGGCCGGAGTCTGGCCGGGTAGAAGCAGGGTGGGGTCTGTGTTTTCTAAATCGGGTGAATTGGCGTCTTGAGTGATACGGGAAATTCTTCCGTTTTCGAGAATGTAAGCCGCGCCTCCGCCTGCGAGCGCAATGTGAACCGTATTTCCTTCAATATAGCCGCAGACAAGCGCAGCCTCAATTTTCTCTTGATCCTCTCCGGCGTTTTTGTTTATGAATGCCGAGTGGATTTCCTCGAGACAGCCGGGCAAAAGATTGCTCCCGTTCACGCTGTCCGATTCGCGGATCTGGCGAAAACTTTTTTTCAGAGTTTCTATTGCGAGTTCGCTTGCGAGACCTTGTTCGCCGGCGACTCCTTCCGCGATGCCGTACAAGCCGCGCACACGTCCGGGGCCGGAATAGTTGACGCAACAGATGAACTCGCCGCTGACCGGATGCGCGCTGCCTTTGAGCGTGCGCCCCGCGGAGCGTATTGCCAGCCTCCCGGTTTGCGGCATGTCCATTGTTGTTGTTTCCATAATCAGTCAGTCTTTAATCGCGGCCAGCGTTTTTTTGTAAGGCGGCCGGCAGACGCATTTTTCCGTTATTATCGCAGTAATGAGCCGGGCGGGCGTCACATCGAACGCCGGGTTGATAACGCCTACTCCGGGCGGACATATCACTTCCGCTCCGACCCGGCGCACTTCGTGTTCTCCGCGCTGCTCGATCACTATTTCGCGCCCGGAAGCGAGTTTGTAGTCGATTGTCGAAACCGGGGCGGCGACGTAGAACGGTATTCGGTGCGCGTGAGCCAACGTCGCGACGCTGTACGTGCCTATCTTGTTAGCGGTGTCGCCGTTAGACGCTATTCGGTCCGCGCCGACGATAACAGCGTCAATCCTGCCTGCCGCCATCAGCGAAGCCGCCATGTTGTCGCAGATCAGAGTGGCCGGAATTTTTTCCTGCACCAGCTCGAACGCAGTGAGCCGCGCTCCCTGCAACCATGGCCTTGTCTCATCGGCGTACACATGTTCGATTTTACCTTGTTTATAACCGGAACGAATAACGCCGAGCGCGGTGCCGTAGCCAGCAGTGGCGAGTCCGCCGGCATTGCAGTGCGTGAGAACCCGGCTTCCCTTTTTTAATAACGCCGCTCCGTTGTCGCCTATCTTTCTGCAGCCGGCGAGATCCTCGGCCTTAATATTTTTTGCTTCCCGTATCAGCCTCTCTTTGATCTTATCTATCGGTTTTCCGGAGCTATTTTCGATTACGCTGCGCATCCTGTCGAGAGCCCAGAAGAGGTTGACTGCTGTGGGTCTCGTAGCCGCAAGCCGCGCGATCACTTTATCCATCAGTCCGGAGAACTTAAGAAAATCATCGCCTTTGTATTTCAGAGCGCCGAGCGCTACGCCCATTGCTGCTGTCACGCCAATCGCAGGCGCGCCTCTGACTTTCATTCCCTCGATCGCCCGGGCGACGGCTTCAACCGTATTCAATTTCACATATTTGATTTTATGCGGAAGCAGAGTCTGATCGAGCAGTTCAATCTCTCCGCTTTCCACCCAACGAAGTGTATCCACAGAAATGGACCCCATGGCGGTTTGCCCACTTATGCTCAAGTATTAATGCCAAACTTGAACACGGCAACACTGTTGTGTATTTTAATGCAACATGATTAGAGAATCAATAAAAATTAATATATATAATGCTTATTAATATTATATGGAGCTGCCAACGATAATTATTTCCGCAATTTTCAGGTCTAATGGATGAGTGATTTTAATGTTGGATTGTTCGCCGGGAATAGTTGCGACAGGGCGGCCCGCGCGCTCGACAAGAGTGGCGTCGTCGGTCACGCGCCACTTTCGCTCGCAAGCGTGATTGTGGGCTTCCATAATCAGGTCAAAGTAAAAAGCCTGAGGAGTCTGGACGATGTGAATTTCGTCGCGGCTCAGAGTTTCGACAACATGTCCGCTGCGAACGCGCTTCACTGTTTCCTCGCAGGGCAATGAGGGAATGCAGGCGCCGTGTTCGCGTGCGCCGTTTATGACCGCGCGGACAAGTTCGGGCGACGCGAGAGGTCTCGCCCCATCGTGTATCAATACCATTTCAGTGGTCTTCGGAAGAGTCTGAAGTGCGTGGAACACTGTTTCCTGGCGCGTCGTCGCGCCCTCGACTATCTCAAGGTTATTTATCTTCCACTCTTGGTTATATTCCAAGGCGCGTTTCTTGAATCCTTCCGGAACCGCTAAAAGTATGTGGTCGACCTCTCCTGATTTCACGAGCGACTGAATTGAGTGGTAAAAAAGAGGTTTGCCGGCGAGCTCAATAAATATTTTGGGCGTTTGGGAGTTCATTCTTTGACCGGTTCCCGCGCCGGGTATAATGGCTGATATCATATATTCACATCCTTGAAAGGTTTCATAATCAACGCTTTTTGCCGCGCCTGCCGGGCGCGTTATTTAAAAAGTTTTTCGATCAGTGATGCGTGCGCGAAAGGCGACACGAGCCACGAACGCCCTTTGACGTCCGTCAACTGAAGCAGGCTTCCATCAGGCGACCATTGAATGCTTTTTATGTCGGCGGAAATCTGCCATCTTTTTTTTGTAGCGATCTGGTGCGTCCAGACTTCTTCGCGGACCATGAACACGATGAAATTGTCGCGCGGCGACCATTGGGGAGACCTTCCCTCGTCTGCAATTTCCACGGCAGCGCCGTCGAGAGGCTTGATCCAGACGCCTGATTTTTCTTTTTGAGCGAAAACCACCGACTTGCAGTCCGGCGCCCAATCAGCGGAAGCAACATCAGTCGCAAGAAGTCTTCGGGCCATATCCCGCGAATTCAACTGAAAAAGCGAGCCATCATCCGAAACATAGAGAAGCAAAGCATCATTGCCGCGGCAGAATTTTAAGAATCGCGTATTCGCGCTGATAAGCTTTTTATCTAAAAACATCTTGTCCATACTGTCCGGTTTGTCCGCCGCTGCGCGGCTTTTTCCGTTGCCGGCGCTGACTAAGCCGGATAATCTCGTTTCTATGTCCTGTAACGAATAAGGCTCGACCCCCGAGTTTGCGAAAATTACCGCGCGGGACGGGTCTATCAGGAAAAGGCTGGGCGGGTTTCTCACTGAGAAGCGGTTCGAAAACTCAAGAGAGACATCAAGAAGAATGCGGAACTGGACCTTATTTTTTCGAAGGAAGTTGTCGAGCGAGTTCGTCGAAGGGTCCACATTGACGCCGATTATGCGGAGCTTATTGGCGAACTGAGGTTGCTTTCGCATTGCGCTTAGATATTTCAGGGTTGCGGCGGAATTGTCGCTGTAGATTGAAAAGAAAACAAAAAGCGTGAAATGGTCGTTTAGTTCGGAAACGCTGAATGAGCTGCCTCCGGTGTCTTTCAAAGTAGGAATCGAGTTGATTATCTGATTTTCCGGCTGCGCTTTCGCGTGTCCGTAACCGATCAAAGAAAAGAGTGTTGCCGCGCACAGGATAACGAGTAATTTTTTCTTGTTTTTTTTCATGGTTGGTTTTTGCAGTGTGATATCCGGCCTGATCAGGCTTTATACCCGAGGTAGACTAATCCCGCGATCCAGACGCCGAGCATTAAGAAAATCATGACGAACCAGAATAGCGCCTTTTTGAAACGCGGCCGGCCGTCGTTTCTGAAGCCTCTTACGATGAACATGCCTGTCGCGGCCAGCCATCCGAAAAGGCCGATGTACATAACTGCCAACGCTATGTGGTTCAACTGGTCATATATCATTTGACGCCTCCTGCGAGGCCCGGTCGGCCTGTCTTATTTTATCACTTTTGTGAGCGGATATTCAATGATGTCGCTCGCGCCCGCTTTTTTCAGCTTTGGAATCATGTCCCGCACGGCTCTTTTATCGACGATGATTTCGAGAGCGATCCATTTGTCGTCGGAGAGCGGCGAGATGGTCGGGCTCTTCATCGCGGGCAAGGCGGCGGTGATGTCGGCGAGCGATTTTTTCGGCGCGTTCATCTTGAGGCCGACTTTGTTCCGCGCCGACAGCGCGCCCTGAAGCAAAATGTTCAAGTCTTCTATTTTCTGCCGTTTCCACGGGTTTTTCCACGCCTCGCGATTCGCGATCAGCACGGTATTCGATTCGAGAAGCGTTGCGATCACGCGAAGGTTGTTAGCTTCGAGCGAACTGCCCGTTTCTGTAACGTCCACTATGGCGTCGACAAGCGCCGGCGCTTTTATCTCTGTCGCTCCCCATGAAAATTCGATATCGGCGTTCACTCCGTTTTTGCGGAAGAATTTTTTTGTCGCCTGCACCAGTTCGGTGGCGACTCGTTTGCCTTCGAGGTCTTTTATAGTTCTGATTTTTGAAGATTCGGGAGCGGCGAGCACCCATTTCACAATTCCCGAGCCGCTTTTAGCATAAAGGAGATTGGAGACTTCTTTAACTTTCGAGCCGTTTTCGGCGACCCAGTCGCGGCCGGTGACGCCGGCGTCGACGATGCCCTGTTCGACATAGCGCGAGATTTCCTGCGCGCGGAACAGAAGCCCCTTCATTTTAGCGTCTTCATCGAATTTCAATACGTAGGAGCGCGGGCTTACGGAAACGCGGTAGCCTGCTTGCGCGAACAACTCGAACGTCGCGTCCTGTAGGCTGCCTTTCGGCAGAGCGATCTTTAGAACGTGCATCTGGATGCGCCCCTTTCAGATTTTTGAGCTGAGGTTGATTTTTTCAACGAAATCCACCATCGGTCCGACGAGTAATTGCGTAGTATCCCGGAATGCCGCCGGGTCGCCGGTCACAAAGAATTGTTTTGTGCCCGATTCGCTGTGATTGCTGACGAGCATTCCGGTGTCGTGCAGTTTTTTCATGCAGAGGACGGCGGTTCGGCGGGCGGGATCGATAAGCGTAATCGCCGGCGAAACGATGTCCTGAATGACTGTTTTGATGAAAGGCAGGTGCGTGCAACCGAGAATGAGCGTGTCGATGTCGTCGCGCAGCATTGGGAGCAGATAATCCTCTGCGTAAGCTCTGGTCCTGGGAGAGCCGACGGCGCCGTTTTCTATCATAGGAATCAGAGAGGTGCAGGGCTGGGTGATGATCTCGACCGTCGGGTCGAAGCTGTCTATGAACTTCTGGTAGACGCCGCTATCGAGAGTAAGCTGCGTGGCCCAGATTCCTATTCGGAAGTTGTATGTGACGTAGAGAGCTGCGGAGACGCATCCGTAGTTGATCATGCCGATGACCGGTGTTTTATTCGGAGTTAGGTGGTAGTCGCCGAGAAGGCCGCTGACTGTGTTGCAGGCGATAACTATGAGCTTGCAGTTTTGTTTTTCGAGAAAATCTATGATTTCCTGCGATTGGCTGATGATTTCATCCCGGGTTTTCGTGCCGTAAGGCATGCGGCCGGTATCGCCGACATAGATGAAACTTTCATAAGGCATGAGGTTGTCGAGTTCGCGAAGCAGCGTGAGCCCGCCGACTCCTGAATCGAATACGCCGATTGGACGCTTGTCCATCCGAGATGTCTCCTAATATTCGAGCATTTGCAGCGCGATTTTGTCCTGCAGCGCGCGAATCTCGTTAGAATGCACTTTGTAATCGTTAAAAATCATCACGAACGCCGCCATGTGCCCGTCGCCGCGTTGGAAATAGCCGCTCAGCGCGCAGGCGCCGCTCAATGCGCCGGTCTTTGCCCACAGCCGCCCTTGGGCTGGCGTGCCGCGAAGTCGTTTCTCAAGCGTCCCTTTCGCGCCCGGTTCCGCGAGTAGCTGTAAATAGGACTGCTTCAGATATGAATTATAGAACGCGGACAGCGTCGCAAGCAACACCCGCGCCGTCAAACGGTTCTGCCGGGACAATCCGGAACCGTCGACAACTTTTAATGTATTATTGTCCGCGAGCTTATATTTCGACATTATCGTCTCGACCGCGATCGCGCCGGAAGCGTGCGTTCCGCCACCGCTGCCACGTTTCGCGCCGAGCGTCCGGAACATCTGTTCCGCCACGAAGTTGTCGCTGTTTTTTTCCATTTCCGCAAGCACGGTCAGCAGGTCCGGCGACTGCGCGCGGTAAAAAAGCTGGTACCCGACCGGCGGCGAACCGCCGTCCCGCATCGTCGCTTTCACAACTATCCCCGCCCGCTTCAACGCGCCGGAAAGCGCCGTGCCGAAAAATTTGTCCGGATATAAAACCGGGTATTCGTATTCCAATGACTGCCCTTTTCGAATTGTGCCTTTGATTGCTATGCGGCCGCTCTGGCTCTGGCTTATTGAGATTCCGGATCTTGCTTTGCTCGAAAGGCTGACTTTAATATCGAGCATTGCCGGGTCAATCGGCGGGTCGAGCGAAACGGCCACTTTGCCGCCTGCGCCGCTTACTTTGACTATCAAGCAGTTTTTCGATATCGCGAGCGCGCTCGGCCGCGTCGCGTAGCACCAGTTGATGTCTTCAGCTTCCCACGACTCCGGTCGCAGGTTGTCGGGGAAATACGTTCCGGAAAGAATTATTTCGCCGTTGATTTGCCTGAGTCCGGCGCGAACGAGCTGCGCTGCGAGTGTGTCGACACCCGCTTTTGCTGTCGCGTAGAAATCTTTAGTCAGCGTCGGATCGCCGTAGCCTTTAACAAACAGGCCGTTTGCCGCTCCGGTGGCAGACGCGAAATCCTTTAGATAAAAATCTGTATTGAATCGGAAATCCTCGCCAAGTCCAAGAATAGCTGCCGCTGCGGTTACAAGTTTAAGGTTCGACGCGGGAATAAATATTTTGTCCGGATTGAGACTGTAAAAAAGTGAGCCGGAATCGAGGTCCTGAATGATGATGCTAACGCTTGCTCCGTTCAGGAAATGGGCTTTAAGGGATTCGTTAATTGCGGCCGTCGGGTCCTGAGCGGAAGCCGAGGCGGCCATGAGAAAAACAAAGAAAGCCGCGAGAGCGGCGGTTATGCGCTTATTCATGCTTAAGCCAGTTCTCCATGTCGCGAGAGTAATCCAGAATTTCGTCAGCGCTGAAGAATAGGCCGACTTCGCGGGCGCCGGATTCCGGGCTGTCCGACCCGTGGATCACGTTGTATCGCTTGCTGATCGCGAGGTCGCCTCGTATAGAACCGGGCGCCGCGTCTTCCGGGTTGAGCGCGCCCATCATGTTGCGCACAAGCCGGACAACATCCCGTCCCTGAAGCGCGATCATTACTGCCGGGCCGTTTGTCATGAACGCCACCAGCGGCTCGTAAAACGGTTTCCCCTGATGCGCTTCGTAATGTTTCGCGGCAAGTTCGGGAGTGATTCTCATCAGTTTCAACCCGACTATTTTGAAACCGCGCCGCTCGAATCGCGAGATTATCTCGCCAACAAGCCCGCGCTGCACTCCGTCCGGTTTTACTATGACTAATGTCCGCTCTTTGTCCTGGTCCATCGTTTCCTTCCATTCAAAACCAACGGCGATAAGCCGAAATTTCAGAATGATTATATACTTTTGGCCGTGAGTTACAAATATTTTGAAACTTTTTCAGCGCCGGGCGGAAAGATAGCGGCATTTTGCTTGAACAGAGCGTGATCTTTAAATTAGAATAATTAATGTAATGGATTTTATGATAAAGCGGCATATTGGGAGGAAGAATACTTTTGAAAAGAATAGTTTTGTTATCCTCGGTTGTAATATTCGCTTTATTTATTTTTGGTCTGAACGTTAGGGCTCAAACCGAGTCGCCTGCTGAAATCGCCGCCGAATGCGCCAAGTATGAAAGCCGGTTTCAGGGCCTCGAAAAGTGGCTGGCGTCTTCGGCCGCTGTTCAGTTGGACAGCGCGGAACGCGAAGCAGAACTCAAAAAGATCGACGAACCGTTGTCCTATCCGGACGCGTTGAAGCTGCCCTGCGTTGCGGATTTCTTCAGAAACAGGATGAATGTTTTATGGGAAAGCTATTCAAAGTCGAAAGTCGAGAAGGGGCTGCTTGTCTGGAAGTTGTACAATCACTCCGGAATTATTCAGACGCGTGACGCAGTCATCGCGATAGATTTATATGCAGGTTACGATGCGGTGAGGATGGACCCGGCGCTGATGAAGAAGCTTGTTGAAAGCGTCGACATTCTGCTTGTCACACACTCTCACGGCGACCACACTGATCGGGAAACGCTTGAGATGTTTGTCAAGGCGGGCAAAAAGGTGGTCGTTCCGAGAATTTTCTGGCCGGATTTTCTATACAATGACAAGCTGACGGTCTTGCGTGACGGCGAGTTAAAGATCAAAGGCGCGACTGTCCGAGTTTTCCCTGCTTATCAGAAAGAAGAAGTAGACAACATTTATCTGATAACCACTTCCGATGGCTATAAGGTCATGCACCTCGGCGACGAGAACGAGTTCTATAATGCAGGACGTGAATGGTACAAAAAAATTAAGAAACCCGTGGATATTGATGTTCTTATTCCAAATATCTGGAGCCCGAACCTCGTTTCGTTTTTGAAAAAATTTCCGGCGAAGCTTGTGGTGGCAAGCCACGAGCACGAGATAGGCCATCCGGTTTCCGGCCGGCGGACTTATGATTATGTATATAAAGTTCTTCGAACAATTAAAAAGCCATACGTAGTTCCTATGTGGGGGGAAGCCGTGAGATGGCCGCCGGAAGCGGCAAATAAATAGATAGTAGATGGCAGAGGGTAGATGGGAAAAGATAAAAGCAGAGTCCGGGGTAGGCAGTTGGGGCTTAAGCAGACATCTTAATTCGAAAATCCATGTTCGATGTTCATTATTCGCTTTTCATCCGCGCTTGACGTTCTTCCCGAATGAGTTTATTCTGAATTTTCGATATCAATCCCTATTAATAGGGACAAACGGAGGAATTGATTGTGAGCATAGAAAACAAACCGCCGGCCGGCGGCGAGAAAATAACTTTTAAGAACGGCGACATCCAGGTTCCGGACAAGCCGATCATTCCGTTCATCGAGGGCGACGGCACGGGACCCGACATTTGGGCGGCGTCGCAGCGGGTTTTCGATGCGGCGGTGGAGAAGAGTTACGGCGGCAAAAGGAAGCTGATGTGGATGGAAATCCTCGCCGGCGAGAAAGCGCATAAAGAGACCGGCGAATGGCTGCCGGACGCCACTGTGAGCGCGATATCCGAGTACGCGGTGGCGATCAAGGGGCCGCTGACGACTCCGGTGGGCGGCGGGATACGGAGCCTTAATGTTGCGCTTCGCCAACTACTCGACCTCTATGCGTGCGTGCGGCCGGTTCGGTATTTCAACGGAGTCCCGGCCCCGGTCCGCGAGCCGCAGAGACTGAACGTTGTTATTTTCCGCGAGAACACTGAAGACGTTTACGCCGGAATCGAGTGGCCTGCCGGGTCGGAGGAAGCGAACAAAATCATAGCTTTCGTTAAGGATTTAGGGAAGAACATCAACCCCGGCTCCGGGATCGGAATCAAGCCGATCAGCCGCGAATGCACACGCAGGCTCGTTCGCCGCGCGATCCGGTTCGCGCTCGACAAGGGCCGCGGTTCGGTGACGATTGTCCACAAGGGCAACATCATGAAGTTCACGGAAGGCGCGTTCCGCGACTGGGCGTACGAATTGGCCGCCGACGAGTTTCCGAACGAGGTCATAGCGGAAAAGGACACTTGGGACAATCCGGGCGCAGCGAAGGGCAAGGTTATCATCAGGGACCGCATAGCGGACTCGATGTTTCAGCAGGTTTTGCTGCGGCCGGATGAATATGAGGTTCTCGCGACTCCGAACCTGAACGGCGATTATCTTTCGGACGCCTGCGCCGCGCAGGTTGGCGGACTCGGCATGGCGCCCGGCGCGAACATCGGCGACGCGGCGGCTGTTTTCGAGGCGACGCATGGCACGGCTCCGAAGTATGCCGGGCAGGACAAGGTCAACCCCGGTTCGCTGATTCTCTCGGGCGTGATGATGCTCGAACATCTCGGCTGGGACGAAGCCGGCGCGATGATTGTGAAAGCCATCGAAAAAACTATCGAAGCGAAAACTGTCACTTACGACTTGCACCGCCTGATGCCCGGCGCGAAACTGCTGAAATGCTCAGAATACGCAAGCGCGATTATCGAAAACATGTAGGGATGGCGACACAGGAAGAGACGGTAAAAGATGCGCGTGATTTCGGCTAAAGCGATTACGGAAACGGTTAAGGACCTTTGCATGCGCGCGGCGTATGATCTGCCGGCGGATGTGGAAGAGTCGCTTATCGGAGCCCGAAAGAGGGAGGAGTCTCCTGCGGGATGCGAGGCTTTGGACTGCATTATTGAGAATATCGGGATCGCCCGAAGTGAAAAACGGCCGATCTGTCAGGACACCGGAATTGCTGTTTTTTTTGTGGAGAAGGGCGCCGAAGTTTGCGTCGAGGACGGCTTGATTACTGACGCGATCAATGAAGGCGTGCGGCTCGGTTATTCGGAAGGATACCTGCGTGCGTCTATCGTGACGAGCCCGATCGACCGGATAAACACGAAGGACAACACTCCGGCTGTAATACATTTTGAGGAAGTTCCGGGCGACCGGCTGACTTTGTGTTTCATGGCGAAGGGCGGCGGCTGCGAGAACATGTCGCGTCTGAGAATGCTGACTCCGTCCGAGGGCGAGGAAGGCGTAAAGGATGTCGTTGTTGACGCGATGAAGCGGGCGTGGGCGAATCCGTGTCCGCCGGTTGTCATCGGCGTCGGCGTAGGCGGCACGTTTGAGAAGGCGGCGATTCTCGCGAAGAAGGCGCTGTTCCGCGAGCTCGGGACAGTGAACGGGGACGCGCGTCTGGCGGCGATGGAAAAAGAGTTGCTGGAGCGCATCAACGGGCTCGGCATCGGACCGCAGGGTTTCGGAGGCCGGGTGACGGCGCTCGGCGTCCATATTCTCAGTTATCCGTGCCATATTGCGAGTTTGCCGGTCGCGGTCAACATCGAATGCCACGCGCACCGGAGCGCAAAGGCGGAGATGTGATTTTACCTGTGGCAAAATCAATAGTAGTCAGAATACAGGATTCAGAATACAGCAAAACAAAAACGAAAGAAAAAAGAGTAGAAAGATAAAAAGGGGAAAGAGTTTTTTACAACATTTCTATGGAGTACAAGACCATTAACATTAAAACGCCGCTGACGGATGAAGCGGCGGCCGGGTTGCGGATCGGCGACAGGGTCCGGATAAGCGGTGTGATATATACGGCGCGGGACGCGGCGCATAAGCGGCTGGTCGAGCTTTTGGATCGCGGCGAGAGGCTTCCGTTCGATTTGGGCGGACAGATAATTTATTATGTGGGGCCGACGCCGGCGCGCCCCGGAGAAGTTATCGGTTCCGCCGGGCCGACGACGAGTTACCGGATGGATGCGTATGCGCCGCGCATGTTGGAGGCGGGACTGAAGGGGATGATAGGGAAGGGCGCGCGTTCGGAAGAAGTGGTTCGCGCGATGATTGAGCGGCGCGCTGTGTATTTCGCGGCGATCGGCGGAGCCGGCGCGCTGATTGCCCGCTCGATCAAGGAAGCGACGGTAATTGCGTTCGACGACCTCGGCGCGGAAGCGGTCAGGCGCTTTGTGGTCGAGGATTTTCCGGCGGTTGTGGCGAACGATATTTACGGCGGCGATTTGTATAAAGAAGGTTATAAGAAGTATGCCGCCGTTGAACCAAACTCCGATTGATTGACCTCCGATCTTTAAAAAGATAATATATAGAGACTAAAAAGCCAAAAGGCGGGTAAACATGAGCATATTCAAAGCATATGACATTCGCGGAATAGTTCCGGATCAATTAGATGAAAAAATGGCATACGGCATAGGCCGTGCATTCGTGACCTTTCTCGGTTGCCCGAGCGTGGTTGTGGGCCGCGACGTGCGTTCGACGTCGGACTCGATTTTCGCGGCTCTGGCTTCGGGGATAACTGATCAGGGCGCGGACGTGATCGAGATAGGACGTTGCGACACGCCGATGCTTTATTTCGCGGCGCGCGATTCTCACGCAGCGATCAACATCACCGCCTCTCATAACCCGAAGGAATACAACGGATTTAAACTCTGCCGCGAAAACGCTATTCCAATAAGCGGCGACACCGGCATTAAAGACATCGAACGGCTCTACATCGAAGGCAAGTTTGCCGAACCTGCGAAAAAGGGAAAGATAATAAAAAGAGACGCGCTGACTGATTTTATTAAATTCACGCGCTCGTTCATTAAATTCGAGGGAGTTGGCAAACGCCTGAAAGTTGTTATTGACTGCGCGAACGGGTCCGGCGGATTGACATATCCGCATATTTTCGGGAATCTCGCGCTCGATTTCGTGCCGCTGTATATGGAGCCGGACGGAACTTTCCCGAATCACGAGGCGAATCCGCTGATAGAGGCGAATTTGGTTGACCTGAAGAAGAAAGTTTTGGAAACGGGCGCCGATTTGGGCGCTTCGATAGATGGCGATGCGGACAGGTGCATGTTCATAGACGAGCGCGGGGAGACGATCCGGGCGGATATCGCCGGCGCGATCATAGCGCGCGATTTGCTGAAGACGCACAAAGGCGCGGCTGTGCTATACGATCTGCGCTCGACAAAGGCGGCGGCGGAAGACATAGAGGAATACGGCGGCCGGCCGGTCCAGTGTCGTGTTGGCCACGCGTTCATCAAACAGCAGATGCGCGAGAACGACGCGATTTTCGCGGCGGAACTCTCAGGCCATTTCTACTTTAAGGAACACAATTTCACGGAGAGTTCGGCGATAGCGCTGATAAGCATATTGAATCTTCTCGCGGAAACCGGGAAGAAAATGAGTGAGCTGGCGGCTCCGGTGATGCGCTATTCACATTCGGGAGAAATCAATTTTGAAGTTGAGAATAAAGACGCGATATTGAAGACTCTGGAAGAGACATACGGCTCGAAGGGCAATATGTATCACCTCGACGGACTGAGCGTGGATTTCGGCGACTGGTGGTTCAACGTGCGAGCGAGCAACACCGAACCGCTGCTGCGGCTGAACCTCGAAACGCCAAATCCGCAAATGCTCGAAGAGAAGAAGGCAGAGCTTGTAAAAATACTCAGCGGGAAATGAGTGGTTAAAATGGCGGACCCGAACGGCGGTAACAAAGAAACACAGGAAGCAAAAGAAGCAAAGGCGGCGAAGAGGGAAAAATCCGAGTTGGCGCAGAAGCTGTCGGTGTACACCGGCATACCGGCGTTGATGGTGGGCGGCCTGCTGGTCGGCTATTTTGCGGGAAAATATCTGGACAACCGGTTCCACGGAAACAACATAATTCTGGCGATATCGATGCTGATTGGCTTCGCCGCCGGTGTGTATCAGGTGATAGAAATGATAAAGAAATTTCAATAATTCGGAGCGCGAATATTTTAATGAAAAATAGTCTTGACAGATTGTTTGTGAAAAATATAATTAAGACCGCTTTTATAATAACAGTCATCGTGGGTGCGGCCTTGTACGGAGCAAAAGCATATCTTCCAGAGAAATTCACCGATGGGTATGTAGTTGGGTCGTTCCTGACAATAGCAAATCTTTTTTTTATGAAACAATTTGTGATATTTTTCACCAGCGGGGACAAAAAGAATTTGCTGAAGGCGCTGATGACAATCGCCGGACTGATCGGAACAGTGGTCGGGTTGGCGTTTGTGGTCTTCTTCAAAATCGGGAATCCGATGGCTGTAATAATAGGATTTACAGTTGTTCTAATAGTAATGATGGTAGGGTCGGTCAGCCTGTTTAAGCAATACGACAAAGAGATGAAGGAAAAACAGGGATGAGCGTAGCCGAAGCAATGATAGCAAGTGGAATGGCGGCGGCGGAAGCTGCGACCGGAACCGTGCATGCGGCTGCGGCCGGCGCGGAAGGCGGCGGACATCACTCCGCGATTCCCGAGCTTCCCAATCTATTAGATTACCTTTTCGCCCACTTCTATAAGGGCGCGCACTTCAAGGGCCCGGAAACGATCCTTTTCGAGCTGAAGCCCTCAAAGCTCTGGGAGTTCACGCTCGGCGATGCGTCGAATATTTTCTTCTCGTTTGTCATAATCGCAGTTCTGATATTTGTCTTCTGGCGGCTGAGCCGCAAGCTGAAGAGAATACCGACCGGATTTCAGGCGCTCGTTGAGATATTCGTTGGCGCGATCAGCGGCTTCATCACCGGCATCATAGGAGATGAAGAAGGCAAGCCGTTCGTTCCGTTCGTCGGCACGATCTTCCTTTTCATTCTTTGCTTGAACCTTTCGGGATTGATTCCATTCTACAAATCGCCGATAGCGCTGAACATCAACATGCCGCTGTCGCTGGCGCTCTGCGTCTTCGTGTTCGTTCAGTATCACGGTCTTCGCCAGAACGGATTAAAAGGTTACATAATGCACTTCCGGGGCGAAGTCTCCGGGATTCTGCCAGTCGATATAATACTGATACCATTAAATTTCATTCTGCACATAATCGGCGAGATAGTGAAGCCGATATCTCTCACACTCCGACTTTTCGGCAACATCACCGGAGAGGACGTAGTGATCGCGGTGCTGGCGACGCTGTTGGTTGGCGGCGCGTTCTTCACCGCATGGATTCCGATACAGGCGCTGTTCTATCCGCTGGCGCTGATGTTCAGCGCGATGCAGGCGCTGGTGTTCACCGGCTTGAGTTCGGCCTACATATTGCTGATGTCGAAGCATGAAGAGCATGGGGAGCATTAATTAAAAAAGCAGTTAGGTCCGTGGGCGTTAAATCGCCGCGGGCACGATAAAGATAAAAAAGAACCCAGAAAGGGGGATGCAATTATGGCATTTGATCCGTCAATGTTGGGAATAGCGCTTCCGTTAGGAGTTGGAATCGCAGCGGCTGGTTCCGGAGTCGGCATCGGCAACGCGGTAGGCAAGGCGATGGAAGCAATGGGTCGCCAGCCCGATGCGGCAGGCAAGATCCAAGTCGGCATGATCATTGGCTGCGCCATGATCGAAGCGTTGACAATTTACGCGCTTCTCGTCGTGTTCATTCTCATGGGAAAATTGGCCTGAGGGCGCGACGGCTTTTAGTTCCTTAAAGTATCGCTGAGAAAGCGATAACTGCCTCAGGTCCGGAGGTGACAGGTGGAAGTTTTAGAACTGTTGGGCGTAAAGCCCATGCAACTGATTACCCAGATATTAGGATTCATCGTCCTATTTCTGGCGCTCGGCAAGTTTTTGTGGAAGCCTATCCTCGGGCTCATGGCTGCGCGCGAGAAGGAAGTCGCTGACATGCTCGGGAGAGCGGACGAGGCTAAACGCAAGAGCGAGGAACTCGAAGCCGAATTCAAGACCCGCATGGCAAAGATAGATGAAGAAGCGCAACAGCACATGGCTGAAGAGCTAAGAAAAGGCCATGAGATGGCGGAGCAGGTTGTAAAAGACGCCCGCAAGCAGGCTGAGTTCGAGAAACAGAAGGCCCTGAACGCCATACAGGAAGAGGCGCGGAAGGCCAGAATCGAACTGCGCGATTACGCCGTCGGACTGTCGATGGACATAGCCGACAAAGTTCTGCACGAAAAGATTGACCGCAAGGCTCATGAAGGCCTTGTGAAAAGATTCCTCAGCGAACTGGACCCGCTGAACTAATCGGAGTGAGCGTCGGATGCTGAAAAGAGCAATCGGATCACGATACGCAAAAGCGCTATTCGAGCTGGCGAAGGAAACTAACTCGCTCGAATCTGCGGAAAAAGATTTTCCGCAAGTGGTCCGCGTACTCGAAACGGAACCTGATTTCAGGTCGTTCATGAATCACCCGGCGATCGTTCCCTCGGAAAAGAAAAGCCTTCTCGAAAAGCTTTTCAAGGGAAAGATCGGCGATGAGATTTATGACTTTCTGAGTCTGCTCGTGGATAAGAATCGCGAGGAGTACATTCCGATAATCAACGAGGAACTGCAGGGAATGCTGATGGAGCATCAGGGCCGGCAGATCATGAAGGTGTACACGCCTTTTGAAATGACGGCAGAAACGAAAGCGATGCTAATTGAAGGGCTTGCGAAAAGCACCGGAAAGAAAGTCGAAATCGAAGAAGTCGTGGATCCGGCCCTTATCGGCGGAGTAAAAGTGCAGATCGGAGACAAGGTTTTCGACGGCAGCGTAAAAAGCGGCCTCGAGAAACTCCGGGAAGCGCTTATGACATCGAAGGTTTAAAAAAATTGAGGTGATCGGCTCATGGGCCTGAGACCTGAAGAAGTCAGTTCAGTCATACGAGATCAACTTGAAAAGTACCGCACTAAGGTAGAGATGTCCGATGTCGGGACGATCCTACAGGTCGGCGACGGCATCGCGCGTATTTACGGATTAAGCGGAGCGATGGCGGGTGAACTGCTCGAGTTTCCACACGGCATCATGGGAATGGTGCTCAATCTGGAAACCGACAACGTCGGCGCCGTTCTGTTCGGACCGGACACGCACATCAAGGAAGGCGACACCGTCAAGTGCACCGGGCGCATCGCGTCCGTGCCTGTCGGCGACGCCATGCTTGGCCGCGTTGTCAACCCGGTCGGCGCGCCGATAGACGGCTTGGGCCCGATCGCGACGGACAAGTTCCGCGAGATCGAAGTCCGTGCGTCAGGCGTTATCGAACGCCAGCCGGTTAACCAGCCGGTCCAGACGGGCATCAAGGCTATCGACTCGATGATCCCGATCGGACGCGGACAGCGCGAACTCATCATCGGCGACCGCCAGACGGGCAAGTCGGCTATCGCCATCGACACGATTATCAACCAGAAAAATTCGGATATCATCTGCATATACGTGGCCATTGGACAGAAAATGTCCAACATCGTATCTGTAGTTGAAATCCTTAAGAAACACGGCGCGATGGATTATACAATCGTTGTCGCCGCTTCCGCCATGGACCCGGCCCCCCTGCAGTACATCGCTCCTTATGCCGGATGCGCCATCGGCGAAGAATTCATGTGGCAGGGCAAGAGCGTCCTCGTGGTATATGATGATCTTACCAAACAGGCCGCTTCATACAGGCAGCTATCGCTGCTGCTCCGCCGCCCGCCCGGACGCGAAGCTTACCCCGGCGACATTTTCTATCTGCACAGCAGACTTCTCGAACGCGCCGTGAAACTTAACAACGAACTTGGCGCCGGTTCTCTCACTGCCCTGCCGATCATTGAGACTCAGGCGGGCGACGTATCGGCTTATATTCCTACGAACGTTATTTCGATTACAGACGGACAGATATTCCTTGTGACCGATCTGTTCCTCGCCGGCCAGAGGCCCGCGATCAATGTCGGCATCTCGGTATCACGCGTAGGCGGCAAGGCGCAAACGAAGGCGATGAAGAAAATCGCCGGACGCCTTCGCCTCGACCTTGCTCAGTATCGCGAACTCGCTGCTTTCGCGCAGTTCGGATCCGATCTCGACAAGGCCACGCAGCAGCAACTCACACGCGGCGAGAAAATGGTTGAAATCCTGAAGCAGGACCAATTTGTCCCGATGGTTCTTTCAGATCAGGTTATTATCATCTTTGCCGGCGTCCGTGGACTGCTCGACGATGTGCCGACCGCGTCACTCAAGAAGTTCGAAGCGGAACTGATTAAATTCGTGCACGATAAATTCCCGGATGTTCCGCAGGAAATTGAAAACAGCAAGGAATTGACAGACACAACCGAGCAGAAACTTACGAAGGCGATTGAGCAGTTCAAGCCAAGCTTCAGAGCATAGAATGAACCTAAGCGGACGGCGAACGCGCCGCTCTGACTAATTTAAGAAGGGGTGTACGGCCATTCCGGAGAATCCGAGAGACATACGCAAACGGATCGGGAGTGTAAAGAACACTCAGAAGATCACAAGCGCCATGAAAATGGTGGCGGCGGCGAGGTTGCGCCGCGCGGAAGAACGCGCGCAGGCATCAAGACCCTACGCCGAACGGCTTCAGACATTCTTAAATAGTTTCACTATCGATCCTGAGAATCTTCCGCATCCGCTCGCTGAAGTGCGCCGCAACGTCCGTCAAAGGGGACTTCTTGTTATCACATCAGACCGCGGCCTCTGCGGCAGCTACAACAGCAACATTCTGCGCGAGGCAAATAAGTGGGTCAAAGCTCACGATGCGGATCAGATTAAGCTTTACATTGTCGGCAACAAGGGCGTTAGCTTCTTTAAACACCGGCATGTCACGATTGCGAAGCAATTCGGCAACCTGGACCAGAAGCTCGATTACAAAGAAATAAAGAATATAGCTGACACAGTCGCTAACGATTTCATGAACGGCGTTGTAGATGAGATAGATCTTCTTTATTCGCAGTTCGTCTCTCCTGCGGTGTGCAGGCAGATAAAGATGCATCTTCTGCCCATATGCTCGACAGATAAGAAGGATGACGTAACAGAGAAAAAGGATGCGCTGGCGGACTTCATATATGAACCTTCGCCGGAGGCGATTCTGAACATATTGTTCCCGAAGTTTTTATACACGCGGATCGTCGCATCGCTGGCTGACAGCTTCGCCAGCGAACAGGGCCAGAGAATGGTGGCGATGACGACAGCGACAGACAATGCGGAAGAAATGGTCAAAGCATTGACCTTGCAATACAACAAAGTCCGGCAGGCTGCGATCACGAAGGAACTTGGAGAAATCGTGGGCGGCGCCGAGGCGCTCGAGAAGTAAACGGAACGGGCGATCAAGCCTGTTGAACGAGGTGACCGAATGTCTCTACCAGACGGAAAAATAGTACAGGTAATCGGGCCGACTCTGGACGTGGAATTTCCGTCCGGACAGTTGCCTGAAATTCTTACGGCGCTGCACGTGAAGAACGTCGCGACCGGCGGAATGATCACAGTCGAGGTCGCGCTGCACCTGGGCAACAACATCGTCCGGGCGATCAGCATGCAGTCCACGGACGGGCTCAAGCGGGGCGATGTTGTTGTGAACACCGGACAGCCGATCACGGTTCCAGTCGGCCGCGAAACGCTCGGCAGACTCTTCAACATGCTCGGCGAAACGATCGACAACAAGGGCGAATGCGGCGCGACGAAACGCTATCCGATCCACCGCCTGGCGCCAGAGTTTGCGGATCAGACATCCGTATCCGAAGTTTTTGAAACCGGCATCAAGGTCATCGATCTGCTCGAACCTTACGCTAAAGGCGGCAAGGTCGGACTGTTCGGTGGCGCTGGCGTAGGCAAAACCGTCGTCATCATGGAACTCATCCGCAATATCGCCACCGAGCACGGCGGCTTCTCAGTATTCGCCGGCGTCGGCGAACGCACCCGCGAGGGAAACGACCTTTATCTCGAAATGAGCGAGTCAGGCGTTATCGATAAAACATGCCTTATGTTCGGACAGATGAACGAACCGCCGGGAGCTCGCCTCCGCGTCGGTCTCTCCGGCCTCACAATGGCCGAGTATTTCCGCGACGAAGAAGGGCAGGACGTTCTCCTGTTCATCGACAACATATTCCGGTTCACACAGGCCGGCTCCGAAGTTTCCGCTCTCCTCGGCCGCATGCCGTCGGCGGTAGGTTATCAGCCGACTCTCGCGACTGAAATGGGCGCTCTTCAGGAACGCATCACATCCACCAAGAAAGGATCGATCACTTCCGTTCAGGCCATTTACGTTCCGGCCGACGACTTGACCGACCCGGCCCCGGCGACTACATTCGCTCACTTGGACGCGACGACAGTTCTATCGCGCCAGATTTCAGAACTCGGAATTTATCCCGCGGTCGATCCGCTCGATTCGACTTCGCGCATTCTCGATCCGCGCATCGTCGGCGATGAGCATTACGCCGTGGCCCGCCGCTGCCAGAACATCTTGCAGCGCTATAAGGATCTGCAGGACATCATCGCCATCCTCGGGATGGAAGAATTGTCAGAAGAAGACAAACTCACGGTAGGACGCGCACGCAAGATTCAGCGCTTCCTCTCTCAGCCGTTCTTCGTCGCCGAACCGTTCACCGGCCAGGCCGGCCGCTATGTATCCCTCAAGGATTCCATCAAAGGATTCGCGGAAATTCTCGACGGAAAACACGACGACCTTCCCGAGCAGGCGTTCTACATGGTTGGAACGATCGAAGAAGCTGTGGAAAAAGGCGCGAAACTGCAGTCTATGTAACCCGACAGAACTGCCCGGCGCGTTAAGCCGCGGCCGTCGGAGGCGAAAACAAAAAAATGGCAGATAAGAATTTCACACTTGAGATAATGACGCCGATGAAATCCGTTTTCAAAGGCGAGATCACTTCTCTCATCGCTAACGGCGCTGACGGCCAGTTCGGAGTTTTGATCGACCATGCTCCGATGCTCGCCGCTCTCGACTTCGGCCCGCTCTTTGTAAAGACCACAGACGGGCAGAGCAAGTGGTTTGTTGTCAGCAGCGGATTCTTCGAGATTCTCCATAATAAAGCTTCGCTTCTCGTTGAGACTTGTGAAGCCAAGGAAGATATTGATATGAATCGAGCGAAAGCCGCAAAGGAGCGCGCGGAGCAGCGGCTTAACCAGCACGATGGCATTGACATTCTTCGCGCTCAGATGGCGCTGCAACGTGCTCTTATGAGGCTGAAGACAGCAATGAAATAGAAATGAAAATATGATACTGAATAATGAAGCGCCTGAAAAGGCGCTTTTTTCATTTGGCCCAATATCTCTGTAGTCCGGAATATAAAAAAAAAGGAGCCTTCCTAAGAAAGCTCCTTTTTGACGTTATGTTGTTGGACACAGCATGCTCTGCGCCACGACGAAAACAGATTCTGAATCAGAATTCGTAATCGAGCGGGCTGCGGTCGCCGGTGTTGAAGGCGAATTCCTTTGCGAAAACGCCGGGCATGATGTTAGTGACATAGAAGGCGGCCGTCTGGATTTTGTTGTGGTAGAAGGCGGCTTCTGAACTGTCGGCGATGAGAGCTTTCTTTTTTGCGTCATCTTCGGCGCCTCGTTCGGCGCAGATGGCGGCGAACTTTTCAGCGGCTATTTTCGCGTGTTCGAGCAGGTAGTAACTGCAAACGACTTCCGAGAAAAGTTCGAGGAAAGGAGTCGCGTGAAGTATCGGATAGTACGGATCTGTTTTGCCCATTTTTGGCAGCTTCGATGTGATGGCGGCGAGCTTGTCGCGGCCCTGAGCGAGAATCTCGACGTATTTGCCGATCGCCGGATTGTCTTTATTCGCAGCGAGGAACTGGTTGAGATCCATGAGGAATCCGAGTAGCACCATTCCGCCTTTCGCGCCGACTTTCCGGCCGAGCAAGTCAAGCGCCTGAATTCCGTTCGTGCCTTCGTATATAGCGGCGATTTTTACGTCGCGGCAGTATTGTTCGACCGGGTATTCGGCGCAGTAACCGTAGCCGCCGAGCACCTGAATGCCGAGCGATGTCGCGAGAAACGCGGTGTCCGTGCAATATGCCTTGCACATCGGCGTGAGGAGTTCGACGAAGTCCTTCGCTTTTTCGGCCTCAACTTTGTTAGGGGAGTTCAAGGCGATGTCGCCGAGGAACGCGGCCTTGTAAAGCAGCGCGCGTCCGGCTTCGACATATGCTTTCATTGTTAGCAGCATGCGCCGGACATCCGGGTGTTGAATAATCGCAACGCGCGGCGCGTTTACGTCTTTCATGTTCAATATGTCCACGCCCTGAACGCGTTCCTTGGCGTAGTCGAGAGCTTCGAAATAGCAGCCGGCCGCCTGCGACTGTCCCTGCAGGCCGACGCCGATGCGCGCTTCGTTCATCATCTGGAACATGGCGACTATCCCCTTGTTTTTCTCGCCTATGAGGAAGCCTTTGCATTTTCCGTTTTCGCCGAAATTAAGTGTGCATGTCGGAGAACCGTGGATCCCCATTTTTTCCTCGATGCCTCCGCAGACGACATCGTTGAAAGCGCCGAGCGAGCCGTCCGGGTTCGGCAGGAATTTAGGAACTATGAAGAGGCTGATGCCTTTCATGCCGGGCGCTTCGCCTTCGACGTGAGCAAGCACGAGATGGACAATGTTATCAGTAAAATCGTGTTCTCCTGAGGTGATAAAGGATTTAGTTCCTGTGATAAGATAGTCGTCGCCGTCTGGTTTAGCGCTGGTTTTGAGGTCGCCGACAGCGCTTCCCGCCGACGGCTCGGTCAGGCACATCGTGCCAGCCCATTGTCCGGAAATCATTTTATCTATATAAGTCGCTTTCTGTTCTTCCGTTCCGAAATTCTCGATCACGTGAGCGGCTGAGCGCGTCAGGCCGGGAGTCATCATGAATGTGACGCAGGCGCCGACGAAAGCTTCGCCTATCGCAAGGCTGACTGATGTGGGAAGTCCCTGTCCGCCGTATTCGGGGCTGCCCGACGGTGACATCCAGCCGTTGTCGCAGAATTCCTTGTAAACCGGAATCTGATCAGGCGGAACGCTTACCTTTTGCGTCGTCTTGTCGTACTTCGCGCCAAGCTTGTCCCCCGTAGTGTTCAGCGGAGCGACCTTTTCGACTGCGAATTTGATTCCCTGTTCGAGCGCCATGTCGAAGTCGGCGATCGTGAAATCCTTGAATGCGTCGAACGCAAGCAGCTTGTTGATATCGAGAACTTCCTTGAGGATAAACTGCATGTCTCTTTTGTCAACACGAAATGCCATGATATTCCCCCTCTTTCGTTTTGATTTTCGCGTGTGTTCGCGTTTATAGAATAATATTAATTGCTTTGTGTTTTATATCACAAACTCACACGTTTTGTAAATGGTTAATTTTTTGGCGTGAAAAATATGCTCAATGCGTTGGCGGCCTAATATGGCATTATTCTTTGCTGGTTAGGAGGCTTATATTGATTTCCGCCATCTACTTGTTCCTCATGCCGGCCAAGAGCGAATAGTGTGCATGAGGCGTTCCCAGTCGCGGTCAGTGCGTTGTTGAACGGCAACAATTTCTTCGGGGTTGAGATGGCTGAAGCGGTTCTGCATCTTGATATAGTCGGCGGCGGGCATGGGTTCTTCCGGGTCGTAAGAGAGGCGGAAGCGCTCGCCGTCCATTATCTCGTAAAGTGGGAAAATGCGGCTGTTGACGGCCGCGCGGCCGAGACCGACTGTCATGTCGGAAGAATATTTCCATCCGGTCGGGCAGGGGCAGAGTATGTGCAGGAAGCGCGTTCCGCGTAAGTCGCGCGCTCGGGCGACTTTAGCCATCAGGTCTTCGGGGAAAGCTACTGATGCGGTCGCTGCGTATGGGACCTTGTGCGCGGCCATGATTCCCATAATGTTTTTCTTTTCCTGATGTTTGAAGTTTTCTTTAGGAGTGGTTGTTGTCCATGCGCCGAAAGGAGTCGCCGAACTGCGCTGGATGCCGGTGTTCATATATGCTTCGTTGTCGTAGCAGACAAAAATGAAATCGTCGTTGCGTTCTGCGGCTCCTGAAAGCGCCTGAAGGCCGATGTCGAAAGTGCCGCCGTCGCCGGCCCACGCGAGCACGTTAGTGTCGCGGTCGCCTTTCATGTCGAGTCCGGCGCGGACGCCCGAAGCGACGCAGGCCGCTGTTTCGAACGCTGTATGGAACACCGGAATTTTTACGGAGCAACTCGGGAAACGATTTGTTATGACCGACCAGCAGCAGGCGGGTAGGACAAGAATAGTTTTCGGCCCGAGAACGTTGAGAACATATCGCATTGCGAGCACGGCGCCGCAGCCGGGACACGCCACATGGCCGCTGTGAACGAGTTCGTGATCCAGTTTCTGGTCCATTATAATTCCTCCCAGACAACCGGGTCGCCGGAGTCGGCGCGTTCGAGCGCACGTCGTGCGATCTTTTCGATCGCCGCTGGAGTGAAGTCGCCGCCGCCGAGGCCGCCGACGATTCCAATCACGGTTGGCCGCAAATCGCGGTTGTACAGCGCCGCCTTGATTTCCTGCGCGAATATGCCGCCGGCTCCGACAGAAAGATTGCGGTCGATCACCGCCACTTTCGGGCAGGCGCCAATCGCGGCCGCTATGTCTTCTGTCGGGAACGGCCTGAACAGCCGCACTTTCAAAGCGCCGACGGCTACGCCTGCGTCCCGGAGCGCGTCTATCGCCACCCGCGCCGTGCCGCTCACTGTTCCTGATGTGACGAGTATCAGTTCCGCGTCGTCGCAGCGATAAGGGGTCACGACTCCATAGCCGCGCCCGAATTTTTTTTCATATTCAGCGTCGATTTCTTTTATAATGTCGATCGAGTTCATCATGTCGTCGTGACGGAATTGTTTCAGCTTCTGATATTCCGCCGGGCCTGTGATGCTGCCGAACGCGTGCGGGTCGTTTGTGTCCAGTCTGAGTTTAGGCGTGAAGGGCGGCAGAAATTCGTCGACATCTTTCTGATCCGGCAGGTCTACGATCTCTGCGGTATGAGAGAGAATGAAAGCGTCGAGAACGTACATGACTGGCAGGTTGATGCGCTCGGCGATTTTAAACGCCTGTATTGCCGTGTCGAGAACTTCCTGATTGTTTTCACAGTATATGTGGAGCCATGAAGTGTCGCGCTGCGCAAGGCTGTCGGTTTGTTCGCACCAGAGGTTCCACGGCGGCGCTATAGCGCGGTTGACGTTCGCCATGACGATCGGTAGCCGCGCGCCGGCGGACCAGTGCAGAATTTCGTGCATGAGGAGAAGTCCGTGCGAAGATGTCGCTGTGAACGTTCGCGCGCCCGCCATCGATGCGCCCATGCAGCAGGCCATCGCGGAATGCTCGGACTCCACTTTAATGAATTTCGCTTTGAGGTCGCCGCGCGCGCAGATCTCGGAAAGTTCCTCGACAATCAGCGTCTGCGGCGTGATCGGGTACGCGGCGATGACTTCAGCCCGCGCGAGTTGAACGCCGCGCGCCACCGCGTGATCTCCCATCAGGACTTCTTTCATTTTACTCCTCAATCATTGCGATGATTCCGCGCGGGCATTCGCGCGCGCAGATGCCGCAACCTTTGCAGTGGTCGCTGTCGAAGCCCGGAGCGTCCGCGTCAGCGGACACCTTTTCCAATATTGACATATCAGGACAGAAAAGAAGACAGTTGCCGCAGTCGTTGCAGACTCCGCAGTGGAAGCAGCGGGTCGCCTCGCGCGCCGAAGCGCCTGAGCCGGCGATTATGTTTATCTCGTCGAATCCGCGCAGACGCTTTTTCGGATCAGTCCGCACGGTCTTCGACGCTTCTGATTTTTTGAAATATGCGAAATTGATATTTTTTGCCTGTACAACACTGTCCGGGTTGAAGGCGGATTCGCCGTTCCTGTACAGCGCGGCGGAAACGGCGCCTTTCCGGCCGATGGAAATTCTTTTGCCAGCGGCTTCGATGTCGCCGCCACGCAACAGGCAGTCCATCGAGATTGCTGCGCGCTTGCCGGATCCGATCGCGTGCGCGACAGTCCTCGTGTTGGGGCCGGCGTCGCCGCAGATATATATCTTCTCGTTATTTGTTTTGCCCCACGTATCCGTTTCGAGCGATCCGTTAATATTTAAAGGAATATCGGCGGCGCTCCCGATCGCTTCGAGGATCGTGTCCGCTTTTAATTCGAACTCGCTGCCGGGAACCGGAACCGGGCGCGCGCGTCCTGAACTGTCAGGTTCGCCGGGTTCCATTTTAATGCATTGAACGGCTTTGAGTTTTCCGTTCTTATCGATCAGCGCGGCAGGGTTCGCGTGGAACACCAGCTTGACGCCTTCTTCTTCCGCTTCCTCGATTTCGTCGTGGAAGGCGGGCATGTCAGCGCGCGCGCGGCGATAGACTATTGTAACATCGCGTGCGCCGGAGCGCCTGGCGGCGCGGGCTGCGTCCATAGCTGAATTGCCGCCGCCGACTACAACGACATGTTTTTCGACGCTGATTTTTTCGCCGGCGTTGACCGAGGCGAGAAAATCAAGAACGGGAATAACGCCCGTTATGATATCAGTTGAAAGTCCGAGCCCGATGGATTTATAAGCGCCGGAGGCGACACAGACAGCGTCGAAGTCGGCGGCGAGTTTTTCTGCATCATCCGATGTTATGCGGGAGCCTGTTTTGAGTTCGATTCCGAGTTCCTGAATGAAAGCGAGTTCACGGTCGAGAACATTTCGCGGTAGCCGGTATGCGGGGATGCCGTAGCGAAGAAGGCCGCCGGGCTTGTCGGTCGCTTCAAAGATTGCGACGCAGTGGCCGAGCAGGGCGGCGTGGTAAGCGCAACTCAGGCCGGCTGGACCGGAGCCGATGACGGCGATCATTTTTCCGGATTTTTGAGCCGGCGCAGGAAGGCATAGCCCATACTTTTCTTCCGCATCGGCGGTAAGGCGCTCGACGATGTTGACGGCGACCGCCGAGTCGCGCTCGCGCCTGTTGCAGGCAGTCACGCAGGGATGCGGACACACGCGTCCGCAAACTCCGGGCAGCGGGTTTTCCGTTTTGAGAATTCGGAGCGCCTCCTCCGCAAGGTTCTCTCCCGCAAGAGTCATCAGCATTTCTATCGGGTTGCCGGCCGGACAGCTATCGGCGCACGGCGAGAGTTTCGTCTCGAAAACAGGGTGCATAAAGCGCCACGTTCCGGTTTTGTTGCCGGTCGTGCCGGTTGTCGTGCATAAGAGCGTCAGCGAGTTGATATCCATATCAGACTTTCACTAATTTCAAAAAGCAGCGTTCGAGACTTCGAAAATCCGGACGGTGTCGTGCGCCTGCCGGCAGGCCTCGATATTCTTGTCGGTTTTAATAGAGACGTTTTTTTGTATCGCCTGAATAACGCTGTCGAGGCTGATGTATTCTGAAACCCTGACGAAAGCGCCGAGAATGGCGGTGTTGACTATTGGCGACATGCGCGTGCCGAGTCCGGCTCCAAGCGCTATGCCGTTCGCGTTGACGGATGCGACCTTAAACCCGGCGGGCAGGTTCAGTTCGGCCGGATCGAGGTCGCTATTCACGAGAATGAGACCTCCGGGTTTGAGGCCGGCGGTGACGTTCTCGATAGTAAGCAATGATTCCGCGAGCACGACGACTGCGTCCGGTTCGTATATCTGGCTGTGGATTTGAAGAGGTTCATTCTGTATGCGGGTGAAAGCTGCGACGGGCGCTCCGCGGCGTTCGAGCCCGAAATTCGGAAACGACTGAACGTAAGCCCCTTCGAGGAAAGCGGCTATCGCAAGCAAACGCGACGCTACAACCGCTCCTTGTCCGCCTCGTCCGTGGAATCTGATTTCCGGCATCCCCGTAAGCCTCACCCTGTGTACAAGCCGATAACATTGTAATGTGGGGCGTTGAATATTTCAATGAATGAAATTTGATAGCGTAAATATTTTGATAAATCAATTAGGGTTTCGGAATAAAAGCCATATAAAAAAAGGGCCACCGAGCATGGCGGTGACGATGCCGACAGGAATTTCCGCCGGGAGGATGACGAGGCGAGCTGCGGTGTCGCATAGAACGAGGAATGCGCCGCCGCCGATGAGGCAAGCGGGCGCGAGGTCGAAATGATCGGCCCCGAAGATGATTCGCATGATATGAGGAATGATAAGTCCGACGAAGCCGATCGGGCCGCATATTGCGACCACGGCGCCGGTAGCCAGCGAGACAGCTATGAAGATGGCGCGCCTTGTTTTCTCTACGTCGACTCCGCGTCCTGCGGCAAGTTCGTCGCCGGCCATCATCAGATTCATCTCGCTTCGTTTAAGAAAAACAACGAATACGCCGGCTGCCGAGAGAACGGAAATCTGTATGACCGGCTTGAAGCCGACAATCGACATGCTGCCCATCATCCAGCGGACCATAGCGAACGAATTAGAGAAATCCGCGATGTACTGCACCATCATGATGAGCGCCGAGAAGAAGAAACTTACGGCGACTCCGGTCAGGAGCATGGTGGCGACAGTGAAACCCTTGTGCGATTTTGCGATGCCGTAAACTATGAAAATCGTGGCGAGGGCGCCGGCAAACGCGAAAAGCTGAGGGCCGATGACGCCGAGAAACGAAAAAGTCAATCCGAACCTGATCGCCACAACCGCTCCGAGCGCGGCGCCGCCGGAGACGCCGAGAAGAAATGGGTCCGCCAGCGGATTGCGGAATATAGACTGAAAAGACAGCCCGCAGACTGAAAGCGTGGCGCCTGCGATGAACGCGAGAAGAACTCGCGGCATTCGGATATCCCAGAAGATGCGCTCGCCGACGGTTTTAGCGCCACCGCTGAAGATGTGGGATATGTCCGCAAACGAAACGGAGCGGCTGCCGAGAAACGGGACGACGGCGAGGATCGCCGCGGCTATGGCGGCAAGCGCGATGTATCGGATGGCGATATTTTTCCTGCGGCTCATTTTTTTCTCCGCGGGAAAGCGAATATGTCGCCGGATTTCTCCTGAGACAGGAAGTCGAAAGGCGTGTCGAAGAGAGATTCGAGGCGTCCGTTGTATAGAACATCGGCGACAGGGCCGTCGAAGACGACCGCGCCTTTTTTCATTGCGATGACCCGGCGGCTGAAGCGCGAAGCGAAGTTGATGTCATGCGAGACGGCTATGACGGCGATATTGCTTTCGCGGTTGAGTGATTCGAGCGTGTCGTGAATGTCGCACTGGTGTTTCGGGTCGAGGAAAGTTGTGGGTTCGTCGAGGAGCAGAATATCGGGCTGCTGCGCGAGCGCGGCTGCAATGTAGATTTTCTGGCGTTCGCCGCCGCTCAGCTTGTCGAGTTGGCGATCGGCAAAAGACGCCATTCCGACTTTGGAGAGCAGCGATAAGGCGCGCTCTTCTTCGTCGGCGCCAGGACGAGCGAGCGGATTGATATGCGGGTAGCGGCCCATGATGACGAACTGCATCGCGGTGAAGGGCAGGCTGTCCGGCCCGTTCTGCGGAACGTAACCGACTCGCGCGGCGATTTCCCTCTGTTTGAAGTCATTTATGTTGCGTCCGAAAAGTTTCACTGCGCCGTCAGCCGGGCGGATGATGCGTATGAGGTGCCTCAGCAACGTCGATTTTCCGGCGCCGTTCGGGCCTATGATCGCCAGGAACTCGCCCGCGCCGACGCGAAGCGATACGTCGTGAAGCAGAGTCGAGCCGTTTATTGAATACGAAAGCCCTGAGACTTCGTAAATTGGTTTAACGTCTTGTTCGATCATAAGTGTTTTTAAATTGAAGAATCGATAAAGTCTAAACGATTTTCAATCAACAGGGATCAGATCGCAAAACATATAGCGGCCATCTCTCAATATAACCTCGCCTTTTTCGAAAATTATTTTATCCTTGAAAATCGGGCCGTCAAATACAAACGAGTGAAATTCACCGTTTTCTCCGCATGGGTCCACTGATTCAGGAAGGTCGGACAGAAACGATTCGTCGAATGCTCTTCCGGCGAATGAACCATCGAGATGATTTGTGTCAACGCAGGTGATAATCGCTTTGAATCCCAAATCTATAAATGCCTGCGCTGTTTGTGCGGTGTCTTTTTTCCAGATCGGAAATATGCCCATAACATCGACCTTCGCAAGATTGTCCTCGCGATATTTCTTCAAGTCCTCGAGGAACAGATCGCCGAACGCGACAAAAGAAACGCCGAGTTCCTTATAGCGCAGCAATATTGCGGCCATTTTTTCTTCATATTCTTCATTGCTCGATTTTTTTGAAATGTAAACTTTTTCGAGAGGGATGCCGATTGAAGCGACCTGTCGATCGAGCAGTTCAACCCTAACGCCGTGCATGCTCGTTCTATTGTAACCTTCAGTCACTGTCGTCATAAGCGCTCGGATATCGAAATCGCTGTTTTCTTTCATAACGTAAAGCGCCATCGCGCTGTCTTTGCCGCCGCTCCAAGCGAATAAAGCTTTATTGTTTGTTATCATCTGTTTCTCCTATTCGCCGGGTTGGATTTTGCCGGCGCCGGTTCGTTCAACGCTTTCTCAAGTTTTTCCAACAACTGGGGCAACCGCGGCCCGGGGATTGAAACGTAGTCTTCCGTCCAGACGTAGACGCGGTGGTTTTTGACTGCGTCGACGTCGCCGAGCGCGTTCCATTCGTTGACGAAGCGTTTGACGTCTTCCGGTTTGTAGTCGAATCCGACAAGCGATTCGATGATAATCTGCGGGTTGCGTGAGATTATTTCTTCGAGAGAAGGTTGCGGATATTTGAGCCGGACATCGCCAAAAATATTTTTTCCGCCGGTTATAACAAGCGCTTCGTTGAAGAAATTACTATTCCCCGCGACATAAATGTTTTGAAGAGTTCCGGGGTTGCGACCGACTACGATCATAACGCGAGGGCGTTTGGAGTCCGGTCGGACGGAGCGCGCGGATTCGATCTTGGCTTTCAAATCCGAGACGAGTTTGGCGGCAGCGGTTTTTTTGCCGGTAGCGGCGCCTATCGCTTTGATGGAACTCAATAGATTGCTGATCGTTTCGTTATTGACGCTCAATGTTCTAACACCGAGATCGTTTAACTTTGATACGGTCGCAGCATGGCACGGCAACGCGATGACAAGGTCGGGCTGGAGACCGAGAACCGCTTCGAAATTCTGATCCATAAGGCCGCCGGTGCGCGTCTTTGTTTTTGCTTTTGGCGGATAGTTGCAGTAGTTCGTCACGCCGACGATTTCCTTGTCCAGCCCTAGCGCGAAAAGCGTTTCGGTTACTGTAGGCGCGAGCGAGACGATTCTCTTGGGCGTCTTCTTCGACGCAGTTTGCTCCGCCGTTTTGGCAACCGGCTCTTTACATCCCGAAAGAAATATCAGCGAAGACATTACGACAAACGCGATTAATAAAACACGCGTCGGCTCTTTATGGCTAGTTCCCGAATTTATCCGATATCGCATAAGACAAAAACCTTTATCCGTCTATTCTAATCGACGCGTATCCGTTCCGCTTGACGATCTCTTTTGTGACGAAGTCGATTTTATTTCTGAAAACCGGGCCGTCGTAAACAAAAGTATGATACTCGCCGTTCTCTCCGCAAGCGTCAACGCCCAACGCCGTGAGTTCCTGAGCCGAATCGTGGTCCAGCGTGCGCCCGAGCCAACTATCATCAAGCATGCTTTCGTTGACGGTTACAATCATAGCTTTAAACCCGGCGGAAATGAATTCGCCGAGCAGTTCGTCCCTGTTCTCCTGCCATAGCGGAAGTGAGGCCGCCATGCCGGCGGCCCCGCAAACTTTCTCTTCCCATTGCCTGTGGGCCACGATGTCTATATCTCCGAACACGCCGCTGCTTATGCCGCGCCCGCCCAGCTCCTTCATTTTTGAAATGAAAACAGATTCGTAATCAGCCCATGAGGCGGCGGCGAATTCAATAGGAAGCCCGGCGGCCTCGGCCTGTTTTTGCAAAACGCTTTTAGGCAACCCGTGGGAACGGGAATGCAGCCCGTCCTCGCATAGCATGCAAAACAGAGATTCGATTCTGCAATCGCGCGCCAAGGCTCGATGGAAAGCGAGGCAGGAATCTTTCCCGCCGCTCCAGGAACAAAAATATCTGGCTTCGTTCATAGTTGCCTCTGTTCGTCCGTCCGGACGCTTGCGCAATATTAAAACTCTTTCGACAAACCGGCTCGTAGCGAAACCCCGGCCGCCGGATAGCCGACAACCATCTGATAATCGTTGTCGAGGATATTATTCGCTTCGAGGAAATACGAACATTTATTTGATTTCCTGTATGTCGCTTTCCCGTCGAAAACCGAATATCCACTGGCCGGTTTTGTGTCGTAGGCGCTGCTGACGATTTTTCCGGTCAGCGCCCAGCCCCAGCGGCTTTTTCCGCTGTAGGAGGTTCGCAGGCTGAATTGATCGCCCGGCGCTCTCCTTATCTCCATGCGCGTGTCATAGTTCATTGTGTCGAGGTGCGTGTAGTTCATAGTGTACTCGACATTGTGGCCTGGATAGTTGACCGTTTCGATTTCGACGCCGTTGATTCTCGCTCTGGAGACGTTCATAGGCGCATACTGGAAGGTCAACGGGTTGACGAGAACGGTCTCAATCAGATCGCGGTATCTGTAGTTGTAACCTGAAATGCTGAAACTCAATCTTTTCGAAAGTTCGTATTTCAAACCGAGTTCCCTATAGGTTGAATATTCCGGGTTAAGATTGGGGTTGCCGAAGTTGGGATAATAAAGCTCGACGAAAGTCGGCGCCCTGAAGTTTTTTCCTGCCGAGATATAGGCAGTCGTTTTTTTGTCGAAAGTTTTAGTGAGAGTGAACTTCGGATTTAACTGGTTATCGAAATTGGAATAAACATCGTATCGAGCGCCCATGGAAAGGCTGAAGCCGTTGTTCAAAGAGGTCAGCGTATTGATGAACGCCGCGTTTGTATTCCATTCTTTCGAAGCCGAAGTGGGAAGTCCTGTCATCCAATCGGGGAACTCTGTGGAGCTATCGTTTTGATTGCGCAGGACGCCGATCACGGCGTCGACCTTTTTCAAGCGGCGATTATACTGCGCTTCGAAACCTTCGTCGCGGTTTTTTGTCATCGAATATGACAGGCCGAACGGGCTCGGCGCAAAATAAGAAATCGAGGATGTGCGGCTGTGAATTTTCGCGTTTAAGCGCTCGTTAGCGCCGATTTTCCAGTCCCAGGAGAAGCTGCCGAGAAAACTGTGATCGTTCTGCCTGTCGTCGGTGTCGGTTATGCCGCCCATGCCGATGGAAAGGCCGTTCTTCATTTCGGAACCTTGCAGATTCAGGTCGAAACTGTTTGCTCCGCAGCCGAAAGTGAAGCCGCTGCTCCACGAATTTCTTGTGAAGTCGTCGTTTTCGCGCAAACCGTTGGATTCGGCGTTATTGAGAAACAGCCGGTAGGCGACGGGTCCGGTTTTGTCTTCGAATGAAAGCGAAGAGTCCATGGTTTCGAAACTGCCGTAGGATTCCCTGATCTTCACCTTCCTGGCGCCTGTCGGTTTCTTAGTGAATATTTGAATCACGCCGTTTATTCCTTCGGAGCCATACAGAGAGGACACGCCGCCGCGAACAACTTCGACGCGTTCCACGTCGTCGAGACTGAGAATCGCCATGTTCACCGTGCCGTTCGACGGATCGTTAATCTTAACTCCGTCAACCAGATAAAGAAGCTGCGAAGTCTTTGAGCCGCGCAGGCGGATGTCGCTTAGTTTGCCGAGCGAACCGCTCTGCTGATAGGTAATGCCGGCGTAGGTCTGAAGCAGGTCGCCGAGCGACTGCGCGCCGGAAGAGGCGATATCATCGCTGGTGATCACAGATACATTCGGCGTGATCTTGGATTCAGGCACCGGAATCCGTTCTGCGGTGACAATCACCGGGCCGACATCGAAAACGTCCTGCGCGGATGCGGCGGCGGCGGAAAAGACGAACAGCGATGCGAACAGAAAAGCTAAACACTTTCTCATGGCAAAAGCTCCTTTGGTTTGATTATTGCTGGCTATATTTTGTGAAGTAGGGGCGCAGCATGCTGTGCCCTTTCCATTTCGATGACAAACGGAGAGAATTGCAATGTCAAAACGACCGTCGTTATTTATTGGTTGAGTTTGGAGGCGGTGTTTTTTAGGCATAACCAGTCCTGTAAAGAGGACCGGTGTTTGCCCCTGTTATCGCGCGGCGTTTCTCTCTCTGGGAGAAATCGCAATGTGCAAAGCCGCACGATTCTTTTGCATGTCTTCTGGCTTATGGATCAACCTACTCGCCGAACCTTCCCGCTTTCGCAGTGGTTATACTCGGCTTTCGTCCCCAATCACAGCGGCCGGACCGCGACGGATTCGCACCGTCTTCCATTTTCACCCCGTCAGGGGGCAAAAGAATTCATTCACGATATTAGACCCGCTGCTCGCGGTTGTCAAGCGGACATTTTATTTTTTGAAACGGAAAGGACGAAATGAAAGTTAGTGAGCTGAATATTTTAAAAGCTGTATTTTAATGTGGTTATTCCGTGCCACATGCCTTTCAAGGCGCTCGCGACATTTGAAAACCTGACGAAGTGTGTGATAATATTGTTTAATAACTAAAGAAAAGGAAACGCGGACGATGGCTGACACAAGAATCGGGTATATAGATATTCACAGATCGGGACGCGGCGAGTACATGGGCGGATTGCTGATCACTGACAGGCTCGGCATTCCGATCGAGTTCAGGCACACCGAGCCGGTGTCGCCGACAAAAGTGCAGCAGGTGCTGTATGGGAAGGCGCTCGAACGTTTTCTTAAGAGCGAGACGCTGGCGAAATGCCTGCTGAACGATCTGGAAAACAAGCCGGACCTGCTTGTCGTACCGGACGCGGAGTACTATTCGCTGACTAAGCAGTTTCACTTCCCGTTCGTTCAGTTGACGAAGGCGGCGCGGGAGCCGCTCGCGCAGCACGGGGATTTCGTGGAAGTGAGCGAGGCGGAGATCAACCTGCAGGTGCTGTCGTTGCGGGAACCGTTGCGAGTGCGCGTCGACAGGAAAAACGCTGCGTCGATGGCTGCGGTAAAAACGATACTTGTCGATGTCGGCCGCACGATGGACATGCTCGAGCCGCTGGCTCGCGTACAGGAGGCGCTTAGGGCGCTGATCTTGGAAAATCAATAATGGCACATAAGATCAAGACAATCGATTTCCCTTTGCATCCGCCGGTGTCTTCGATTCTCGCCGACGTTTTAATCGGCGTTCGCATGGCGGCAGACATCGAGCCGATTCTCGGAGTCCCGGCTGCGTCGAAATCTTATCCGATACAACAGGAAAATGTAGCGACTAAAGTTATCTCGTTTCCCTCGCAGCCTCGTGTGTTCAAGATCGAACCGACAGTCGACATACCGAAAAAAACACCAACATATAAATATGAATTCATGCCGCCAAAGACTGTCGCGACAAGCACGGAGCGCGTCAGTTTCGAGAGCATGAAAGGACGCGTTCGCCGGATTGTCCTGCAAGCTCCGGATAAGCTGCAGACTTTCAGAAGCCACTATCTGGACCACGCGATGATCGGCCGTGAGTCGATCGACAAGCGCCGCATTCCGTTTCCGGCTCTCTCGGATTTCATGAGCGAATTGGCAAAAAGGAACAGAACGACGTATACGAATATAAGCTTCATTGGGGCGTTCGATCCGATACCGCTGCACCTCGCGGAGAAGATCATGATAGACACGACATTCGGAACGCTTAAATATCACATAAGAAAGGAGCCGAAGGGTGAGCGGAGATTCGTCCGGCTTGTTTATGGTCGCAAGCGCGACACGGGTGAAATTGTATCCGCTATCTTTCCGGTGATGTAACGTGACGGCTCTTGTAATAGTTTTGTTGCTGATAAACCTGGGTTTCCTATCATACTTCGTTAAGAAGTGGCTGGACAACGCGCCGAAGGAACCGAAATATCCGCGCGGCGGCGAGAAGCCGATAAACGATTTTTTCAGGTCTTCCGAACCGGGCGACGGAGGACGCAGGCCGTCGCTTCCGCTACAGGCTATGAACGCCGGGACAAACGAAGTTTATGAGATCGGCGAACAACTGTTGGAACGGATCGACCGTAAGGTCGATGTGCTGCGCGAGCTGATCCGGCAGGCGGATACGAAGATTGAAGCGATGAATAATACATATCATGTATTGCCGGCTGAGATGCCGGTTCCGGAATCTTCGCTGTCCGCGGGCAGCCATGACGCGAGAGGCAGAAACCGGGCCGGCGCGGCGCCGAAAAACGAACCGGCGGCGCCTGAAGATGACAAGCGCGCGCGTATAATGCAACTGCGACGGAGAGGTTTGAATTCGTCTCAGATAGCGCAGGAGATAGGGATGGGCCGCGGCGAAGTCGATCTGATTTTGAATATAGAAGAAATGACGATATAAGGAAAATCGGCGTTGGGCCCAAGGCCGAAAGACGATTTTGATTTTTTACCGAGGAGGGCAACTATGAAAGCAGTGCTGATGGCGGGTGGGGAAGGGACGCGGCTGCGGCCGCTGACGTTGAACACGCCGAAACCTTTGGTTCCGGTCTGCAACAAACCGATTATGGAACACATACTTGAAAAAATGGTCGCCGCCGGGATAAAGGATTTCATCTCGACGCTGTATTATCTCGGCGACGAGATCACCGCGCATTTCGGAGACGGATCGCAGTGGGGCGCGCGGATGGAATATTCGGTCGAGGAAACGCCGCTCGGAACAGCGGGCGCCGTTAAGATTCTCGAAGATAGAATAGACGGAACATACGTCATTCTCAGCGGCGACTCGATGATGGACCTCGACGTAATGGAGGCGGTAAAGTTTCACAAGAAAGTCGGCTCGATGGCGACGATAATGCTGACCCGCGTGGAAACGCCGCTCGAATACGGCGTGGTCATTATCGACAACGACGGCAGGATTATCCGGTTTCTCGAAAAACCGGGTTGGGGCGAAGTTTTCAGCGACACTGTGAACACAGGCACTTACATACTCGAACCCGAAGTTTTCAAATATATGGTGTCGGGCGGCAATTACGACTGGAGCCGCGACATATTCCCGATGCTGCTTGCTGAAGGGCAACCGCTGTTCGGCTACGTCGCGGATGGATACTGGTGCGACATCGGCAGCCTGAAACAGTACCGCGAAGTGCACGAGGACGCCCTGAACGGGAAAGTTAAAATTATACCGGGCGGAAAGCAGATCAAGCGCAAAGTATGGGTCGGAGAAAACACGGTGATATCGCCCAAGGCGAAAATCATCGGGCCGGCGATGATAGGCGCCAACTGCCGGATCAAAGACAACGCGATTATTAATGAATTTACGATCATCGG
>Ga0172379_10001926_pt1 | contig 38797 bp, 40 predicted proteins | sample GrowelOW334metaG_FD_119756 | JGI IMG/M metagenome (GOLD analysis project Ga0172379, IMG submission 119756) | Groundwater microbial communities from an aquifer near a municipal landfill in Southern Ontario, Canada - Groundwater well OW334 metaG | ecosystem: Environmental > Aquatic > Deep... | reverse complement strand
CCTATTTTTACCTATGCTGAAGCTATCAAAAAATTTGGTGCCGATAAGTTTGATCTAAGAACTGAAGAAGAAAAGAAAAATAATATTCAAGCTTTTGCCTGGGTAGTTGATTTTCCATTCTTTCAAAAAACAAATGAAGGCGGCTGGACCTTTACCCACAATCCATTTTCCGCTCCAAAACCTGAGTTTATGAAAGATCTTCTTGAGAGAAAAAATATTGGAAATATTTTAACTACTCAATACGATTTAGTTTGTAATGGATACGAAGTTGGTGGCGGCAGTATCCGAAATCACACCCCTGAAGGATTAAAGGCGGTCTTTGAAATAATGGGGTTGACCGAAGACGAAATCAATCTCAAATTTGGACACATGATCGAAGCCCTTGGGTACGGTGCACCACCCCATGGTGGCATTGCACCGGGGATAGATAGACTACTTACTTGTATTACCGGGGAAACCTCTATCCGTGAAGTGATCGCCATGCCAATGACCTCGGGTGGCAGAACTGCCATCATGAAAGCGCCATCGGTTGTGAAGGAAGAAAAGTTGAAGGAATTAGGAATTAAAGTTATAAACCCGTTAACGCGTTAACGAGTTAACGTGTTATGAAACTAAAACATCTTTTATTTTTTACTTTTTTTACCCTCCTCTTTCTCTTTTACCCCGGTGATTCTTATTACTTTCACATTTTTGCTTACAATCGGGAGCTGATCAATAAACCTATACCTTCAACGGAACTTAAGATTAACCCAATTCCTTATTTGAAATTACCTTATTATCCAGAAATTACCGCTGAAGGCATATATTTAGTTGACCTGCCTTCTTTTACCCCGATCTTTTCGCGAAATGAAAATCTTAAGCTCTTTCCTGCATCCACAACCAAGGTATTAACGGCTTTAGTTGTCTATGATATTTACAAACCCGATCAGATAATTACCGTTAAAAGGACGATTGGCGACGGCCAGGTGATGGGGCTTGTAGTCGGAGAAAAAATCACAGTTGAAAATGTCCTTTACGGAATGTTGGTCTATTCAGGCAATGATGCCGCCTATGTGCTCGCTGATAACTACGGATATGACAAATTTATTAATTTGATGAACGAAAAAGCTCAAGCTTTAGGAATGAAAAACAGTCATTTTGTCAACCCAAACGGTTTAGATTCGGGGGCTCAATATACAACCGCCTTTGATCTAGCGTTGGCAGCCCGCGAATTACTTAAAAATCCATATTTATCCAAAATCGTTTCGACTAAAGAAATTACTATTTCTGATGTTGACTTCAAATATTTTCACAGATTGGAAAGTGTTAATAAATTATTAGGAGAAATCCAGGGTTTGGGTGGGTTAAAGACCGGCTACACTGAAAATGCCGGAGAAAATCTGGTTTCTTTTTACAAAAAAAACAGTCATCAGTTTGTCATCGTGATCTTAAAAAGCTTGGATAGGTTTAATGACACTAAAAATATCATTAAGTGGATTGATGATAACATTGGTTTTCAAACTGTTAAATATTAAACTGTTTAATTCTTAACTGCCGGTACATATCCGACAAAGTCCCCTTCTCCTAAAAATACGTAGACCGGCTGAAGATAATTTTGATAGATATCAGGGTCAAAATATCCAAGCTTCATACTTTTTATGACGATATTTTTTTGCCCCAAAGTTCCGGCAACAACAAGGCCGGAGCCATTATTTAATTCTGACCATGCTTCCTCTCCGGTTTTTAATCTATATGTGCCAACCTGCTCCTCGGACTTTTCAAAAAAAGCCACCTGACTTTTAATAATTTGGAAGTCTGTTCCTTGAAAAAGCATGACGACATAATTTTGACTATTAAAAAATTTAGGAGTCACAATGTCAATGTTGTCTATGTTTGGCCGATAAAAATCAACTTCAACCAATTGGGCTTGAGAACTTTTTTCAACATTAACAAAATTTTGATTGATCGGATTATATTTTAAATAAATCAAGTTGGTGGTTCCCTTTCCTAATTCATCAGGATAACGGCCAATTTTTTTTAGAAAATCTACTGCCTTATTTTCGATTACTGTTTTGGTTGGAATCGTCAACTGTGGAGAAGAAAATAGTCCGTTATCAACTTTTCTATCAAATTTAAAATTAAAATTGGAAATATCGATCGTTAAGGTTTTCTCTGAATCGGTGAAGGTGGCAATTTTACCAACCAATTGATGTTTGACCATTTCGGTATCAAACCCGAAGCTTTTTGCAATCAAATATATCTTTTCACTATAACCAAAACGAGGATTAAACTGTGGTAAAAAATAAACTTTAGCAGTATCAGTGGCTGTCACTGGGACGCCCTCAATCGTATCTAGGGTAAATTGTAGCCCTGCACTAGATGAAGATCTTGGGATCTCCGGAGAACTAACTTGACCAAAAATCGGATTAAGATATGTTGTGACCGTTTTGTTTGAATCCAGATAAATAAAAGTTAATTTGATGGAATAGAAAAATATTAAAAAAACTATACAGGATAAAATAAAATATGGCAAAAATTTTCGGAAATAGTAAGACAGATCAGTCAAGGTCATATTATCATATTACATTAATCTCAATCCTTGCAACACTCGAACATTTTAACGATAAATTTATTTATTTGTTTAAGTAAATCATTTTTAACATAACTCACAAACCCTTTAATTGTTTTGCTTAATTTCATAATTATATCCTCACTACATTATATTGTTATAATGTAGTAAATTACTACAATAGTTTAAATACTATTATAGTGATGATTAAAATCACGATCGAAACTAATATTCTTTGATAGGGGGAAAAAACTTTTCCGCGATTAATCTTCCTTAAAGTAAAATCTGTTAACAAAGAAAAAATAACTGTTAACAAACCGATTGCCAAAACATCATTGATTCCCAGTTTTTTTGCGATCAATAATCCTCCCCCTATCGTTAATATACAAGCTGGACACATAACTTATGATAGAATTTAAATGTTGTTATTTCAATTGAACATATGATCAAAAATAGAATAATTTATAATCAATTTTTAGATTTTCAATTTAGACTATCAAAAGCCGAAGGTAGTTTTGTCTGGGACGATTTAGGAAAAAAATTAATTGACTTTACTTCTGGTTGGAACGTCACTAATCTAGGTTGGAATAATGAAGAAATTAAAAAAGTAATTGTTGATCAAGCCAATAAGAATATTTATTCTTCGATGTGGACTGAAGATCCGGTTCAAAAAGAATATGCCAAAGCACTAACTGATTCTTTGCCTAAAGGGCTTGAAGTAATCACCCGCGAAGCAACAGGAGTTACTGCAAATATCATGGCAATAAAAACTGCCAGGGCTTACACAGGTAAACCAAAAATTCTGTCATTTAGAGATACCTTTCATGGATCTTTATATCAAACGCTTCAGTTGGGTTATGCTCCTGAATATCCAATTGCCAAATCGATTTTTTTAGATTTTAAAAATCATATTCATTTAACTTATCCAAAAGTCAAATACAAGGATAAAAATGAAGCAAAAATTCTGAATCAATTTAGTAAAAATCTTGAAGAGGTTTTAAAAAATAATAATGATATTGCAGCATTTGTTACTGAACCGGGCATAATTAGTGGTTGGGGTTCAACTTTTGTTGCACCAAAAGGTTTTCTGACTGAAATAAGAAGATTAACAAAAAAATATGGAGTTCTATTAATTATCGATGAAGTAGGAACTGGATTTTCAAGAACCGGTAAATTGTTTGGTATCAATCATGAAAATATAACACCAGATATTATTGTTTTTGCTAAAGCGATGGGAAACGGTGCCGCGATTGCTGCGACTGTAACAACAAAAGAAATTAGCGAAAAAACTTATATTAAATCTAATCCCCAATCAACTTTTGGCTGGATGCCTTTGAATGTGGCAGCGGCTTTAAAAACCTTAGAGATTCATAAACGAGATAAAGTTTGGGAAAAAGCAAAAGAAGATGGCGACTATTTGGTCGCAACCTTGCAATCAGAATTAAAAAATAATTTACTTGTTGAAGATGTTAATGGAGTCGGGATGGAAGTTGGGGTTCGTTTAAGAAAAAATGTAAATGACAAAACTAAAATGAGTCAGCTGATTTTAAAAATGAGAGAACAAGGTTTACATCTCGCTTATTCAGATGATTTTAGTTTCCAACTTATGCCTCCCCTAACAATCGAAAGAAGTGTTTTGGATAGAGGAATTGAAATTTTTGTTAAAGAAATTAAGTCTCTCTCAAAATAATTATTACACCCTAATGTTAGGGTGTAACATTTTTTTTAAATAAATTATTTTAATTTAAATGATATAATTTCTTTGGTTTTGTCGGGGTGGCGAAATGGTATACGCGCAAGCTTGAGGTGCTTGTGGTCGCAAGACTGTGGAGGTTCAAGTCCTCTCCCCGACACAATTACTTTCTCTGAATTGTGTAAACGTAAGGATAGTATAAGAACAAAGCCGGTGGGTCGTCTTGAATTGCTTTTTGAAATTCTTGATAGATCTTATCCCTTTCTTCGACTTTATATGTCGACCTAGCTTCCTCTAATAGTTTATCTATCTTTACATTGGAATAATTCCCTATATTGCCTTCGTTTTGAGTTGAGTGCCAAAAATAATATTGGTCAGGATCTTGGGGAACTTTCCAAAAAACCAATAATAGGTCAAATTTATCAGGCCGATCATAGGTGATCATATTAATGTCTACCTTTAATCCGGTTTTTTTTATTTCTCCTGCAATGCTATCTGCCGCGTCGTAATAATCATATGATGTTAATAAGTTTAGTTGAGCTGATTCTGATGCAGCGACTTCTTTTTTAACTATTTTTGTTGCGGTGTCTATATCGTATATATTTGTTTTTAGATTAGAATTGTACGCCCAGGATATGGGGGGAACAGGTCCACGGGCAATTTCCCCAAAGTCAGCCATTTTTTGATAATCAATCATCATAGAAAAAGCGTCTTTCATATCTTTATTGGCAAAAAATTTTTCCTTATTATTAAAAAATAAAGTTAAAAGTCTACTGTAATCAACCGATTTTATTATTCGACTATTTTTCCAGTTTATAAAAGTATCAGCAACAGATTTTTTTGTTAAAGTCATTTTATTGATCTCTCCTATTTTATAAGCTGTTACCAAATCTGATTCATTATTATAAAATTTATATTTAATTGTAATCTGATCTTTTGTATTCGGCACAAGGGTTAGGTCGACCAAAGCACCGTTGAGGATCTTATATTTGCCAAGTTTATAAAAACCGGCAATTCCTATTAAAGGAGCCCTTATTAAAGGCTTATTTAAATAGGTCGGAAAAATACCAAGAGGTTTGTTAAGGAAAAAATCCAGTACATTTTTATCAACTACCTTTATTTTTACATCATTAAATTGATAATTTATATCTGACGCAGTAAATTTTTTATCATCATTCCAAAGGAGATTATTTTTCAAATAAAATCTATATTGCTTGCCACCGTCCTTGATTTCCCAAGAATTTGCCAAAACAGGAATAATCTCTCCTTTTTCATTGATGGTGACCAAACCATTGGAGACCTTTGTCATTATTTCATCTGGCAGATTGGTAAAATCGTATGTTCCGACCAGCCCAATCACCTCTTGTTTATTAAAAATTATTCTTAAATATGGAGAAATAGATAAAAACCCAATCAGACTGATAAATCCGATAAAAAAACTCATCAAAATCAACCGGGAGTATTTTTTGACAAACTCCAAAAATAACCAGTAATAATATCGAAAGGCTTTCTTATTCATTTAACAAAAAGATTGATTAAAGAAACCACCAAAAAGATAATTATAAAAATTGTCGTTAACCACAGGATTATCTTTTCCATACCGCGTCTGGTCTGAAACATCTCTCCCCCTCCACCCCAAGCGCTTCCCAATCCAGCTCCTCTTCCTTGGATCAATATAAACACAACTATCAAAACACTGAAGATGATATTGAGAATCAAAAGAAAATTCTTCATACTATTTTTTCTAATAAATTAATAATGGTTGAAATCGAAAAAGAAGCAATGAAAATATTTATAAAAGATGAGATTTTGAATCCGGAAAAAGTCCACGCATTGACCGTTATCAAATTAAATTGATTGAATAAAAAAAACAGGACGACTGAATTAAATATCACTGAAACTAAACCTAATGAAATAATATTCAACGGCAGCAAAATTAATTTACTGATAGGGAGAACCAGGTAATAAACGGCGGCGATCAGTAAGGCGGCCTTTAAATATATCACCCAATCCGGTTTTATCACAAAACCCTTATTCCAAAGGGCCGTAATAAATATCGCCACCCCTGAAAAGATTACCATTCTTATTATTTTTTTCATATGATTTTCTTATGTTAAAGCGCGCCACTGAATTTTATTTCTCCGTGGGAACCCTTCCCTTTTCGGGGACTCCCAAGTCGAAAAAAATTAAGTATCCCGCTTTTCCCAAAGTTTTATAAAAGCGAAGATACCTATTTTTTAGTTAATCGCCAGGGGCCCCGTGGGGTGTGGCGGACTAAAAAATACGGTATCGAGCTTTTTCAACAACATCATTATAGCAAAAAGTCCTTACTTCTTAAAAACAGATGATATTTGCGGGCAAAGCGATGTGATTCGTCACGTAGTAATCTGATAATATTTAAGACTTTGCTGTCATTTTTTAAAAATAAATTTGGATAACCCTCTACCCCAACAATTACCCTATCTGGATTTTTGGCTATTCCAATCAGCGGGATATTTACTTTGTTATTTTGAAAAATCTTTAATATGGCTTTAATTTGAGGTCGACCCCCATCGATAACGATCAGATCTGGCACGGGCCATTTTTGGCTCAACCTTCTACCCACAATTTCTTTTAACCTGTCAAAATCTGATTTTAAACCAACTCCCTTAATTTTAAAACGACGATATTCTTTTTTGTCTATTTGACTATTTTTCATCACCACCATTGAGCCAACCGCCTGCTTCAATCCTAGATTACTGATATCGTACGTTTCAATTCTTTCCAATTTTATTAATTGGGGAAAATAATCTTTTAAAATAGAAAGCATTTCTTCCAAATTTTTTTCACTGTTATTTAGAGAAAATTCCGAATCATCCTTTAGATTTAACAAGCGGTCAAAGCGAAATATTTTATTACGAATAATAATTGCTTGTTCATATTGCTTGTTTTTTATTAACGCGTTTAATTGTTTGTTCAAACCATTAATTATTGTTAAAACGTTCCCTTTCAAAATAGAAATAACCTGTCTTATATTTTTTTTATATTGTTTTTTTTGATCGTCATTTTTTATTTCGTTTGGACATGGGTTACATAAGCCAATCTTAGAATAAAAACAGGCGGTTTTACTAATCTTTTTCTGAGTACAAAATGGGATGATCCTTCTTATATCGTAGATAATTTTCTCCACCATTCTTACAGACGAAAACGGTCCAAAATATAGGCTTTTATTGTCTGATTCTTTTCGCGTGATAAAGATTTTTGGAAATTCATCTTTGACTGTTATTTTTATATAAAGAGGGCTTTTGTCATCTTTCCAAATTGAATTATATTTCGGCTGATATTTTCTTATCAATTCCGCTTCCAAAATTAAAGCTTTAAACTCTGACTCGGCTATTATCGTTTCAATTATATTTGAATTATCAATAATTAATCGTTCTTTATTATCTAATTTGGCATTTTCCAAATGTGATATTACTCTCGCCTTAATATTGACCGACTTACCAATATAATTGATAGTTTCGTTATTTTTAAAGAGGTAGATTCCAATCGTGTTTGGCAGATTATCTATTCGATTCTTAGTGATCATGACATTTTATTTTTTGTGAACAATCGATAAATTATGAATAAAACTGACAAACCCAAAAGTACTGCAAAAATTTTTATCAATAAAGTATAAATTGACGGTATGATGTTGATTTTTTGTTCCAATAGTTGTTTTTGCAAAATATTAACTATAATGGCTCCGTCAACTCTTATATTTTTATCCCTGGCGGAATAACTAAAAATGATGGTTCTTTTTTCTAAAGGTGCCAAAACTGGAATAACAAATTTATCCTTCGTAAGGATGATATTTTTTCCTTCTAAATTAACCGGAATTTGCCAAAGGTAACTGCTTCCATTATTTTTAATAACAAATTTTCCTTGATAAGATTTTTTGTCAGAAATTGTCGTCGGAAAATCTATTCCCTCGATGACAATTTCTTTTTTTTCTGTGGGCGAATCAACGACCGGGTTTATTAAAACATCCCGGGAATTTTCTATTTTATACATTCCGGCAGCAAGCGGATAATCAGGATTTTTACCATGGATAACGAAAGCAATGTGGTTTAGATCGAAAGAAGAAAAATAATTAATCCCCGATGTATTTTCCCAAGTTGGATCAACAGCGATCCAATTTTGAGATGTTGGATCAAAATATTCCGGCCAAGCATGGAGAATATCGGATGACAATGATATTGGTTGAAGTTTTGGATCTAGAGAAAAACCGTACCCTTCTATCTCCCGACTATAAATTCCTTTTTCCCTCGAAAGGCTCACAAAAAGGTCAGAAAACTCAAGACACACCGCCTGATCGGGACTTGACATAACAACATCTGCACCCAACCGCTTGTTGTCTGAATTGATCTTATTATAGTTATATTTGAGATTTCTAACTACAAAATTATATATTTCTTCAGGACTATTAATATTTTTGAATGAATCAATTTTACTGAGCTGCCAATATTTTTTGGCTGTGAGCAAATAATTTTTTTGTTGACTGATCAACGTTCGAAGATATGAGTTAACTTCATCCCTTGTTTCAGAAAAAATTTCAATTAAGCTTTTATAAACGATCGTTTTTGTTTCTAGCGGCTTCAGAAAATATTTTCCTAAATAATTACCATCCTCATCTAAACGAACGGATTCCGGAGGCGGGTTAATGGATTGTAAAAATATTTTTTGATTTACTGTTTCAGGTGGAAAAGCAATTTCGGTAAAGATCGGATATATCTGGTCATTTTTCAAGTGATACGTTAATTCTGATTTATAAACTTGACTCCCTCCAAAAACAGCATAAATTGTTTTTGTTTTTGGATTATTCCAAATTATTTTGTTACCTGAAACAGAATCGGGCTTTGGTTTTGAAATAGAAATTTTTTTATTAGTTGTTTCCGGTAAATTGACCGTTACAGTGTAAGATTCGTCTTGGGTATTTTCTATCACCGGCAAAACCACTTCCCAAACTTTTCCATTAACTTTAAATAAGTTTGATTGGTCAAAGTCTAGAAAAAATGTATTAACTGTATCCTTACCAACAGCCGGATTTGAAAATTCCAATTCTATTTTAGTTTTTTCTCCATCGGTAGTTATTTTTGGTGTAATAAATCCGTTATCATCAGAAGCTTTAAGATTATTGATCGAAAAAGATTCCGGAAAACTTATGGCGAATTTACTGACAAAAACTTCAGTTTTTAAATTAACTATCTTTATCTTAAAATTTACGTGAGAATTTAAATTATTTTGTGATTGAGAAAGATTATATTCAACCTGGTAATCAGACTTGAAGTCAGCAGCATAAACCTTCGGCAATATCAAAAATAAAATATTAAAAATTAAAACGACATATAAAAATTTAAAAAGAATTAATTCAAGAATCTTTTTGATTTTTAATTTTTCATTTTTCATTTTGATTTTTTATTTGTCATTTTCTTTGCTCAAATACTGACCTGTATAAGAAGATTTTACCTTAAGAATACCATCAAGTTCACCTTGATATATTACCTTACCACCTTTATCTCCACCATCGGGCCCAAGATCGATTACGTACTGGCAACTTTTGATAATATCCAGATTATGTTCGATGACGATAACCGTGTTCCCCCGTTCAACCAATTCGGTAATCGTATGAAGTAGTTTTTCGATATCATAAAAATGCAAACCGGTCGTTGGCTCGTCTAGTATATAAACGGTTCTCCCGGTATCACGTCTTGATAGTTCATTGGCTAATTTTAATCTTTGAGCTTCACCACCCGATAGGGTCGGTGCGGGTTGTCCAAGTTCCAAATAACCTAATCCTGTCTTCTGTAAAAAACTTAATTTAGAATATACTTTAAAATAACTGTTAAAAAATATTAATGCTTCATCGACCGTCATCTTTAATATTTCATAAATATTTTTATCCTTATATTTAACTTCAAGGGTTTCTTTGTTGTAACGATTGCCCTGACAGACATCGCAAACAACATAAACATCAGCTAAAAACTGCATTTCAATCTTCAATACTCCGGCGCCCTGACACTTTTCACATCGACCACCTTTAATATTGAAAGAGAATCGGCCTTTTTCGTAACCTCGTTCTCGAGCATCAATGGTGGAAGCAAAGATCTCTCTAATCTCGTCAAAAAAACCAATGTAGGTTGCCGGATTACTCCTTGGCGTTCGACCTATTGGTGACTGGTCAACCATATGAACCCGATCAAGATATTGATAACCTTCAATTTTTTTAAATTCACCGATCTTATCATGGAAATAACCATCAAGATAATATTTTAAGGCCGGGTAAATCGTCTCTGTCACCAATGATGATTTTCCGGAACCGGAAACTCCTGTTACCCCGATCAAATTACCTAAAGGAATTTTGATATTGATATTTTTTAAGTTGTTATGCGTGATTCCGGAAAAGATTAATTCTCCATGATTTGTATGTAGTGGAGGGATTTTTCCGCCCTTTATCTTTATGGATTTTTCCCCGGTCAAATATTGGCCGGTTAATGAAGACTTGGATTTTCTCATCTCTTCGAGATTACCGCTAAAAATAATTTTTCCTCCGTTTTTACCGGCTTTTTCCCCCAACTCAACCAAGTAATCAGCCGATTCCATTGTCTCACGATCATGCTCCACGACAATTAAACTATTGCCCAAATCCCGAAGGTTTTTCAATGTTGTGATAAGTGACGCAACGTCCTTGGGATGAAGACCGATCGATGGTTCATCAAGGACATAAAGAACACCTGTTAATCCGCTCCCGATCTGTGAGGCTAGGCGAATTCTTTGCAGTTCTCCACCAGATAGTGTGCCTGCTCGCCTACTGATCGTTAGATACGACAAACCAACACTATTTAAAAAATTAATTCTGGTTAAAATTTCTTTAATTATCGGTTTGGCAATTTGTTTTTCATAGACTGATAAAATTGCATCCAATTTTTGTTGAAAATAACCTGTCAAATTATCGATCGATTGGTCAGAAATTTGAGTAATATTTTTTTTGTCGATCGTGATCGAAAGAATCTCCGGTTTTAAACGCTGTCCTAAACATTTTGGGCAGGTTTCTTCCCGCATATATTTTTGTATTTCCATTGCTGAGTAGTCACCTATTGTTTCAATATACCGGCGTTCCAATTCATTAATTATCCCGAAAAATTTTTCAGTTATGGTTGTTGCTCGACCAAAACGATTAACGCCCTCAACCCGATAAATCTTATTGGTTCCCTTTAATAACGTGTCTATTTGTTTATCTGATAATTGACTAATAGGTTTGTTCATATCGATCCTTTCTTCCTCGCAAACCTGTTTAATCAAACGGACATACCAAGTTTCATGGAAAAATAATTTATTGAAGGGAAGAATCCCACCTTCGAGAATAGAAAGATTTTTGTTTAAAATTAAGTTGCGATCCACGGCAAAAATTGTTCCGATCCCTCGACAATTTTCACAGGCACCCAGTGGTGAATTAAAGGAAAACATTCTTGGCTCTATTTCTGGCAATGATATGTTGCAAATTGGACATGAAAATTTTTCTGAATAAAGATGTTCTTTTTTATCTGTTTTAACTATGACCAATCCATCGGAAAGCTTTAATGATTGTTCAATCACACTAACCAATCGCGATCTTAAATTCTTTATAAGCTCGTTATTTTTTATTTCCTTATGACCAAAAGAGATCGTATCCATAACCGCTTCAATCTTATGTTTATTGGTTTTGATCAGATCAATTTCGTCATCAAGACTAAAATTTTTTTCATCAACGATGATTTGATTTAAACCTTTGGAGCGAAGATTATCAAAAAGATCTTTAAATTCACCTTTCTTATTACGAACAATTGGAGATAAGATAAAAAATTTATGAGGTTTTGTTTTGTCGGTAAGAACCTTATCTTCGATTTCTTTTATTACCCGGGAAACTATTTCATCGACTGACATTTTACTGATCTCACGACCACAGTTTGGACAATGAGGGTGGCCAACTTTGGCAAAAAGTAACCGCAAATAATCGTAAATTTCCGTGATCGTCCCCACGGTTGACCGAGGATTGTGAGAGGTTGTTTTTTGATCGATAGAGATCGATGGGGATAAACCCTCGATCAGGTCAACGTCCGGCTTATCCATTATCCCCAAAAATTGGCGGGCATAAGCGGATAACGATTCAACATACCGTCGTTGCCCCTCGGCATAGATCGTGTCAAAAGCCAAGGAAGACTTTCCCGAACCGGAAATCCCGGTAACAACCACGAATTTATTTTTAGGAATATCGACATCAATATTCTTTAGATTATGCTGTCGAGCACCGCGTATTTTGATGTGATCCATATTTAAAAAAAGTTAAGTATTAAACTGTTAAAACCTAAAAAAACCATTAAACCTTAAACTACTAAACGTTTAATACTTAAAGTTTTAAAAGTTTTTTTAACCGTTTAAGTTTTAACCGTTTAACTGTTTATTTCTTTGACTTTCTCCCTTATCTTAATCGCCAACTCAAAGTTTAAATTCTCGGCTTGGTTCTTCATCTCTCTCTCCATTTTCTTAACCAACTTTTTTTTATCAAACGGGGTTAGACTTTCCAAATTCATATCATCTAGATATTTTGCGTCAAAGTCCCGATCATAAAAAAGACTTTTTTCATCCTGATCAACGATTTTTTCCCTGATCGGTTTATAAATCGTCTTTGGGGTAATTTTGTGTTTGGTGTTATATTCTACCTGATACTTTCTTCTTCTGTTGATCTCTCCAACTGCGGCGTTTATTGACTTGGTCATTATATCGGCGTAAATGATTACCTGACCAGTAATATTTCTGGCGGCTCTTCCCATCGTTTGGATCAGTGAAGTCCTCGATCTTAAAAATCCTTCTTTATCTGCATCCAAGATCGCCACCAATGTTACTTCAGGTAAATCTAGCCCCTCTCTTAATAAATTGACTCCGATCAAAACATCAAAATTTCCCTTTCTTAAATTTTCCAAGATATTTGATCTTTCCAGAGTTTTAACGTCACTGTGAAGATAGGCGGCATTAATTTTTTTCTCTTTCAGATAGGTGGACAAATCTTCAGCCATTTTTTTGGTTAAAGTGGTTACCAAAACTTTTTGCTTAATTTTAACCCTTTTCTCAATTTCTAAGATCAGATCTTGTACTTCATTTGTAGCTGGTTTAATAATTATTTCCGGATCAATAATCCCTGTTGGCCTGATTAACTGTTCAACAATGCCGTCTTTTTTAGATTTTTCTACTTCCCATTCATTCGGTGTAGCCGAAACATAAACTATCTTCGAAGCCATCGGATAAAATTCTTCAAATTTGAGAGGCCGGTTATCGAAAGAGGCTTTCAACCTAAAACCATAATCGATCAAAGTTTTTTTACGGGAATAGTCACCATTAAACATCCCACGGATTTGCGGGACCGTCATGTGAGACTCATCAATAAAAAGTAACCAATCTTTTCCGTATTGCTGATTAAAATAATTTATCAATGAATAGGGGGCACCGCCTGGTGCCCTCCCATCAAAATAACGGGAATAATTTTCGATACCGTTAACATAACCGACTTCTTTTATCATTTCCAGGTCATAATTAACTTTACGAACCAGTCTTTGCATTTCAACCAATTTATTTTTCTTTTTTAGATCATCTGCCTCTTTTTTTAGATCATCTCTTATCTGTTGCTCAGCATTTTTGAAAACTGCCGGGTCCATAAGATAATGTTTAGCAGGATAAATAACTAGAGTGACTAGTGGATAGTGGCTAGTGATTAGTTTGCCAGATATGGGTTCAAACTTTTCGATTTTTTTAACAACACTACTGTCTAATATTACGCGGTAGCCGATATCTTCGTAGGCCGGATAGATATCTATTCTGTCTCCCCTGATCCTGAACGTTCCCCGCTTAAAATCAAACTCACTTCTAGAATACTGGAGTTCAATCAAACGGTGGGCGATGCTTTTTATCTCGATCTTTTGTCCAATATTAACTTCCAAGATAAAACGACCGTATTCGACCGGCGAACCGTTGTTGTAAATACAGGAAACGGAGGCAACAACAACAACATCTTTCCTGGTTAAGATATTTGTGGTAGCTTTTAATCGTAACTTGTCGATCAGTTCGTTTATTTGAGCTTCTTTTTCAATATAGGTATCGGAGGACGGCATATAGGCTTCCGGTTGATAGTAATCGTAGTAAGAAACAAAGTAAGAGACGGCATTTTCCGGAAAGAAATCCCGAAACTCCTGATAAAGTTGACCGGCTAAAGTTTTATTATGGGAGATGATTAGGGTTGGCATCTGCATTTGTTGAATGACATTAGCCAATGTAAAAGTTTTTCCCGATCCAGTTACACCTAGTAATACCTGGTCCTTTCGGCCCATCTTGATACCTGCGATTAATTTTTCAATCGCCTGCGGCTGATCCCCGGTGGGAGAAAATGATGATTTGAGTTTAAACATAAATGCAACCAATAATTGTAGCAGAAATTTGAAGGAATTATTAGTCTAGTATTTCTTCTAATCCTAAGGCAAATCTTATATAGCCATTATCAGGTAATCCAGGTTTATAAAATGCCCCATCGGGAGTCCCGACTAAGTGGGCTTCTTCAATGATCGTAAAACCATCAACACCTTTTTTCGTGTTTAATGGAAGATAAGCATAAAGTCCCGCCTCTGCAAAAATTCTTTTTTTCCAATCAAAAAGTGTGATTTTTCCAGCTTTTTGTCTTTCTTCATCTATTTTTCGTAACATATTAATAACTCTTATTTGTTGCTTTTTGTATTGGTCATTTAATAAATTTCTATCTTCCTGTCCGACTAAATCCCACAACGCCATAGCTTCATCCTGCACTGGATATGGTTCTGCTAATTGGTTTTCTTGACCACCCGGAACAAAATATTCCTTTATACTTTCATCTGTTGTAACTGCGCAACCACATCTTATTCCCGGTCTTCCAAATATTTTTGACATTGAATAAACATCAACTCTCTTCTTATAAGTATTTAAAACTTTTGTTAATTCTTTATTTGCTTTTAAGTCACCAGTACCTAAATATGCCATATCATTGACTAATACTGCATCATGTTTTTTTAATCTTATTAATAATTCCTTTACATATTCTTTTTGAGCAATATGGGTGCTTGGGTTGCTGATTGGGACAAAAATAAAAACCTTGCATTGAGGATTAGCAGTAAAATAAGCATCAACCTCATCTAAATCAGGTAAAAAATTGTTTTCTGCGGTTGTTGGTTTTTCAATTAATTTTAACCCAGCCTCACTCGCTTTTGCCCCTACCATTCTAAAAGCTGGATTGGCAAAATATGCTTCGATTGGACCATTTTCTTTTTGTTTGGTTCCTTCAAAATATTTATCTAAAATTTTATATGTTTTATAAAGTGCTTGAGCGCCTCCAGCGCCAATAATTGACTCTGTTGCTGGATTATTATCCTTATACAAACCCATTTCTCGACCATAATCAATGAATCTGTTTCTAAGTCCTTGCCAACCTAAGGCATTTGGATCGTATCCATGGGGGTCAGTAGGTTTGCCATTCAAATAAGCCAATTGTTCGTACATTTTTGCTCGAGCTGCTAAAAGTAATCCTTTTGGACCAATTGGATTTAAGGCTAAAGCCTCTGCCACTTCGTCTGGCATACCGAGTCCCGATACATCACCTAAAGTTAGATTTAACAAAGGGTTTTCAATTCCTTTTTTAGCACAAAACTTACCGACTTCATTAAAAACATTAGTCATAAACCGTATTTTTGGATTTTTACTAAATCCTTCTCTTCCTTTCTTAACGGCTTCTTGTATAAATTTGTCTGTTTTTTCATCTTCTTGCACGACACCTTTCATAAGCATTGTTAAAGCCTTACTAGTTGCTGGTTTACCAATAAAATGTTCAGAAACAGATTTTGAAACTTCTTCAATGGTATACCTTCCTACTTCATGTCTGAGTTTATTTATTATTTTCTCTTCAATTTCGGAACGACTTTTAGATTTGCTTTTAGGTTTATTAATTCTTAACTCTTGTAGTAAAAAGTGGGCTGACAAATATTGATACATATGGAATTGTTCTGTTTGAAGCTTCAATCTCTCAAGTGTTTGCTCTCTCGTTTCTTTTGCCTGTTCAGAAAACGTATTCAGCATCAGATTGGCTGCAAAAGTTGTTGCAGTACTAACTAAATATCGATTAAAGCTTTCTTTTTCTGCCCGGTCCTTAAGTAAACCTGTAGTAGCCTCGTACATCTCATCAAATCTCAGAGGAAATAATTCTTTGATCACAGAACCTGGATTTAAATTTACTTTAAGCATTCGCTGAATAGTTCGATCAGAGATACTGGTAAGCTCTTTTCTATCAGTTAAATCTCTTGGAGCAATTTCTATCGCTTCATTTAAAGCTCTCGGCCGCCTGGTTTTAAAAATTTCCGGCATAATTTATTGATTAAATTTAATATATCTAACGATATTTTTTTCTAATCTTTTTCTCATCATTACTGGAGAGATTCCTAATTTTTCATATATTTTGTCCTTGGAAACATTTTGATTAAATAATTCCGTCAAATCTTTTTCTAATTTTTGTGCAGAAGATTCATCAGAATATTTTTCGGAGTATAGTTCAAGAACAGTGCTGTAAGTAACTTCAGAAACAATTCGACTTGTTTCTACCCTCGACCGTTCTTTCAAGTATAAATAATTTATGAAATTATTTACTAGGTTTGACATATGTTATATGTACGATTTATGCCATTATAAACATCTTTATTTTTTTGTCAAGTTGAAAAAATATATTTCTGGATTCCCGCCTTCGCGGGAATGACAAGGAGATAATGATATAATGATAGTCATGGACATTATTAAATTCTTAATTGACTTTATTATTCACATTGACGTGCATTTGGGAAGTATTATTTCCACCTACGGTTTGGTCACTTACGTAATTCTATTTTTAATTATCTTTATGGAAACAGGCTTAGTTTTTACCCCTTTTTTACCTGGTGATTCCCTTCTTTTTGCCGCCGGAGCTTTTGCCGCTTTAGGATCTTTGAATATATGGATGTTATTTTTTTTAATGGTAATTGCCGCAATTCTTGGCGATACGGCTAATTATTGGATTGGATATTTTTTCGGAAAAAAAATTGTTGCCCACCCCAAAATTCCCATTGATGAAAGTCATATCGAAGAAACTCAGAAATTTTTTAATAAACACGGTGGCAAGACAATAATCATGGCCCGCTTCATGCCATTTATCAGAACTTTTGCGCCCTTTGTAGCCGGTGTTGGAAGAATGAAATATCAGCAATTTTTTTCTTACAACGTCATCGGTGGAATAACGTGGGTTGCTATCGCAACTTTTGCTGGATATTTTTTTGGTAATATCGAGTTTGTTAAGAAAAACTTTTCCTTGGTCATCTTCGGAGTAATAATAATTTCCCTTATTCCGATATTTATTGAGATACTTAAAAGAAAATTAAATACTAAAGCATAAACAGTTAAGTATTAAACTGTTAAAACCTAAAAAAAACTTTTAAACATTAAACTATTAAACCAAGAACATTAAACTATTAAACCAAGAATTGTTTAATATTTAAGTTTTAATAGTTTTTTTAACCGTTTAAGTTTTAACCGTTTAACTGTTTAAGCTATTATGCTCAATATTGTTGCTACCCCGATTGGCAATCTTGATGACCTATCCATTCGTCAAGCAAAAACATTAGCCGCTTCAGATATTATTTTAGCCGAAGATACCCGCTCTGCTCAAACTTTACTTGACGCAATCAAAAAACGTTTTGATTTACCTGTAGTATGTTCAACCGTGTGGTCTTATTACAAAGAAAAAGAATTTCAAAAATTACCCGAGATCATCGATCTATTAAAAGATGAAAAAAATATCTCCCTTATCTCTGAAGCCGGCACTCCCCTTGTCTCCGACCCCGGCTATTTACTTGTCAAAAGTTGCGTTCAGCGTAATCTTCCAATAATGGTCATTCCAGGTCCTTCGGCGATTACAACTGCTTTAGTTTATTCGGGATTTAATCCTCAGCAACATATGTTTTTTGGTTTTTTTCCAAAAAAAGAAAGTCAAATTATGCAATTGATCGAGAGATTAAAACAAATAAAAACTATTTTTCCTGACATGGTTTTTGTTTTTTATGAATCGCCCTTACGGATTAAAGAAACTCTCAGATGTATTAGTACATTGAGGTTTAATGTTGACGTAGTTATTTGCCGGGAAATGACCAAAAAATTTGAAGAAATAATTCGCGGTCCAATTGAGGAATTGATAGACCGAGAATATAAAGGTGAGATTACGGTTGTTTTTAAGTAAACTACTTGTCTAACGGATATAAATTATCTTAGAATCAGAAATTATACTTAGAATTTTGTAATTTCCGAGAACTTCATTAAAATTTTTTATAGATTCTAACCTCCCGTTCCAAGGAACAATTAATTTTGGTTTATAAGTATTAATTATTTTAATAAAATTTTCCGAAGTTAGATTGTTCGACCGGATCCTCACTTGAGAAATATCTGAGAGTTCCGGAGGTGGCAGTCGGCTAGATAGCCCGTTTAAGATTTCTTCGTCACTAATAACAATGTCATTAGTGTTAGTATATTTTTTAATGATCTCTACTGCTTTTTGTTGCTGATCATTGATAAGCTTAGAAGAAGTTTTAATTGTTAAATAAATACGATTACTTAAAGAAATAATCAATATGGTCAAAACTAAAGACCTGAGTATTTTTTTATTAGTAAAACAACTATCTATCAATAACGAGAACAATAAAACTATCGGAACTGCCAACATTACTAGATGATGAGGAAATAATGGCCGGTAAAAAATAAATAATATTAAAGTAAAAATTACCCAAAGTAAAATAACTTTATGAAAATAATTATAAATATTTTTTTTATAAAAACTCAAAATTAAACTTCCTAAAATTATTCCTAACAAGATAGTATCTCTCTTTAGATAATCAAATAATAAAAATGAAGTTGATGAACTTGCCGCTGCTTGAAATCTCAGCAAAATTGAATTATAAAAAACTTCTTTTACCCCGAATGGAAAAATAAAAAGAAAAATAATCCCAAGACTTACTAAAATAAATGCAAGAAATAAATTAATAATATTCTTGACAGAGATTTTCTTCTCTTTAAATATTAAAAACAACGCCAAAATAAAAGATGGAAAAAAGGTTATGTCAAATTTGGTCCAAAAGGCCAAGTTCAAAAATATCGTCGAAACAATGAACCAAGGTAAGTAAAGATTTTTTCTAAATCTTATTAAAGCGGCCAAACTTATCAATGAAAAAGTTGTCACAAGCACGTCTGACTGAAATGTTAAGGTTTGATTAAAATATGAAGGAATAATAAATAACACGCTGATTGCCAACAACGCAAGCCAGATATTTTTTAATTCATATCCAATCCAAATAATTACCAATAAGCCGATCAAAGACCAAAGACCAACCATCAATCGAGCTGCCGGCAAGGTTTTTCCAAATATAATAAATCCTGGATAAACTGACAATAAAAAACCAGGTGGCTGGGAAAAATATGTTTTTTTATAAGCAGGATTACCATTATCTAAAAGAAGAAACGATGTCAAATAAATTCCTTCGTCGTTATCAGTGACAGGACGATTTATTAATTTAAATTGAGTAAAGAAAATCACTAACAAAAAAATTGCTGTTAAAATAATAGCAACTTTGCTTTTCATATTTAGTATTTTACTATAATAAAGTGATGATTAAAAAAAATACCGATCAGAGATCTCGAAACCATACCTTTGATTTATTAAAAATAATTCTTACTTTTTTAGTTGTTAACATTCATATTCGAGTTATTTCTCATGGACCTATCAACTTTTTGGAATCTTACGGATACTACGCCGTCCCACTATTTGTAACCCTCTCATTTTTTCTTATGCATAAATATTTTTCACAAATTAAATTATCTTTTTCAATTATTTTGCAAAGAATAAAACGATTAATCCTTCCACTTATTTTTTGGTCGGTAATTGGTTTTATTCTAAAACCAAATTTAATAAATATTAAGAACGTTATTCTCCAACTTTTTACTGGTAAAGTTGTCGATACACCTTTATATTATTTAAACATATTGATTTTTCTCACATTGTTTTTTTGGCTTATTACTTATGTTCCAATCAAGCTAAGACCTCTTTTGCATTTTGCAATTATCATCGTTGCTTTTTTTCTTGAATATACCGGTTTAAATACTCGCTTCTTTAATCCAATGGGTGACGAAATCAGAAAAAGTTATGGTCAGATTGTTGAATTAATAAAATATGCTTCATTAGGAATGTTATTTGCCAGTTTAATAAATCAAAATAAAAAAAAGGTTTTTATATTTGGACCAGCAATTATAACAATATTGTTGTTAAGTTTATTTAATTTTCCTCAACCCTGGGGCTATAATTACTCGGGATTAAAATTATTTTTGGGAACAATTTATGTTTTATCTTTAATTTTATTAATTGGTCAAGTTAATTTTTCACATCAAATCAATAAAATAATCCGTACATTTGGAACCTATTCATTTGGAGTTTATCTATGTCATATAATATTTTTTGAAGCGCTACTGGGGATATTTCCAACAATTATAAAAAATTTCAACACTTCATTTCCTTTTATATTTTTATTTATATACACTACCGGTTGTTATTTTTTTTGTTTCCTTTTTAATTTATTGACTCACAAAAAATTCTCGTATTTATTCAAGTAGATTCTGAGTTAACTAGAATATAGTATTAATTAGTACTAAAATGGTATAAGTTATATAATATGAAGTCAGGTGATTAATCTGTTCTTAATATTTGCTAGTATATAATCGATTACAGTTTATGAATCACAAAAATAATATACCGACAATTTTGATCATTCTTGGGGCAACCGGAGATCTGATGCGTAAAAAAATTGTTCCTGCCCTTCTTAACCTTTACGAAAAAAATAAGACTCCCAAAATGTTTCATATAATTGGGTTTTCTCGACGGGAATTATCCGATGAACAGTTCCGAGCTTTGTTACGAAAAATTCTTTATGAGCATCATCACGATAAAAATGAAAAACCGGAATTAATCGATTCTTTTTTAGATTTATGGTCATACAACCAGGGAACATTTGAAAAAGAAGAGGATTACAAAAAATTGGCGATCAAGTTAGGCTATCTTGATAACGAATGGAAAGTTTGTGCAAACAAACTTTTTTATATCGCCGCACCTCCTCAATATTATGAAAATATTTTAAATAATCTTAAATCTTCAAATTTGACACTTCCCTGCTCTCCCGAAGAAGGGTTTACAAGAGTGCTAATCGAAAAACCATTTGGAAAAGATACTGAAACGGCAATTAAGCTGGAAAAATTATTAAGTGGTCTTTTCAAAGAAGAGCAAATATTTAGGATCGACCACTATTTGGCTAAGGAAATGTTGCAAAATATTTTAAGCTTTCGTTTTTCTAATGCTCTGTTTGAGAACTCGTGGAGTAATAAATATATTGAAAAAGTACGAATTCGGGTTTGGGAAACTTTAGGGGTAGAAAAACGGGGTGTTTTTTACGACGGCTTGGGTACTTTGCGGGACGTTGGACAAAATCATCTCCTCCAAATGCTGGCGCTTATCACGATGGAACATCCGGGCAGTTTTAATTTTAATGCGATTAGAACTAAACGCGCGGAAATTTTAAAAACTCTAAAAATTCCAGATATTACCGAAATAAATAAATACACCTATCGATCTCAATATAATGGATACGATCGGATCAAGGGAGTCAAAATAAATTCAAGTACAGAAACTTTCTTTAAAATTCGGGCTTTTTTAAATAATCCCCGATGGACCGGCGTCCCATTTATTTTAGAAAGCGGAAAACGATTAAAACAAGCGCAAAAAGAGATCATTATCACCTTTAGACATCCGAGTCCTTGTTTGTGTCCTCCCGGGTCTGACCATAGTTCTAAAAATCGAGTTGTTTTTCAATTTGAACCGGAAGAAGGAGTGTTTATCGACCTTCTCTCAAAAAAACCCGGACTGTTGTTTGAAATTAAAGGAAGTAAATTTAAATATTTTTATCGTGAAAATAAAGAACGGGTCCAATATGTTGAAGAGTATGAAAAACTACTTTTAGATGCGATCGAGGGGGACCAAACTTTGTTTGTCAGGAGTGATGAAGTGGTGGAAATGTGGAAATTTATCGACCCGATCATTACAGCTTGGAACAAAAATCAAGTACCTTTAAAATCATATGTGCCAGATACAGATGAGCCTATGCTCGATTCACAGTTTATTGATCAAAGCACCGATTTTAAAATTCAACTCGCAAAAATCAGTAAAGAGATTGGCGTAATAGGTTTGGGAAAAATGGGTGGAAATATCGCCCGGAGATTAATTGACAAAAAATGGAAAGTGGTTGGATACAACCGTAGTCAAGATGTCATAAACCAAATGAAGGCAGAAGGCTTGATCGGTGCCAGTTCTTTAAAAGATCTCGTTTCCAATTTGACAAAACCTCGATTGATATGGCTGTCATTACCAGCAGGAAAAACAATTGATGATTTATTGTTTGGAGAAAGTGGAGTAGCTAAGATATTGGATAAAAATGATGTGATAATTGACGGCGGAAATTCTTTTTATAAGGATTCGATATCACGTGCAAAAAAGCTTAATGATTTGGGGATTAAATTTATCGATTGTGGTGTCTCCGGTGGGCCAAGCGGAGCACGTAACGGTTCATCGATCATGATCGGAGGACAAAAAAAAGATTTTAAACAATATGAGCAATTGTTTAATGATTTAGCATTATTCAACGGCTATCAATTTTTCCAGGGACATGGTGCCGGACACTTCGTTAAAATGGTTCATAACGGGATCGAATACGGGATGATGCAGGCGATTGCCGAAGGATTTGCCGTATTAAAAAAATCCGCTTATCATTTAGACTTGTCACGAGTAAGCGACGTTTATAACCATGGAAGTGTAATTGAATCGAAATTGATCAATTGGTTGAAGCAAGCATTTGATATATATGGAGAAAATTTGAATGATGTGGCTGGTTCGGTGAATTATACCGGTGAAGGTGAATGGACAATAAAGACAGCCAAGCAATTAAAGGTTAAAACAAAAATTATTGAAGATGCTTTACAATTTAGAATTGATTCTCAAAAAAATCCCGATTATACCGGACAAATTCTCTCGGCCCTACGGAATCAATTTGGAGGTCATGAAATAAAAAAATGAACTAAAATATTCTTCTGATAAAAACTCCAGTGATTATTATCACTATAAAACTAGCTACAAAATATAATATCTTTGCGTTTGAAATTCCAGGCCTGGGTATTTGAGCAGGAATTGGCAGTATCGTCGTAGGTTTGATATCGATTGACGGAGTAGGACTATCACTAGGCCTAACATTGATTTTAGTGGGAACAATTGTAGATATAACATTTTTTTGATTACCAGTAATTGTGATTGAAGGCTTCTGTGTTGGTATGGGTAGACTGGTTGTCGAGGAAACTTCGTTAGATACACTCCCTGAAGAGCATCCATTAGCGGCTTGAACCACAAAATAATATTTTGTATTTTGTGATAATGAACCAACCGTATAAGTAGTTGTCCCCTGACCACCAACGTTTGGATTTCCATAAATATATTTTCCTGACGATACGCCGTATGAGACGAGATAACGGGTGACCGGATTTGTTGCGGCTTTCCATGTTAGTTTTATTTGGTTTATTCCATTTCCAATTGCTGATTCAAGTTTTGGAGCGTTTCCCGGTGTAGGATCCTGACAACCTGTTGGTGTTATAGTTGAAGACTTTGTAAAAGTAATTTGTCCCAAACTGGAGAAGGTGGTATTTGAAGTGGTATCGGTAACATTTAAACTATCAGTTTGATCCTTTGTTGATTTGATTGAAAAAAGTGCGTGACCGCTACTATCCGTTGTTGCAGATATTGATGTGATGGTGGCTCCGCTGTTGTTTGGATCAGAAAGCGTTACAGAATCACCGACGATCGGATTACCAGAACTATCCTTGAGGGTCACGGTCACGATTGCCGTGGTTTGCCCATCTGCTGGCACTGATGAACTAACACTCAAACTGGAATGATTTCGATCCGGTAAATTATTTGCCAATGTTTTATTGATAAATAACAAGGAAGAGAAAAGAATTAAAAACGAAATAATAAACCTATACCCTTTTTGGCTCATACTTAATAAGTATAGATTTTAATTACTAAAAAACTACAGAAAAAATGATTTGGCCAAAGAATATTTACTTGATAATCATTCTGGATATTGCTAAACTATATGAATATGAATTCATATAATTGTTGCTCGACAAAGAGTGATGAATCGAAACAAGTTTCTTCGCTTTCATCTCTGCTTCGGGTTGTTTCTGAAGAAAGCCGATTAAAACTACTTTGTATATTGCGAAAGGGAAAACATTGTGTCTGTGAAATGATGGAACACGTAAATCTTTCTCAAAGCCTTATATCACATCATTTAAGTGATCTTAAAAAAGCCGGCATAATAATTGATGAAAAAAAAGGTCTTCGTGTTTATTATTCTCTGACAAAAAAAGGGGCTCATACTATTAATTCATTATTTAAAATATGAAAATTCAAGTATTGGGAAGCGGTTGCTCAACGTGTAAGAAACTATTCGAGATTACCCAAAAAGCCATAAATGAGCTGGGAATGAATGAAAAAGTGGAATATATAACGGGCACAGAAGGTACACAAGCAATTATTGAAATGGGAATCATGCAATCGCCAGTTCTCTCGGTAAACGGTGAACCGATTATGACTGGATTTATTTCTGATATCGAAAAAATCAAGAAATTAATTAAACGAGCAAAATAACATGGATATTTTTTATCCTATTCGAATATTTGCCGATTTGGTTGTGTATAAATGGTTTCATTTTATTCCTCATTCATATTTAGGTGATACTATTAACTTTTTTATCTATGACACGATAAAAATAGGATTACTTCTTATTTTTATCAATTATTTTATGGCTTTTACCCGCTACTACTTTCCCATGGAGAAAGTACGGGATATTCTAACCAAAAGAAGATGGTTTGGCCTGGATTATTTATTTGCGGCTCTCCTTGGGGTTATCACTCCTTTCTGCTCCTGTTCATCCATTCCTTTATTCATTGGTTTTGTTGGAGCAGGAATTCCATTAGGTGTCACCTTTGCATTTCTCATTGCCTCTCCACTCATAAATGAATCTTCTCTTTATCTTTTTCCGGCAATGTTTGGGATGAAAGTAACAATAATTTATAATGTGGTTGGAATAATTATTGCCATGCTTGGAGGATTTCTAATCCAGAAACTTGGAATGGAAAAATACGTCAAACCAGAACTTCTAAAGTTTAAGTCACGTAAACAAGTTGAACAGGAAAATGGCGGGACTTCATTACCTTTTAAAGAATTGTTGAAATACTTCTGGAACGACGGAATGAATATTACAAAAAATGTTTTCCCTTACGTAGTCTTGGGAGTTAGTATTGGAGCGTTTATTCATGGATTTGTTCCTGCATCACTGGTTACAAAGTATCTGTCAAATAAATCATGGTGGGCTGTACCCATAGCTACACTTCTCGGCGCCCCACTTTACGCAAATTCTGTCAGTGTGATTCCGGTCATGGAAGCTTTAGTTAAAAAAGGAGTACCGCTGGGGACTGCCTTAGCTTTTATGACAGCTATCGTCACTATTTCTTTTCCTGAATCGATGATCTTAAAAAAGGTAATGAAATGGCAACTTTTAGCTACATTTTTTGGTATCACTATCGTTGGAATTATGATTATGGGGTGGATATTTAATACAATTTTGTAATATTTCTACATCCTCTTTGTATTAACTTGTATGAAAGGAGGAAAAAATATGAAAAAAACTATATTAACTTTGGGTTTGACAGCCTTGGTTATCGGTGGATTATTTGCTTTGCCAAAAGCTGCCGACGCCTACCGAGGGGACCCTACTGTAAAAGGACCAAACTATACAGAAGAAAGACACGACGCTATGGAAAAAGCATTTGAGTCAAATGACTACAATGCTTGGAAAAATTTAATGAGCGGTCGAGGTCGAGTCACCCAAGTTGTCAATAAAGATAACTTTGCCCGTTTTGCCCAAATTCACGAACTGATAGAAGAAGGAAAAACTGATGAAGCTGATAAAATCAGAACAGAATTAGGTTTAGGACTTCAAAACGGTAACGGATATGGAATGGGAATGGGTCGAAATAGATAATTAAGAATATATCAACCCCGTCTTAAAAAAGGCGGGGTTAGAATTAAACTATGCCGGATTATAAAAAAATTACCGACGAAGAACTTGTCAAAGTTATTGTATCTGGAAAAAAAGAATTATTTTATCATCTTATAAAAAGATATGAAATAAAATTAAGAAGATATATATTCACAATTACTAATAGAAAAAACGAGGTTGATGATATTTTGCAAAATGTTTTTTTAAAAGCTTATAAAAATTTACCGACTTTTAATAAAAACTTAAAGTTTTCAAGTTGGATATATCGAATTACTCATAATGAAAGCGTTAATCTTATTGGTAGTGGATTTATCCAAAAATTTATTTCTATGCCCGACTGGTTTGATATAGGACATAAAGATAATATTGAAGAAGAAATAGATAACGAACAAATAAAGAAACAGTTAAAAAATTGTGTAGAAAAATTAGGAATAAAATATAAAGAACCATTAGTTCTTTTTTATTATGAGGAAAAAACCTACGAAGAAATAAGTGATATTTTACGCATACCTATTGGTAACGTTGGAATACTAATACATCGAGGTAAATTACAAGTTAAAAAAATATGTCATGAAAAAAACGATCGCTGATACAATCACGAATATAATAAAAAAAGGTCAGGTGATTATGAGGTCGCAACTTTCAATTTGGGTTGAAAAACTTAGCATTGATAGTGGTATAGTGTTAATTTTGATTTCACTTGTTCTTGTGGCTGGCCTACTATTTTATTGGACCAATATTAATAATGATTTGTTATTTGGGGGTTATGGAAGATTAGGAATATTATCGTTTATTAAATCGTTCCCCTATCTTTTGGTAATCGTCTTTATAATACTTTTTACATCTTTAACGATTTTATTTCGTAAATTTGATGCTTCATACAAAAAACCGTTTATAGTTATTCTTTCAATAATATTTTTAGTTGTATTAGTTTTTGGATGGTCTTCAAGTAGACAAAATTTTGGTAAAAGAATATATCGTCAAAATGGTCGAATGTTTGGTGCAGGCATGACAAATAATCAAAATTCAATATCGGGAACAGTTGTTCAAATACAAAAAAATTTAATAATAATTAAGACTGATACAATAAGTCAAATACGAATAATTGTTAGTTCAAATACCCACTTTCCATACGGCCAACCTAAAGTTGGAGACCTAATTAGATCAGTTGGGAATTGGGAAAACGAAAGTTTTAAGGCAATTGGGGTCCGAGTTTTTACTGATGTTGATTCAGGGTTTACACATGGTCAAGGACAACGAAAAGGGACGATGAGAGATCAAAATTAGTCTTGACAAAAATACTACTCTATATTAAACTTACATATAGTTATATTAATTACATGAGAAATAATTGTTCGCAAGTGATTGTAGAAAATTTTTTTGAACCAGGAATTTTGTACTTGCTATTAAAAAAGCCAAGTTACGGTTACGAAATACAAAAAAATTTAAAGAAGGACTGTATTTGTAAAGTTAATATTGGAAATCTGTATCGTTGTTTATCTCGTTTAAAAAAACAAGGGTACGTTAGTCGGATATCAATAAAAAGTGAAATTGGACCAAAAAAATATAGTTATATAATTACAAAAGAAGGGAAAATATATTTGGCCAGTTGGATTAAATCATTAAAAAAGCAGAAAGATGTTATAAGTTTATTAATTAAAAATTATCAAAAAATCATATGAAAACAGTGAAAGTCTTTTCAACCCCAACTTGTCCGTATTGTCACATGGCAAAAGATTATTTAAAAGATAAAAAGGTGTCTTTTGAAGATATTGATGTATCTCAAGATCAAAATCAGGCACGAGCTATGGTAGAAAAATCCGGTCAAATGGGAGTTCCTCAGTTATGGATCGATGACCAAATAGTGATAGGATTTAATAAACCGGTTATTGATATGCTTTTGGAACTATAAAGGTCATGCGACCATCGGATATTTCTTTGATCGCCACATAAGAAGTCCGCTGGTCATACTAAATACATTGGTATAGCCAAGTTGGATCATGATCTCAACGGCAACGTCACTCCTTGATCCGCTTAAACAATAAACATATACAGTTTTATTTTTGTTAGGAATTGCTGTTGTTATCTGACTGGCAATGTCATCGACAGGGATATTTATACTACCTTCTATCTTTCCCCTACTATATTCTGCTGGGGTCCTTACATCAAGGATGACAACGTCTATTTTTTCATTGATCGCTTTTTGAACTTCATCGACGGTTATTTGTGAAATATTTGTTTGAAGCATATGACTTTATAAAACTATCTTTGTTGTACTTAATTCTTCAAGTTTACTTAATAATTCTTCTTTTGAAAATTTTGTAATATTTATCTCTTCTTTTTCAAACATTCTAAGTCCTTCAATAACTCTACGTAATAAAATGGCCTCTTTTTTCCACAATCTATCAATTACTAATTCTTTTTGAGAAAAAATTTTTGAGATGAGTGTTATTGCGGCAAAAAGAATACCAGTTTCTATAAATACACTCGAGATATCTTTAATGTCGACACTATGCACCTGTGAAGAAAATAACTGTCGGGTGATTATTGTCACTCTGGATGCTTCTACGTTTATAGTCGTTGGGAAAAAATCAAAAGGAAAACCAGCAGACGTTATGCTCATTAATATTTCATTCGAATTTTGAACCATATCTGAGATGACGTGTTTATCTGCCTCAACTTTTTTAACCTCATTAATGTTAGAGATTTGTTTTTCCTTATTTATAGCTGATTTATTTTCGGAAATATTATTAAGTATTTCTTTATTTCTTTCTTTTTCCTGATAAAATAATTTGCTCAACCAGTAGCTTATTTTATTGCTCTCTTTCTGTTGAGGAGATAAGGGAGGAGCGGAATAGATGTTTGTGGAGTCGATCATATTGATTTAAGTATACGCCTATATTTTTTAGAAAGTTTTGTCCAGAGGGAAGGTATCCTACGTTGAAACTTCGGATACCGGGGATTCCCTCCTACGCATAAAGCTTCGGAGGACAGGTTATCCGCTAAAATTATCCTTCGCCTCAATTAGCGAATTTTTAAGCATTAACCGGAGGACTTTTTTTCCAACCGTTGTTTTAAAATATTTTTCTCGCCTTGTTGCGTCATGTTTCGATAGATAATATTCACAGAATAATAAAGTAAAAGGTCTTCTAAATTCGGTTGCCTGTGAATTTCCAGAAATATGAGAAGTTAATCTTTCATGAAGATTAGTTGTATAGCCAGTGTAAAAATTATTGTCTTTCAAAGAGTATAAAACGTAAACGCAATATTGAAGCTTTTTCATGAATCTTTAATAATGATGTTTTTTGACTCTTTTCTGATTGTTTAGAGTCATTACACAGCTGTGAAGTAGAACAAAGTTCACTTCACAGCCATGAAGTGATCGCGAAGCGATCTACTTCATGGTCCAGAGGGAAGGATTCGAACCTTCGAAGGGAAAACCCAGCAGATTTACAGTCTGCCCCCGTTGGCCACTTGGGTACCTCTGGTATTTTAATACCTCTCAATTTTATCAAAAAATGTTTATTATTGACACGGAAAACAAATTTGAAGATAATGATATACTTGAGGTACAAAAAGCCTATGGAAAATGAACAACTTGAAATTCCGGTGATCTGGAGAAGACCACATAATAGCTTAGGCTTATTCCATACCGGAACACTTAATATACTTCTTGATAAGTTGATCAAAAGATATGGAAAACGTCTTGGGATCCGCAGTATCATGATCGACTTTGAAATGCCCAAGGATTCCGCCGGTTATTCAAATAAAACCTTTATTGTCAAACTTCATCTGACACTTAGATCTGGCAAGATCATTATCGCAGAAAGCCAAAAAAGGAGCATTGCCGACGTCATGAAAAATATTACCAGTGAAGTTGAAAACCAGATAGACCTGACCGACCGGCAAAAACATACGACCAAAAGACATTAGACAGTCTGCAAGTAGTATAATTCATTATCATGTCAAGACTAAAAAGGGTTGTCATTGTTGATGTAGTCAATCCATACCAAAAAATAGATGAGGCAACGAGAAATCTCGAGGAAATAAAATCTCTCGTTTCAACGTACCACGGGATTGATGTGGTTGACGTTATCCAGCATCGAACTCGTCCTGACAAAGCAACTTTCATTGGAAAGGGTAAAGTTGAAGAATTGGTTAGCATCGTCAATAAACAAAAGATTGATATTGTGGTTGTTAATGCCATCGTCAATCCCAGTGTTTTATTTAATCTCACCCAATATCTATGGAACGATCATCCTGAAATCCAAGTCTGGGATCGGTTTGACCTGATATTGAATATATTTGATAAACACGCTCACACCGCCGAAGCAAAACTCCAGATCGAACTGGCCCGAATGCATCACATGGGCCCTCGAATTTATGGACTGGGTGAAAACTATTTTTCCCGTCAAGGTGGAGGCGGGACAAACACAAAAGGTCAGGGTGAAACAAACATTGAGATAATGAAACGGCATTTTAGAACTCAAATAAGATTAAAAAAAGATGAACTAAATAGATTAGCTCTTCAACATCAACTCCAAATTGAACGAAGAAAATTTAACAACATTCAAAGCATTTCAATCGTCGGGTATACCAATGCTGGAAAAACTTCTTTGTTTAACTATTTAACCAAAAGAAATAAAGTTGTTGAAAATGCTCTGTTTGTAACTTTGGATAGTGTCACTGGAAAACTATATCTTCCTACACTCAAAAAAGAGGTAACGATCTCTGACACAATTGGTTTTATTAAAGATTTACCACCTTCGCTTATCGACTCATTTAAATCAACGCTCCTTGAATCAATTAACGCCGATATCATTTTGCATGTAATTGACATTAAGGATCCGGAAATGGATCAGAAAATTAGCATTGTTAATAGCATTTTAAGAGAACTTAAAGTTCATTCTAAAAAAATAATTTATGTTTTTAATAAGATTGATGCTTTTGAAGGAAACGGCGAAGAATTGCTAAAGAAGATCGATAAGATCTATGCTGCTTATTCACCTCAGTTTATTTCTGTGACCACTGATTATGGAATCAACAAACTGTTAGTTGGAATAGAAAAACAAATATGAATAACCAACCGATTGGAATTTGTGACTCAGGTATTGGCGGACTGACCGTTGCCAAAGAAATAATTAAATCTTTACCAAGTGAAAATATTATTTATTTAGGAGATACCGCTCGCGTTCCATATGGTGTCCGAGATAAAGAAACGATCACTAAATTTGCCAAGGAATTAGTAAAATTTCTTATTAATAAAAACGTCAAAGCGATCGTTGTTGCCTGTAATACGATATCGGCCACTTGTCTCCCGGAATTGCAAAAAAATTCCCCGGTTCCGGTGATTGGCGTTATAAAATCAACCGTTGATGAAGTCGTTAACAAATTAAAGTCAAAAACAATTGGAGTCATCGGCACCAGGGCAACTATAAACAGTCGTAGTTATGAGACGGAAATTAAAAATCTTAGTGACAAAACTGTTATTTTTTCTCAAGCCTGCCCCCTTTTAGTTCCATTGATTGAAGAAGGATTTTCTACTCATCTCGAAACTAAAATAGTTGCTGAGGAATATTTAAATTTTTTTGATGATAAAAATATAGATACCTTGATACTTGGGTGTACTCATTACCCTATGATAAAAAAACTAATCCAAGAAATTATCGGTAATAATATAAAAATAATTGATTCCACAAAACCAGCGACACTTCAATTAATTAAAGTTTTAAAAACGAATAATTTAATAGGTAACAACTCTCATCCTACTCGTCGCTTTTTCTTTACTGACATTACTCCTCAAACAGAAAAAACCATCAATATTTTCTTTGAGGGAAAATTATCGGGAAAACTAGAAAAAATTAATTTATAAATTATGTTTATAAAGCTCTCATTGCATTTAATTTTTTAATTTAGCTTTTATATTTTGGTCTAATTATGCTTAGAGCTTTACTTTTTATTTTGGAACTAATTTTATTTATTGAATTTACAAAAGGATCTATTGTACCCCGAATAATTGGCGTTAGAGTTAAACTATTCCATATTGATAGAACAATAGCTGTAGTTATCACGCCCTCAGAAAAATATTTACCTTGATTTCCAATTAAAGTATTTAATACTTGCATAGACACCCCATTCATACCCGAAAGTAATCCTAAGTGATAAAAATTCATGAAAATAGCAGTAAAATTTTCCATTTTTGTAAGGAGATAAAGAGTTGAAGCAGGAATACTATTACTGAAACCTTTATCACGTAGAGCTCTCGATTCCAAAGGGATATTAAACAAACTTGTTAAACCGACTACACCAATCGCTATAAGATTGACCATATTTGTAGGAATATTTTTTGAAATTTCGTGTGTTACAAATGTTAGAGATGTTATTAAAGGAGGCATTGCGAGAGATGCCCCGAATAAAGCCGTGCTTACAGCCATCCCACCTTCAGATATATTTGTTTTTGCTTCTTTATAATTTTTAATTGATCGTATTAAAAAATTTTTTGGGTGACGAAGTGCATATCTTGTTATGCACATTAACTCTGTGAGATATTCTATGCTGTTTATTAAGTAATTGTTCTGACATTTAGAATGTAGATTATACAAATATCTCTTTAGCTTGTCTAATCAACATAAAAAAGCCCCACTTTCGCAGGGCCTTTTTAAAGAATTTTTAATTCTTAATTTTTCACTCTTAATTCTTAACTTAATATCCACCCATCCCCGGCATACCCATTCCACCACCGCCCATAGGCGCAGCTGGAGGCTTCTTTTCTGGTAGATCGGCCACCAATGCTTCGGTGGTTAACACCATCGTGGCGACGGAGACTGCGTTTTCAACAGCTGTCCTAACCACTTTTAATGGGTCGATTATTCCGGCTTTAATCATATCGATCGTTTCAGCAGTAGCTGTTGACTCGGTTTTCAAAATATCAAAACCTTGTCCTTTGGCACTGGCAGAACGAGCTTTTGCAATTAATTCCCCTGGGTTTAATCCTCCATTTTCCATTAATTTTGTAAATGGTGATTCAATAGCACTTTTAACCAGTTCAAAACCGATCACTTCATCGCGACTGGCTCCTGATTTTTCCAGTTCTTTCGAATCCATTTTTTGACTGATATCAAGAAGAGCGACGGCTCCACCTGGAACTATTCCCTCTTCAAGAGCAGCTTTGGTTGCGGCAACGGCGTCGATAACTCTTTCTTTTTTATCTTTTAACTCAACTTCCGTGGCAGCTCCGACGTTGATGACGGCCACTCCTCCAGAAAGCTTAGCTAATCTTTCCTGAAATTTTTCCCGATCAAAATCAGAAGTTGATTCTTTTAGCTCTCTTCTGATTTTTTCAACTCTACCAGCGATTAATTTTTTATCACCTTTTCCACCAATGATTGAAGTGTTTTCTTTATCCGACTTTACTTTTTCAGCCCTACCACAGTCGGCTACTTCGATGTTCTCTAACTTTTTGCCTAGATCTTCTGAGATGACGGTCCCGCCCGTTAGAATAGCGATGTCTTCCAACATCTCTTTTCGTCTATCTCCAAATCCTGGAGCCTTAACGACCAAGGCGTTGAATGTCCCACGAAGTTTGTTGACAACGAGAGTTGCTAGAGCTTCGCCTTCGATCTCTTCAGCAATGATCACTAAATTCTTGGAAACTTTTACAAACTTTTCCAAGAACGGTAACAGGTCAGAAACGGCGGTGATCTTTTTATCGGTGATCAAAATATAGGCATCTTCGATCTCGGCAACCATCTTATCTGAATCGGTGGCAAAATAAGGAGAAGCAAAACCCCGATCAAATTGCATTCCTTCTTTATGATCAAAGGTTGTTTCCAAACTTTTTCCTTCTTCAACAGTAACAACTCCATCTTTACCGCCAACTTTTTTCAAAGCTTCGGCAATAAGATTTCCAAGTTCAGCATCCCCTGCAGAAATGGTTGCAACATTGGCCGCATCCTTTAATGTAATCGTTTTGGCCATTTTTTTTAACTCAGCAACAACGTAAGCAGAGCCTTTCATTAATCCTGCTCTCATCACCATTGGATTGGATCCGGCAGTGATCATTTTTATTCCTTGAGAAACGATCGTGCTTGCAAGAATTGTGGCGGTCGTTGTTCCATCTCCGGCAATATCAGCCGTTTTTGAAGCGGCTTCTTTAACCAACTGCGCTCCCATGTTTTCAAATGTATCCTCAAGTTCGATCTCCTTAGCGACTGAGACTCCGTCGTGGATGACACTTGGTCCACCCCATTTTCTTTCTAATCCAACGTTACGTCCCTTAGGACCTAAAGTCGTTGCGACTGCCTTACATAATTTATCAACACCGTCAAGAAGTTTTTTACGAGCTTCAGCTCCATAGATTATTTGTTTTGCCATATTTATTTTTTATAATTTTTAATTTTATTCAACAATCGCCATCACATCTTTCTGTTCAAGTAACAACCATTCTGCATTTCCAACTTTTACTTCATTCCCTCCCCATTTTTTATAAAGAACCTTTTGACCGACCTTAACTACCATCGGACCATTTTTCTTATCCTCTTCACCGCAACAATCACCACCACAACAATCACTTCCTGGACCAACAGCCATCACTTCACCGACCTGTGATTTCTTTTCAACTGAGTCCGGGAGGACGATTCCTGAAGCGGTTTTTGATTCACCCTCTACTGGACGAATCAATACGTAATCAAAAAGAGGTTTAATATTACCTTGTGTTTTTGACATATTAAAAAATAGGTAACTTATCCCGATTGAATCGGGATTTGTAATTAACTTATAATTTTTATATGATGAAATATACTCAAAAAAATTTGCGTTGTCAAGGGGATTTTATCAAATGATCAATTAGTCTGCTAACAATATGGATGAAACTAATAGCCTGTCAGAAATAGAAAAATTAAAGACTCTTTTGCAGTCGGCCGATCTGCCTGCTAATCTCCATGATAAGGCGGCCGAACAAATTGAGAGGATATATTTAACCTTAAAACACGGTGGTAATCTTTCCCAGCTCGATATCACCGCCAAATATATTGATTGGATTGTTCATCTTCCTTGGAATAAAAAAACTGATGATATTCTGGATGTGGATCATGCAAAAAAGGTTTTAGAAACAAACCATTTTGGCTTGGAAAAAGTAAAACAACGGATTATTGAATATATTTCAGTTTTGATCTTACAGAAAAAAGGGATCGTTCCTGAAACTCATCATGCTCCTAATTTATTTTTTATCGGTTTGGCCGGTACCGGAAAAACTACTTTTGCCAAATCGGTTGCGGAAAGTTTGGGAAGAAAATTTATGAGGATCCCATTTGGAGGCCTTTCCTCAGCCCTTGACCTCCGCGGACAATCAAAGACTTCACCTGAAGCCGAACCAGGGATGATCATCCGGGCTTTAAGAAGAGCCGGAACTAAAAACCCGGTCATTTTGCTTGATGAACTCGACAGGATTACTCCGGAATCACGGGCGGCGATCATGGGGGTTTTGATCGAACTTTTAGACCCGGAACAAAATAATAACTTTACTGACTATTTTATTGATTATCCTTTTGATCTATCCCAAGTCCTTTTTATTGCGACTGCTAATAATACTAATAATATTTCAACCGCGGTGATGGACAGGCTTGAAGTGGTACAAATGCCATCCTATACTGATGAAGAAAAGATTGCTATTGCTAAGAACTATGTCTTCCCTCGTTATATCAAAGAGGTAGGTTTGACTCCTGAAAATATAAAGATTGAAGATTCTGTTTGGTTAAAGATTACCAGACCGTTGGGATTCGATTCCGGTATCAGAAGTTTGGAGCGGACCATTGAAGGCATTGCCCGAAGGGTCGCCTACAAAATCGTTAAAGGTGAAGGAACGAGCTTCACGATAAACGAGACTAATGTCAGAGAATACTTGTAACTAAATGTCAAATGACAAATAATAAATAACAATTGAATAACAAATTACAAATATTTGATGTTTTAAACATTTATTATTTATTTTTTAAAATTCAATTGATGTTTGTTATTTGACATTTGTTATTGTTTTTAGGTATATCTGTCTGCTACTTTTGAAGCTCCATAAGAATACGGTTTTATTTTTACCTCATACCCACTCCCTCTAATCATTCCACTTATCTCGTTGATCATCGTTCTAGTCTCCCCATTTGGACCAATATCGACATGGATTTGAATGTCATATCGGGAGATCCCATTGGTTTTAAATAGTTCGACAAAATTCTCTGAAGTTTGCAGTGACATCGTCGCTTCCCGATAGATCCTTTCTTTCAATGAGATTTTTTTATTAAAGATCTCCCTTTTCCAAAAATATATTCCTCCTGCTCCCATTCGATGAATGACAAGAGCGGAAACAAAATCGTATCCCCCCTTCTCCATTTTCTGTGAATCGGTCCCAACGATGATCTCATACTTGGCATTTTTGTCTTCAGCCATATATGCCGAGACAATAAGTCTTAATTTCTCCAGATCAACTTCTCCATGAGTTGGACTTTGAAACATAAAATTAATTTAATAAAAAATTTAAATATTTTTTGTAATTTAATAAATTGATCAAGCCACTAAAAAAATGGTTAGAGCGGTTATTAGTAAAAAGTTTAAAATTAATATTCATTTGTTGTAATTTGTTGGTTAGTTTTGTTCCCTGTAAATATGGAATTATTTCATCTGTTTCTGATAAATATATCAATAGTTTTTGATTGCCAATCATTTTGAGGTTATTTATTGGCGCCAAATCATACCAAAGCTGCTTTAGCTTATTTAAATTAATTTTTTGCTTGATTAAATTTCTTTTTATCATTGTATCGCTAACCTTATCCCAACTCCAAACTATCTCAGCCAAATCGGCTCCGGTTAAATTTAATATTATTTTTTTAATATCTTTAATTTCGTCTGAGACCATCAATGACAGCATTGTCCCCAGACTAGTCCCAAACAAATTAAAATCCTTTATCCCCCGTTTCTTTAAAATATTTATTGTATTGATGACGTCTAGCTTTACTTCGTTTAGATATTTAACAGTTTCTTTTGTATTCGAAGATAGAATCTTTTTATCGTATTCGTAGACAATGCTTTGAAAACCGTTCCTCTTGAGAATATTAGCAACAAAGCCAAAGTGCCAAATTTTGGTTTTCCAACCGGTTAAGATAAAAACGATCTTTCTATTATTAGACCCAAAGACCTTTTTCCTAAAAATCATGGCGGAAGATACAGGGGTCGAACCTGTTAGAGCTTGCGCTCACGAGTTTTCAAGACTCGCGCATTACCGTCCTGCCCATCTTCCTAAACCTGAGGTGCGTGCCAGAATCGAACTGGCGCAATAACTGTTTTGCAGACAGTCGCGTTACCACTTCGCCAACGCACCTGAATTTCAATATTTTACCTCAAATGTCACCGTTTAACAATCTGCTTTGGTAAAATATGATGTGCTTGAATCCCGCCTAAGCGGTGGGGTGGCAGAGCGGTTGAATGCGCAGGTTTCGAAAACCTGTATGGCAGAAATGCTATCGCGAGTTCAAATCTCGCCCCCACCGCTCTGGCGGGACGAACACTGTACAACAGTACAAGCTCTCTCGCTATTTTTTCCTAAACCCAAACCCTTCACCTTCAACTGATACATCAACAATTAGACCTAATTCATCGGAGAAATAGCATTCTTCGACTCCTGATGGTCGTTTTCTCACTTTTAACATTAAGTCCCAGTCAGCTGCCGGATTCTCAAATCTTACTAAGTCAATTATGTCCTGAGGCGCATCTTGTATTTCATCAGCCAGCAAGGGAATTTGAGCACTACAATAGTTGTGTATTTTTGCAAGCTCATTCAATCTTTCATACCAGTACATTCGCGTACCATGATTAAGTCCTTTAATATGTCTAGTCGCATCAAAATAAGAATTTTCACTTATCCATTCGCCTTTAGCTCTACTACCAATAAGTGCTATGGGTCCTAAATAACCCAAATCTCTTATTGTTCTATAAACCCCACCAACAAAATCCAGTTCAATTTGAGGACCATGAAATCCTGGCCTTAATACACTTTCGCTTCTCATTAATAGTTCTGCCGACATGCTCAAATAATATCAAATTATAAGATTGATATTAAAATATTAAATTCTCATTGACAAATAAAAATTGATGGATTATATTTGGAAACGTTTGATTAACAAGGGGGTCTACCAAGACTTAAAAGGAAATCACGGTGACAAGTCCGTGGCTATGCCGTAACTGTTAAAGCCAGAAAACTTACCTTTGTTTTTACCGAATTTTTTGACT